>OBLO01001036.1_pt1 | contig 25319 bp, 19 predicted proteins | sample 1519401 | NCBI WGS metagenome assembly OBLO01 (sample SAMEA2602897, study PRJEB22501) | metagenome | reverse complement strand
TTTCACCGAAGCGGTCGATGACGCTGCGCATGATCTCATTATCGCACAGCAGTTCCACCGTGCAAAGGGCATCCGGATACATTCCAAAGACCTTTTGCACATACTCAGCAGGATCAAAGTCTGGCGCAAGAATAGCCGTCTGATTCAACAACTCCACGGCGGTCATCCGGTCTACCCGGAACTGCGCCAGCTTTCCGTGTTTATTTGACCAGCCAACAGCGTAGTAATAATCCTTGTTCCAGATCAGGACATACGGGCTGAACTGATAGCGGTAGCCGTCGTGCTTGAGCACCTTTTCCTTCTTCGGTGTGTACTCAAAATACTGAAACGTGATCTGGCACTTCTCCTGAATAGCGCTATGGATCTTATCTACGCTGTAATAGATGCACTCATTCTCCGGTTTGACCGTCCCATCCATATAGATATGCCGGTCCAGCTGATACGCGTATGACTCGCTGGTGAGCTTTCCCAGCTTCTCAATGAGCTGCTCGCTCTTTTTTGCCGTGATGAAGCGCGAGGATTCCACCGCGTCCACCAACAGCTTTAGTTCCGGCAGTTCGAATAGCCTTGCTCCGACAAAATATCGATTCTGGGTACTTTTGACACAGACGATGTCCATACCGCTGCTTTGCAAGACCTCAATGGCGGAATACACGCTCTTGCGTCCTGCCTGGATGCCATGCTCCTGCCAGAATGCAAGGATATCTGACACGGAGGCAGGATGTTTATCATCTGTACGTTTATATAAATACCGCTGTAAGAGCAACAGTCCGTATTGGGATCCGTTTTTCATGCTGAGACCTCCGGTCCAAATTCATATCTTCTCTTATAGTTTAATGAGCGGATCTTATTCCGTCAACTGTTTCTGACTCCGTGATGGTCAGGCGCATCGCATTTTGTCTGCACTATTGCTTTATAATAGAATACCAACGGCCTGCACAAGACCTATTCTCTTGCTCTCTCAACGCTGCTGCCGAAGCTGACTGCTCCCTGTGACTATGGCTCAATCACCTATGACAAGAAGGTTGTTACCGATCTGGGCACTGGCTCCTTTATTACCCTTGTAAACGGCAAGACCGGTGAACTGACGCTGGAAGCAAACAGAAGCGGCACAGACGAAGGACGACTCGGCACGATCACTGTTACAATCTCCACGAGCAACTATCAGGATATCACTCTGACCATCAACGTCAGCGCGGAAAACAAGATCACTCCGCAGGCGGACGGCGCAGTGACGGCAACGGACATCACCCATGGTCAGACACTGAATGACAGCAAGATCGCGGGCAAGGTGAAGGACGGCGACAAGATGGTTAACGGTACGTTCGCATGGGTGGACGGCACAGGCGCTGTATCCTACCGCATTGACACTGCTAACAGCACAGGCGAGGCGACCATCGATCCCAACACCGGCGTTCTGACTCCAGTCAAGGTCGGCTCCGTGAGCGTCATCGCAACCAAGGCGGGCGACAACGACTACAACGACGTCACTAGTGCTCCCTTCGTGCTCATGATCAAACCGGCCACGCCCACCGGCGCGCCGAACTACACCAGAATCACCATAAGCGGTAAGACACTGAAGGACGCGGCGCTGACCATCGAGGGCAGCACGCCGAACCCCAATGACGGCAAGCTGGAATGGGTGGATGACAAGGAAAATGTCCTATCCGGCAATACCACGGTCGAGGACAACACGGCCTACAAGTGGCGCCTCACGCCTACTGACACCAACTACACGACACTGACCGGCGAGGTTGAGCTGTATCACAAGTCCAGCGGTGGCGGCAGCGGTGTGACGGCTCCCTCCATCACGGTCCCCGTTTCCTCTGAGCAGGAGACCGTGAAGGTGGATGCGATCGTTTTTGGCAGCACCGCAGCCGTGGAGGTCACCGACAAGCAGCTCGATCAGGTCACTTCGGGCGGCGACATCGTCACCGTGGACGTCTCCGGCCTTAAGGACGTGGACAGCGCCAAGGGCACCGGCGAGACGACGTTCAGCCCCAACGCAGATTGCACCAGAGCGCAGATCGTAACCCTCCTCTGGCGTTGCAAGAAGTGACCCAGCTGAACAGCAAAGCCGCTGACATGACCACATAAGCGAACATCGGACAGCGCAGCGGATAGGCTTTTTGCCATGACGCTGCGCTGTCCTGATTTTATATTCCGCATGTTTCCATACTATCGTAAACGGTAAATAACCCGTACCTGCTAAAGCGGGAACAAATATGTCATACTTGTCGCGGGGAGGGTTCTTAATACTCCTCGCGGCATTACATATAGGGAGGTCTGTGCATGGAATACGGCTACGCGAGAATTTCCACAAGAGAACAAAATGAGGAGCGCCAGCTCATCGCCCTGCGGGAGTTTGGGCGGAACGACGGCCAGATCATTCTGGATAAGCAGTCCGGCAAGGATTTTGACCGACGCGGCTACAGGAGGCTGCTGCGAAAATTGAAAGACGGCGACACCCTTGTCATCAAGAGCATCGACCGTCTCGGGCGAAATTATGAAGAGATCCTGGAGCAATGGCGCGTTATTACCAAAAAGAAAGGAGCGGCCATCGTCGTGCTGGATATGCCGCTGCTCGACACGCGCCGGAGCCGCGACCTGACCGGTACGCTGATCGCGGATATCGTGCTCCAGCTTCTGAGCTATGTGGCGCAGACGGAGCGTGAATTCATCCATCAGCGGCAGGCGGAGGGCATCGCTGCGGCAAAGGCGCGGGGCGTAAAGTTCGGACGTCCCTATAAGGAACTGCCCGCTGGATTTCAGGAGGTCAAGGCGCGTTGGGAGCGCGGTGAGCTGTCGGCGCGGGCAGCGGGCAAAGAACTGCACATTGCACACAGCACATTTTTGTACTGGGTGCGCGGCAATATATGTTAAAAAGTCGTTAAACGCGAGAATTGTCGGATAAAAAAGTAGACCTTTTTGGGCACCTTGCTATTGATATTTTGGACAAAACGTGATACTATAAGGTCCTAAAAGAATCGTTTATTGGGTAATGGTCAACAAAGCCTACATTATTGACCACTGTCCGGCTATAAGGGAGATTGCCGGTTTGAGCGCCGAAAGGACGGGCTGGCGGATCGGAAGCAAGGGGTGAGCATGGATGCGAACATCGTTCTACGACTTTTGCGTAAAGCAGGGCCATAGGGCTCTGCTGGCGCAGTGGGACGAGGTTCGCAACGCGCCGCTTACGACTGGAAACGTTTCCTTCGGAAGTCATCAAAAGGTATGGTGGCAGTGCTCCAAGGGTCACAGTTGGCAGGCGAAGGTCTACTCCCGTTCGGCGGGCAGTGGCTGTCCGTACTGTACCGGACGCAAAGAAACGCCTGAGAACTCGCTGGCGATACAGGTTCCTGCCCTTGAGGCTGAATGGGATGCGGAGAAAAACGCCCCGCTGAAATTTGCCGATCTGACCGTAGGCAGCCACAAAAAGGTCTGGTGGCGGTGTCCTGCAGGGCATTCCTACTGCTCCGAGGTCAAGAGCCGTGTGCTGGACACCGGCTGTCCCGTCTGCGCGGGACGTGTTGTTCTGCCGGACGAAAACTCCCTCGCGGCAAGGTATCCCGCACTTGTTGCCGAATGGGATACCGAGAAGAACGCTCCTCTATTGCCGACGCTGGTCGCCCCGGGAACGGTGAGAAATGCCTGGTGGCGCTGTCCCAAGGGGCACAGCTACCGTGCCGCCATCTCATCCCGCGCGGGTGGTGGAACAGGCTCCCCATTCTGCGCAGGGTAAAAGGTCATACAGGGCGAAAATGACTTTGCTTCCCAATATCCGCAGCTTGCCGCGCAATGGGACGCTGCGAAAAACGGCACTTTGACGCCGGAGCTGGTGACTGCCGGCTCCAACCGCCGCGTGTGGTGGCGCTGCGAAAAGGGACATTCCTATCTGGCTGTTATAGCTCACCGCGTGCGGAGTGGAAGCGATTGTCCGTATTGCTCCAACCACAAGATTCTGCCCGGCTTCAACGACCTCGCGACGATAGAGCCGGTCGTTGCCTCGCAATGGCACCCGACGCGCAACGGCAGCCTTACACCGCAGCAGGTGACGCCCGGCAGCCGCCGCAAGGTCTGGTGGCTCTGCGATAAGGGTCATGCGTGGCGGGCGGTCGTCAACAGCCGCACGGGAAAGCAGCGCTGCGGCTGTCCAATCTGCGCGGGCAGACCATTGAGCCAATGCACAGCGATTCTAAGTGAATCTCCGGCAGAGCCGGTGAAATAAGTGCCCACCTGCAGGGAGCTGCAGAATATATAAATCTCTCACAGGAGGATCAAAATGAAACGCAAAGCATTATCTCTCATTCTTGCGTTTGCCATGGCAGTCAGTCTGTTCACGGTAGGCGCAAGCGCGGCGGAGCCTACCTACGGCGACACCGCGGGACACTGGGCCGAGGCCTCCATCGAACGCTGGAGCGGCTACGGCATTATCCAGGGCAGCAACGGCAAGTTTGACCCGGACAGTCAGCTTACCTGTGCACAGCTCGCCACCATTCTGGCAAGACTCCTGAAGCTGCCCGCTGCAAAGGACGCAGGCTTCATTGATAACCCGGCGGACGCCTGGTATTATGACGCCATCAACCGCTGCGCCGCCGCTGGCATTCTGAAAGGAAACGGCGATGGCACCGTGACGCCGAATGCGTCCATTACCCGTGAACGGGCCATGGTCATGCTGGCCAGAGCGCTTGGGATCGAGCCGCTGAGCCGCCCTGACCTCTCCAAGTATACCGACGTCGCGCAGGTCTCCCCCTATGCGCAGGGCTATCTTGCCGCACTCATTGAGGCCGGTATCGTTGGCGGCGTGACCGCCGACCGTCTTGCGCCGCAGGACAACATCACCCGTGCCGCTACCGTTACCATTCTTGACCGTGCCATCCAGACCTATGCGGACAAGGCCGGTGCGGCAGTCAGCGCCAGCGGCGGACTGGTTCTTGTGGTAGCCGATGACGTGACCGTCAGCGGAACCATCGGCCGCCTGCTTATCCCCACCGACAATATCGTCGTGATCGTCAGCGGCAGCAAAAACATCGGCAGCATTGCGATCACCGGCAATCACTCCACCGTCATTCTGGACAACGCCACGGCAGATGACGTGACGATCAGCGGCGTGGGCAGCAAGGTCGAGACGAAAAACGGTTCGCACATTAAAAATATCGCTCTGACGGAGAGCGCTTCCGGCGCAGTTGTTGCCGCAGGCAGCGGAACGACCATCGACAATGTTGCCAACAGTGCACCGGGCGCTGCCGTTACCGGCTCCGGCACGGTGAAAAGTGTTGCGTCTGACACCGACGTGACCGTTGAGACTAAGAACACCGAAGTCAAAAACACGGGCAGAAGCGAGATCACTGTGACTGACGCCAAGGGTAAGGAAACCACTGTCAAGCCCGGAACTTCCACTACCGTGAATAAGGGTACCACCAGTTCCGGCGGTGGTGGTGGCAGCTATACGCCTCCGGCGCAGCACACCCACACCTGGGATGCAGGCGTCGTGACGAAGGAAGCGACCTGTACAGAGGCTGGAGTCAAGACCTACACCTGCTCCTGCGGCGCGACTTACACTGAAGACATCCCCGCCAAGGGCCATAATTATAATAATGGCGTGTGCAGCAATTGTGGCGATAAGCAGCCGGAAGTCAAGGCAACCGAAAAGGCTTGGGATGCTTTGGATGCAAAGCTAGCAGGAATCAAGGGAAATGACGGCGCAGTGCTGGTTACCGCGAAACGGGAGGGTACTGCATACACGCTGAAACTGAATGTGGATGCAATTCAGTCCGGCGCGGCAGCTTTTGGTGATGATTTCCTCACCGGTCTTGCTACCAACCTGAAGAACGCTTTGGATGAAAACTTTGGCCGCTATGTGCTGACTGCGGATGGTCAGGATGTTTACAACAAGGGTACTTTCCAGAACACCGCACTGAAGAACGCCCTGTTCTCTGTGGCTGACGGTTTCTTTTATACGCTCAATCACATGACAGAAGAAAACGGTGTTTATACCTATAAGACTGTCAACGCCAAAGTGACCGGCGACAATACCTATGCATTCACGATTGCTGTTCAGCTCGAGGGCGAGGATGTTGCTAAGGTGAAGAGTCTTGCCGGAACGCTGGCTGACCACCTGCAGATGGAGATGCTGGATAGCGACGCCATCAACAGCCGTTATGGTATTACCGTTAATGAGAGCAAGGCCATTGTGGTCACGATGGAAATGCCGGGCAAACTGATGCAGGCAGGCGTGGATAAGATTGGAAGCGGTGAAGACGCTCAGAAAGCATTTGATGGCGACGGTGTCACCGTTAGCGCCTTGCTGGGTATCATGAATAGCATCGATTCCTTGGACGGCGTGTTGGGTAGTAATGCCAGTGATGTGAATTCCGTATTGAATACGGTTAACAGCAACGCTAATGTTGTAAACAAGGTTCTGAGCAAGATGACCGCTAAGGTTACTGCCCAGAATGGAACTACGGCTAACTTTGACATGACCTTTACTCCCAGCAATACGGGCAATGCATGGAAAGACTTCATGGCTGGTGTGATCGCTATGACCGGCAGTGATGAAGGCAGTGTTGGTGCGATGAAACCCAACCAGTTTAAGGTTGCTCAAGAAGGCACTTATAAAGATTACTACTATGCTGTTCCTGTGACTGTGACAATTGATTTGGATAGTTCTATGGGCTTCCAGGCAACGGAAACGGTTGTTGTGGTTATGCACATTGACTTTACCAAGTATTCCAAGACCGGCACTGCCAGCGTATCTGCTGCTGAGCCCACTGAGACTCCTGCTGCAGCGGAGACTTCTGCCGAATAAGGATTAGTTTGGGAAATTGAAAAACTCTGATTGATTGTCCCACGCATGGGGCAGGGACAAGCGCCCTGCCCCATGCGGTTTTCCCGTTTCTCCCAGCACTGGTGTAGCTGCAGCAATGCTGAGAGAAGTAAAAAAACGACATATAGCCTGAGGACTAAAGAAGATGTGAAGGGGGGTGATGCAAATTGAGGGGTACACGACTGGCTGAATTATCCATGTCATGGACGAAAGATTATTCCCTGAGTGCTCTTCTCTTGCTTGGAACGATCTTTAACATATTTTGGCTGTACAGGATGCGGCGGCAACTCCAAATGAAATGGTACGCCGTGATAGCATTCTCGGTGCTGCATACGGTATGTGGTGTTTTGAGTGTAAAAGCATTTGCATTTCTGGAAACCGGAGATGCTGGCAACATGAGCTTATTCGGCGGAGTGTTCTTTATGCCAGTGCTTTATTTCATCAGCGCAAAGGTTTCAAAACGCAATATCAAAGCCGTTTTTGATATTTTTACGATTTGCATGATCTTCACAGTGATGTGTGCTCGAATCAACTGCATCGTCTCTGGCTGCTGCGCTGGCTTAGTTATACCAGGAACGCATTATCACTTTCCCACAAGGGAACTTGAGATTCTCTATTACATTGTGATGCTGATTCTGCTCATCCCAAGAGTGAAAAAGAGCAAGAATCCCGGCAGCATTTACCCGTTATATATGGCATCCTACGGAGCGTTCCGCTTCATTGATGAATTCTTCCGAACGTCCTCTACGGGGATGCTATTCCACCTTTCTCATGTCTGGGCAGCCATCGCATTTGCGGCGGGACTCAGCATTTACATAGAAATAAACGCCAGAAATCATCAACGAAAGAAGGTAATAAAGAAATGAAAAGCACATGGAAGCGATTTCTTTCGCTTGTGCTCTGCATGTGCATGGTCATGGCACTGCTTCCAAATGTGACCATGACAGCGTTTGCAGCAACCAGTGGAACTGTGACAGGCTTAGCCGACGAGAACATTGGACTGAGTTTTACGGGCGGCGCAGATGATGCCTGGTCGGCCAATGCTACGAGCATTACCGGCGCAGCTACCAGCACGGGCGGATGCGACGGTACAAACTATGACTCTACGCTGACAATTGCCAATAAGAAGTCGACAACAGCAACCCTTTCCTTTGACTACTCTATTGAGCAGAACAGTGGAGCGATTCAGGTGGATGGTAAAGAGGTTTCTTCAGGTGCCAGATTCACCAAGGAACTGGCACCCGACGAGGAAGTTAAAGTATACATCAAGTCTGGCAGCACCAGTGCTGCTACGAAGATCACCCTTACCAACGTGGTTCTGGTAAGCGATGTCAATGCAACTGCGACATTCGTGCCTGCTGAAAACGGTACTTATACAGTAGACGAAAAACTCATTACCGAGGAATATAGCAACACGCAAAGCTCCATGACCGCCTATCAGGTGGCGGCGACTCCGGCGGATGGTTATCAGTTCTTGGGCTGGTATAACCTGACCACAGGCAAATGCATCGCGACTGCGGCAACCACCGCCCTGAATATCGAAAGTGACTGCACCGTTACGGCGAAGTTTGTGAGCAAGTCTCTGGCGCTTTTTGAGACTGGCGGTCAGCGGTTTGCAGACCTGAATGAAGCGGTTGCCTATGCACAGACAAACGGTCAGTCCAAGATTACCTTGGCGACCGATGGTTCTATCGGCGGCAGCTATACCATTCCGATTGGAATTACACTGTTGATTCCGTTTGATGAGGCGGGAACGCTGTATACGGATGCTCCTGCGGCAATTCGCACAGCCCCAGCTTCGAAGCCGTTCCGAACGCTGACGATGAGCGAAGGAAGCTCCATTACAGTCAATGGCGCGATTAGCTTGGGCGGCAGATATTTTGCCGCTGCCGGCAGCCAGCAGGGACGTCCTGTGGGTGATTACGGCTATATCAAAATGGCTGACAACAGCTCCATCACGGTCAAGAACGGCGGTAATCTCTATGCATGGGGCTTTATCTCCGGCAGCGGCTCTGTTTTGGCGGAATCTGGCGCTACGGTGTACGAATTCTATCAGATTGCAGACTTCCGCGGCGGCAGCGCATCTTCCAGCATGGGCCATGGGGTGTTCCCATTTTCGCAGTACTTCGTACAAAACATCGAAGTTCCCTTGACGTTGAATGCCGGCGCCAATGAACAGGTTTATAGCGGCGTTTATGCAATGAAGAGCACATATACTACTGCTATTAATTTCATTGGCGACACCGGTATGTTCAAAGTGGAATCCGGTAGCTTTACTAAGGATTACGATGAAAAGACGGATCGTCTTGTATTCACAGTAAACGGCGAAGCGGCATTGAACACGTTGTCGCTGACGCTTGCAGGCATGTATGTCAACTCTGCAAGCTACGTATTGCCTATCACCAACAACATTACCATCAATATCCAGTCCGGAAATGTGACGATCAATCAGACGGCAGCTCTGCTGGCGGGCGTTGAGGTCAACATTGCCGAGGGCGCTGGCCTGACAGTTGCAAACGAAAAGAATATCTATTTCTATGACAGCGATGAGTGGAACTCCGACAACTTTGTCTGGGGTCCCTGCAAGTTTAAGTCCGTGGCCTATGCGCCGGGTAAGGCATACAACCGCTCCGATAACGACTTGGTTGATGCGAAGATGGATGTGAACGGCAGCGTAACGGCTATTGGCGCCATCTACACCACCAATGGCGGCGCTGACATTTGCAGCAGCAACGGAACCGGCAAATATGTGCAGCAGAGCATACTTGGTAAGGAAACCGCAACCTATCAATATAATGCAAATGGCAATAATGCGGTGACCATCCCCATCACCGCCGCGAAGCTACACAACGCAGACGGCACCTACACCGAGACGGCAAATGCCAGCGCGGGTACGACCATTCCCTATCTGGATGGCGTATGGGGCGGTGCTGCGAACATCACTGTTGACTTTGACGCCAACGGCGGCGAAGGAACGATGCCTACCTGGACAGGTAAGCCCAATACGAGTTTTGATCTGCCAAAGAACACCTTTACCCGCGAAGGCTACACCTTCACCGGCTGGAACACTGCGGCAGACGGTACTGGCGCGGCCTATGCCGACAAGGCGCCCGTGAAATTCAGCGAGAATACCGCCCTTTATGCCCAGTGGACTCAGGACCCGGTCATCACCTTTGACGCCAACGGCGGCAAGGGAACCATGGGTACGCAGACCGTGAAGCCCAATGAGGCGACTGCCCTGACCGCCAACACCTTCACCCGCGCGGACTATGATTTCACCGGTTGGAACACGGCGAAGGACGGCACCGGCACGGCCTATGGCGACAAGGCAAACATCACCACCAACGAAAATGTCACCCTCTACGCCCAGTGGACGCTGCACAAGTACCATGTCCGCTGGCTGAACTGGGACGACACAGTCTTGCAGAAGGGCGACTACACCTGCGAGGATACGGCTGGATGGGATGATTTGAACAACGAAACCCCTAGCAGACCCGAGGATGAGAACTATACCTACGTCTTTGCGATGCGCTGGACTCCCTATGATGAGACGAAGGGAATCGACGGCTGGGACTTCAACCCGCATGAGGACGTTGACTTCAGGGCAGTATTCAACGAATTTAAGAAGCTCACCGTCACTTTTAATGCCAACGGCGGCATCGGCACGATGGATTCGGTAAAAATCGTCAACGGCGGGTCCGGCGAGTATTACACGCTTCCCGAATGTGGCTTTACTCGCGAAGGCTATGACTTCGCCGGTTGGCTCATCACCGGAACTGTTGGCTACGATACTTTCGAGACGTATGAGCTTCATGACGAGAAATGGGACGATGAAATGCTCCTCGCCTTCTCCGACCTGACCCTCAAAGCCAGCTGGAAGGATAACCACTCGCTGACCGAGGTTCGTGGTAGCCGTGAGCCTACCTGCACTGAGGAAGGCTACACCGGCGATACCTATTGCAAGGTTTGTGATAAAGTACAAAAGCCGGGTAAATCCATTCCTGCAAAGGGCCACAGCTGGAATGAGGGCGAGATCACGACCTCTCCTACCTGTGAGAATGTTGGCGTCAAGACCTACACCTGCACAGTTTGCAATGCAACCAAGACCGAAGCAATCGACGCGACTGGACATACTCCGGTTGAAGTTGCGGAACAGCCCGCTACCTGCACCGAGGCTGGTCATAAAGCCGGTACGAAGTGCTCCGTTTGTGAGGCGATTCTCTCCGGTATGGAAGAGATCCCCGCGACCGGCCACACTGAGAAGACCGTTGCGGGCAAGCCTGCGACCTGCACCGAAACGGGTCTGACGGATGGCATCAGCTGCTCTGTCTGCGGAACGGTTATCAAAGCACAGACAGAGATTCCAGCCAAGGGCCACAGCTGGAATGAGGGCGAGATCACGACCTCTCCTACCTGTGAGAATGTTGGCGTCAAGACCTACACCTGCACAGTTTGCAATGCAACCAAGACCGAAGCAATCGACGCGACTGGACATACTCCGGTTGAAGTTGCGGAACAGCCCGCTACCTGCACCGAGGCTGGCCATAAAGCCGGCACGAAGTGCTCCGTTTGTGAGGCAATCCTCTCCGGTATGGAAGAGATCCCTACAACCGGCCACACAGAAGTAATCGATGCAGCAAAGGCCCCAACCTGCACGGAGACTGGATTGACCGAAGGTAAGCACTGCTACGCCTGCGGTGAGGTGATTACCGCGCAGGAAACTGTTCCCGCGAAGGGTCACACGGAAGTGGTTGATCCGGTGGTCGAGGCGACTTGCACGAAGCCAGGCAAGACGGAAGGCAAGCACTGCTCCGTCTGCAACGAAGTTCTCGTTGCACAGAAAGTGGTTTCTGCCAAGGGTCATGATTGGGATAGTGGCAAAATTTTAAAGCAACCTACCTATGGAGAAAACGGTGAAATGCTCTACACCTGCGCTATATGTGATGAGTATAAAACTGAAATTATTCCTAAGCTGGTGAATGGCGGAGGCGGTACTGGTGGCGCTGGCGGTGGCAGTTCTTCTGCTGGTAGCACAACCAAGACTGAAACGACCATCAACCCTGATGAATCTACCACCAAAACCGAAACAAAACCCGACGGCACAGTGGTCGAGACTACCACCGGTAAGGACGGTTCGACCAGCAAGACCACGACCAAGAAGGACGGCAGCTCCGTGACCGAGAGCAAGACCGCCGACGGCACGACCGGCACGGTCAAGACCGACAAGGACGGCAAGACCGAGGCGGAGGCCAAGATCAGCAACAAGGCGGTCGAGGACGCGAAGAAGTCTAGCGAGGCGGTCAAGGTGCCCACCGAGGTCAAGGCGGGCAAGGACAGCAATTCCGCCCCGACCGTCAAGGTCGAGCTGCCGAAGAACGCAGGTGAGACGAAGATCGAGATCCCGGTTTCCAACGTGAACTCCGGCACGGTTGCGGTCATCGTCCACGAGGACGGCACCGAGGAGATCGTCAAGAATTCCAAGCCCACCGAAGACGGCGTTCAATTGACTGTAGACGGCAATACGGTGGTGAAGATTATTGATAACTCCAAGGATTTCATTGACACCCGTAATCATTGGAGTCGAGATGAGGTCAACTTCGTCGCTTCCCGTGATATATTCAATGGCGTCGGGAATAATCTCTTTGGTGTCAGTCAGCCCATGACCCGTGGCATGGTGAATACTGTGCTGGCAAGACTTGCGGGCATTGATACCACACCCAAGAATGGCCAGAAGTGGTACGAGGTTGGTACCGAGTGGGCCAAGAGCAAGGGCATCACAGATGGCACGAACCCCGAGGCGAGCGTGACGCGCGAGCAGCTTGCGACGCTGCTTTATCGCTTCTATGGTTCACCTGCGATTAGCGGTACGCTGCGCTTTGCGGACGCGGGAGCAGTCAGCGCTTACGCGCAGGATGCGCTTCTTTGGGCGACGCAGAACGGCATTATGAACGGCGTCGGCAATAACTGTGTCGCGCCGAGCGCAGATGCCCAACGCGCGCAGGTCGCCGCGATGATGGCGCGGTACCTCAAGAACGCGGACTAAAGCCGAATACGGCACAGCAAGGAGGGGCGGTCCGATGGACCGCCCCTCAGTAAGCGTAAAACGTAACCGCATATAAAAGGCCGCCATCTCAAGTAACCGTCAAAGCTGAGGGCGGCTGGACAGACATGGGACAATAGTAGCGGAACATTGCGAAACTTCCCACCACTATAATGTTCAGGGTGTGAAGTAAATGACGAGCAATGAACTGAAACACGAAGCCAAGAAGCAGGAATGGAACATAGCTATACAGGAATGCCGGGGCAGCGGTCTCTCCGTAAGCGAATGGTGCCGGCAGCAAGGTGTTACAACAACACTCCTGGCAAGTTTCTCAGGCATCCCTCTTTCTTTTGCGGAAGCTCAAATCCTGCCAAGTAAAAAAACCGTTAAAATGCTGCGCAGCGGATTGAAAAAATGAGCCAACAGGACTATTTTATACAAGGTGAGTGTGTAAAATCAAATTTTTTAGGGGGAGGCGGATAAAAATGCCGCACCGAAAGAAGATTTTACTCTCAGACAGTAATGAAGCCTTCAGTATGCTCCTGACGGATTCCCTGCGTGAGCGCGGAAACTTCCATGTATTTCACGCAAAGGATGAGGACGAGACAACCAAGGCGCTCCACCGGCACCGACCTCACGTTCTTCTGCTGGATTTTCTGCTGCCGCACAAGGGCGGCTTTCACGTTATGCAGCATCTGCGCGAGGACGGGTATAAAATCTCGACGATTTTTATGACAGCTCTGCCGACGCACAAGGTCATAGAGGAGGCATACCGTCTGGGCGCAAGCTTTGTGCTCCCAAAGCCTTTTACGGCACGGGCGCTGGCCGAACGGATACACGATGCACTGCACAGTGATCGGTCCTAATTTGCACACATCAAAAATAGTGACCGCCATCTCAAAGCGAGCTGCTGCTCAGCGAGATGGCGGTCTTTTATTTATGAGTCATATAGCATTCTTGTGGGGCGTTGGCTGGCAGAAGTTTTTCAGCCCAGAATTCGTCAGCTTGGCTCAGCCCCGGAGCACTCTGCAGAACCCAAAGAAGGTATTTGTACGGGCCAAGTTTGTTTTCTTTCGCCGTTTCAATCAGGCTGTAGATCACTGTACTGGCTTGCGCGCCACCCGGCGTATTGGCAAACAGCCAGTTCTTTCTGCCCATCACAAAGGGCTTAATGCTGCGCTCGGCACGATTATTGCTCAGCTCCAGACGGCCATCCTCCAGATACCTTGTCAGGTATGGCCACTGCTCCAGCAGATAGTGAATGACCCTGCCCAACGCGGATTTCGGCGCGGTTTTCGCCTGCATCTCATTTGCCCATGACAACAACGCGTCTAAAACAGGCTTTGCCTGCTCCAGCCGCTTTTCATATCGTTCCTCCGGCGTCAGCTCTGCAAACGCCTGCTCCAGCTTGAAAAGTCGGGAGCAATAGCATTCGCCAATCGCTGCCGGAGCGTCCTTCTGCATCTCCTTGGGCAGCGTTTGCAACGCCTCGTCAAATTTTCGCCTCGCATGTGCCCAACAGCCCACCACGCGAATACTGCCCGGCAGTCTGTGGTATCCCTGGTATCCGTCCGCGTGCAGCCATCCTGAGAAACCTTGCAGAAAACGCTCGGCGTGCTCCGCTTTCCTCGTGGGCTGATACTCATACAGCACAATGCCCTGTTTTGCGCAGCCGCTGGTGCGGTACAGCCACATATAGGACTTGCTGGTGGAGGAACGTCCCGGCTCTTTCAGCACCTGCAAGGTCGTCTCATCCGCATGCAGCACCGGCTCCTTGCAAAGCTGCTCGCGCAGCGTATCGTAGACCGGCCGCAGCCACTTCTCCGAAGTGTTCAGCAGCCAGTTGGCCATGGTCTGCCGGGACAGCTTCAAGCCCTGGCGGTTAAACTCCTGCTCCAGACGGTACAGCGGCGAGTACATGACGAATTTTTGCGTTGCCAGATAAGCCACCGCCTCCGCAGAGGCAAAGCTGCCGGGCAGTAGCGCAGGCTCTTTCGCTGCCTTTACAATGTTGGCTTCACCGGTCTCCTGCTCGCAGTTCTTGCAGGCGTAGGCGTAGTACACGTCCTCGCGCACCCAGAACTCTGCCGGCTTCATCTGCAGTGTTCGGCGAACCTCTTTGCCGATCTCAACCATCTGGCTGCCACAGGCAGAACAAGTCCGTTCGTTCTCCGGCAGACGGTGCTCCACTACCTCGGTGGGAGTACCCTCCGGAACGACATCCAGCACATTGCCGGACTGCCGTTTGCGCTCGTGCGCCTTCACAGCAATCTGCTTCTCCGTGGCGGCTTTGGTGCCAAAGGCGTAGGCCTCCAGCTCGTTGTAGGTCAGGCTCAGCTGCTCCATGACCATCTGCTCCGCCTGCTCTGAAGAACGGCCAAACAGCTTCTTTTTAGACAGCTTCAGCTGCTCCAGCAGCCACTCATTTTGCAGCGTCAGGCTGGTAATGACTTGAGCCTGTTCCTGTTCACGGGCAGCAAGCTTTGCTTCCAGCTTTGCATTCCGTGCTTTTTCCTGCTGCAAGCGCTCATATTCCGCACGGGAAATGGTCACCATTTCTTCCGTGTTGCTTGTCTGCATTTCTCTGTTTTCCATGTAAACATTATACCACAGAATGCGGCAAAAAGCCAGTGTTTTCAATGATTTCCGCCTGTTTTGCTTGTTTAGACAGCAGTCAATCCCGTCACTGGGTGGTGGGCTTTCGGCTGTTCGATTTGCAGCCCCTCCATGAGCCAGCGGTACTGCTGCTGCGTTAAAGTCTTCACCTCGGATTCAGAGCGCGGCCATTGGTACGCGCCCTGTTCCAGTCGCTTGTACAGCAGGATGAAGCCATCTTTTTCCCAGTACAAGCCCTTGATACGGTCTCGCCGCCGCCCGCAGAACAGGAACAGTGTGTTGGTAAATGGATCCAGTTCAAACTGCTGCTGGACGAGGCGCGCCAGACCATCTATGCCCTTGCGCAGATCCGTGTAGCCGCAGGCGATATAGACTTGATCTGCACCGGTGAAATCGTTCAGCATAGGCGCAGAAGCTCCACCAGCAGTCTCAGCTGTTCCGCGTTACAACCGGGGTAAATGTCCAGACTGGCCTTCCCAATATGCAGTGTGGCACAACGTTCCGCTACGTTGCATGATACCTGTTTCGGCGCCGGTAACTCCGCAAAGGTCACGGCCGTTGATGGCGGTGCTCCGTTTTTCCGCACGCCTGTCAACAGTTCACGTTCCCAACGGTAATAGGTGGCTGTCGTAACACCCCGCTGCCGGCACCATTCACTTACAGAGAGACCGCTGCCCCTGCATTCCTGTATAGACATGCTCCATTCCTGCTTCTTGGCTTCATGTTTCAGCTCATTGCTCGTCATTTACTTCACACCCTGAACATTATAGTGGTGGAAAGTTTCACAACTCCCCACCACTATTGTCCCATGTCTGTCCAGCCGCCCTCAGCTTTGACGGTTACGGAACGACGCTGCTATCTATGGTATAATGGATTTGTTAAATCGCTTATGACACCATAGCCATTCCCTACGAACAGGCTGGGCGACTAACTGCACAGGAGGAACCAATGATGGGCTGTACCACCGCACCGGGCGAAAAGACGCTTGCGCCCGCAAGGGCGCTGCACAAAGATCATACCTATGAGCTTGTATCAAAAGTTGCCTATCTGATCGGCGTTCCTCTGCGCATTTTTGAAAATGAGCATGAGCCGCCGAAGCTGGAGCTGTACGATCAGCTGGAGCGGGATAAAAATGCCCGGATCATCCGCAATCTCTGTATCATCCGAACCGCTATTGAGCGCAATTATAAAAGGATCAACGACGCAATGCGCATGGAGTGCCGTGGGCTGCTCTCCATGCCGGAGCTCATCCCTTCCGCCAGCCTCCAGCAGCTTTCGGATGACGGCGTCAACTTCATCACAAAATTCAGCACGAAACTCTGCCATCATGTGATAGAGGTCAACCGGCTGATCTCCGACCGCATCAATAACTGCAAGAGCCTGTTTCCCGTCTGGATCAACTGGGCGTATCTCAAGGAGCTGTTCCTCATGCCGGACGGCCTGACTGAGAGCGGGACCAAAGCTGCGGCCGGCCTTTACTACGCGAATCTGTCCTATTATCCCTACCAGATGTATATCAACTGGGCGCCGGCAGACGAGGGCAACATCCTGTACAGCGACAGGAAGTTTGCGGACTTGCTTTACCAGTGGCATTGCGATGCCTTTACCGAGTACAGCAAGGTTTCGGATGCCGGCGCCTTTGTGAAGAACAACATCTACGATTTCGTCAATGCCAGCGAAAAGACGGTCATCGTTGTGGACTGCGAGAATTCCGACCCGTACAAGCTGTGTGCGACGCTCAGGAATCTTGACCGCGAGATCATGCAGAAAATCACGACGATCCTTCTTTTCGATGACATCCACACCGTGACCGCATGGCGGATCCTCGAAAGCTATACGGATATCCCTGTCGAGCACATCATGACTGAGCGGATCAAGCAGAACAAGTCCCTTGTGGACATCAAGCTGACTGCACGCGCCTGCCAGGAGCATTACCAGAACCATGTGGATTCCTTTGTGATCGTTTCCAGCGACTCAGACTACTGGGGACTGATCTCATCTTTGCCAGATGCCGATTTCCTTGTGATGATCGAGCATGAGAAGTGCGGGCCGGACATGAAGGCTGCCCTCGCAGACGCCGGTATTTTCTACTGCTATCTGGATGATTTCTATTCCGGCAACAGTGAAGACATTAAGAAGAAGGCGCTGTTTCAGGAGATGTACCGCTGGATCGACAGCACCGTCCACCTGAATGTCAATGATATGTTTGATGCCGCCCTGAGAAATACCCGGATCGAAATGTCGCCCTCTGAGCGAAAGCAGTTCTTTGAGCGGCATATCAAGCATATGACCCTGCAGGTCGATGAAAGCGGGAATGTCCGGCTGGAACTGAAGCGCGGATGAGCTGTCCGGGCGTAGATTGTCAGGCAGTTCGCACATGCTTCTTCCGGAATGCGAAAATCACATCATGAGGACCTTTGCCTGCGGACGCCGTTCTAAGGACAGAGGTCCTCTGCTGTTTACTCCTGATAAAACTCCGGTCTTGCGACAGTGGTAAATCCAGCTTTCCCTGTGACCACCACATTGTTGTATCCGCTGGCGCAGTGGATGATCATAATATTGCCGCTGCTGTCGAAACCGCAGACGATGCCGACGTGGCTATCCTCCGGATAGAACACAAGGTCGCCCGGCTGGGCGTCACTCCAGTCAATGGGGGTACAGTAAGTATGCTGTGCCGTAGCCCCACCGCCATGCCCAATGACGTATTGTCCGCCGCTCTGGTTGTAGAACACCCAATCCACCATTCCCGAACAATCCAGTCCGAAGGGCAGCACAGTGCCGGTGGTGGAGCTGCCCTCGGCTGTGACCTCCATCGGCATTCCCCAGCGGGAGTCCCAGCCAATCACCAAAGATTTTCCTCCCCAAAAATAATGGACTCTGCCCAAGAGCTGATATGCTGTCAGCACAACTTCTCTGCGTGCCTCGCTGAGATCGGCGGGGAGGTTTTCCATGATCTTCGCTACCTCGTCGGGACTCAGCTCAATGTCTTGGTAGCTGCCGGTGGGCGCCGCGAATAGTTCCTGGTACTCCGGCTGCATGAGTTCTTCCAGTAGCTTCCGCTGATCGGCGCTGAAACGGTATTCATCCGCCATCTGCAGGTAATCCTTTACCGTGACGGTGATGCGCAGGATGACGGTGTCACCCTCATCTTCACCGCCCGAGACAGTCTCGAGATGGTAGGAGATCGCGTTCATGTCCCAGAAGATTTCACGAAGGATCTCCATTTTTCCTTCTGTCAGCGTAGCAACCTCATCCGGTGAAACGTTGTCCGTGGTAGTCCGCACAGCATAAACAGCCAGCACATCCCGCCAGTTGGAGATTATGGCGGCGCTGCCCGCGTTGTCCATGTCCAGTTCGTCGTAGGGGTTCTCCGCCTTGATTTGCTCGATGTGGGTGGAAAACTCACTGTTCATCATGCTGACAGCATCCGGCATGGTGTGGCCGGTGCCGCTGTCCTCGCCGGAGAAAAAGATTCCAAAAGGCGACACGATCAGAAGTCCAATCAGACAAATCACCAGCACCATGGCTACAACTGTGCTCCCACCAGCCGCTATTGCTGCAAGTAAGCTCTGGGCAGCGGCAATGATAGCGCGCAGCGCACGGCCTGCCGCCTGTGCGGTTTTCTGCACCGCGGTTTCTGCCGTTTTTGTCGTCTGTTGCCGCAGGGCCATCTGCATGGCTGCTTCTCTGGCAGCGTGTGTTCCGGCCGCAGTCGCATGGGCGGTGGAGGAGCGCACAGCCTGTTCGGCGGACTGCACGGCAGATTTGCCACCTTCACGGACTTTCGGCATGATCCCTGCGGCGTGCTCCGGTGCTTTCGGTTCGGGGAGCCGATGTTTCTTCGGCGGCTGGATGCTGCCGCGCTCCTTGATCCTCTCCCTGCTGGGTAGCTCTCTCCCACGGGATGTGGGATATTCCGAACGCAGCGGATCACCGCGCAGATCAACCTGGTGTCGGAACCGCTGCTCTGCCTGCCTGCGCTGCACCTGCTGGCGGGACGCTTTGCGGCCCCGCTCCTGAATGAACGCCTGCTGCCCCTGCCGCTGCGGCTCCGGTGCTGCCGTTACGGTGGTCTCACCCCGTGCGCTGATGTAGGCGTTCTTCGTCTTGACTGCCTGCTTCATAGCCGCCTGCCGTGCCTGTTCCTGCGCAGGCGGCGGAGGAGTGCTTACCCTCGCCGCTTCGGCTTCTCTGGTGTGGATGACAGGCGGCACGTCGCTGTTGGAACTGGGGGCAGAGGCGTCACCCTGGGGTGACGCGCTCTGCTCCGCGTTTTTCTTCTTGCGCTGCTTCAGCAGTTCCTTTTCGGCGCGGCGCAGGCCGCTGGCGGCGGTGTCCTCAATGGCGTCGCCGCCATATTCATCCCGCCGCCCCTGCTGGGCGGTATCCCGGAGCTGCGTCCGCAGGCGCTCCGAGCCGTCGTCCAGCCCCTTGTGCAGAAGCTCCTTTGGGGCGGAGACAGCCTTTTCTTTGACACGCTCGCCCAGTGTCGGTTTTTCTTTGATTCTCTCCATAGGCCGTCACGATGCCAGGTCCGAGGGCTTCGTGGTCATCATTTGGTACAGCTTGTTCTTGGGAAAATGATCCACGAAAGGCACGATGGCGCTGCCGCACTTGATGAGCCCACGCCCGGAGTCCACGTTGGTGATGTAGGAGAGCTGATTATCCGAGATGTTCAGCAGGCGCGCCAGTTCCTCCCGGTCTGTGGCCGCCTGATTCAGCATGATGAGGAATTCACTGTTTGCCAGCATGGTGCGGGCCGTGTGAGACTGGAGCAGGTCTTCGATATTCTGGCTGATCCCCGTTCCGCAAGCCTGATACTTTCTCATACGCTTCCAGAGGGTGAACAGGAAATTGGCGCTGTACTCATGCTGGAACAGCAGATAGATCTCGTCGATATAGATCCAGGTATTCCGCTTCAGCCCGCGATTACGGATGATGCGGTTGAAGATGCTGTCCAGCACCACCAGCATACCTACCGGCAGAAGCTGCTTGCCAAGATCCCGGATATCATAGCAGAGGATACGGGCATTGGTGTCCACATTGGTGGGCTTGGCAAAGGTGTTGAGACTGCCGTCTGTAAACAGTTCGATGGCCAGCGCCACATCCTGTGCTTCCTTTTCCGGCTGGCGGAGCAGCTCCGCGTGGAAGTCCTGCAAGGTGGGGACTGCGCCGTGATAGCCGCTGCGGATATAGTCCCGGTACACCTGCGCGGTACAGCGGTCGATGACGGATTTTTCCTTGGCAGACAGCTTGCCTGCCCCAATGAGCTGTTCACAGAGGGAGAGCAGGAACTCGGATTTCAGCACCACGGGGTTCTCTCCGTCCCCATAGCCCTGCTCCATATCCATGGCGTTGATATGGTTGGGTGAGGTGGCGGAGATGTTGATGACCTGGCCGCCCAGTCCTTCGATGAGGGGGCGGTACTCCGATTCCGGATCGATGACGATGATATCGTCCTGCGTGGACAGCGCCAGTGACACCATCTCCTTCTTGGCGCTGAAGGATTTACCGGAGCCGGAGACGCCCAGAATGAATGCGTTGCCGTTGAGAAGCTGCCTGCGGTCCGCCACGATGAGATTTTTGCTGATGGCGTTCTGCCCGTAGTACACGCCGCCCCGATCCCAGATCTCCTGGGCCTTAAAGGGCATGAGAACAGCCAGTGCCTCGGTGGTGAGCGTGCGGAGGGCGTCGATGCGGCGCAGGCCCAGCGGCAGCGCCGTCACCAGCCCGTCCGCCTGCTGCCAGTTCAGCGTCGTGAGCTGACAGAGGTGCTTGCGGGCAATGGACTGGAGCGTTTCCGTATCACTGTCCAGTTCTTCCTTGCTGTCTGCCAGATGCACCAGCGTCACCACGGCAAACATCATCCGCTGGTCGCGGGTGGTGAGATCGTCCAGCATCTCACGGGTCTCCTTGCGCTGCTGCTCCAGATCGTAAGGGACAACGGCAGAAAAGTTATTGTTAGCGTTCTGCCGGCGCTGCCAGTTGGTCACATTGGTTTCCACACCCAGCAGGCGGTTCTGCATCTCCCGCACCGCCTCATCGGTAGGGACAGGGATGATATCAATGGACAGCATGAGACTGCGGTTCAGGCTGGTGAGCTCGTTGATCATGGAATCCTTGATGTAGCTGGCATACTCCTTCAAAAAAAGCACCCGGCCATATTTACCGCCCATGATAAAATGATCCTTTTTGAATTCCATGCTGTCCGGGCAGATGGCGTCCTTGAAGGAGCGCCCGTTCTTCATGTTCTCCCGGAGGTCAAAGCGGAACTCGCTTTCCTCTCCCACACGGTAGAAATCATGCAGGATGTGGAGGCGGTCTGCCGCGTCCATCTCCTCGCAGTGGGAGTCCATGTGGTTCAGACGGGAAGAGGCGTCATGGACCGTGCGGTCAAAAAACGCACGGGCTTCCTCCACATTTTTCTTATGGACGGACAGGGTGATGTAGCGTTCCTGCACCACGCTGTTGGAGGAGTCCGTCACCTTATCCAGCAGCATGGCGTTGTATTCCTTGCGTCCGCCGTCCAGATCATCTCCCTTGGGCGGGATGAGGATCTCCTGCTCAAAATTGCGCCGGTCCAGACGCTTATTGTTGATGGTGATCTTCGTGGTGGAGCTGGTGTCCAGCGCGTTCAGCAGCTCGGAATAGCTGAGAAACATGGCTGTCTTATCCTCTTTCGAGGCGATGGCATAATTGATGTCGCTAAAACGCAGTGTTTTAGAATACTTGCTGCCAAATTGAAAGACCCCATCCGGCCAGATGCGGCGGATGGGGATGATGTCCTGTACAGATCTCGGAACCGTAAATATTTCTTTGTCCTGCTTCAGTGTATTTTGCAGAGTTTTAATCAAGTTTGAGAGCCTCCTTTATCGTTGAATTTTCCAGAGCCTTGGCGTATATGTTGTCCGATTTGAACACGAGCCTGCGGGGAAACAGGAATTCCGAGCGGATATACGCGAGCAGAAAGCGTTCCAGCGTCATGCCGTTATACTGAAAAAAGCCGCCCAGGGCAAAGGGAAAGGCTGCAAGCACGCAGACCCAGCCGATCTCCCCATTCCCCAGCACAGGGCGCAGGCCGAAATATACGCCCACTGCCACGGCGACCGCCAGCAGTGCGAACAGCAACTGCCGCAGGGACAGTCCGAAGAATAGACTCTCCTGGTAATTTCGTACTTCTTTGTTGATGCGGATCTCCAATGGATCACCTCCGAGTTTTTTCTGAGTTTTGCTGAACAGACTCTTGCTTTGTCTGTGCAGTCATGGTACTATGCCACAAACCCGATGAAGGAGGTCGTGACACATGATCGCTTTTCTGATGATCGCCGGGCTTGGCGTCCTGGCGCTTCTCTCCCGGCTGGCCGCGCTGACGCGGATGACCATCCCGCTGCTGTACACCGTGTCCATGCTGACGGTGTTCCACGGCTGGTATCGCACCCATACCGTGCTGGCAGACCGCATCCTGTTCGCTCTTGTAGGGCTGGTGGTGCTGTCCTGGCTGCTTTCGCTGATCCGCTTTGTCTGCGATCTTGTTATGCAGGCACGGGATGACGCTGCCGCTATGGAGTATTTCTCCTACCGTGTTCGCAAAGCACGGGAGAACGGCGAAGACACCGTCAGCACAGAGGGCCTGTGGCGCTGAATCAGCCAAGGCCCATCAGCTCCCGGATGATGCGGTCGCTCATCTTGATCGCGCCTACCAGCACCAGCATATTGAAGATCAGCTCACCCACATAGTTCCATACGATGGTGGCTGCCGCCAGCGTATCGTCCGCGATGGCGGGCGGGGACGAGGCAAAGGCAGAGAAGATCACACAGGCCAATACGATGACACAGCCCTCCATGCAGATGGCGGCATAGCTTTTCAGAAAAGCAACGCCGATACTGCTGGAGGGCTGTCCCGCAAAGCTGGCCAGCGGGATGGGTGCGATGGCCGTTGCGATATAGAGCTTAAAAAAGCGGCTATATACCGTCAGTATCATGACAAGGGAGAGTACCCAGATAAAGAGCGAGCCCAGCAGCGTCACCGCCCAAAGGGGGATGGAGTCAATAAAGCCCACATCCTCGATGACACTCACCAGTTCGTCCGGCAATGTGGTGGCAGACATCGCCGTCAGCCCGGAGGAATCCATGATGGTCGCCACCATGCCCTGGGCAACGCGAAACGCGCCAGTCATCAGCTCCATGCCCCACGATACCGCCGCCTGCGCCAGCACAAAGCGGATGAAGCATTTGAAGGCCACTTCCGGCTTCTTCATCTCGGTAAAGCTGCCGCAGGTCTTGACCACGCCCATTACGAAAAACAGCACCAACAGCGCATACCCCACAGCTTTTAATCCATCGTTGATGTTCACGATGACATTCCAGACACCGCCGCCCTTAAAGGACTCCGGCGAGGTGCTGATAAGCTGCCAGATCTCTGCCAGCCTTCCGTTCCACATTTCCAGCGCAGAGTTCAAATTGTCTACGATCCAGTTTCCGCTTCCCATTCAAAATCACCTCCTACGGGAAGAACAGGGTGAACGGTATCATGCCGTTCACCCTGCCGCGTTTTTCAGCCGGTGATGAGGGAGAGGATCTCCTTGGTGAAGGTAATGACGATGCCGCCTGCCACCGTCAGCATACCGTTGGCGCGCTGGGAGGGGTCATGGCTCTTGAGAGACAGGCCCACCTGCAAAATACCGAAGCCCAGCAGGATGAGGCCAATGGCGCGGATCAGCGAGAAAATAAAATCGGACAGGTTGTTGACCACCGTCAGCGGATCGTCTGCGGCCAGCGCAGGCACTGCGGTGGCGACCAGAAGCAAGGCAACGCAGGTAAAGACGGAATAGATCCGCTTTGCCTTTCTCTCGAAATTTTTGTTGTTCAAATCATGTTTCATGCTGCAGCATTCTCCTTTTCATTGTCAAAATCAGTTTGGAACAGCGGCTCTCCCGGAATGGGAGGCTCTGCCGTCCCGTGGTGGATGTAGGGCGGTCCGCCGCCATCCATCGTATAGCGGATGGCGGGATGCTCCATGAGCTCATACTTTTCGTCCATCACCGGCCGTGTGCCGCGGATGAACAGAATACAATACCGGTTATCCAGCATCCGCACCTCGTCCGGCGTCAGCAGTTCCCGCCCACTGATCTGGAAGTTGGTGGAGTAAGACCCGGACCGCCCTTTGGTCTGCCCGTGGGTCTTGGTGTCGATGGTGGACTTGCCCAGGGCCTCCGAAATGTATTTGTGGGTACTGCTCTCGTTACCGCCGAGGTAAAGAAGGGTATCCGAGTTGCCGGGGATGGTTTCCCACGAATCCTTGTACAGTTCCTTGATCTGCGCCATGTTCTGGATGATGGTGCTGCACGAAATATTTCGGGAACGCATGGTCGCAAGTTCCCGTGGCAGCCCCGGCAGATTGACCGATGGCGCTTCGTCCAAAATAAAGTGGACGTGACACGGCAGCGCCCCGTGGTGGATCTGGTCGGCACAGTAGTACAGCGTCTGGAATATCTGGGAGTACAGCAGGCTGACAAGAAAATTGAAGGTCGTATCATTATCTGGGATCACGGCATAAAGAGCACATTTTCTCTCGCCTAAAGTATACAAATCCATGTCATCATGGTCGGTGATGGCCTTGATCTGCGGCAGATTGAATGGGGCCAGCCGCACAGCGGCGCTCACCAAAATGCTTTTCGCTGTCTTGCCAGAGACAAATTGTCAAGGACTTTTTAATCAAATTCACAAAAAATCTACAAAAAAGGTGCCAGAAGCGCTATATGGCTCCTGACACCTCGTTTGACAGATTACATTTTTCCGTTCAGCAGGTCTTTGCAGAGATACGCATAGTCTGGCAGC
>OBLO01001032.1_pt1 | contig 25402 bp, 20 predicted proteins | sample 1519401 | NCBI WGS metagenome assembly OBLO01 (sample SAMEA2602897, study PRJEB22501) | metagenome | reverse complement strand
TCGACGCCGGAGACCATGAGCAGCTGCTTGAGGAGCTGCGGGGACTGCGGCAGGGCGTACCAGGAACCGGGCACCAGACGGGCCGGCACCACGAAGTCGCGGGCGCCTTCCGGGGTGGACTTAATGAAGGTCGGGGTCTCGACCTCGGTGAAGTCCATGTCTTCCAGCGCGTGGCGGGCGGCCTTAGCCATGTCGGAACGCAGCTTCAGATTGTACTGCATGGACGGGCGGCGCAGGTCGAGGTAACGGTACTTCAGACGCACGTCCTCGCCAGGCAGCTTGTTCTCGGACTCATTCTCAAGAGCGGTGGAAACCTGGAACGGCAGGGCGTCGGACTTGGCGAGGATCTCGATGGTCTCGGCCACAACCTCGATCTTGCCGGTGGCCAGATGGGTGTTCTCGTTGCCATCCGGGCGCAGGCGCACTTCGCCGGTAATCTGAATCACGAATTCGCTGCGCAGCGGGCGGGCCATATCCTCGTCGTAAATGACGACCTGCACGAGGCCGGTCGAATCACGAAGGTCGATGAAGGCCACGCCACCGTGATCACGGCGTCGGTCAACCCAACCGGCAAGGGTGACCTTCTGGCCGACCAGGGCCTCGGTCACTTCAGTGGCATGATGTGTTCTGTAAGCCGTCTGGCTCATTGTCTTGTTTCTCCTCGATTTTTCGCGCGAATACGTCAGATTTCGACGGTTTGCTGGGCAACCACAGTATCCGGCTCCCACGACGTGCAATCGGCGGCAACCTGCTCGCCCGTGACGATGTTCTTGACCTCGTCGCCAGCGGGCTCTGCGCCTTCCGCACCTTCGGCAGCGGTGGCCGGGAACCACACGTACGGAATGCCGAGTTTGTCCGCGTACTTGATCTGCTTGCCGAGCTTGGCCGCGGTGGGTGCCACGTCAGTAGCGATGCCGCGCGCACGCAGTTGGTTCGCAATACGATTGGCGGCCGGGCGGTCCTCTTCATTCCACACAGCGACCAGCACGGCGGCCGGGCTGACACGGTTGGCGTGAGCGCCGGCGGTGTGCAGCATGTAGCTGACCAGTCGGCTCAGGCCGATGGACAGGCCCACGCCCGGGTACTTGCGGTTGCCCTGGGAGGCGAGATTGTCGTAACGGCCACCGGAGCAGATGGAGCCGAGTGATGCGGCACCGTCGAGGAAGGTCTCGTAGACGGAACCGGTGTAGTAGTCGAGACCGCGGGCGATCTTCAGGTCGGCGATGACGGAACCGGGGCGGATGGCGGCGGCCTCGTCGACGATCATGGCCAGGGTATCAAGTCCCTGACGAGCCAGCGTGTATGCCTCGGAATCCTTGGCGATGCCGTGAGACTCGCACAGCGCATCGAACTTGGCGGCAAGCTCGGCACCGTCGGAGGCGGTGAGCTCGGCCAATTCGAGGCAGGCGCGCGCCTGTGCTTCGGTGGCGCCGCAGGTCTCGGTGAGCAGTCGGGCCACCTCATCGGCACCGATCTTGTCGAGCTTGTCGATCTCGCGCAGCACGCCTTCGACGTCCGTCAGGCCAAGGCCGCGGTAGAAGCCTTCAGACAACTTGCGGTTATTGGCGTGCACGGTGGCCTTGGGGAGGCCATACGCGCGCAGCTCTTCCAGCGCGGAGACCATGACCAGCGGCAGTTCCACTTCATAGTGGTCGGGCAGGTCGCCGGCGCCGATCACGTCGATGTCGGCCTGCACGAACTCGCGGAAGCGGCCTTCCTGCGGACGCTCGCCACGCCACACCTTCTGAATCTGCCAGCGCTTGAACGGGAACGCCAACGCACCCGAGTGCTCGACCACATACCGGCTCAGCGGCACGGTCAGATCGAAATGCAGGCCCAAACGCTCTTCAATCGGAGTGTCGGATTCATGACCGACCTCCTGCAAACGGCTCAGCAGGTAAATCTCCTTGCTGGTCTCGCCTTTTTTCAACAAAGAAGCGCCGGTTTCCACCGCTCGCGTCTCAATGCCGATGAAGCCGTTGAGCTCAAAAACCTTACGAAGCGTATCGATAACACGCTGCTCCACAACACGTTCGGAGGGGAGCCACTCCGGGAATCCTGATATTGATGCACCTTTAGCCACGAAATCAATATAATAGGTGAGGGTTGCGTCAAAACTTCCTGGTTCGCCCGGGATGGGAGACGCTCCCGCTTATGCATTCTACGCTTTAAGGAGCTGGCCATGGCCGACGAAACTGTCACCGAACCCGTAAACACCGCTGCGCCCGAAGAGCAGGCAACGACACCCGCACCCGAGGCCAGCGCGGCCACGCCGGCGCCGACTCCGTCCCCCGCTTCCATGCCGAAACCGCACGCGCCCTCCCCCGCCGCCTTCGCCAAGAAGACTCCGGCGGCCAAGCCGCGCGCTGCCGCCCCGGCCGCCGCCACCGCCGCCTATTCCGAGGCTGATGTCAAGGCCGCCGAGGCCTTCGGCCGCGTGGATGACAACGGCACCGTCTTCGTCAAGGATGGCGACGCCGAGCGCGAGGTAGGCCAGTTCCCGGATGTCTCCAAGGAAGAGGCGTTGGCACTGTACGCCCGTCGTTTCCTGGATCTCAAGGCCAAGCTCGATCTGCTGGCCGCGCGCCTGACCTCCCCCAACATCAAGACCCGTGAAATCGACGAGTCCGTGAAGCTGCTGGGCGAAGAAACCGCCGAACCGGCGGTGGGGGGCGACCCCGCGGCCCCCAAAGCCCGCTACGCGGGACTGAAAGGCGCCCGCGAGGCCAAGAAGGCCGAGATCGCCGAAGCGCGCAAGGCCGCTCAGGCCAAGGCCGTCGCCGAGCGCACCACCATCGTCGAGAAGGCCGAAGCTCTGGCGGCCTCCCTGGGCGACAACACCAACTGGCGCTCCACCGCCGACAAGTTCCGTAACCTGTTCGACGAGTGGCAGAACCACCAGCGCACCACCGTGCGCATCGACAAGCCGGAGGCCGAGGCGCTGTGGAAGCGCTTCTCCGCCGCCCGCACCACCTTCAACCAGGCTCGCCGCAAGTGGGCTCAGGCTCGCGACAACGAGCGTACAGCCGCCAAGGAAGCCAAGGAAGCGATTATCGCCGAGGCCAATGAGCTCAAGGATTCCACCGCTTGGGGTGAGACTTCCCGCAAGTTCAACGATCTGATGGACCGTTGGAAGAAGGCCGGCCGCGCTGGCCGTAACGAGGACGACGAGCTGTGGGCCAAGTTCCGCGAAGCCGCCGACACCTTCTTCAACGCTCGTCAGGCCGATCGCGATCAGATCAACTCCTCCGAGAAGGAGAATCTGGCTGCCAAGGAGGCTCTGCTGGTCAAGGCCGAGGCTCTGGTGCCGGTGAAGACCGACGCCGAGGCCAAGAAGGCCCGCCAGGAGCTGGCCAAGATTCAGGAAGAGTGGGATCAGATCGGTTACGTGCCGCGTGACGATATGCGCCGCATCGAGAACCGTCTCGACGCCGTTGACAAGCAGATCAAGGCCATTGAGGATGCCGCTTGGAAGCAGACCGATCCGGAGGCCGACGCCCGCAAGTCCAGCTTCGAGGAGCAGCTCAACGCCCAGCTCGCCGAGCTCGACGCCAAGATCGCGGCCGAATCCGACCCGAAGAAGAAGGCCAAGCTCGAAGCCGAGAAGGCCACCAAGGAGCAGTGGCTGAACGCCATCAAGTAAGGGTCTCGCCAGGTGCCCCTCAGAGAGGGGAGCTGGCAGCAAGGCTGACTGAGGGGAGTTTACGGTTATACCGCAAGCTCCCCTCAGTCGCCTACGGCGACAGCTCCCCTCAGCGAGGGGAGCTTCGTCATATTTATGCCGTTTTCTTCTGCCCTATACTCATAACTTCACCCCATAGTTCCTCAGTCACCCAGCAATTGGTGTCTTACGCCTGAGTCCCTACCGGTGCTGCAACAACTGCCGTGAGCCCTTGATGTGCGGCCAGATATTCATGCAACGGCTGGCTGTATGGCATATCCAGCTCGCCGTAATTGGTTCCGGCACGGAAGGCGGGGTAACTGTCGCCGCCCTGAAGCAGATATGAATTGGACGCGATAATCACCAGGTCATCGTCCGCAATCGGTCGGCCGTCAACGGCGAGGTTCGCGATACGAACCGCCGCATGTTCGTCGGCAGCACACTCGTCAGCGTCAGCGTTGGTATCAGCGCCGGCATCGGCATTGCCGCTCTCACCAGCCGTACCGCATTCGGCATACCGATACGTCACGTTCGAGGAGATGCCGAGCCAGCGCCGCTCCAGTCGCCCATCGTCACGGCGAAATTGCTCGGCGAGCACTCTCTTCACATCGCGCCCGGTGAGCGTCTCATGCGCGGCCTTGAACTGCAAGGCCATGAGACTATCCACCTCGCGCACGGTGACTTTGCCATCGCCATTCATATCAAGCCGTGGAGTCCGCAGACTGCCATTATTCGAAAATCCGATTACCGGCAAGCGATTCCCGGCATACACATGCTTCATGATTGACTCTCGGTTCGCGTCCGCCACCAGCACACCGACCGTATTCCCGTGCTTGTCCGAACCTTGTTTGTCGAAATTCACGCCGGAGGCCAAGGTGCCAATCACCGCGCTGCCGGTATGGTTCGCATATGTTGCCGACGCCTGGTAAATATGCTGCGCGCGCGATACCTCATCGTTCTCCTCAGCACCGGCAGACATCCAAGCGGCTTGCGCCGGATGCGCATTAAGCCCATCCACGCCCAGCACGCCGTCAACCGCCGTATGGCTGGTGCCATTGCCGAGGTCCACATCGGCCACTCGCACCGTGGCGCGACGCCCGGCACCGGTGATGATCAAATCCTGCACGGCCATGTTCCGCCCGAAGCTGCCCGCCTCGTAAATAGGCGCGCCACCCGCGGTTGTACCACGCTTGATCGCGTGACTGTGACCGGTGTATACCACATCAACATCTCGCCCAATATCGGCGGCGGCTGAAGCATCGGCATGCAGCAAGGCCACCACCGCATCCACCTTTCCGGAGCGCTTGAGTTCACGGGCCACACGATTGATCGCGTCCACCGCCCGTTCGTCAAGGTCGGCATCACGCGTAATCTGCGGAGTGGTTACCGAGCCGAGCGCATCAGTAAGGGCGCCCACGAAACCTATTCGCTTGCCGTTCACCGTTCGAATCGTAGAGTCACGTACGTGGCTCAGCAGTCCGTCAGGCGACTTATTGGCGGCAGACGCGTTGGCGCACAGCCAGTCGATGCCGTTGCTGGGATCAGCGATACGATTGTTGAAATCGGCGACACCGCGGTCGAACTCATGGTTGCCTATCGCCGAAATCGTCAATCCCCACGCTTTGGCCATATCCAGCGTGGGTTGGTCCTTCTCCACCGCCGACTCATACGGGGAGCCTCCCACCAAATCGCCGGTCGATACCGGAATCATATTGCCGGGATTATGGCTGTCGGCCACGGTGAAGGCGGTGGCGTTGTCTGCACCACGTTCGATATGCCCGTGAAAATCAGTGATGTCGGCGATGGTCACCGTACGGGTGCCGGAAGATGGATTATCGCCGGAAAAAGGAACGGCTCCCGTGGTTCCCGCACAAGCATAAGGAACCACCAGAGCCGTAAGGATAAGCGCTACTGCACCAAAAGCGATCCCCGATCGCTTGCCGGCCCACCGCCGGTTCTTCATATTCCTGCTCACACCAGTCACGCTAGAATCGTCGATTGAATGGCCATGCCTAGGAAGGCGACTCTCAGGTGAATTCTTAGCGGCGTCTTGGGATGGGAAAGGCCTGACCCCATACTATCAGGGTCAGGCCTTTGCAACCCGAGTCACTACGAATGCGTCAGCAAGAGGAGATTACTCGCCAAATTCCTCGGCGCAGATCTCAGCTACCGCATCCACGCACGCCTCGGCAATCAGACGGCCGCGTTCGGCGCTCGAGCCGGCCGGATTGGCGAGTCCGCCGTGAGCGGGAACGTCACCTTGGCGCACAGGGTAGCGGACATAGGATTTCGCCGTGGCACCGGCTTCCTCGACCATACGGTCCATGTGCACCAGTTCCGGCGCATAGTGGAGCATCAACGAAGTTTCGGTGACGGCCGCATGCTCCAATGCCCAGCCGGGGAACACCAATCCATCGAACACCTTGTCGATAACCGACTGCGGAACCGGGTCCCACCAATTGGTTTCCACGATGGTGGCCACTCCCCCGGTTTCGCGGGTGACCAGGTCGATGGCCTCGACGATGAACGCCTCGTTTTCAAAATGCGCGTTCATGACGACGATCTTGGTGAAGCCATCGGCGATGAGTTCGCTCAGCACGTCGTGCATTTGGTTGATCACTGTCACGCCGTTCATGTCGATAGTGCCCGGGAACAGCGGCCCGCCACCGGAGAGCGGCTTGGACTTGTATCCGTAGCTCAGGGTGGGCAGCACGGTGCCGTCGATGCGTTCCGCCAGATCTTCGGCGACCCGCGTGGCGAGTACCGCGTCGGTGCCGATGGGCAGATGCTGGCCGTGCTGTTCGGTCGAACCGATCGGCACGATGACGGGACGAGTCTTCGCCTCCTTGAATTCCGGCCAGGTCATGTGGTCCATACGGCGGTTGCTACCCATTGCAGTACTCCTTTAGGTTGGTGGTGGATTGGATGGTCGATGAATACGCCCGGCTCCCTCGGGGAAGGAGCCGGAGCTGAGGAGATCAGATGTGATTCAGATCCTTGTCGGTGTTTTCGTGGGAGAGGATCATCGCGACCAAGGCGATGGCCGCAACGCCCACCATGTACCAGGCCGGGGCGATGGACGAACCGGTCAGGGCAATCAGGCCAGTGGCGATGAACGAGGCCGTACCACCGAAGATGGCGTTGGCCAGATTGAAGCTGAACGCGAATCCGGTGAAGCGCACGGAGGTGGGGAACGTCTCGGTCAGGTAGCTGGACAGGGTACCGTCGTTGGCGGTCAGGGTGGCGCACATTGCCAGCTCAACCAGCAGCACGGGCCAGAACTGGGAGGTGTTGAGGATGAGGAAGGCAGGAACGGTGAGGACGATGAACGCCACGCAAGCGCCGATGAGCACCTTCTTGCGGCCGAATTTGTCGGAGATGTGGCCCATGCCGAACACCATGAACACGTAGGCGACCAGGCAGATGGTGGTGATGGTGCCGGACTGGGGGGGCGTCCATGCCGACGGTGTCAGACAGATAGGTCGGCAGGTAGGTGAGCACGGTGTAGAAGCCGACCGCGTTCAGCACGCAGGCTCCGAAGCTGATGATCAGAGCCTTGAGATGGTTGTGGAACAACTCGGCGAGCGGGGCGAACATGCCGCTCTTGGCAGCGATTTGACCGTCGGCGGAGGCGGCGCCCTTGGACTCAAGCGCATCGTTCATCGACTGGTAGACGGGGGAATCAGCGAGCTTGGCGCGGATGTACAGCACAATCAGACCGAGCGGGCCGGCCAGCAGGAACGGCACACGCCATCCCCAACCGACCATCGCGCTAGAGTTCATGTTGGCGGTCATCAGCGTGGCCAGAGTAGAACCGGCGAGCAGACCGATAGCGGTGGAAGCCGGAATCAGCGAGCAGTAGATGCCGCGCTTTGAAGTGGGCGCATATTCGCCGAGGAACGTGGCCGCACCGGCATATTCACCGGAGGCGGAGAAGCCCTGCACCATGCGCAGCAGTAGAAGCAGAATCGGCGCGCCAACGCCAATCACCGAGTAAGACGGCAGGCAGCCGATCAGGAAGCTCGCACCGGACATGAACATAATCGAGTGGGCCAGTGCGGCTTTACGGCCTTTCTTATCTCCATAGCTACCCCAGAACAGTGCGCCGATTGGACGCAGGATGAAGGATAGCGCGAACACGCCGAAGGTCTGCAGCATGGCGACGGTGTGATTGTCGGTTGGGAAGAACACCAGGGCGATAGTGGTGGCGAAGTACGAATAGGAGGCGTAGTCGAACCACTCGATGAAGTTGCCGAGGAAGGAAGATACCGCGACTTTTCTGACCATGGCCTGTTCTTCAGTTTGCGGGGTGGAATTCATCAGTCGTGCAGATGTAGTAATCGTTGCGGAACTCATGATGTCACCGTCCTTTCAAGGATGTGCTGTTCGTGTGACTGAATGAGATTCAAGTGGGAATCCGTTTCGCAGCAGGTCGACCAGCGCCGCGATAGCCTCGACTATGCCCTTGAGTATTTGCTGAAACGTGAATCGTCGATTAACCAGTTCGGCGTAGAAGTGGACAGGTTGCCCAGTGGCACTGCCGTATTATTCACCATGCTGTTCTTGCCATGATTTCGTGAGTTTGGCGGCGAATAGCAGCATCACCCAGTTCGGTTTGTCGTTATAGTCGACGCCGACCATTTGTGTCACTTTGTCCAGTCGGTTGTACAGGGTTTGCCGTCTGATACCCAATTGCTCGCACGCGCCGGTTTTGCTGTCGAGGTTGTCGAAGCAGGCGCACAGTGTGTCCAGCAACAGCGGGGAGGCGGCGACCTCGAATCCGATGGTCTGCACCACGAGCATGCGCATCGCCTTGTCCATATCAGAGGATGCGACGAAACGGTCGACGAGTGCGGACATGGTACTTACGACTCGCCCGTATGCCGGTTCATGATTGGCGATGTCACGCAATACCGCGAACCCGTCGACCAGCGTCACCGTGTCCAATGCCACTCGGCCATGCACCACGTATATACCGTCGCCTTCCAGTACGGCAAGCGCATCCATGCAATGGCGTCCGAATGCGGCCGCACCGTCTGAGGAATCGGTGGTGGAGCACCATCCGACCATCAAGTCACCTTCCAGCATGCAGGAGACGGCGCATCCCGACAGTTCTTCGAACCGTTCGACCATCGTCGATACATGGTTGATGCCTTCCACCACCGATCTGAACCGAAAAGCGAATGGCATATAGATGCATGATCCGGCAAAACCCAGCGCTTCGAGCATCGCATGCGCTTCCTGCGCCTCAAATGTATTGACGTGCACGCCGTCGGCCGGACCCATACTCAGATGATGCATCATGCCCATGCGCGCACCGCCGTCAATATAAAGGGCGGCCACCGGAGACACGATGGTGGCGATGGCCCGACGCATCGTGGCGTCGGAAGTCATGGTGCGTTGCGTGATCTCCAATGCTCCCACCGGCCGGGAGCGACTTTCAAGGGCGATGACGGCGCTCGATTCGTTGCCGGCATCGAACGCACGACCCGCTCGAGCGGCCAACAGACCGTCACCATCGAAAATGGCGACGCTTTCGCCGAACAGCGACGCAATGGTTTCGGCCACAGCCTCGATATTGCCGGTACGGGACAATCCCTCACGTAATGAAGTGGACATTGTGTCCACCTCCAATTGCAAGTGCATCTGTTCGTGCACGATAGCGGTATTGACGCTCTGACAGATGTCGACAAAAGGTACGCGAGATTTCAAACCAATCAACGTCAACCCATGCAGCCTGGCCGCAGACACCAGTTCGTCCGGCATCCGCACCACACCCTCCACCAGTTCGACCACCAGAGCGGCGACACCAGCCTGTGCCAGGCTTGCTACATATTGTCCTAGCGTGCCGTGCCAATCGGCGGCGAGCAGAGCGTTGCCCTCGATAATCAGCATCTCACCGCCCGAAAGGAAGCTGGAGACATCCTCTCGCTCGTTGGTGAACACCCATCGCACTGGCGTATCGAGGTCTTTGCCTTCGACCTCCACCACAGGATCGGCTCGTTTGAACTGCGTGTTATGAAGCACACTGCGAATCGATACAGTCATACAATCTGTCCATTCCCCCGCGGAACACCGGTCGTTCCGGTTAACCTCACCGCAAAGCGTGCTGTTGACAATAACCTCAGTTGGTTACGCGGGCAGTCGGTTCACGTAACCGTTCGGCAACACACCAGTTGAAGGAGCGACGATGACTACCACACTGTTCACCAACGCACATATCGCCACCGGAGAACCCGGAAGCACGGCTGCAAGCACCCTGCCATTGCAGGACATTCTCGTCACGGATGGTGTGTTCACCGCATTCGGCCCCGGACTCGCGCAACAATATGAGGCTCAGGGTGGTGATCTGGCGGCCATTGAGGTGGTCGATCTGGGCGGCAAACTTGTCTGCCCACCGTTCTGCGATACGCATCTGCACCTTGATTACGTATTCACGGCCCGCAAGCCCGGTGCGGTGAATGAAAGCGGAACCTTGTTTGAGGGCATCCAGCGATGGAGTGAGACCAAGTCCGACTTGACGGTCGACGAGATCAAGCAGCGCGCGAAAATCGGCATTAAGAAAGAAATGCTGCATGGCGTGCAGCTCATTCGATCCCATGCCGATGTGACCGACCCGAACCTGACCTCGTTAAAGGCGCTGCTGGAGCTTAAGGAGGAATTGAAGGATACGGTCACTCTCCAGATCGTCAGCTTCCCGCAGGAGGGCATGTACTCCTACGAGGGCCCGCATGGCGAATCGGGTGCCGAGCTGGTGGAGGAAGGACTCAAGATGGGTGCCGACTGCGTGGGCGGCATCCCCCATTTCGAACAGTGCCGTGAGTTTGGCGAGCATTCCATGCACACGGTAGTTGAGTTGGCTTCGAAATACGACAAGCTCATCGACGTGCATTGCGATGAGACGGATGATCCGAATTCCCGTTACGTGGAGCTGCTTTCGGCGCTGGCATATAAGGCTGGCATTGGCCCGAAGGTCACCGCCAGCCACACCTGTTCGCTGGGATCGGCGGACAACGCCTACTTCTTCCACCTGACCAAGCTGCTTAAGGCGGCGCATATCAACTTCGCCTGCGCCCCCACCGAGAACCTGTATTTGCAGGGCCGTCAGGATACCTTCCCCAAGCGCCGTGGCATCACGCGAGTCAAGGAGCTCACTGAGGCGGGTGTCAATGTGTCATTGGGCCAGGATTCAATGCAGGACCCGTGGTACCCGTTGGGCAATGGCAATATGATGCTCATTCTTGATTATGTGCTGCATTTGGCACAGATGATGAGCTTTGAAGAAATCGACGATGCGTTGAAGTTCCTGACCGTCAACGGTGCCACTACGTTGGGCCTGCGCGATATGTACGGCTTGGAAACGGGCAAGCCAGCAAACTTCATTGTGCTGGACGCCGATAGCGTGTTCAACGCCGTGTATGAGCGCTGCTCGGTATTGCGTTCGGTGCGCGCCGGCCGCACGCTGTTTACCCGCGAGGAGACCATCGACACCGGACTCGCCCTGCTGTAATAATCCGACACAAACAGTAGCTCCCCTTGACAGGGGAGCTGTCGCCAGAGGCAACTGAGGGGTAGACCACAAACGTGCACATCATGTGTGCGCAGGTCTACCCCTCAGTCAGCTTCGCTGACAGCTCCCCTGTCAAGGGGAGCTTTGCTGGTATGCGCTAGCTACGCTATCGAAACGGACTACTCCTGCGGAGCGTCACCGGAATCGGCGGGAGCGGATTCGGCCGGCTCAGTGGCCGGAGTGGCGTCGGCTGGAGTCTCGCCATCAGTGGCGGCACCGTCTTCGGCGGGCTTATCGGCGGCGGCCGGCTCCTCGAACTCCTCACCCTTGAAGGTGAATTCGCCGAGGATACCCTCGCCTTCCGCATCCACAATCACGCGCTGACCGTCTTCGAGATCGCCCATCAGGATCTTCTCGGAGATGGCGTCCTCGATGTCGCGCTGAATCACGCGGCGCAGCGGACGGGCACCGAGCAGCGGGTCGAAGCCCTTCTGCGCGAGCAGGTCCTTGGCGGCGTCGGTGAGTTCGAGCGACATATGACGGTCGAACAGGCGGTCGTTGAGCTGCTTGACGTCCAGATCCACGATCTGGCGCACCTGCGGTTCGGTGAGCTGCTTGAACACGATGATGTCGTCCAGACGGTTCAGGAACTCCGGGCGGAACTGCTGCTTCAATTCGGAGCTGACCTGGTCCTTCATGCGCTGGTAGCTGGACTCGTTGTTGGCACCTAGGTTGAAGCCCGTGTTGGCGGCCTTGGCGATGTCTCGCGTACCGAGGTTGGTGGTCAGGATGATGATGGTGTTCTTAAAGTCCACCTTGCGGCCCTGACCGTCGGTCAGGTGGCCGTCATCGAGCACCTGCAGCAACGTGTTGAAGATGTCCGGATGAGCCTTTTCGATCTCGTCGAACAGCACCACGGAGAACGGCTTGCGGCGCACCTTTTCGGTGAGCTCGCCGCCTTCCTCGTAGCCGACGTATCCCGGAGGCGCACCGAAGAGTCGCGAAGCCGCGTACTTCTCGGAGAACTCGGACATATCCACGCGAATCAGCGCGTCCTCATCGTCGAACAGGAATTCGGCGAGCGTCTTGGCCAGCTCGGTCTTGCCGACGCCGGTGGGGCCGGCGAAGATGAACGAACCGGACGGGCGCTTCGGGTCCTTCAGACCCACGCGAGTACGGCGGATAGAGGCGGCGACGGCGGAGACGGCCTCGTCCTGGCCGATGATGCGCTTGTGCAGTTCGGCTTCCATGTTGAGCAGTTTCTTGGACTCGGCCTGAGTCAGCTTGAACACCGGGATACCGGTGGTGGAGCTGATGACCTCGGCGATCACGTCCTCGTCCACGACCATCTTGACGTCGGACTCGCCTTCGCGCCAGGAGTCTTCCTTCTGCTTGCGATCGGCTTCCAGCTTCTCCTGCTTGTCGCGCAGTTCGGCGGCCTTCTCGAAGTCCTGGCCCTTGATGGCCTCGTCCTTGTCGGCGGCGATCTTGGCGATCTTCTCGTCGAGTTCCTTGAGCTCAGGCGGGGCGGTCAGGCGCTTGATGCGCAGGCGTGCACCGGCCTCATCGATCAGGTCGATGGCCTTGTCAGGCAGGTTACGGTCCTGGATGTACCGGCTGGACAGCTCTGCGGCAGACTGCAGCGCGCCATCGGTGATGGTCACGTGGTGGTGGTTCTCGTAACGGGAACGCAGGCCCTTCAGGATCTCGATGGTCTCGGCGATGGTCGGCTCGTGCACCTGAATCGGCTGGAAACGGCGTTCCAGAGCCGCGTCCTTCTCGATGTACTTGCGGTACTCGTCGGTGGTGGTGGCACCAATGGTCTGGAGCTCGCCACGGGCCAGCATCGGCTTCAACATGTCGGAGGCACCCAGCGCGCCGTCAGCCGAGCCGGCGCCCACGATGGTGTGAATCTCGTCGATGAACAGCACGATGTCGCCACGAGTCTTGATTTCCTTCAGCACCTTCTTCAGGCGCTCCTCGAAATCACCACGGTAGCGGGAGCCGGCCACCATGGAACCGAGGTCCAGCGAGTAGACCTGCTTGCCCTTCAGGGTTTCCGGCACGTCGCCGGCTTGGATCTTCTGGGCCAAGCCTTCGACCACAGCGGTCTTGCCCACGCCGGGCTCGCCGATCAGCACCGGGTTGTTCTTGGTGCGGCGGGAAAGCACGACCATAACGCGCTCAATCTCGTTGGTACGGCCGATGACCGGGTCCAGCTTGCCTTCAGCGGCTTCGGCGGTCAGGTTGCGGCCGAACTGATCGAGGATGGCGGAACCGGACTTGTTCTGCTTGTCCGTCACGCCGCCGGCGTTGGCCAAGTCGCCCTTGCCGTCACCGGTGCCGGTGCCGGAGTTGCCGCGAATCATATCGATGGTCGCGCTACGCAACTCGCCCAGATCGACGTCCATCTTGATGAGCACCTGGGTGCCCACGCCTTCGCCTTCGCGAATCAGGCCGAGCAGGATGTGCTCGGTGCCGATGTAGCTGTGGCCCAGCTGCAGGGCTTCACGCAGCGAAAACTCCAACACCTGCTTGGCGTGCGGAGTAAAGGGGATGTGCCCGTTCGGAGCCGCGTTGCCCTTGCCGATCATTTCTTCAACCTGCTTGCGGGTGGCATCCAGCTCCACGCCCTTCGAGGCGAGTGCCTTGGCGGCTACACCCTCACCTTCGCGGATCAGGCCGAGCAGCAGGTGTTCGGTGCCGATGTAGTTGTGCTGAAGGGCCCTCGCCTCTTCCTGCGCCAACACGATCACGCGCCGTGCACGGTCGGTAAACCGTTCGAACATGCTTGTCCTTCCTCAATTGACATTCCGTCTTACTCTACCGATTCACGATGACGTTTATTCATCGGATTCCACGAATTGCGCCGTGAGAGGAGAAGAAAACGATATGCTGGTTCTAGATTCACCCGTAGTCGATTACAAGGAGGCTCGAAATGAGTGAAGCTGCAACCAAGCCCGACATCGTTGTCGGTGTGGATGGTTCCGATGAATCCTTTGCCGCGCTGAAGTGGGCGCTTGAGGAGGCCTCGTTAACCGGTCAGAGCGTCAACGCCGTGTTTGGCTGGACGCATTCCTGGGATATGGGGTCCGAACCGGACAGCGACGAGGCCTGGGCCAAGGTCCGCCACGATATTGCCAACGAGCTGCGTGTGTGGGTCGACAAGGCCGCTGCAGGCATCGACTTCGATCCGGCGAATCTGAAGCTCACCTCGGTGAAGGCCTCCGGTACTTCGGCCCTGCTGCAGATCGGCCATGATTCGCAGCAGATCGTGGTCGGCCGCCGCTCGCTGAGCCGTATGGCCCGCTGGTTCATGGGGTCCCTGTCCGCTTCGCTGGCCGAGGCCGCCGAAGTGCCGGTGACCGTGGTGCGCATCGCCGGCAGCGAGGATGAGACCGTGACCGAGGCCATTGCCAACGCCCTGACTCCGGGAGACAAGCCCGTTCACTACACGCAGCCTCAGCCGGTGGTTGAGGAGGCTCGCCGCCCGGTGGTGGTTGGTGTGGATGGTTCCGAGACTTCCCGCCGTGCGTTCGATTTCGCACTGGAAGAAGCACGACTGCACGACGCGCCGCTGCATGTGATGTTCTGCTGGCAGCTCAAGGATTTGGGCGTTATTCCGGGCTATGAGAACGCCGTGACACCGGTGAAGGTCGGTCAGCGCCGCGCCGAGGAGATTCTCTCTGAGCTGATGGCCAAGGCCCGGATTCCCGATGGCGTCAAGGTCAGCACAAACGCCTTCCATATTCCCGCATCCAAAGGTCTGATCGCGGCCTCGCGGTACGCCAGCCATCTGGTGGTCGGCTCGCGTGGCCTGTCCGGGCTGGACGCGCACTTCCTGGGATCGGTGTCCCGCCAAATCGTGAACTTCGCCGAATGCACGGTGACCGTGGTGCACTGATTCACCAAAATCGGCATGGAGTGCTAACGCACGCCTCGGTGATGGGCTTGCAGGGAGGAATTCTTTATTCCTGCAACCCCATCACCATCTACTTTTCGCGGAATTCGGAGTTTATTCCTCGTCCGCCCTGTTCTGGCGCAGCTGCTCAATGAGATCGATGACGGTTTCGAGTTCAGGAGTCACATCGTCTGAAGGACGAACGTTATCCTCTTCGTCGTCCATCTCATCATCCTCATCATCATCGGCAACGGTGTTGTTGAGGATATCCTCTTCGGTGGCCTCGTCGTCAGCATCAGACTTGGAATCGTCGCTGGAATCAGCTGCATCAACATCCACAACGGAATCAGATACGTTCTGTGCAACGGACTCATCACCGGCAGACTGGGATTGCGAGGTCCCGTCGCCTGCCGCCTCCTCAGCGGGCTCAGTATCGACGGCGTTCCCGTCAACAGTCTTCTGTGCTTCGATATCATCACCGGCAGGCTCGCCTGTCTTGTCGGTTTCGCCTTCGGCCTCGTCCTGGGCAGCCGGCTCCTGCTTGCGCGGACGGTTGGCCACCACGTCGATATGCAGATCGTCGAAAGCAGGCTTGGACTGCACCCACAGCTGGCTTGGCTCGGGAGGTTCGATTTCGGAATGCTCGCCGCAGCCGTGGTCCAAGGAAACCACGCGGCCGTCATCCGGACTCCACTTGTTGGCGCACACGCCGAACATACGGTCGAGCTCGCCCGCGAGCGGCACGAAGAAACCACAGGTGGAGCACAGGTTGCCTTCGGCGGTTTTGGTGCTCAACGCTTTGGGGCCTCGCGGACCTTCATACCAGCGCTTGGCAGCCTGCGCGCGGCCCAGCGAGGTCAGCACGTGACGGCGGGTCAGTCGGAAGGTCTCGACGGCGTCGTTGACATCCTGCAGCGAGGATTCCTCGACTTCGCCTTCCTCGATGCGCTCGTCATCCGGATCGGTACCGATCGAATCGGTGGGAGCCAGATCCGTGGGCTCAAGGCGATCCTTCCAAGGAATCCACTTGGGCGGCATCAACGCGTCCTCAGTGGAGATCAAGGAGGATTCGTTGACGGTCCAGGAGTCGATCTCCTCGTCGTGATACAGCGTCACCGACCATTGCCATCCTTCGTAGCCACGGATATTCGCGGCGAAGCGGAAGTCAGTGACGTGATCCTCAAGATCATATGAGGTAACGAAATCCCCCACCTGATCGCTCTCGTCGGCCACTTCGAGCAGCACGGCGCGCGCGATGGCGTGAGGGTCCGGTGCCACGATGGTTTCGGTGGTATCAGTCATAGATCAGATCAGTCCTGTACATCGAATTGATCCGCCACCGCACGCAGCAACGTGGCCAGCTTTTTGCTGTCGGCAGCAGATGGGTAACGGTGACGGCGCAACGTATTGCCGGCCGCATCAAGCATCTTGATGAGGTCCTCGCAGATGGCGGCCATGTCATCCGCCTTCGGGCGGGTGGCCTTGACCAAGCTGGGAGCGGAGGCGATCAGGCGAACATCCATGGCCTGCGGCCCACGACGGCCGTCCACCACGGAATACTCCACCTTGGCCCCCTTGCGCAACGTGGTGACGCCAGTGGGTAGGGCCTGAGCCGGCAGGAACACGTCCTTGCCTTCCTCACTGGTGATGAAGCCATAACCCTTGGCTGCGTCAAACCAACGAACTCGACCGGTGGGCATTGCGAACCTTCCTTAATCCTCAATGGAAATAGTAAACCGAAGGTACAGTTTACCTCACAGGGCTTGACCTCACGCTTTGGGCTGAGTCGCCTGAGTCTTACGCTCAGAGCTGAACCAAGAAGTCTTCTGTTTGGCGTCCTTGGTTTTGCCGGTGGACTGCTTGGGCTCAGGAGCGGCGATCTGCTCAATCGGCAGCACCACGGTGAAGGTCAGGCCTCCCCCATCGGTGCCGGTGGCGCAGATAAAGCCGTGATGTGCTTTGACCACGGATTGCGCGATGGCCATGCCCAAACCAGTACCGCCCTTTTCGCGGGCACGGGATGGGTCCGCGGTGTAGAAGCGTTCGAAAATCTTCGAGCGCGATTCAGGCGGCACGCCGGGGCCATGGTCCACGAAACGCAATACGGCATATCGATAGCCGGTCTGCATCGAGGCACCTACTTCGGCAGCGTCGATGAACCGCCGCATTGACGCGTCGCTGGCGGGCATGCGGGCGAGCTGTCTTGGATCGATGGCGGCCGGCATCACACCGAGCGCGGCTTCAGCGGGCGAATCGGCAGGCGTGTAGCGGTGGATGTTGCCCACGATGTTGGTCACCACCTGGCGCAGTCGAGAGGCATCACCGGGCAGTACGACCTCAGGCCAATCGCCTTCGGCAAGGCTGAATTCGGCGGGATGGTTCAAATCGCGCGCCGGTTCGAGGGAAATCTGCATGCGGCGAACGGCACGGTCCGGGTCGAGCGCATGCAAATCGTCGACGGCGTCGGTGACCAGCGACGAGAGTTTCACCGTGCCGGTCATATCGATGCCGCGCCCCTCATCGAGACGGGCCAAAGACAGCAGATCCTCAACAAGAACAGTCATGCGCTGGCTGGACCGTTCGATATGTTCGATGGACTCGTCCGCACGCTCCAAGGCACCAGGCATATCGCGCTGCATCTTATACAGCTCCGCATAGCCATGGATGGCGGCCAACGGGGTGCGCAGCTCATGGCTGGCGTCGGAGACGAACCGTTTCATCTTGTCGGTGGTCTCCTCCTGCTCATGGAAACTGGATTCTATTCGGGTGAGCATGGAATTCAGCGAGGCGGCCAGAGAGCCGACCTCGGTGTTTTCCGGCGCGGAAGGAATACGTTGGCTCAGGTCGCCGGCTGCAATTTTCGCGGCGGTCTTCTCGATGCGCTTCAGCGGCGTCATCGTGTGCTGGATGATCAGCGTGGACAGGGAGCCGCCGAGCAGCACCACGGCGATGCCGACCACAATGCAGTATCGGGTGAGTGTGTTGACGGTGTCGATTTGGTCGGCCAGCGACAAGCCGATGTACACCACGGCACGGTCCTTGCCGTTTTGCTGGAAGGTCACCGGCAGAATACGCCATGGTGCCCTCGCCGTGACGATGGCGGCATGGTTGGCATTGGCAGTGGGGTTGGCCAGTACCTTGGTGATGGTGTCAGAGGAATTGGAGTTTCCGTTGGCCGGATCGTTCTGGCTGTCCGCACTGTCGGACTGCACCGTGATGATCTGCTTGGCCACCGCCTGCGTAGTGAATGCCTGACCGAGCGTGATGCCATTGGTATCGCCATAGGTAGGCAGAATCGGCACCGATACGATACCGTCCTGCATCTGCGGCATCAGCGGGGTCACGACCAGAGGATTGCCTTCTTTGTCTTTGGTTCCGTCGGTGTATTGAATCTGCAGAAAGTACGAGTTCGGCCCCGATGAGTCATTTTTTGACAGCAGATCGATATTGTTGACCACCAGTTGGCTTTGCGAGCTTAACTGGGTGTCGGTTTTCTGCAGCATGTAGTTGTTCACCAACGCGCGGATGGAGAAGGAAATCACCGACACGCCGATGAGCAGCACGGCGATGGTGCAGGCCACCAGCTTGCTGCTCAACGAGATACGGTCGATATGCCGCATCAGCATGTTTTTCTTACGCTCGCGCTGCTCTTGGAAATGGGCGGCGAACGGCGACATTGCAGGCATGGGATTCGTGTTCGGGGCGGCGTTCAGCGTGCTGCTCGGCGGTACGCCGCCTGACTGCTTATCGGGGATACTCATGAGATTGCGATACGTTATGGATGGAGGCGATTAGTTCTTCGGTTCGCGAATCATGTATCCGATGCCGCGCTTGGTTTCGATCAGCGGAGTCACCTTGCGCTTGCCGCCTTCGCCGTCGTCGACCTCGATGCCGTCGACTTTCTTGCGCAGGTAGGAGATGTACGATTCGACGATGGCTGCGTCGCCGCCCCAGTCGTATTGCCAGACATGGTCGAGAATCTGTGCCTTGGACAGTACTCGGCCCTCGTTGTCCATCAGGTAGCGCAGCAGCTTGTATTCGGTAGGGCTCAGGTCAACCGGCTGCCCTGCACGGGTCACGTCGTGGGAGTCCTCGTTGATTTCCAAGTCGGCGACGCGAATAATCGGATCGTCTTCCACCTGTTCGCGGGTACGGCGCAGAATGGCGCGGATGCGAGCCACGACTTCCTCGAGGCTGAACGGCTTGGTGACGTAATCGTCACCGCCGACGGTCAGGCCCATGATCTTGTCTTGGGTGTCGTCACGAGCGGTGAGAAACAGCACAGGGGCGTTAATGCCTTCCTGGCGGATGCGACGGGTGACGGTGAATCCATCGATGTCAGGCAGCATGACGTCCAACACGATGAGGTCAGGCTGCACTTTTTCGATAACCTCAATGGCTTCGGAACCGGAAGCGGCGGTGTTTACCTCGAATCCGGCGAAGTGCAGGGAAGCGACCAGCAGTTCTCGGATGGACGGCTCGTCGTCGACAACAACAATCGATGCTTCAATAGGCTTACTCATGCTTCCTAGAGTGTCGCGCTCTTCTGGGCGTTTCCTGAATGTCATCTTGGAGTTCGGCCTTGGAATCCTTCTTGATCTCCTTGCGCCGATGAATCACCACCATGACCACGATGATGATGACCAGCGCCACCAATACCACACCCATGATGATTATGCCTACGATCACCGTGGACGATGAGGTGGAGGCTTTTTTGGATTTCACGATTTGATCCATCATTGCCGTTGCCGCGCCAGACCAGCTCGGCGGGTTTTCCAGTAACGGCTGCTGTGCGGCTTCGGATAGCTTATCGACGGTTTTGTTATCGAGAAGCCACTTATCGGAGTTCTTGGACACGACGACCACCAGGTTGCCGTCATTCGAGGCCACGGCAAGCATCACTGTGTTCGGCTTGGGATTCATGGACTCCATCACGGTTGCCGCCCAGTCTCCCGGTTTCTGTTGACTATTGAAACTGGAAAGATACAGCAGATGCACGTGTACACCGGTTTCCTTCTCGGTTTTGGCGATGGCATCCGTGACTTCGGCCGCATGGGAGCCCAGGAGATTTTCCGTATCCGTGATGTTCTCGGTGATGGTCACGCCGCTGTCGGTGCTGCTGCTGGAGCTGTCAGAGCTGTCGCTCGAGTTATCCCCATAGGCATTTGCAGTTATCCACATTGCGTTCATCGCTACTGCAGCAAGGGCGCAAATGGCGCAAACAAGCCATTTTCGGACCATATTCCCGAAGGCCGAATAGGACGGCTCCGAAGCTAGGACCACAATAGTTGTTTTTCCGTCTTCCCGATTCGTTGTTGACATATCCTCCACCTTAACGGCCGGTATTGGCAATCGGCCGCCATACATACCATTAACCCTCTAGAAAAGGAGCAACGATGCCCCAATATCAGGTAGATTCCGAGCGAATCCAATCATCCTCGGCCGCAGTGGCCACTTCGATCTCGCAAATCAGGCAGGCCGTGGGCGGCATGTACACCAATCTCAATGCCTTGCAGGACGCATGGCGAGGTTCGGCGGCCACCCAGTTCACCGCGGTAGCCGAACAGTGGCGTGCGGCCCAACAGCAGATGGAGGCCTCACTCGAGTCCATCCAACGCTCGCTGACGCAAGCCTCCACCGTGTACGCTGACGCCGAAATCCAAGCTTCGCGCCTGTTTGCCAGCTAGTTTCTTGGCTCCCCTCAAAGAGGGGAGCCAGAATACAAAAAAGGGACTCCCGAAGGAGTCCCCTTTCAGCTCAATCAGCTAGCGATCGTTTGCGGATCAGTAGCCCATGTCGGCACCGGCGGCCGGGGCAGCAGACTTCGGCTCCGGCTTGTTGGCAACGACGGCCTCGGTGGTCAGGAACAGACCAGCGATGGAGGCGGCGTTCTGCAGAGCGGAGCGGGTCACCTTGACCGGGTCGGTCACACCGGCGGCCAGCAGGTCTTCGTAGGTGTCGGTGGCGGCGTTGAAGCCTTCGCCATCAGGCAGGGAGCGGACGGTGTTGATGACCACGTCACCGGACACGCCGGCGTTCTCGGCGATCTGCTTGATCGGGGCCTCGATGGCGCGGAACACGATGGCGGCACCGGTAGCCTCTTCGCCGGTCAGGGAGGTGACGGCCTCGGTCTTCTCGGCCTTGGCAGCAGCCTGAACGAGGGCCACGCCACCGCCAGGCAGCAGGCCTTCCTCGATGGCGGCCTTGGCGTTACGCACGGCATCTTCGATGCGGTGCTTGCGCTCCTTGGCCTCGACCTCGGTGGCAGCGCCGACCTTGATGACAGCCACGCCGCCAGCCAGCTTGGCCAGACGCTCCTGCAGCTTCTCACGGTCGTAATCGGAGTCGGTGTTCTCGATCTCAGCGCGGATCTGGGCCACGCGAGCGTCGATGTCTTCCTTGGAGCCAGCGCCCTGAACGATGGTGGTCTCGTCCTTGGAGACGATGACCTTCTTGGCGTGGCCGAGCACGGAGGTGTCGACGGACTCGAGCTTCAGGCCCAGTTCGTCGGAGACAACCTGAGCACCGGTCAGGATGGCCATATCCTGCAGCATGGCCTTGCGACGGTCGCCAAAGCCCGGGGCCTTGACGGCGCAGGACTTGAAGGTGCCACGGATGTTGTTCAGGATCAAGGTCGGCAGTGCTTCGCCGTCGACGTCCTCAGCGATGATCAGCAGCGGCTTGCCGGTCTTCATGACCAGCTCGGCCACGTGCACGATGTCCTGCTGGGATGAGACCTTGCCGGAGGTCAGCAGAATGTACGGATCTTCGAGCACTGCGGTCTGGTCGTCAGCGTTGGTGACGAAGTACGGGGCGATGTAGCCCTTGTCAAAACGCATGCCCTCGGTGAAGTCGAGGTCCAGGCCGAAGCGGTTGTTGTCTTCAACGGTCACAACGCCGTCCTGGCCGACCTTGTCCAGAGCCTCAGCGATCTTCTCGCCGACCTCAGGGTCAGCGGCGGAGATGGTGGCGGTAGCAGCGATCTGGTCCTTGGTCTCGACGTCCTTGGCGGCAGCGACGAGTTCCTTGACGATGACCTCGGTGGCCTTCTCGATGCCGCGACGCAGGGCGATCGGGTTGGAGCCGGCGACCACGTTCTTCAGACCCTCGTGAACCAGGGACTGAGCAAGCACGGTTGCAGTGGTGGTGCCGTCACCGGCGACGTCGTCGGTCTTCTTGGCGACTTCCTTGACCAGCTCGGCGCCGATGCGCTCGTACGGGTCTTCAAGGTCGATTTCCTTGGCGATGGACACGCCATCGTTGGTGATGGTCGGAGCGCCGTAGGTCTTGTCGAGCACGACGTTGCGGCCCTTCGGGCCCAGAGTGACCTTGACGGTGTTGGCGAGCTTGTCAAGGCCCTCCAGCATGCCCTGACGGGCTTCCTCATCATAAGAGATGATCTTTGCCATGGTTGCGTATTCCTCCAAATGGCTAGGTATACCGGTTATCACTCGCAAGCGTCGAGTCGTGACGACCAGCCGTCAGCTGCCGATTATCACTCTCGACCTCCGAGTGCTAACCCAGACATTAGCACTCGCGCCCGCCGAGTGCCAACACCATCGGCGGCGATTGCGCTTTGGGCATGAAAAAGCCCCAACCGTCGAAACGGTCAGGGCCTTCAATGCACATCCTTGCGTGCGTGTTGCTCACTCGGAGCGGGCTTCACCCGAAGACAGCTTGACAACATCCTTTGCCTGCGTGCCTTTGCCGGACGAAGCGGGCGTATACTCCACGCGATCGCCTTCGTACAGCATTTTGAACTTATTGGTGCTGCCGTCGTCCTTGATTTCCGCGTAGTGCACGAAAACGTCCTCGCCGCCGTCGTCCGGCTGGATAAACCCGAACCCCTTCTTGGCAAGGAAGAACTTCACGGTACCTTGTGCCATATCTGGTCTTTCCTTTGTTCCCTTGGGCGTCGCGACACAAAACCTATAGGGAACGTAGAAAGAACCGCATCGCGCTCCCCCTACCTCGCGACTAGATGACGATTGTACAGTGACGAGGGAACAATCTCAACCGCAGTGGCACATTTTCGGTACGAATTATTCCATAGGCGTGAGAACGCTCACAGTTTTCGATGTATTTCTCGCCGATATCAGGGGCGCATCAACAACGCTAGTTGAGCAACACCACCGTAATGGGAACGGCGAGTCCTTGCACCTGCTCCACAGCCGAAATGCCAAGCGTGGTCGCCACATCCTCAGCGGTGGCCTTATCGGTCTCATTCTGATACCACACCACGGAAGAAGCCGGCAATGTGCCGCTCGGATTGGTCGCCTCGACACTGGTGTAACCGGCGGTCTGCAGCACATCGGCCTGCTGACCCGCATATCCTTGGATTCCTGTGGCGTTGACCACACGCACCTGCGTGGCCTTATTCACAGTCGCGATGGCTTCGGACTGCTGAGACTGCTGATCGGAGTTTTGATTCTCATTCGAGGATGTCGTGTCACTGTCGGTATCGGACTTTGCCGAATCCGAGGTCGAGTCCTTGGACGAATCGGTCGAAGTGGACGAGGAATCATCCTTGGTGCTGTTCTTGGTCTCAGCCTTGCTGGACGAATCGGACTTGGACGTGGTCGCCGTCTGGGACGATCCTCCTATTACATTCTTGTATTCTCCGGAAATCCATGCCCAGGCCCCGACACCGCACAGTGCGGCCACCAGAATAACGACGATGAACGGGCAGAGGCGGGCCATTACCGAACGAGCGCCACGGTGAACTCCCACCGGTCCCTTCGGAGGATTGTCGAAGGAATCCGGTTCATAGGATTCGTAGGTCATCGTGTCGCGTGCCATAATCGCCCTTTCTTCCTATCAAAACTACCCATGAGTGTAATCGGCAAACAACTCATCAGTCCACCACACCACGCCCCATGCACCGGATATGCACGTTTGACTACAGTGGTGAGTCATGATCAAACCATTGAGCGAACTGGTAGAGCCAGGGTGGGCCCATGCCTTGGCCGACGTGGAGCCCACCATCCACCATATGGGCGATTTTCTTCGTGCGGAAAACGCCGCCGGGCGCCCGTGGCTGCCGGCAAGCCACAATATTCTGCGCGCGTTCACCATCCCGTTCGATTCCATCAAGGTGCTGATTGTCGGCCAGGACCCCTACCCGACCCCGGGTCACCCGGTGGGTTTGAGCTTCTGCGTGGCGCCAAATGTTCACCCGCTGCCGAAAAGCCTGATCAATATTTATAAGGAATTGGTTGACGACCTTGGGGTGCCCATGCCCACCAACGGCGATCTGACACCGTGGACGGAACGTGGGGTGATGTTGCTCAACAGATGTCTGACTGTCGGCGTCGGACGGCCAAATTCACATCAGGGCAAAGGCTGGGAGGAAGTCACCGAGGCCGCGATTCGTGCGTTGAACGCGCGCACGGACGCCGACGGCAAGCCCAAGCCGTTGGTGGCGATTCTCTGGGGGCGTAATGCGCAAAGCCTCGAGCCATTGCTGACCAATGCCTTCATTATCAAATCGCCTCATCCGAGTCCGCTGTCCGCTTCCCGCGGATTCTTCGGCTCCAAACCATTCTCCAGAGCCAATCAAGCCCTAGTCACCATGAGTGCCGACCCGGTGGATTGGACTCTTTAGGCAGGCCAACAGTCATTGTGAGTAGTTACAGTGGGGGGCATGACTTTGTTCCCCACGCAACCGAACATACCTTCGCCGACCACCGCCGCACGACCGGTCACCGTTCCCGCGCCCGGCGTGTCGGCTCCGCTGGGTGCCGATGACGCCAAACGCGCACGTATCCTGGCCGACGCCATTCGGGCGAGGTTCGCCCAGACACTGGTGGGTCAGGATAATCTACGCGAATCGCTTATCGTGACCTTGGTGGCCGGCGGGCATATTCTTATCGAATCCGTGCCGGGCTTGGCCAAGACCACGGCCGCCCAGACGCTCGCCACCTGCGTATCCGGCTCGTTCAAGCGCGTGCAGTGCACTCCTGATCTCATGCCATCTGATCTGGTGGGCACGCAGGTCTTCGATTTTGCGTCGCAGAAGTTCACCACGCAGATCGGTCCGATTCACGCCAATTTCGTACTGCTGGACGAGATCAACCGTTCGAATGCCAAAACCCAGTCCGCCATGCTTGAGGCCATGGCCGAGGGTGCCACGACCATCGGCGGGCAGCGTATCGCCCTTCCCCCGCCCGTCCAGGTGGGCGCCCCCCAGGAACCGCTCCCGGGGGGGGGGCCGGCCCACCCCCCCCCCGCCCCCACGAGCCGGTTCATAGTGTAGGCCGTCCACGCCCATCCTTTCCCCCGCGAAGAGGGCCCGCGGGTCGGCTCTGATACACCCCCCCGCGACTACGCG
>OBLO01001030.1_pt1 | contig 25438 bp, 20 predicted proteins | sample 1519401 | NCBI WGS metagenome assembly OBLO01 (sample SAMEA2602897, study PRJEB22501) | metagenome | reverse complement strand
AATTCAAGCCATGTATAAGCCGAATAGGTCATCATCATTCCCCACCTCACTTTCGTTTGTTCTTTTTCCCTAAATCCTAATAGGATTGCTCCATGGCGATTTGGAATCTTCATCTCTGGTTCGAAATTGTACATAGTATTTCTTTCCCTTTTTCAGATTTTTAATTGTAAAACTTCCTTTCCAAAGATTGTCACACCAAAGCGTTTTTGCCTTTTTCATTCCTTTATCCGCGGAGTAACGAATCTGAGCTGTCCTGCTATAGAAATAATCATATTTTTTCTCTATAGAATAAGAAAATCTTCTGGTGGTAGCATTCATTTTCTTAACCTTGTATCGAATCCAGATTGGCATTAATGTAATATTTCCCCGCAGATCACATAGATCACTCAGCCAATAATATCCATTATCACTCCATCCATAGAAAAAATATCCTTTTCGCTTTCCTTTTGTCGGCAGGTATTTATCCTCTGCATATCGGTAAGTTTTCGGAAGTTTTCCCTCAAACGTTCCTTTCAAATCTTTGTACTTTACCTTAAACAGCCGTCCTTTACATTTTGCTGTCTTTCCGGAAGAAATCGTTGTAACTTTCTTCCCCTCCTGATACCAAGTCAGATCTTTATCTAATTTTCCAAGCGGTATGGAGCTTTCCGAATGATTTATAATCACTTTCAGAAAGCGGTCATCTTTAAATGCATTTTTTGCTATCTTGGGTGCCCCCCCTTGAAACTCAACTTCTTTTAAAGAAAGGCATCCTTCAAAAGCACTTTTTGATATCTTTTTTAGATTTTTACCAAAAGTCACTTTCTCCAAGTGTGTAAAGCCTTCAAATGCACACTCCCCTACTTCTTCGACATTTTTTAAATTTAATTCCTTTAATCTGCCACCGGAATTAAAAGCAGATTCACCAATCTTTTTTACGGAATCACCAAGCTCCAATTTTTCAATATAAGCATCACTAAATGCGGATTGTTCAATTTCAACCACATCAGGACCTATGCTTACATTTCCAAGCCACTTAAACGCAAATATGTTTTTACCGATTGAAGTAATCCCTTTTTCTATTACCAGATTCACCCCAATCTGCCCTTCATCAAAATACCTACGCCATGGATTGGAAGTTATTTTTCCCTTTCCAGATATCGTTAACGTAAACGTATCTTCATCATAATTCCAGTAAACGTCTTCTCCGCATTTACCGCTCGTCACATCTGGCTTTGCATAGGATTCTTTTGCAGGAATGCAAAACAATATAAAAAGCATTACAAATAACATTAACTTTCGCATGATTTCAACCTCCTATTTGTCAATAACGCATATATATTGCCTTTTAATCTTAACTTTTTTCCCATCGCTATTTTTTCCTTTTACAGCTTTGATATCTGCTATCACAAATTGAAGCTGGCTTCCTTTACTATGCATTCCTTCAATTTCTTTCTTTTTCTGAATAGGAAAATTATCTCCAAAATGCAGCATATATTTTTTACGGAATTCACCTTTTTTAGCACTACACTCCGCAATGCACAATGGGCTTTCACCTTCCCTTCCAGACGAGATATAAAGTGTATTATCTCCTCCCTGATCTATGGATTGCATAGATTGAGGCAAAATATAGCTGGATGTATTTTTTTTCATCGTAAAACACGTTTTAAACTGAAGTAGCTTTTTATTTGTAAAAGATACCTTTTTCTTTTCCACTAATTTTTGTTTAATCTTATTATCAAACGCAAATGTAGATACCTGGACTGCCGAATCAGATTTTCTTCGTTTCCAGATAATAATCCGGCTATCATCTTTTAAACCTATATCTACCCGATTCAGTCTGCCAAATTTAGCTCGCTTTTTATTAGAATACGTAACTCCAACCAATCTTCCACAATTCTTTACATCTGTTTTCTTTCCGGCATTATATTTTATGCATGCAATTTGTGTACAAAAATATGGAATAACCTGACTTAATTTTTTATTCTGTTTTTTAGCAGTTTGTTTTGCTTTCTTTAATTCATCAGCAGTAAGTTTATACGTTTTTCCAGTTAATAAGAAATATTCTTTTCCTTTATAAACAAACTTAAACCTTTCATAAATCAATCTCCTTTGTTTTGAATTTTTATTCATGATATCATTCATTTGCATATTATTACAACTCATTTGCGACGAACGGTCGTTTTTTGCGACGAACGGTCGGAGATAGATAGTGACTTTGGTCTGGGTGGCGGTTTTCTTGTCTCAAACCACACAACTAGGACTTTCCCTTTAGTCTGGGCAACGATTTTTCTTTTTAAACCACGCAACTAGGACTTTCCCTTTGGTCTGGGCGGCGTTTTCTCGCCTCAGACCACACAACTAGGACTTGCCTTTTGACCCAGACAACGATTTCTCTTTTTAAACCATATAACAATGACTTTACCTTTGGTTCAGACGGTGATTTCTCGCCTCAAACCACACAACTAGGACTTGCCTTTTGACCCAGACAACGATTTCTCTTTTTAAACCATATAACAATGACTTTCCCTTTGGCCCAGGCGGCGTTTTCTCGCCTCAGGCCACACAACTAGGACTTTCCCTTTGGTCTGAGCAACGATTTTTCTTTTCAGACCACACAACTAGAACTTGCACCTTGACCTAGTTGATAATTTTCGTCTCGCAGACCACAATCTCCCCCCTAAAAATAAGCAGCCACCAGGGTTTCCCCCGGCGGCTGCCTGCCCCCAAAAATCATTAAACTCTTCCATAAGCCGTCATCAGGACTCTTCCCACTTCGTGGGCCCCTCCTCATGACATATCCCCGCTAATTCTAGACAACACCCCTATACGCCGTCATCAGGACTCCCCCCACTTCGTGGGCCCCTCCTCATGACTAATTAAACCCGATTGCCATAAGGGTAAATTTCTTTTCTTCGTCTCCATCTTTCATTTTCAGTTCGATGGTGTGCTCAGCTGCCTTGTCTTCGGTCATTGCCACATACACTTTTCCGTTGTTCCATCCGGAGCTGTCATAACCGGACAATGTTCCTTTTTTGACGCCGTCAATATAAACGTCGGCAGAACCAAATGTCTTGGAATTGCTCAGTTTATATACAAACATCAAAGTCTTGCATGTCGCTTTGATCGTCAGTGCATTGTTTCCGCCTTCTTCGTCATGCATCCAGTTGTCCGGGAACCAGGCTGCGCCTTTCTTTCCATTGTAGGCATACTGGAAACTTCCGGTTGCCGAATCGGTCTCAGTAAAGCTGCCGGCATCGATGGAAGCAATCGCCTCATCATCCGCTGCCGTTGTCTTTGCGTCGATCATTTTAATTCCCTGATAAGCCGCTGTTTGCTTTGGTGCCCTCGCATCAATGTCTGTGATATTGTCTGTGTCAGCGTCAGCCTTATCCACAGTATCCATGAGATTCATAATGCAATCTGACATTAATTGGTAACCCGTATTGTTTGGATGAAGCGTGTCACCAAAATACCAGTCATAAAAACCGTCCTCATTGAAATAAGAAATAATGCTGTCTCCCATACTGATCATTGGGAGGTTATAATACTCGCCATATGGACGATAGCTGTTTTCCATCACACGTCCGCCTGCGGAACTCTGGAATACGGAGAAAATAAGTACTACCGCAGAACCGGATTTCAATGCCTGGCGGATCAGACCTTCATAACCGCCACCTTTTGTCGCTGTGCCATAGTCATTTACCGCAAATTCAATGAACAACACATCCGGGTGGTCACAGCCTTCCGGAAGGCGGTTGATGACATCTCGATTATAGCGGACAACTCCGATGTCGGAAGGCGTTCCACTCATACCTGCGTTGATAAAATGAACATTGGAACCGTCGCCTTTTCCATATGCTTTTGCAAATGCATTGGCAGAAACTTCCGCGTAACATTTTGAGTTTGGAGAAGCAAGCGCTCCTTCTGTAATCGAACCACCTATGTAAGCAAGTGTTACATCTTCGCCATTTCTCGCCTTTGCGATCGCATTTTTCAAACGCGCATTATTTCCGGTGGAAAGGAGGCTGTCGGCTTTCATTGTGTTATATGTTTCAGTAGTCGGATTAAACCTTGTCGTCTCGGTTTGTTTTCCGGTAATTACCAGGTCGTCTACAAGAAAATCTGCTGTCTCATCGGTTGACATTTCCAGATAAAGGGAAACATCGCCTTCCGCCTCCGGAATTACGTAAGAACCGCTGAGTTCTGTCCATTTCCCACTCTCGCAGGTCAGCCCGTCATCCACGCCGTCGATAACCGATTTGTACTGCGTCGTGCCCTCACTGTCGGTATATTGAAGTTTCAAACCGATTTTCTGGTCACTTCCCGTATCCTGTTTTACCCAGGCAGAAAAATCATAGCTGCTTCCCGTCTCCGTCAATTTGTTCAGGGAAAGAGACGCGCCGTGCCAGTTTGCGCTTCTTCCGGTACACAAAAGGCTGTTCATACCGCCCGCTGTATGATTTTCCGACTGCGAAATCTCGACCGAACTTCCGCGGCCGGTAATTCCTTTGGTATCTCCATCTTCAAAATAATTGTTGTAAACTACCGTTTTTTCGGTATTATCCGGTGTTTTTACCGGCGTTGCCGTCGGTGCTTCACTCGCCGGAGCAGAAGCCGTCGGCTGCGCACTTGCCGATGCTGTTGGCTGTGCACTTGCCGATACTGCCGGAGTACTGCTTGGTGCCACCATTGCCGGAACCCCTGTCGGTATACTCGTTACCAATGGTGCCGCCGTCGGAATGACCGCCTTTTTCGCCTTCACTTTAACCGTAACAACCCCGATTTTGCGCTTTTTCTTTTTCAATTTTTCCGTTACGGTTACTTTTGCTTTTCCTGCTTTGACCGCAGTCACTTTTCCTTTTTTTGTAACTTTAATCTTCGCATTGGAAGCCTTAAACAAGTATTTCGCCTTGCTCTTTTTGTTTTTGATCACGATTTTCCGGGACTTGCCCTCTGTGATCGTCAATGTTTTCTTTGCTACTTTTGCTTTCTTCGCTGCAGATACATTTACCGGCCCCACGATCGAAGTAAATGTCATCGCTGTCACAACAGCATAGCAGAGAATTTTCATGTTTTTGTTATTACCCATAACACCAGTCTCCTTCTTAATAATAATTTCTTTATATTATAAAAGTTTATCATAAGTTATAAGTATTTGCAACAATAAACATGCTCTCCCATAAGTTTCTTTTGCTTTTTTTGCCAATAATGTAACTATTTATCACAGGCGTCTGAAAATCAAGCAATTCCACTTCCCGCAGTTTCTTCTCTTTTATATAAGAAGCCGCTGTATCTTTGGGCAGAAATGTGTAATTCTGCTGGCCGATCAAAAATGGGATGATTTTCGAACAGTCGTCAATTTCCAGCGAAAATTGGTGGTATTTCGGGAAAAGATTTCGGATAAACTGGCCGACATTCTGCAGAGCAAAATTGCACATCAGATAATTTTCCTGCAAAAGTTCCTGCTGCCGGATTCCTTTTTGATACTTGCGGTTATTCCAGTCCGTAACAAGGATCATCGGGTCTTCCTTGTAAATCTCACAGTGAAATTTGGGATTTCGCAGCGGAATATACGAAAATACGACGTCCAAAATATCGCTTTGCAGCTGCTCCAACAGCTGGCTCGACAATCCGATCGATATTTTCAGGGCATCTTCCGGGTGATTTCTTTGATGCGCCTGAATGATCGGCGCCAAATGCGCTTCGTAAACAGAGTCCGACGAACCGATACGCAGCGTATTTTCAAACTTATGAATGGAACTGATCTCCGCCATCGCCGTGTCCGTCAGCCGGATCACACTCGCCGCGTACAACGAAAACCGCTCGCCCGCCGGCGTCAATTCGACGCTTCGGTTATTTCTCTCAAATAAAGTTACATTTAACTCCTTTTCCAATTCCAAAATGCGGTTTGTCACCGTCGACTGCGCGATAAAAAGCTGGTGCGCCGTCCTCGTAAAATTCTTTGTATCCACAAGAACCAGAAACGTTTTCATTGTCTCAATATCCATACTGCTTCTCCTTTTATCAATATTTTCGATTATTGCTATCAAAATAATTTATTTTACATATAATATACACCTGTTCTATAATGATTGCAAGACAGGAGGGTTATTATGCCAGATATCAATTTAAGCCAAAAGACCAATTTACTAGAGCAGGATCCGTATTCCTATGAACTTCAGGACGTAAAAAAACCTGCGTTATTTCACGAAATGTTTCCGTATAATGAAACGCCTAAAATTGCATTCAACTACCGCCGTGTGCCGCAGAATATGCCGGATAACATTTTCATCACCGACACGACATTCCGCGATGGCCAGCAGTCGCGTACTCCGTATACGACGGAGCAGATGATTCATCTGTACAAACTGCTTCACAAGCTCGGCGGCGACAATGGCATGATCCGCCAGACCGAATTTTTTGTCTATTCGAAAAAAGACCGTGATGCCTTGGAAAAATGTATGGAACTCGGTTATCGTTTTCCGGAAATTACCACTTGGATTCGGGCATCGAAAAAAGATTTTGAGCTGGTGCGCTCGATCGGAGTAAAAGAAACCGGTGTGCTCGTCAGCTGCTCGGATTACCATATTTTCCATAAAATGGGACTTACTAGAAAAGAGGCTCTCGACAAATACATAGGCATCGTTAGCGACTGTATCGAAGCCGGACTTCGCCCACGCTGCCATTTTGAGGATATTACGCGTGCTGATTTTTACGGCTTTGTCGTACCGTTTGCCAGCCGCTTGATGGAAATATCTCGCGAAAGCGGCGTTCCGATTAAGATCCGAGCCTGCGACACCCTTGGCCTCGGTGTTCCTTATCCCGGCGTTGCGCTGCCGCGAAGTGTTTCCGGCATCATCTACGGATTGCAGCATTATGCCGGCGTGCCTTCGGATATGATCGAATGGCACGGCCACAATGATTTCTACAAAGGTGTCGTCAATGCCACGACAGCCTGGATGTATGGCGCAAGTGCCGTCAACTGCTCCCTGCTCGGTATCGGCGAACGTACCGGAAATGTGCCGGTTGAGGCAATGATCTTCGAATATGCGTCCCTTCGTGGAACAATGAATGGTATGCATCCGGAGTACATCACCGAAATCGCACGTTACATCGAAAATGATACGAATTATCCGATCCCACCGATGACCCCGTTTGCCGGCCAGAACTTTAACCTCACGCGTGCCGGCATCCACGCCGACGGGCTGATGAAAAATCCGGAAATTTACAATATTTTTGACACGGAATCGATCTTAAACCGCCCACCGAAAGTTTCGATCACGGGCACTTCCGGCACCGCCGGCATTGTATTTTGGCTGAATCATTCGTATTCACGCCGCGGTGAAAAAGAATATACAAAAAAGGACCCACTCGTAGCAAAATTATACGAATGGGTCACCGACCAATTTGACAACGGCCGTATTACCATGATCAGCGATGCTGAGATGGAAGAGCAGATCGCAACACTTTGCAAAGCGCAGGACTTGTAATTTCTATCGTTTTTCGCTATAATTGAGAAAAAGTTACTTATTGGAGGTATTAAAATTATGGGCAAAACAAAGAAAGGGACAGCCCTGCTTCTGGCATTTACGCTCTGCGCATCGATTCTCACACCGAATTCCGTCGATGCCGCTAAGGTAAAAAAGCCGGTGCTGTCAAAAAAGAAACTGACACTGGTTCGTAACAAATCTGCGACCATCCGCTTGAAAAAAGCCGGAAAATGCAAAGTCACCTGGTCTTCTTCAGACAAAAACGTCTGCAAGATTACAAAAAAGAAAAAAACTTCCTGCAAATTCAAAGCGGTCGGAAACGGTTCCGCCAAAATCAAATGCAAGGTAAAAAAGGGCAAAAAGACGTTCAAACTTTCCTGTAAAGTGAAAGTAAAACCGAAAGTTGTCACGAATCTGCCAAGTATCCTGAAAACCTATGAAAGCCAGATTCCATACATGGGAACCTGCCTGAATTACGGAAGTTCTACATATAAGCGCGAACTTCAAAATACAAAAACTTTGAATTTTGTAAAAAACCAATTCAATAGTTTTACCCTTGAAAATGAAATGAAGCCGGATAACATCCTCGGCTACCGCCCAACGACAATGACCGTCGCAGAGGCAAAGGCAAAAGGCTACTATATCCCGGATAATTACAAGGAAAGTACCGTTCCTTCCTTGAATTTCCGCGAAGTGGATGGTGCACTTGAAGTTGCTGCGAAAAACGGCTTGAAAATGCGTGCCCATACCCTCGTATGGCACAGCCAGACACCCGCTTGGTTCTTCTCGGACAAGTACGAAAACGACAAAGATACCAATGTGGCGACGATGGATGCCCGCGAAGATTTCTACATCCACAACGTAATGGCTCATGTCATGGAGAAAGAAAAAGAACTTACCGGTTCTGCCGGAAGTATCGTCTATGCGTGGGACGTCGTAAACGAATACCTGCACCGCCAGGAATTTACAAGAACTTGGACAAACATTTATAAAAACAGCGGTGACACCCCAAGTTATGTAAAGAAAGCATTTGAACTTGCTTATGGAATGTTAAAAGCCTATAATGTGCAGGATAAAGTAACATTATTCTACAACGACTACAATACCTACTTTGGCATTCAGCAGACGCTCAATCTTGTGAACTTCATCAACAAAGATGAACCGGAAAAAATCTGCAGCGGTATCGGTATGCAGAGCCATGTCGACATCAAAGTGCCTACGATCGAACTTTATGGCACTGCATTGGAAAAATTCCTCGCAGCCGGCTACGAAGTTCAGATTACAGAACTGGATGTAACGATCAACTACGATACAAACGGCTCCTATTCTTACGCAGACGAAAAGGAGACCAATGCCGACCAAGCCAAATACGTCGGCCAGCTGATGAAGACGATTTTGGAAAAAAACCGCAGCCGCGATAAAAATGTAAATCCAAAAGGCGTAACCGGCATCACTTTATGGGGATTATACGACACGATCTCCTGGCGTGCTTCCTGCTCCCCATTGCTTTTTGACACGGGAATCACGGATCCGAAAGCTTCTTTCTATGAATTTATCAACGCCGCAAAATCAATGGGTTGAAAATAATATAACTGAATTGTTATCCCCAAAAATCCCTGCCGCCAATAAAATCAATATTGCTGTGGGGATTTTTTTAAAGTAAAAATTTTACCCCTTAAAGTAAAATTAATCCGTTCAAATCCTCTTGCTTTTTCCTTATAATGGCTATATCATTATTTGAACAAGGAGGGTTTTTTATGTTACTTAAAAAACGAATTCTTCCTCTAGCTTTATCTGTCATTATGGCTGTGTCCGCGTTGACCGGCTGTGGCAGCAGTTCAGAGAAAGACAGCTCATCAGGGGCTGAGACAACCCTGACCATGTGGACGATCGCCACAGAAAGCGACTCTTTCCACAAACCGTATCTTCAGGCAATCGAGGAGTTTGAGAAAAATCATCCCGGTGTAAAGATTAATATGGAAACATTTGAAAATGAATCCTATAAAACGAAGATCAAAGCGGCTGTCGCTGCCAATGAACTTCCTGACATTTTCTTTACCTGGGCGGGTGGATTTTCCGAATCATTCGTATCTTCCGGAAAAGTAATGTGCCTGGATGATTATTACAAAAATTACGAAAAGGAAATCAGTAAAACCGCTCTTGCCAACGATATCTACGATGGCAAATTGTATGGTTCCGTAACTTGTACACCGGTATCCGTAATGTGGTACAACAAAGAAATGTTCAAAAAACAAGGTGTTGAAGTACCAGCCACATGGGATGATTTCAAAGCTGTCTGCAAGAAATTCATTGATGCAGGCATTAAACCGATTGGAACCAGTGTAAAAGACACTTGGGTACTTGCTATGCTTCATGACGGATTAGCACTTAAATCTGCCGGAGCAGACAAAGTCACCAAGGCTTTGACAAAACAGGGTCAGTCCTACAACGATCCGGACTTTGTAAAAGCTGCTAACTGCATCAAAGAATTGGTTGATATGGGCGCTTTCATCGACGGTGCAACCGGTCTTTCCAATGATGAAGCAAGTGCTTCTTTCTATGCAGAACAGGTTCCAATGTACTTCACCGGAAGCTGGATGGGTGGTTCCATCGTTACCGATGCCGAGAAACCGGATAACTTCGCTGTTGCACCAATTCCTGTTGTCAACAGTGCAAATGCAAGTGTAACCGACTTCATGGGCGGAGGTTCCGATACTTTGATGGTATCCGCCAGCACGAAGAACAAAGACCTTGCCGCTGCCGCTGCTTTTGAGATTACAAAAGGAGTTTCCAAATATGCTTACTTAAGCGGTGCTGGAATTCCGGCTTGGACCGTAGATTATGATGCTTCTTCCGTCCCTGCCTTAACACAGCAGGTAGCAGATATTGCCGGAAAAGCAACTTCCTATACATTGTGGTTTGATACGTTGATGTCTTCCGATGATGCTGGAGAATATCTGACACTCCTTCAGTCCCTCTTCGCAGGCGATCTGAAACCGGAAGAATTTGCTGCCAGCATGGATAAGCAGTTAAGTAAAAAATAATCACACGTTAATTTTGTGAATGGGATTTGATCCGGGCGGCTCCCAGACAGCAGCATTGCTGCAGTCCGGGAGCCGCCCGGCATTATAACGATTCGTTTAAAGGAGGATTTCATGGACAAAGTAAGAAAAAACAAAACAGCAATCTTCGTTTTTCTCTTTCCTTCTGCATTGCTGTTTTTAGCCATTATTATCTTACCAATCTTTATGTCCGGATATTATAGTCTTTTAGACTGGGACGGCATCACTTCCGGCACATTTGTTGGTATACAAAATTACATTGAATTATTTACAGAAAAAAGTCTTGGCTTCGGCCCTACGGTGCGAAATGCATTCATTTTTGCCGGACTTTCGGTTTTTCTACAGCTTCCCCTCGCTCTGCTTCTTGCCTTAACTCTGGCAAAAGGCATCAAGGGTGAACGATTTTTTGTGGCGGTGTTCTTCATTCCGGTTTTGTTATCCACAACCGTCATCGGACAATTGTGGATGAAAATATACAATCCACAATACGGTATTGTCAATTCCTTTTTGCGTGCCGTCGGTCTTGACACATGGTGCAAGACCTGGCTCGGCGACCAAAAATATGCTCTTGCCGCCTGCTTCATCCCGATGCTTTGGCAATACGTCGGCTACCACATGCTCCTCATGTACGCAGGCATTAAAAGTCTGTCACCGGATATCCGTGAAGCAGCTAAGATTGACGGTGCCAATGACCACCAATTATCACGTTATATCACAATTCCTATGATCAAGCCGGTTTTGCGTATGTGTGTGATTTTTGCGGTAACCGGTTCTTTGAAGGCCTTTGACCTGATCTATGTATTGACCGGCGGCGGTCCGGCTCACGCAAGTGAAGTACCAAGTACCTTGATGATTAACATGATCTTCGACCGAAGCCGCTATGGACTCGGAAGCTCGATTGCCATGTTTATCATTTTCCTGTGCTTCTTTTTCGCAATACTGATCAAACGCTGTTTTCGAACGGAGGTGGACTAAATGAAAAAAGTAAAAACCAGTGTAATGTACATTTTACTGTCTCTTTGGGCATTGGTAAACCTATTTCCGCTGTATTGGATGTTTACCTTCTCCCTAAAGACAAATAAAGAAATCTTTGGTGACAACATCATCGGCCTGCCAAAAGAATGGCTGTGGAGCAACTATTCGGAGGCTCTCGATACCGGAAATATGGCACTTTACTTTGCCAATAGTGCCATTGTCACCTTTGTTACGATTGCATTGACTGTCATCTTTTCCCTGATGGCGACTTATGCACTTTCCCGCATGGAATGGCGCGGCCGCAAACTTGTCAACAGCATTTTTATGCTTGGCTTAACGGTACCGATTCACGCGGCAATCCTGCCAATTTTTATCATCTTACGCGAATTAAAGATGACAAACTCCTATCAGGCACTCATAATTCCTTACACCGCATTTGCATTGGCGATGGCGATTATGATCTGTCAAAGTTTCATTGAAAATATTCCACGTGAACTTGAAGAGTCTGCCTGTATCGACGGCTGTGGTGTCTATGGCATTTTCTTCCGCATTGTGCTTCCGCTCATGAAACCGGCACTTTCTACCATTGGCATTTTTACTTTTCTACAAGCGTGGAATGAGCTTATGTTTGCCGTCATCTTTATCAGTGACAGTAAATATCGTACATTGTCGGTAGGTATCCAGGCACTTTCCGGGGCTTACACGACCAAATGGGGACCGATTGGCGCTGCTCTTGTCATTGCCACGTTCCCGACCCTCATCATTTACTGCTTTATGAGTAAAAAAATTCAAGAAAGTTTAATGGCAGGTGCAATTAAAGGATAAATGTGCTATAATAAGTTTATTATAGTTATTTTGGGGGATATAACGCACTATGAAGAAACGTTTTTTGTCATTGGGGCTTCGGAAAAAAATTCAGTTTTTGTTTCTTTGTACAATGATTGTATGCATTTTATTCTGCTCAGGTATCTTCTATCTGATTTTGGAAAATCAAATGCAGCAATCAATCGCCGACAAAGAAATCAGTAATCGAACTGCTATTTCCAATAACTTGGACAGCACCATGAAGTCCATTAACAGCATCAGCCGCCTTACCATGCTTCGTAGCACTGTACGCACTTTTTTACTTGCAAAGAGTAATTCTACTCCTCGCACACGAAATGCTATCCAGGAGATCCACGACATTCTAAATACATTTAATCTTTCCTGTAATGTCGTGATTCTCCGCATGGACGGCCAATACCTTAACACCGGTCCGGGAATCACCTATGTCAATACCGGCAAGATTTTTGAAACAGAATGGCTGGACGAAGTCATGGCCCAAAAAGGAAATTACGTTATTAAAGCAGGCACTCGCGATGCCTTTCGCTCAAACATTGGCGAAATGGTGTCTTTTGTCCGTGTCATCAATGACATAAACACCCAAAAACCGATCGGTATCCTGGCAATCAATCTCCCAAGCCGCTTCTTTGAACAGGCATATGAAGGGCTTTCCGGCGAAACCAGCCATTTTGCTCTTTATGACACATCCGGCAGCTTAATCTGCAAGGATAATGAAAGCACATTTTCCTCCTTAAATCCGGAAAATCTACTTCAAAACACGCGCGAAGAAACGGACAAACTATTTTACAAAAGTATATTTACCTGCGACACATTGGGAGACTCTCATTTCATCCTTGCTTCCCGTCTGGAAGTACGGATTTTAGACGGGCTCCCTGCCAAATTACTGGCTGCTTTGATCATCGGCGCTTTTATACTTCTCGCATTTATGTGGCTGATCAATACTTATATTGCCAAAAATGTCATCTATCCGATCCAGCGTTTGGTCGACAGCATGACTGAAGTGCAAAACGGCTGGCTGCACCGTGTTAGTATGAATGTAAGCGATGACGAGATCGGTCTTTTAAAAAACAGCTACAATGCTATGCTGATTGAGATCAATCAATTGATCGAAGAACTTCTTCAAAAAGAAAAAACACTGCGGATGGCTGAATTAGATGCTCTTCAGGAGCAAATGAAGCCCCACTTTTTGTATAACACTCTGGATATGATCCGTTATATGGCTTTGGAGAACCGAACAGATGAAGTATATAATATGTTGGAAACTCTTGGAAATTTTTACCGTCGTTTCTTAAGTAAAGGAAGCACGGACTTGTCTCTGGGAGAAGAAATAGAAATTGTAAAAAGCTATCTTACACTGCAGAGAACACGTTTTGAGGATATTTTTACAGATGAATATGAAATTGAAGAAGGCCTGTCTTCCATCCGTGTTCCGCGCCTGATTCTGCAGCCGCTCGTAGAAAATTCCATTTATCATGGGATTCGCCCAAAAGGCGAACATGGGGTTATCCGTGTCACGGTAAAACGTCAGGAAGATTTTCTATTTCTTAGCATTTACGACAATGGAATCGGTATGTCCGCACACCAGCGGGAACTTCTGTTTTCCGGCAAAGACAGCCGAAGTTTCGGATTTCAGGGAACCATTGAAAGAATCCGTTATTATTATAAAACGGAAGATGTCTTTGAGATACACAGCGTCGAGGGGGAATATTGTGAGATTATTTTGAAACTGCCACTTTCAAATGGCTGTTAGATATTTTTGTTATAACGTAAAGGAGAGTGTAGTTTTTATGTATCGTGTTATGATCATTGACGATGAAAAGGCGCTTCGCAATCTTTTAAAAGCATCGGTCGACTGGCAGGAAATGGGGCTGGAAGTTGTTGGCGAAGCAGCAAGTGGGATTGAAGCGATCAATATTATCGATAAACTTCGTCCGGACATTATTTTTGTAGACATTCGTATGCCCTTTATGGATGGCATCGAATTTTCCAAAATTGCGTTAAAACGGTATCGGCAGATGAAAATCATTATCCTGACTGCCTTTGACGAATTTGAATATGCAAAGCAGTGCATCGGACTTGGGATCACGGATTATCTTCTAAAACCGATCGTTCGCACAGACATCCGGGAAGCCTGCCAAAAAGCGATCCGCGAACTGGATGCCCTGCCTGCTGTCGTACCGGAGCAGCCCGTCCTGCAGGATGTCTCTTCGGATATGGAACACGTCAAGCAGTATATTGATAACCACTATCCGGATTCCGCTTTAAATCTCACCGCAATCGCGCAGAAATTCGGTTACAATCCGAGTTACCTGAGCCGCCGTTTTAAAGCTGACTGCGGCCAGAATATCTCAGATTACATCACGGCCTGCCGCATGGAAAAGGCCAAAAAATGTCTGGAATCGCGGATGCTTATGTATATGACGGCAAAAGAAGTCGGCATTCCGGATCCAAATTATTTTGGAAAATGTTTTAAAAAATATACCGGAAGTTCGTATTCCGAACTGCTCAAACTGCAGCTGTCCACCTAACCGGAAATCCGCTTAATTTATCATTTATTTGGGGAGGTTTTTATGAAATCATTACTTGGAAACAAATTGTACGACTGGCTGACTACTGCATGTCAGCTAATCGTGCTTGGCTTTTTATTTTTATTTACGAGTATCCCTCTTATCACTTCAGGGGCTTCTTTGACGGCGCTTTATCATTGTATCTCGCGCGGTCACACACAAACTTCCGCTCACATCTGCCGGGAATATTTTTCGGCATTCAAATCCAATTTTTTCCAGTCTCTTGCACCAACAATCCTGTTTCTCTGCTACGGTGCCACGATGGCTGTAGATCTTTCCCAAGTCTTTACCGGAAAAAACGGCAATCTTTTACCGCCCTTTTTATGGATGGTAATCTGCCTCGTCCTCTGGGTTCTCGCCAATTATATCTTTGCCGTGATCTCACACCTGCGCGCTTCATTTCCGGCAGTTCTTCTGCTCTCCGTGCGCCTGATGGCAGGTCACATCAAAGAAACTTTCATCTTATTATTTACAATGGCCGGCGCCTGCCTCATCGTCTTCCTGGTTCCCGGACTTTTCGTCCTTTTTCCCGGAATCCTCTGCGGCATCGCCAGCCATCTGATTGAGCCTGGTTTAAAAAAGGCTCTTGCTATTGATTAATCCAGTTCTTTATAGTCAAAACTGCGGAATTCTGCTGTCTGATCGTATCCGGAGTAGTCCACGCATGCCATGCCGACAAATGCTCCGGTGAAGAATCCACCGTATGACTGGAGTACGTAATCATCGGACAATACAGCGGCATCCAGTGTGCCCGGAATCTCTGTATAGTTCTTTCCGTCAAAGGAATACTCGTAGCTGTAAGACTGCTTTCTTACTTTTGTGCGAAGCCATACAAATTCAACATCATCCGGTACCGGAATCGCATCGTCGCGAAGGAACGAACGATATCCGCCACGATTGCACTCTGCCACTTCGATCACGCGGCCATTTTTCTCATTCCACGTAACGAAAGCGAATGACCAGTGCTTATCATTGTAAAAATTTGTCAATCCAGCCATCTGCTGATAGTTGAACGGATCAAATTTCACTTTCACTTCGGCATCAAAGTTAAATGCCTGCCAGCGTTTTGCCACCAACGAAAGCTCATGCTTATTGCTGAGGGATCCTTTTCCAACCAATGTCAGCCTGCCATCCCCTGTCGTACCCATTTCCTCGGTAAATGGTACGCGGAGGGTATTCCACTCATCATGAAGTTTTGGTGTGTCAAATTCATCATGCATCGAATGATCTGCCGGTGCTTCTGTCAAGATTGCATCTTTCGGCGCATCCACAAGCACTTTTCCGCCATGTCCGCCCTCGATACGAGGCCAGCCTTCTTCATCCCAGTATACTTTCTGAATTGCCGTCTCACGGCCAAGCGGACACCAGCCGCGTGGGTCGATCGAACTTTCATTTTCGTGGTGCCACGGTCTTCCACACAAACTTGCATAATACCACTCACCGCCGGGAGTCTCTACGAGAGCACCATGTCCCTGCTTCTGGATCTCAAGTTCCGGCGTATCAAAGTTTGTAATAAACGGATCGCCAGGCTCTGTCTCAAAACTCAACGCATCTAACGTCTTTGAACGAGCTACTACTTCCTGATGTGTCCAAACGGTTCCACCCTGTGCAGCAAACAGATAATAATATCCGTTGATCTTATACAAATGTGGTCCCTCAACCAGTTTAACGTCCGTTCCGGCGTAGATCGTACGTGCTGTCTCCGGTTTTAATTTCATTGTATCTGTGTCAAATTCTGTCACTGTAATACCGTCAAAAGCATGGTGGTATTCGCGATGATCCCATGTCTGCTGAACAAGGTATTTGCGTCCGTCATCATCATGGAACAACGATGCGTCAAATCCCACTCCATTGACACGGATCGGATCCGACCATGGTCCGCGGATATCTTCTGCCGTCGTCAGATAATTGATCATATCTTTGAACGGTCCTTCGGTTACTTTTACATCCGTATAAATCAGCCAGAATTTTCCATCTGCATAGGAAAGATCCGGCGCCCAGATACCTCCCGATGACGGATTTCCTTTCATATCAAGCAATGTCGTCGTGGACAATGCGGATGGAAGAAGATTCCAATGTACTAAATCTTTTGACTCGTGCAGACGAACTCCCGGAAACCACTCAAACGTAGAGTTCGCAATATAATATGTATCATCCACACGAATAATGGATGGATCTGCATTAAATCCCGGCAAAACCGGATTCTTAATCTGCAACATAAATGTGTGCCTCCTTACTGTTTATCTTTCTTCTATCATACAGTAAAATGGGAGGTTTTGCAATGGGAAAAATTTTTTGTTACAATTGGATATTATATGGTTGTAAATCGTATATAAAATGAAATCAAAAGAAAGGAGAAGCACTGAAAATGTATGTGTGGACAAAAGAGAACTTTCATCGTACATATGAAAAATACAGTGATCTGGTATACCGTCTCTGCCTATTGTATCTAAAAAACGAAAGCGACGCAAAAGACGGCCTGCAAGATATTTTTCTAAAATTATGGGAAAAGAAACCCTCTTTCAAAAATGAACAGCATACGCAGGCATGGCTTATCCGGACAACAAAAAATTATTGTCTTGATATATTAAAAGGCAGCTGGCACAAAAAACGAGTCCGTTTTGAACCAAAGGAGTTTGCTGAAAAATCATCTCCGCAGGAAACTGCAGGCGAAAACTTATTTGATGTTATTACAACTTTGCCGGAAAAATACAGAGAAGTATTGTATCTATATTATTATGAAGAGTATTCCATCCGCGAGATCAGCAAACTGAACGGGCGGAAAGAAAGCACGATACAATCCCGGCTGGCAGCCGCCAGACAGAAATTAAAGAAAATTTTGGAGAAGGGAGAAAGCGATTTCATATGAAAAAGAATGAATTAAAAAAAATGTTTGACGGAAAAGAATTATCCGGTCAGGACAAAGAATTACTATGGCAGCAGATTGCCGTTCAAATAGACAAACCGAAAAAAAGCCACCTCAAACAAAGATTAATGAAAGCCGCGATTATCCTTATCGCAGCCGCAGGTCTGTTTTGTACGATCAACAAAATAAGTGCCGGAAAACTTATTAACGCTCTGTCGGTACTCTGGCAGACAGATCAAAAAAGCTCACAGATCATTAACAATATGACCGATTTTCATGTGACACTTGACTCTGTTTATGCACCGGAAATCATAGAATATTCTGAAAAACGAGTGATCTTTGCCGGAACATTTGGACTGGTAATTTATGACAGGGAAAGTCGGCAGGTTACCGGCACAATTGACCTGCAGGCGATTGAATGCAACTATTTTAATGCCAATACCCTCGAAACAAAATTTCTATTAATTGGAAATGATCTGACGATATATAACCAAAAAAATAAGAAAGTATATGGAAATTATTATCGTTACGACCTTTCCCAATGTGGTACTTCAGGGAAAATAACTGCCCTTCTGCCAATGGAATCCAAAAAGACAGACGTTTCTCTTAAAACAGCGTGGAATAAGTTAAATAAAGGAAGGTACAGCCATACATTTGAACAATACAAAAACTGCCGCACCCTGTTTCTTGAACGAGGCATCTTATACAGCGAAAACTCTTTTATCTGGGAAAAGGACAAAAATAATATTTTTGATATCTGCCTTGCCCTTATTCCGGATGAAAACTATACCGGTTACTCCATTGTTTTATATAAAAAAGGCCATAATAACAGTGCCATAACGCAGGAACCCCTTTTTATCCAGGCAGTTGAATCCCCCAAAAAGACAACCGTTCTGCCACAATACAGGGAAGAGAATGCTTCTAAACTTAAGCAGGCAGTCATTTCCTGTTTTTACCAAAATCCTTCTCTATATGAAGGCTATTATTTTGATTCTAGTGTGAAAAGCCATACGGTTGATACCTCTGGTGGTGACGTGGCAATTCCAATCATAAAAATTGCAGCCGTAGATAAAAAAGGCAGCAAGGTAAAAATCCTCGGCAGCTTTTACTGGTTTTCCTTTGAATTATCAGGGAAAACATTATACGAATCAAATATGGGAGGCGGCTCTGCAGTCATGTACCTCAAAAAGGTCCGTGGGGAATATCAGGTAGAAAAAACAGTTTCCCCAAGAGATGGAAGTTTTTACCAAAAAGATCTGGTGACCTTATTTAATGGAGATGAAAAAGCGGTTTCTGACTTTATTTCCTCTTCGAAGAACTTACACAAAGAGATCGGCAAGACTCTGCAAAAATATGTAACCGCCAATTCTCTGGACATCACCTATTATAAATCATTTGGCTGGGAACCGGAAAAAATCAACACAGCATCTCCGTGACTGTGTATTGGAAAACCTGTTTCCATAATATCATAAAGGATTCCTCATCTGCATTGCCGGTGGGGAATCTTTCTGTTGTAAATATTTTTAAATATGCCAAACTTCCTCTTGACATTTCCCCCTGAATGCCATATCATAGTCAGCACAAAGAAAATCTTTTTTCTTTACGTTTCAAAGAATTGTGCACACTTATATTTAATTTCCAAAACTATTCAGGACCAATGTGCGAAAACGATGGATTGTCGTGCTTGCACGCAAAAGACATTGTTTTCTGCTCATTTGGCCTAATCCCTTATGAGCATTTTTAGCCTTGTCAAAGGCGAAAAAGAACACGAAGTGTTCGAAATGTAAATGAGGTGGGGGAATCCTGAATAGTTATCATTTTCCGTAATCACTTATGACATTTACCAAACAACAACCAAACAGCACTAAAGGAGGCATTTTATGCACAAAAAAACTTTACAAAATCTTTTTTGTTACCGCAAACGCGAAGAAGTTTTAGCGGAGATCCAAAGCAGCTGGAAATTAAACGACCTTTTCATAAGTTGGAACGAAGAGCAAAAAGAAGCATTTCTTGACATCTGCACCGGACAGCGTGGTGTCAAAATCCTTTTTGACAGTTTTTTCAAAGAAGTTTTCAACCCGGAATACAATCCGCAGCGGCTCAGCCAGCTTCTATCGCTCTTACTAAAAAAGAAGGTCCGAGTTTTAAAAGTTCTGCCAAATGACACCACCCGTATCACCGTCGAACCGTCTTTTTTGATCACCGACATTGTCGTCGAATTTGAAGATGGAAGCATTGCCAATATCGAGGTGCAAAAAATTGGTTACCGCTTTCCCGGCGAGCGCGCCGCCTGTTACTCCGCAGACCTTCTGCTTCGCCAGTACAAGCGCGTCAAAGACCGTGATTCCAAAAACTTCAATTACAAAAACATCCGACCGGTTCATGTCATTGTTTTCTTTGAACACAGTCCAAAAGAATTTCATGCGTTTCCGGATACCTACCTGCATTCGTTTCACGCGGTTTCCGACACAAAACTGGAAATGAATCTTTTGCAGAATTTTTTGTTTGTACCCCTTGACATTTTCCATAAAACCATGGAAAATAAAGATATCAACACAGAGTTGGAAGCTTGGCTTACTTTTTTAAGCACAGACGACCCGAAGCAGATTTATGATCTTATCCGGAAATTTCCAATGTTTAAGGAAATGTACGAAGACATTTTCCAGCTCTGCCAAAACACGGAGAAGGTGATGAACATGTATTCCAAAGAATTAGCCCAACTGGACCACAATACCGCTGAATATATGGTTGACGAAATGCAGAAGGATTTGGATGAAGCAAGGAGCATCATCCGGGAAAAAGAGGACACCATCCAAAGCCAAAGTGATGCGTTAAAACTTAAGGAAGACACCATTCAGAGCCAAAGTGATGAGCTAAAACTTAAAGAGGACACCATCCAAAGCCAAAGTGATGAGCTTGCAAAAGCTTATGCTCTGATTGAAGAGCTCCAAAAAAATCAACGTAACTAATACTATATTAGCCTATACAGAAGAGCCATTGTTTACCTAATTAGTAAGCAATGGCTCTTCTGATTTGTACATATACTTTACATCAAACCGCTTCACGCAAATTGAATGAAGTTAAGCAAATTACTGCAATAAGGAAAGTACTCCCTGGTTGGACTGATTTGCCTGAGCCAGCATAGAAGTAGCTGCCTGCTGCAAGATGCTCTCTTTGGAGAATCTTGTCATTTCATCTGCCATATCAGTATCACGGATACGGGATTCAGCAGACTGCATGTTTTCTGCCGTGTTGTCGTCAACTTTAACTGTGTACTCAAGACGGTTCTGAACAGCACCGAGTTTGGAACGCTCTGTTGTTACATCTTTGATCATAGTATCAACTTTGTCGATGAGTTTGGAGATTTTGTCACCTTTTACTTCGCTTACAGAAAAACCTTCCCCAGCTGCACCAGCAGTTGTGTCGGCCTTTATTTTATTGATGGAAGCATCATCTGCTGCGTAACCATATTTTTTGAATAATCCCTGCGTAGCAGCATCCAAATCGGCGTATGTGGTTTTTCCAGTTATTCCCGTAGAGATTTTTTTTGCATCTGCTGCGGAAATGGTGGATGTTCCGTCTCCCTGTGTAGCTTTATAACTTGCCTCAACGGTAAACACATCTTTATTGTAGGTATACTGAGTTTTTGAACCATCCTTGTTTGCAGCCACGATAGTTCCGTCGGTATCAGCATCTGATGCACTTCCCTTGTCCGTACCTGCGTAGTCGGTGGCAGTCTTGGTCATATACAATGTATCATCCCAGGATGTAGATTTAATTGTTACCTTAATACCCTGACTTGAGTTTGCACCAACCTGTAACCACTGATCTTTGTAAGATCCATCCAACAATTTCTTCTTGTTGAATTCTGTATCAGTGTCAATACGGTTGTACTCATTTTTCAGGTTGTCGATCTCGTCCTGAATCTTCTGGAAGTCGTTTTCCTGCTCGCCATCCAGTACACCGGCGTTGGATGCCTGTACCATCAACTCACGGGTTCTCTGCAAGATTGCGTGTTTCTGGTCCATAGCACCTTCTGCGGTCTGGATCAAAGAAATACCATCCTGTGCGTTGTCAGATGCACGGTTCAAACCACGAACCTGAGCTCTCATTTTCTCAGAAATAGCAAGTCCTGCTGCATCATCTGCTGCCCGGTTGATCTTGTATCCACTGGAAAGTTTCTCAGTAGATTTAGCCAAGTTGTTTCCTACGATTCCTAACTGTCTGTTGGCATTCATTGATGTAATGTTGTGTTGTACTATCATAATAATTACCTCCTTGTTTTACGCCTTACGGCTTATGTCCTTCCCAAATCCGTTTGGGTAGAAATTTCATATTTTCTATTTATAATATCCGGTGCCGGTGCCAGCCTTGGGCCCTCTGGTCAGCACACATACACCGATTATTATCCGGTTACTTTGTCTCGCCTTTTTTCTTGCGATAGCGTTCCGGCAGATCCGGCTCCGCATAATATTTTGGATGTTTTTCCTTGATCTCCGGATGTGCTTTTTCAAGCACTTTGCTTCGAACGATATCAACCTCTTTTGGAGCATCCACCATAATTCGAAGATGATTGTTGCTTCCTCCCAGGAATACAATCTTGATGTCATCGCCAAGCATCAGATATTCTTCTGTGCTGAGTGTGAGTCGCAGCATCCTTGCCACCTCCCTCTGTTTATCTAACCAATCATTTTGTTGACGAATGCAACATTTGTTACTAACATGTTGCAAAAATCTGGAGGAAAATAATGAGTTGTACACAGCCAATTAGGAATGAAAATGACTTAAACAAATTTCGAAATTACTATAGAACAATAGAAGATAAGCCAAGAAATTATGCCCTTATTGAATTTGGACTTAATTCTGCGCTACGAATCAGCGATATTCTTGCTCTGCACTGGAATGATGTTTATCTGACATCTACCCATAAATATCGCGACCACATTCTGGTAAAAGAACAAAAAACAGGAAAAGAAAATGTTATAATTTTAAATAAAAATGCTCAAAATGCACTTGAAAAATACCGCAAAACTCTTTCTGACTTTAATGCTGCAAACTATATCTTCCGAAGTCAAAAACAACCAGAATTGGCCATAAGCCGTTGTCAAGCTTTTCGCATTATAAAAAAAGCTGCACAAGCTTGCGGCCTTGAGCAACACATCAGCTGCCATTCTTTGCGTAAAACATTTGGTTATTTTGCTTGGAAACAAGGTACCCCTCCAGCTCTACTAATGAGTATATACAATCACTCTTCTTATGAAATCACCAAAAGATATCTTGGGATAGATCAGTTAGAAAAAGATCAGGTTTATTTAGACATCTACCGACAATAATATTTTGTTTTTATTGACATTTTTTTCTAAATGTTGTATGATAATCAGCACAAAGAAAATCTTTTTTCTTTACGTTCTAAAGAATTGTGTACACTTATATTTAATTTCCCTTAATTATTTTGATTTTGACTTAATTTCACACATTTACTAAACAGCACTAAAGGAGGCATTTTATGCACAAAAAAACTTTACAAAATCTTTTTTGTTACCGCAAACGCGAAGAAGTTTTAGCGGAGATCCAAAGCAGCTGGAAATTAAACGACCTTTTCATAAGTTGGAACGAAGAGCAAAAAGAAGCATTTCTTGACATCTGCACCGGACAGCGTGGTGTCAAAATCCTTTTTGACAGTTTTTTCAAAGAAGTTTTCAACCCGGAATACAATCCGCACCGGCTCAGCCAGCTTCTATCGCTCTTACTAAAAAAGAAGATCAGGGTCCTAAAAGTTCTGCCAAATGACACCACGCGAATTACAGTGGAACCGTCTTTTTTGATCACCGACATTGTCGTCGAATTTGAAGACGGAAGCATTGCCAATATCGAGGTGCAAAAAATTGGTTACCGCTTTCCCGGCGAGCGCGCCGCCTGTTACTCCGCAGACCTTCTGCTTCGCCAGTACAAGCGCGTCAAAGACCGTGATTCCAAAAACTTCAATTACAAAAACATCCGACCGGTTCATGTCATTGTTTTCTTTGAACACAGTCCAAAAGAATTTCATGCGTTTCCGGATACCTACCTGCATTCGTTTCACGCGGTTTCCGACACAAAACTGGAAATGAATCTTTTGCAGAATTTTTTGTTTGTACCCCTTGACATTTTCCAGCTCTGCCAAAACACGGAGAAGGTGATGAACATGTATTCCAAAGAATTAGCCCAACTGGACCACAATACCGCTGAATATATGGTTGACGAAATGCAGAAGGATTTGGATGAAGCAAGGAGCATCATCCGGGAAAAAGAGGACACCATCCAAAGCCAAAGTGATGAGCTTGCAAAAGCTTATGCTCTGATTGAAGAGCTCCAAAAAAATCAACGTAACTAATACTATATTAGCCTATACAGAAGAGCCATTGTTTACCTAATTAGTAAGCAATGGCTCTTCTGATTTGTACATATACTTTACATCAAACCGCTTCACGCAAATTGAATGAAGTTAAGCAAATTACTGCAATAAGGAAAGTACTCCCTGGTTGGACTGATTTGCCTGAGCCAGCATAGAAGTAGCTGCCTGCTGCAAGATGCTCTCTTTGGAGAATCTTGTCATTTCATCTGCCATATCAGTATCACGGATACGGGATTCAGCAGACTGCAGGTTCTCAGATGTGTTGTCATCAACTTTGACAGTGTACTCAAGACGGTTCTGAACAGCACCAAGTTTAGAACGCTCTGTAGTAACGCTCTTAATCATGGTGTCAACATTGTCAAGAAGACCGGAGATAGCTTCACCATCCACATCAGTAACTGCAAATTTCTCATCTGCTTTCTCAGCATTCGCAGCGTTCGTAATAGAAGTTGCATCTGTGGCACTATATCCAAGTTTTGCCATTGCCGCCTCACCAGCTGCTTTCTTGGCGTTATCACCTGCATCATATGCCTTAAGAGCAGCAACAGCAGCATCATAATCAGCCGTCTTTAAAGTAACACCCTTCGCACTTGTCTTTGACCCTTCTACTGTAAAAATCTGACTATTATATTCGTACTGTGTTGTTTCTTCAACAACAGTTCCGTTTGTACCAGCAGCTTTGTCACTTGCGCTACCAGCGGTTCCTTTTGCAACTTCTGTTGTTTTGCTAAGATACAAATTAGTATCCCAGGAAGTTGTCTTAATAGTCACATCAATACCCTGAGCATTGTTTGCACCCAACTGCAAGTACTGATCTTTATAAGAACCATCCAGCAATTTCTTACGGTTGAACTCTGTATCTGTATTGATTCTCTCATACTCAGATTTCAAAGTATCAATTTCATCCTGAATTTTCTGGAAATCGTTCTCAGCTTTCCCATCCAGTACACCGGAGTTAGAAGCCTGAACAAGAAGCTCACGAGTTCTCTGCAAAATAGCATGCTGCTGATCCATAGCACCTTCAGCTGTCTGAATAAGAGAAATACCATCCTGTGCGTTGTCCGATGCACGGTTCAAGCCACGAACCTGAGCTCTCATTTTTTCAGAAATAGCAAGTCCTGCTGCATCGTCAGCGGCACGGTTGATTCTGTATCCACTGGAAAGTTTCTCAGTAGATTTTGAAAGGTTGTTTCCTACGATTCCCAACTGTCTGTTGGCATTCATTGATGTAATGTTGTGTTGTACTATCATAATAATTA
>OBLO01001029.1_pt1 | contig 25460 bp, 27 predicted proteins | sample 1519401 | NCBI WGS metagenome assembly OBLO01 (sample SAMEA2602897, study PRJEB22501) | metagenome | reverse complement strand
ATGAAGATTCCGACGTTACTAACTGAGTGTTGTATCTAATCGTGGGGGCAGGTCATATCAATGGTGTTCATGAGAGGACTCCGGGAATGTAACAGGAGGACACCGGGCGGCATCCTTTCATGTCATAGGTCGTATATGTACGCCTTTACTATCCATCCACTCAGTGCTTTGTTAAGGCTTTAAGTCTCTATATAAAGCACGCCCTGACAACCTCCGGGATTCCTCTGCTGGCGGGTTTGCATAGCGTGTGGTTTTTTGCTTATGATTCCACTTCAATGAAAGTGTCATTTTTCATGTGAAAAATGCCTTATAACAAGCTCTACGTGAGGTTTTACACCTACGTTTTACACTATGTTTTCAACTATGAACATTGCTATGATTTTCACTGTGAAGTATCCTTTTAAGATCATTTAAAGTTGAATGTAAAAGGATAGCTAATCTTGAATGGAAAAATGTGGATAGATATAAAAACAAAACGTGATGTAAGATTGTTTTTATGGATGGTAGGAAACGATGTTGCTATTGAAAATTACCGGCAAACAAAGGAAATTAAAACATACCACCTGAATCACATATATGGTGAAGACTACAATTTAGCAACACTGGCAATAAACGAAGCTTTTCGGATTCTTTATAAGCATTCGGACGAGTTAATCTCATACGCCTATAGATTTAAAAAAGCGAAAGAAGCATTATTACCAATAAAAGAGTTTGGTTGGTTTAAACGTAACAATGATGCCTGTTATTTTGCATGGGCATATATCAGGGTTTTTAGTAAAAAAAATAGTTCTTTGGCAAACTTTGGTGGAAATGACTCATTTTCTATTTATACCAGAACACCTTATCATCGCTTTATTAGAATTGAACATCCAGTAAGTCACCGTGAGCGCATTGAGTGTATAGAGGATTTTTTTGATAGATCACGAATGGATCTTTCATCTAAGTTATCCATTATGTTAAGTATAAGGGATGCGTGGGATAGACATTCTCAGTTAGCAGATATATTGCCGTTGAAGAAGAATGACAAGGGAAAAATAAACTGGGCATGGGACTATATCTGCAAAGATAAAATAAATTATATCAATGGCTCGATAAAAAGAGCACAAGAAAAATTAATTGAAAAGAGTAAGACTGACGAGACAGGCCAGATTTCACAAGCAGTTCTTGATGAAATATATAAATCGAGCATTGAAGGATATATTCATCAACCTCATTTCCTCAGTCTCTTTAGACCATCAACAACGACTGAGAAATATCTGGCGCTACGTTGCATTTACATTTCCATGTACTATTATGATAAAAACTTTATACCCAGATTTAAAAAAGCCTGGGAATTAACATCCTTTCGTAAAGCAAAAAAGAAAAGTAAGAACAAAACCTTAAAGTTAACGAAAAGAGAACTTGACGGCAATGACACTCCATCCGATTCTACTGATAATACGGAAAAAGAAATAGCTAAAACTGATAAAGAGCTCATGAGAGAGAAAGCACATGAGATAATGAAGAACATCAAAACCAGAAACTCGGAACTATCGTCAGAAAAGGGTAGCGATACTCCTCCAGATTTAAGTAGAAATGGTTGGCCTTTTATTTGACTAAAAGTAAAGTGGTGAATATTTTATTTTCATTTCTGATTAATTTATTTTATTAATATATTGGTTTGATATTCACCACTAACTTTGGCCACAAAGGATTAGAAAATTAAACTCCAGATTTTTTCAATTCTATATCATCAGAATGAATCAATACGTCATATCTCTACCGAAGTTGTTCTAACTCACCGATCTGTCACGCCGATCGATATCCGCAATTTTAATAGTTACCAGCTATCAATATTTAATGATTGATGGTTTTTTTCATAGATATTAACGATCAATTTCTGGAAACCGATCTGTATTAACGATTATCCCACCCTCTCACAAATGCATACGATCAGATGGCCTTTTGTACAACTGAAGGCCATTTTTCTTTTATAAAACACTCGGTAAGGAACAACTATGTTGAAGACTACCTCTACTTTGCTTTTCAGCGCAGCTTTATTCAGTACCACTGCACACGCCGTTATCCAAGACCAGCAATGGGGGAACTGGTTCGGTAACATCAGTGCGATGGAGTTTGAAATCAATACCCAAAACAACTCAGGTGAAGTGCTCACACTAACCTGTACAAGCGGAAAGTTAGCTGTTGCTTATAGCGTTCCCGCAGAAGACTATCGCGTTTCTTCCCTGACGGGACTTGCAGAACCGGGGATGAGTATTAACGGCACAAACTATTCTCTGGATGAAACAGCTTTTACTGCACTCAAATCTGCGGGAGATAAAGGAGTAATAAAAATAACCTCAATGAATGCCGCTATCTCTAAAAAATTCAGTGCTAAAGGGCTGAATGAAGCGCTGGCCGATATCTCATGGCAAGACTGTATTAATCACTAATTAATCAAAGGGAAATATAATGCATAAATTAATTGCTTTATCGCTCAGTTCAGTCGCTCTGCTTATTCCATCTATATCTTCTGCATTGACAGTTCACGGAGATATACATCCCGAGCGTTATACCTTTTTCCTGACCCAGGAAGGCAGTAGCCAACTAAAACAGGCGAATGATCGACTAGCCAAGAATCCACAGGCCTACACGCTTGACGTGAACCATACAGGCATTCAGCCCTTTGATGCAGTCCGGTGGGATGGTAAGCCTGTAAAGGCCGTAACCTGTGTGCTGGTAGACGGCATTATGATGGGGAAAAAAGCTACCTGGTCACAATGCAAAGATGAAAGTGGTGCGGAATATTTCGGTAATGCCGGATGGCCTGTTCGTGATTACGTCGCAAAAGCCTGTGAAGTCGGAAAATCAGATTGTCCTGTTTACCTTGTGCTTCAGACAGATCCTCCAACAATGCGCAGCGATATGGCTAATTTCGTTCCTGCCCCTAAAAACTTTAATGCTTCTGCAAACCTGACGGATGAAATTAAAAACGACGGATGTCAGATGGCTAACAATTCCTTTGAATATGCGAAAAGCAGTATTCGTTGTTCTGCAATCAATACCGTGCGTTTTATTCGCAAACAAAATACCGAAGCCAAATATGAGGCTGATCTCACCACAACTTCAGGCGAAAACCTGACAATGACTGTCGGGTACACCTATGGGAATGCATCCAGCAAAGAACCAGGCTGGCGTACCATTTCTGTCAAAGAGGGGGGCATTATTACTGATATCCGCAAACAGGGCCAATGGCTCCCTAATGGCTACAAGTAGAGGTGTTTTCCGTGCATAGTCAAAGTGAAGTGGTTACGAACATGCCGGTTAATGAGCCCCTATGGCCCGATTGTACGTGGCAACTTGTCCTGTGCGTAGCGGGGATTACGTTGATGCGAAGCCATTCGGTCACGGTCAAGGCTCTGGGTGCAGGTTTGACCACCTTTAGCCTGATAAAAGCGATAAAAAAACTCGCCGTACTTGCCTGATGGCAAGACGCGGAGGCCACAGGATAAAAATACGATGTCTGAAAATAGCACAGGAAAACTTCGCAGCCTTACAGAAAAGCTGAATTTCCCACGCAGGAAAGCATCTGCCGAAAACCAGGATATATCTTCTGAACGTTTACCGGAAAGCACGGCTAAACCTCCGGTAAGTGGCGCTGACAAATACAGATTGTTACTGGAAAATATTGTCATCAATGGCTTGCTGAATATTGCCGAGGATAAACTTAGTGATGATGCTTTTGTTGAAGTTGTTTTCAGCAAAGCATATGAGCTTTTGCCTGCCCCGGTCAGGATCGTCCTGAAGCGGGAATGGTGCCTGAGTTACCTTCAGTCGCAAAAAGCGCCGATTCTGGTGAAACTGCAACTTTACCGCGCAGGAAAGCTTAGTTCTGCCGAACTATCTGCATTGCCGTTACCAGATTCAGAAAAGGCAACATCGCAGATACAACCTTCGATTTTGCCTTAATAATCCTGCCTTTCAATCCAGGCCATCCTTCGGGGTGGCCTTTTTTATGCCGATTTTTCACAGGAGTTTTTATGACCCGTTTAGCCAGTCGCTTTGGTGCGGTGAATCTTGTTCGCCGCGACCGCCCGCTAACCCGTGACGAACTGGCGCACTATGTGCCGAGTGTCTTCAGCGAAGACAAACATGAATCCCGCAGTGAGCGTTACACATACATCCCTACTATTACCCTCCTCGATAACCTTCAACGCGAGGGTTTTCAACCGTTCTTTGCCTGCCAGACCCGAGTGCGAGATCTGAGTAAGCGAGAGCACACCAAACATATGCTGCGCCTGCGTCGCGAAGGGCAAATTACCGGCAAACAGGTGCCAGAAATTATTCTGCTTAATAGCCACGACGGTTCAAGCTCATACCAGATGCTACCAGGTTTATTTAGATCGGTTTGCCAAAATGGACTGATTTGCGGTGAAAGTTTTGGGGAAGTGCGTGTGCCGCATAAAGGCAACGTAGTGGAGAAAGTCATTGAAGGGGCTTACGAAATACTGGGGATTTTTGACCGAGTAGAAGAGAAGCGCGATGCCATGCAGTCGCTTATGTTACCGCCACCTGCTCAGCACGCCATTGCGAAAGCGGCATTAACCTATCGTTTTGGTGAAGAGCATCAACCAGTGACGGAATCACAGATACTTTCCCCGCGCCGATGGCAGGATGAAAGTAACGATCTTTGGACTACCTACCAACGCATTCAGGAAAACCTGATTAAAGGTGGGCTATCGGGACGAACCATCAAAGGTAAACGCGCTCATACACGCGCAGTGAAAGGTATCGACGGTGATGTGAAGCTCAATCGAGCACTGTGGGTTATGGCTGAGAATATGCTGCAATTTGCTTCATGAACTCTATCACGAAGGCTCTTTTGCCCCTACGACTAAACTGGTAGGGCTTTTTGCTTTAAGGAACAATTATGTCTGCGCCCAATTTATTCCCGGAATTTCCTGTAAACGAGCAACGTGTTATACAACGCGCACTGCGATTGCTGGAGAAGTATCAGCGTCAACCCAGTGAATCATTTACTAGCACCAGCGTTACTAAAGCCTGGCTTCAACTCAGGATGGCACACCTTGAGCGTGAAGCTTTCATCGTGATGTATCTCGACAATCAGCACTGTTTGCTGGAACGCGAAACACTGTTTACCGGCACACTGAGCCATACCGAAGTACATCCCCGCGAAGTGGTGAAATCGGCACTGAAGCATAATGCTGCTGCGGTAATTCTGGCGCACAACCATCCATCTGGTACGACAGAAATCAGCCAGCAAGATAAACATATTACTCAGCGTATCGTGAAAGCGTTGGCGCTGGTGGAAGTGCGCGTACTCGATCATCTCGTAGTCGGGAATGAGACAATTTCATTTGCTGAGCTGGGATTACTTTAAAAGGAGGTTCTCATGTCATTAATATCAGCCCATGAATGGGGACTACAAAGAGAAATTGTTCCACGGTTTGGTGCCAGATTAGTTCAGGAAGGCAACCGGCTGCATTATCTGGCTGACAGGGCTAATTTGATGGGCATTTTCAGCGATACGGAATGCTTCAAATTGGATGACGCATTTCCACACTTTATCAGTCAGATGGAATCGATGCTGACTACTGGTGAACTGATCCCCTGTCACCATCACTGTGTCACTCTCTACCACAACGATTTTACCTGCGAAGCCGACACCCTTGGCAGTTGCGGCTACGTGTACATCGCGGTTTATCCCACTCAACGCTAACTAATTTCCTGAGATCAAAAATGAAAACTCAACCTGCAACAACTCCGCAGGCGGCGAAGCCATGTCTGTCGCCCCTGGCTGTCTGGCAAATGTTACTGACAAGCCTGCTAGACCAGCACTATGGTTTCACGCTAAACGACACGCCATTCAGTGATGAAACTGTTATTCAGAAACACATTGAGGCAGGTATTACCTTGGCCGATGCCGTAAACTTTCTGGTTGAACGCTATGAGCTAGTTCGTATTGACCAAAAAGGCTTCTCTGTGCAAGATCAAGAACCTTGGTTAACTTCTATGGATGTCCACCGAGAACGATTTAAACTCAACGTGGAACGTTTATAATTTAACCAGTTAACTGACAAGGAAAAACATGTGGGGGCATAATTGGGGGCACACTTAAAAATCGCATAGAAAAATAATCAATAAATTCAAGGTGATTACTTATCAAATGCGACTCCTGTGATCTCCGCCAAAATTCTTATTACAATTATCTTTATTTTTCAGTATCAACTCTCGTAATTTCAGCCCCATCGATCCTCTCTAAAAGATAGGAAATCAAACCTAAAATATTTAAGCAATCTAATTCTGAAAATTGATCTGGTACTAATTTATCTGCCGGCATATGTGAGGCAGGATTTCTAAAAGCAGCCATAACCCCGCTAGAAAGAAAGTGCTGACCTTCTTGCATACTTTTTCCCGTATCAGTAGATAAATTACTAACTTTGATTGCGGGAGAATTACCAGGAAATATTCTATCTGTTAGTTTTCTTCCATCTAAATCACAGCCAGTTAGTTCTCTAATAATCTCACAATAGATTTTTGTTCCTTGATCCGCTGCTAACCCATACTGTTTATTAATATAATATTGTTGAATTCTATCTTTAACTTTTCCATTCAGATGGCGCCAATGAAGCATTGGATACTCAGGGATAATATTATGCAATGCATTTATTACTGGAGAATATGTTTCTAATGCATCTTCTTTACCAAGAAAATCTATTATTTTAGAAGTTTGCTCACGCATATTTTTTGGCATGGTATTCATCCAGTGATTAGTATCAATACCTGTAACCTTTTTTATTTCATCATCTTTTTTTTCCTTCCTCTTATTACGCCACTCATTGTTAACCCTACTAATTAATGTTGAAAGAAAATCTCTTAACTTTGCCATTTCATCATTATCCCAATCAACAGATTGTCTGTTTGTTGAGATAACGTCATCATCTAACTCATCGATAAAATCTACAGCAAACCATCCTGTCAAATACTGAAAAAAGTGGCTTGATGTACTATTTGAAAAAAACTCAGGGTTATTTACCAATTTTCCTCTAGAGAATAATGAAACTCCACGAAGACCGGAGTTAGGCCTTATTGGTGTTTCAGATGTATATAACTTTCCTGATATTTTGTTTTTATACTCTGACTCTTCTGGAAGGATATCCTCAACATCCCAAACAAACTGTTGATTAAATTCACTATATCTTCTATAGTTATCAACTATTATCAAATCACCATTTTGTTTTTTTAATGATATCTTGAAACTATTATCAACAATAAATATTTTTGAAAGACTATCAGCAAGGGATTCAACATCAAAAGGCGATTGACGTTTTAATTCTGATAATTTTATTTTTGTACCGTTAGGCAGTTTAGTCGCCTCATTGTTGATCTGTATAATAGGTTTATATTCCCCACTTGCATTTAATAAATCATCCCAGTTTAATACAAAACGATTTCTTAAACCATTCCTGATGGTATCAATGGTGATTTCTTTTGCAAGTCCAAATAAAGCTAACTTTCCGAGTCCTTTCTTTCCTGTGGCAAATCGACCAAACCGAGGAGTAGGTTTATCTCCATCATCCTTACGCCGATTCCTGCCAATAACTAAGAATCGGTTCTGAATATCATTTGAATCCATACCGATACCATCGTCTTTGACACTAATGAATTTCTTTGAGCCTATTTCTAAAAATTCTAGCGTAACATTTTCTGCATCAGCATCATAAGCATTCGAAATTAACTCAGCAAGAGCAGGAGGTAAGGTCGAATACATTTTAACACCTAAATGCTCAATTGTTTTAGGATCAAAGGTCATTCTAAAATTCTGTATCATGAAACAATCCTTTATCTAACATGTGGATTCTATATGCTCTTTAATCTTTATAGCATGGGCATGAATAAATGATGGAGGTAACGCATTCCCAATCATCAATGCTGCAAAATCCCTTCCTTTAGCGAGAGAGAAAAAATATCCAACAGGGAATGTTTGTAGAGCAGCCGCTTCTCTAAGAGTTATTGCCCGATCTTGCTCAGGATGAAGGAAACGTCCTTTTGAAGGATTTATACACCCTCCAGTAATTGTAGGTGAAACTGCGTCCCAAGCCATTCTGCCATACACATCCCTGTAGCTATTAGGATTTCGAATGTGGCAAGGCAACCAATATTCTTTAGGTAAGTCGGCCCTCGAACCACCATTTTTAGGCACAAGGCTTATCATCTTTTTTACTCTGTCAGACCTATTTTCTATAATATCATGTAATTTGTCATTACTCTTACCCGGAATTGGAAAATTAAAAATAGCATCTTTTACTGTAGGTTGTGGTGTAACAATTTCAGGTTCATTAACTACGCCCAATTTTGACACAACAAGTATCATTCGTTTGCGCCTTTGAGGTACGCCATAGAATGCTGTATTTTTAACTTGTAAACTCAAAGGACCTACGTTATAACCCATTTCACATAATTCATTCAAAACTCTTGTTATTCTTTCATCTTTTGCTAATGCGGGCACATTCTCGATCATAACAACTTTCGGTTCGAAAGCTTGAACAAACCTCATAAGATCAAAGATTAAATCGTTTCTACTGTCATCTATAGATGTTACTTTATTTCTTGTGCGATGGGATGAAAAACCTTGGCAAGGTGGACACCCTGCTAATAAATCTAATTCACCTGGCTTGATATTTAGTTCCAACATGATTGCGTAGGGATCAAGTGTACGAATATCAGCTTCATACAAAGGGTGCTCTGGATGGTTAACTCTATATGTTTCAGCTGCAACATGTTCCAACTCAACACCTAACTTAACCTCAAAACCAGCTTTTTTTAAACCACAAGTTAAACCGCCAGCACCACAAAAAAGATCAATAGCTGTCAGAACCATTTTAGAACCCACTTTAAAATTAACAAATATATGATATTTCCATCAATTTAATAACATTCAACGTGTTACGATAAATCTTGTATACAGTGGATAATTATTTATTGTCATACAAAATTTTAATCTGCGATCCAAGTCGCATTATGCACGCCTCCTTCACCCACTTACTAAAATTCCCTTTCCCCGCAGCCTTCTCAATCTGCTCCAAAAGCTCATCCTCGAACCTGATGTTCTTCATCGTGCTCTTCGTGCGGTCAAAATTTGGCTTCTTTTTTTCTTGCATGGTAGGTACCACTTAGGTTAGTTTATCATCATGTGGTACCTACCACACGAGCAATGAAATCTGACAACACCCTAAGGTGCCCCAACACCAAAGGGCGTCTAACCTCATCAACTATCAAGGAGTTGATTATGGCTGATTCGCATTCTACCCCAGACATCGACCAATCCGGAACCGAACGTTCGGTAATTGTGGGATACCGCCCTAATGTTTTCGACAAATCTACACCCAAAATTATTCTTTCAGGCAAGTGGCTACGCGAAGCGGGGTTTGATACGGGGCAACAGATTACCGTAAAAGTGATGAATGGCTGTATCGTCCTGATGGTCTATGGCGAGCAGGAGCAACAGTTGCAGGATGAGCTGAAAGAGGCCAATCAGAAGTTAAATAGAATTGAGAGCACGCTGGCGACTCTTCAGTGAAGTACGGCTGAACCTGCAAGCGGTACTTACAGGTTCACCTGGTGCCGGATGGCGATAACGTTTATCCGGCCTACGCTATCAAATGAATCACCGAATAGAGCCATCGGGATAAAGGTACATCCCCCCTTCCAGATAAACAGGCTCACCGTCACTTATCTTCAAATCATCATATAGCGATTGCATTTCATTATCTTCTGACTCTAGACGATAATAGGTATCTACATCATATTTCTCATTGCGTAAATCATCATCATTATAGATACCTAAATGTTTCTTTAGCCCTACAATAGTAAATATCCATTTCAGACCATCTTTAATATAATATGCACCGCCATAAGCATTCTCATCTGGAAATTCTTCATATCCCAGGCGTAGCGCGTGTACACGTGCATGTTTTCCTGTTGTTAGACTATTCATATACACTCATTTTAATTGTCTCATACCATACACTGAACGTCATATTCAAAACACTCTCCTGATAGCCTATTCCAAAAGGTATAAATGACATCACAGTGAAGCACGCATTATAATGTCAATTAAATTGACAGGCACAATACCATCCCAGCTTAAATGATATGTGTATTTTTATTTATAAATAATTGCAACAATGGACGACTAATGAAAAACGTATTTATAGCGATGATTATCGCTCTCGTCACTATCACCGCATCATCCACTGTTTTCGCATGCCCGAAAGGAGAACACCCGCACGGCGGTACTGGCTCACACCATAAGGGCGGCTGGTGCTCATATGATCAGTAAAATTGCCATTCCTGTCTTGTTATTGCTCTGTTTTTCAACACCTGTGCTGGCAAAATCGACATTGAATATCGACGGCAACTCGCTATATCACGGCTATCAGTTGTATGAGAAAGGTTTTGATTATTTGAATATTCGGGATGAACAGACAGCAGTGATGTATATGTCTTTTGTTGCCGGTGTAGCGGGGACACTGTCAAAAGAAAAAATCATCTGTAATGAGAGCATAACCATTGGACAGGAAGCTGATATTGTTGGTAATTACCTCCAAACCCATCCTAAAGAACGAACAAAATACAGTCCTTCTGAGTTGGCCATGATCGCTTTAGGCAAAGAACTTGCTTGTAGCAAAAATAGTAATAGCTAGCGCTGCACTCTGCTTGTGTTGCCGGATGGCGCTTGCGCTTATCCGGCCTACGATTCCCCCAAAAAACAAAGCCGCCGATCGGTTAATCAGCGGCATTTACATTACTGCAATGCATCAGAAGTTATATTTCACGCCGAGCATACCGCGGGTATCGCTGTAACCTTTATCCCCGACCTGTTGGGCCACGTTGCTCCACACATTGAGGCGCGGAGTGATTTGACCTTCAACGCCGACTTTCAGCTCGCCGATGTTTTTGGTGCCGCGCATGTCATTGCTCACATCGTCCATCTTCACGCTGGTTGTCTGCGTATTGTGGATCCAGTTGGCTTCAACAAACGGCTGGAACTCGCGAGATTTACCGTCGTCGATGGCGTTGTGCCCGTTGATAAAGGCTTTCACACCCAGACGGGTCATCAGGTTGCCATCGGTGTTGTCCTTCACGCGGGTACCGTTCGCTTCGCGGTGACTGTCGGCTTGCACGTCCATCCATACCACCTGCGCTTTCGGTTGCAGCCAGTAGCTGTTGCGCTCGCTTTCACCCAGTTTGAAACTGTAACCGGCTTCAACCGAAGCGGTTATCCCGCTGGATTTGTATTTCTCTGCTGCCTGCTCCTGGCCCATCACTTTGTTATCAAACCAGTTGTACAGGGCCCAGGTATCCACGTAGGTGCCGGTCTTGTCGGCGTCATTGGCATACCATGTGCCATACAGCCCCACGCTGTAACCGGTGACCTGGCCACGTGAATGGTAGCCGGTCAGGCTGGACCGCGTACGGTTCTGGCTGTTGGCATAACCGGCCATCGCGCCGAGGTGCCAGCGGTCAAGACCGTCGCTACTCCACTGCGCCAGGTCGCCGCCTAGCTGCATCACATAGCTGTTGCTTTGGGTTTTCAACTGCCCGCTACCGTCTTTGAAGCGGGTATGCGCCCCAACGTTACGCATCCACAGGCTGGTAACTTTCTTCTCGCCTGTCAGCATATCGACGTACTGCGTTTCACCCAGACGATCGTGCAGTCGGGTCATAAACAGCGTGTTAGCCGCATAGTTGTTCGCCAGATAACTGCCTGCTTCCGGACGGTATTGCTGCTCAGTGACAGGAGGCGCAACAGGTTCTTCCGGCTCAGGGATAATCGGGTCTACAGGATCGACCGGGTCTGGATCAATAGGGTCAACCGGGTCCGGATCAACAGGGTCAGGGTCATGCGGATCGACGGGGTCCGGGTCTTCCGGATCCGGAGGAGCAGGAATAAAGCTGGTCAGATACCAGTTACTGCCTTTCTGCACAACGTTATAGTCGTACGCACCGGCAACAATACGGCCCGTTTTCTCAAAAGTACCGTCAGAATTACCAGCTACTTCGATAATCTCAATACCTTCAATGGTCTGCGCCCCAGTTCCGCCAATGTTATTCACCGCCACAAACGCATTACCCGCGGTGTTGCCGAGCACTTTCAGCTTGTCGGTTTCGGAGGTATCGTCATTCAGGACAGTATTGAAAACCAGTTTGCCGCCGTTCCCGGTAAAATCTTCATTGATGGTAAGCGTCTGCCACGGTTCGCCGTCAGCATGCCCAAAGTTCACCACTGACCCGCCGTTCAGCGTCAGGTCGGTGAGCGTTGAGCTGTTAGTCATGTTCCAGGTCGCGTCGCTCATTTGCAGCGAGATAACGCCCGTCCCGGCAGTGGCGCTGGTGATGTATGACGCCCCGCTCCACAACGAGTTGTCGGTCATGTTGAGCTTAATGGTACTGTTTTGCTGCGGCAGGCTGCTGGTTGCAGCAGTCGCGCCAGCGGCATGAAGATCGCCGTCGATAAGGAAACGCCCGCCAGTAGAACCGTCTACGATGCCGCCCGTTTCAGTGCTGATGGCATAACTTTCGTTGCTATGATCGCCCGCCATGGTAATGGCGGCACCGCCTGCCAGGTTTATCGCCCCGCGTGAAGTCGCATACAGGCCGCGTGGCGCTTTGCTGTATGACGCCGCTTTCGCCGAACTGTTCACGTTGATCGTTGCGTTTTCACCGAGATTCACGGTCGCGTTGGTGGAATAAACCGCATGAGCGCTGACGCCGTTGACCGTAATCGTCGCGTTGTTGCCCAGTTCCGTTTTGGACGATGAGGCGGCATAAATCCCCGTTGAAGAAGCACCCGAAGTCTCAATGGTGGCGTCATTGCCAAGCAGTATCGAGGAACCGCTCTGCCCGGTGCGAAGACCCTCTGAACTGTCACCTGTCGTCACAATGTGTGCCCGGTCGCCGACCACAATTGTATTTTTGGCCTGCGTGGCGTCTTTCATCGCGTTTGCTGTGATACCACGTCCCTGGGAACCGGTGGTTTGAATATACAGATCGTCGCCGACGTAAATGCTGGCCGAGCCCTTCCAACCCTGGCTATAGGAGTTGTAACCTGCGTTAATACCGTCACCATCCTGACCGTCCACATAAATACTGGTGCGATCCCCGGTGATGATAAAGACCGGGTTATCCGGCGTATTGGCCCCGTGCGTGCGGATACCGTCAACATCTTTACCATTATTGGCGGCATTCTTCGACTGCGTGCGAATCGTCAGGTCATCCCCAAAAATAACGCCCGGACTACCCGTTGTACTGTTCTGAATAACGGTAACAGAGTGCTCAAAAGCTTCAGCGCCGGGTCCATTAATCGTTAATCCATTGCCATAAACGGGAATAGTGCCCGCACTCCATTGATAAACATAATTCGGCATGGCGCTGGTTTTAGCGAAACTGGCATTTGCCTGCGCTGGAATTATTGCCTGCAATTCCGGGGGCAGACTGCTAACCAGTCCGGTGGAGGGTAGACTATCAACGTCAACCCATGCCGCTTGAGCTGAAAATACCATAGAGGTTAATGCGGCTGAAACCGCTATGGCAATACGAGAATAAGATTTGGGATTTGGCATATTAGCCTCCTGCTTTCAGGCGTAGAGCGTCCACCACATCGCAAGGATGTGAAAATAATAAAACTCAAAAATACGTTATAAAATATTCGACAATATTTGATGAATACTATGGCCTAACTTATCTTCAAGCCTGAGCTTGTAGACATATATTTTCTTAATATCGATATTATCTATTTTGGTAATTTGCTGAATACTTTTCCCTGACACAAAACGCTTCAGTAATATCATTTCAGTATAGTTAAGTGAGCGTCCACGTTTGCTGTTAGCGAGATGACCAGTAAAGAGTCGCCTAATTTTCTGATGTTGAACTTCGTCATCATCATCAGAATATATAATCCCTTGTATTTTATTGCTTTTGGACAGCCAGTAGTTGGCTAACGGCGCCAGGTTCCTGTCTGCTATCAACACAATATGCATACCGCTGTAGGCAAGCCGGTCAACCCATTGCGGGTCGGCAAACAAGCGCAGATTCGGGAAAGAAAAGTCCACAAAAATAAACCCACGCGACAAATGGTTTTGATTATTAAGCAGAAGCTTTTCAATAATTCCTTTTTGCAGAAAACCATTCCCCTCAGGCCAGATCGCAAAAGCGGCACGGTGGCAGTAACTGGCGCGAACCGCAGTATCCGGAAATAATTGACAGGATAATTCACAGCTTATGCAACGAACAGTCTGTGACGGTGAGCTCTTCATCAAAAATGACTCCTGTTATTTTTCCATAAATATTTCATTGGTAAATAAATGTGTCAATCCAACACGTTGTACGTTCCTTGTCAGTTAATAACAGTGGCGCTAATAAAATGTAATAAACTCCTGATGTACTAATATGTATGGTCTGTGAGTAATACGATTGCGCTAAGCTTATTTAAGCTTTATCTCAGAATAACAACCTATGCATTAGGAATTTTATGCATAAATTCAGGTTCCAGGATAAACAGTAAAAAAGCACTATTTGCTAAAAAACAACCTGCATAAAAGTTACTTACTAATTACGTAATTCTGATAACTCAATCACCCTTGTCATGTTGTGGACAAATATAAAGATAATTCAGATAAAACTGTAATGAATTCTCATTATTTAACCTTAGTTAATTCTCACCTAAGAAATAAGATTGCTAACATGTTGTATTTAAAGAAGTTTTAATGAATAAGTGAAATTCTTATCTTCGTTCATGAACAAAGAGTGAGGCGCATTTTCGATTTGGATGTAAAATTTAAAGGATGCGTTAGCGCACGCTGTGATTCGTTTTGGTTACTGAGGGCTGGGCAATTGTACCTTATCAATCAGTTGGTCGAATTTAATCCTGATAGCAAAAGTCTGGTCAATCGTCAGACCGGGCGAGCAATTCAGCTCCAGCTCCCTGCCTCGCTCTGTTTTCTCTATTTAATTACTCACGCAAGTGACATTGTTTCCCAGAACACGTTGATGACAATTGGTTGGGGTGAAAGAAATAATGTGACCACCACCAACACATTTTACCAGGCTATTCTGACGCTACGAAACGCGCTGGCGGACGTGGGGTTGCCTCGTGATACGGTGAAAACTATTTCCCGACGCGGGCTCAGATTAAATGAGAATACGCAAGTAGAGACAATAACGCTTCAACAGAGTGAAGTTTCTCCGCCGCCGGTTATTGAAGAAATCCCCCCCGCAAAGATAATTCCTTCGACACCACAACAAACGACGCAGATACCCTGGTTTGAGGTTTTATTTAGCGCCAGTGCCGTGATTGCCACGTTGATCATCTGGCTGGTGTGGTATCAAACGCGCCCTGTTATGCCGTTTAGTAAATTTGTCCAGGCTTCCATGCAGACGCCATCGCGGCAAAATTGCAAAATCTATTACTCACCAAATGAACACGACCAGCAAGGCTATTTCAATCTGATGCAGTTACATCCCTATCTCTGTGAAAACAACAAGCACGTGTTTCTTACCGGTTACAGCAAAGCGGAAAGGATCGTGGCATTTGTCTGTGATAAAGATGCACGGGTGGATGCTAACGCATTTTGTTCTACTCATTATTACTGGATGCGCGGGCAATGAAAAAAACACGCCACCTTATAGTGCTCGTGGCCGGGCTGGTTACTGTGCTCGGTTCAGGCGGATGGTTATGGCATTCACGCTATGCCGACAAACCGCTGAATTGCATCGGTAACATGGAATGGAATATTGGCAGCAACCGCTTTACCGGTACGTTATCGTTTCGGATGTACAACAGTGAAGGCCTGGCCACTATTACCGGCAAACTGTATGGGCGTAATACCTCAGACATTAGCAGGAACATCTATTTTAACTACACCCAAAAGCGCGATGCCCGAGTGCTACAGGCGATGCAGGTCGTCAAAACCTTCGCTGACACCGCTGATGAAGCGGATATTAACGACACATTACCTGGATTTTACCGCCAAAGCGGACGAAGCCTGAGCCTGGTCATGGAGGAGTATAAAGGTGCATGGATTTTTGCCAGCTCCAATGTGCCCTCGCTGTATTGCCGCAAAAGGTAACGTCATATCCGGAAACAAAAAGCACGGCCCCTCAATGAAATTCACATTTGTCATCATTGACTTACGCGACATGGGTCACTGAATCCACACATAACCCATTGCTATTCTTCATCGCGAATCAGGAAACATCCTGAATATCATAATATCCGTTGCGTAATAATTAAGCGAAATGGGCGTTATATTTTGCCCAGAAGACTTCAACCTACGGATGGATATTTGGAGAAGACGTGGGCAGGGGCGTTTATCTCTCTCGCGAGCAATGTCTGAGCGTTCAGGCGTTATCGCATTTCAGGAAACGGTGTGTTTCCGGTGTATTTTTGGCGTACATATGAGGGATACGTAATGTTTACTTTTAAAAAGTGCCTGATTGCACTTTCTATAAATTTGGCCGTTGTTTCATCAGGTTTTGCTTGTACGACCCTGCTGGTCGGCAACGAAGCATCAGCGGACGGCTCCATGCTGGTCGCCCGTAGCGCAGACAGCGATGCCCTGAAAGCACAGCATTTTGTCATTCATCCGGCAAAGCAAAATCAGACCGGGGTATACAGCACCAAAGCACATAATGGTGCGAATGATTTTACCTGGCCACTGCCGAAAAACTCTCTGCGTTATACCACTGTCCCAAACTGGAAAACCCAACTGCACGGCGCGACCGGATTTAACGAGCTGGGTGTCGGCGTGAGCGGTACAGAATCCATTTTTGCCTCACCGAAAGCACTGGCCGCCGACCCGTACGTTGAGGATAAAGGGATCACCGAAGACGATATCCCGGATATTCTGCTGTCACAAAGTAAAACCGCACGTGAAGCTGTGGCGCTGTTGGGCCATATCGTTGAGACCGTCGGCGCAGGCGAAGGTTTTGGCGTTGCCGTCGTCGACGATAACGAGATCTGGTACCTGGAAACCGGTAGCGGCCACCAGTGGATGGCGCAGCGTCTGCCGAATAACCAGTATTTTGCTACCGGTAATCAGGGCCGCTTACAGGATTACGATCCTAAAAATCCGGACATGATGGCGTCAAAAAACCTGATTCAATTTGCGACTGAAAAAGGACTGTACGATCCGGCGAAAGACGATAAATTCAACTTCTCCAAAGCCTATACCCGTGATGACGAGCGTGACCGCACGTATAACGACCCTCGTGTATGGACCATCCAGAAAGAATTCAATCCTTCCGTAAATCAGGATATGGCCAAAGGGCGCGAATTCCCGGTCTTCATGACGCCAGAGAAGAAAATGACGCTGGACGATGTGAAGGCCGTGTTGCGTAGTCACTATGAAGGGACCAGCCATGACCCGTACACCAACGGTCTGAACGGCAAAGAGCCATGGCGTCCGGTCAGCGTTTTCCGTACCTATGAAGCGCACGTCATGCAGGTCCGTCCGTGGTTGCCAAAAGAGATTGGTGAAACGACCTACATTGGCCTGGGCATGGCTGACCTCACCGCCTTCGTTCCGTACTACAGCGGCCTGAAAGCGTATCCGGCTAACTACACGATGGGTACCGATAAAGCGGACGATCAGTCTATCTACTGGAAATATCGTAAATTACAAACGCTGACGATGACCGATTATCCGAAGCTCGCACCAATCGTCAAAAAAGCCTACAAAGCGTGGGAAGACAAAGTGGCGAAGGAGCAAAAAGAGGTCGAAGCAGAGTATCTGAAGATGGCGAAAACCGATAAACCCGCCGCGGATAAGATGCTGAATGACTTCAACCTGCGCATCATGGCCGACGCCGAGAAGCTGACGGAAGATCTGACTAATCAGCTCTTTACCATCCGCACTAAAGACATTCAGTCTGATATTTTCTTTGCGAATGCAACGAAAAAAGACTGAGTAACGACGCGATAGTATTCTGGCGTAAAGCGCTTATTAGCTTTGCGCCAGCATTTCACACCGCGCCTTCACCGCCTCGTGCAGAAGGCGTACCGCGGTTGAAAGCTGTTTCCGATGCGGGCAAATCATATTCAGCGGGACTTTCTCGCCCTGATAATCCGGCATCAGCAGTTGTAATCGACCGTCACGCACATCCTCGCTGACATCCAGCCACGACTTGTACGCCACACCTTCTCCGGCAATCGCCAGGCGCCGGATCACTTCCGCATCGTCACTCATAATGGTGCCGTTAACCTGCACACTGCTGACCTCGCCGTTGCGCGTAAACGTCCAGCGATCGTGCAGGCGGCCGCGTAATACGAAAGTCATGGCGTTGAGCTGTGTTAAATCATCCAGTTTTTGCGGCGCGCCGTTTTGCTCAACCCATTCCGGTGATGCCACCAGCACGCGTCGGTTACCCGGTGCAACCGGCAGCGCAATGTAGGACGCGTCTTCGGTGTTGCCATAGCGAAACGCAACATCGACGGGGTCTTTAAAGACATCCGTTACCTGGTCGGAGAAAAAAATCCGCAGGCGCAGCGCGGGATAGCGGCGTCGAAACGACTGAAAGACCGGTAGCAGCAGGTTACGACCGAGATCGGAAGGCACAGCGATTTGCAGCGTGCCTGACACTTCATCTTCCGGGGTCTGAATTTTTTGCAGCCCGGCATGCATTACATCCAGCATCTGGCGGGCATAGGGTAACCAGACTTCACCTTCTGGCGTCAGGCGCAGGCTGCGCGTGGAGCGAGCGAACAAGCGGATAGCCAACGTAGACTCCAGGCGCTTGATAGCTGAACTGACCTGAGCAGGCTGAACGCCGACTTCGCGCGCAGCATCACTAAAACTATTCAGCGCCGCGGCGCGGACAAACAACGTGAGATCTTCAAGCCGGAACATTTTCACTCCCCGAGTATAAGTCCTGTCGCCATAGGGCTATTTTTCCCGTTCTGTTACCGGTTTACCATCGAATTATTCAACTGATTCCTGTGACCGGAGAGAATATGAAAGCCATCGCCATTACCCGCGCCGCGACCGACGGCAATAACATTGAATTTTTACAAGAGATTGACCTGCCCATGCCAGTTGCTACCGGGCACGATCTGCTGGTTGAAGTGAAAGCCATTTCCGTCAACCCCGTTGATACCAAGGTCCGCGAAGGTTTTAACGCTGATGTGCCGCGTGTGCTGGGCTGGGATGCCGTTGGCGTGGTGAAGTCCGTGGGCGAAGCCGTCACCCTGTTCGCACCCGGCGATGAAGTCTGGTACGCCGGAGCGCTCGGCCGCGCTGGCAGTAACAGTGAATTTCAGCTGGTTGATGAACGTATTACCGCGCTGAAGCCAAAAACACTGGATAATGCTTCTGCTGCGGCGCTGCCACTGACCGCTATCACCGCCTGGGAAATGCTGTTCGACCGTCTGGGCGTTGAGGAAAATGGCAATGAAGATGATGTGTTATTGATTGTTGGCGCGGCTGGCGGCGTCGGTTCTATTCTGACACAACTGGCCAGTAAGCTGACCAAAATGACCGTCATCGGTACCGCATCACGTCCGCAGAGCCAGAAATGGGTACGTGAAGCGGGCGCTCATCATGTGATTGACCACAGCAAGCCGTTGACGGAAGAGCTGGCACGGATAGGCATTAAAGAGGTGACGCACGTTGCCAGCCTGAACAATACCGAGCAGCACTATTCGCAAATTATTGCCGCACTGGCGCCGCAGGGCAAACTGGCGCTGATTGACGATCCACAAACTCTCGATGCGCGCCCGCTGAAGGCCAAAAGCATTTCGCTGCACTGGGAGTTTATGTTTACCCGTTCGATGTTCACAACCCACGACATCATTGCGCAGCATCAGTTACTGACCCGCGTGGCGCAGCTGATCGACGACAGCACCCTTCGTACCACGCTGGGCGAACATTTTGGCGCGATTACCGCGGCAAATCTGCAAAAAGCCCACACGCAAATTGAAACCGGCCGCTCGGTTGGCAAGATCGTGCTGGAGGGGTTTTAACATGTCTGATTCTGACGTGATTTCAATTATTGCGGTACTGAAAGCCAAACCGGGGAAAATCGACGCACTGAAACAGGCGCTACAAGCTCTGCTGCTGCCCACGCGCCGGGAGCCGGGCAATATTGAATATGCCCTGTTCCAGTTACGCGACACGCCGGATGTGTTCTACGTGCGCGAATCCTGGCGCGGTCAGGCCGGTCTGGATGAGCATATCGCTCTGCCACATTTCCAGGCGTTCATTCTACAAATGAACGATCTGCTAGCCGAACCGCTACGGCTGGATTATCTGACGCCGATTGAGCCTTAATGTCTCGACGCTCCCCCGCAGCTATGCGGGGGATTTCCATCAGCCATTACGTCCGGCCATAACACCGCCATCCACATCCCAGATAGCGCCAGTTACCCATTGCGCTTTGTCTGACAACAGGAACGCGACGGATTCAGCCACATCACGCGGCGTACCAACCCGACCAATCGGATGGAAGCTGTCAAAGCTGCTCATCACACCTTGTACGTCTTCTTTCGGGATAAATCCTTCGTAGATAGGTGTATGCACGACTGCTGGCGAAACGGCATTGACGCGGATCCCATTTGCCCCCAGCTCGATGGCCAGATTTTTAGTTAATGCATGCAGTCCCGCTTTTGCCATTGAGTACGCTGAAGAAGGTGTTGCGCCAATTGCCTGTTGTGCCCACATCGAACCAATATTCACGATGGCACCCTGGATGTTAGCCGCCACCATATTACGCACGACATCGCGGGTGATAAAAAACGTCGCGCGGTTGAGGCTCATGTACAGTTCATAATCTTCAACTTCATGATCAGTGAAAGGTTTTGGGAAGAAAACCCCAGCTGCATTTACTAACAGGTTGATGTCTTTGTGCTCAGCATTTACCGTTGCCATCACCTGCTTAACACCCGCTTCTGACATCAGATCCGCCACAATGACAGAGACGTCACCCAGCTCCGCCAACGCCTGATGGGCCCGTTCCGCTTTCTCGGCACGATTGCCAACCAGCACCATTCGACCACCACCCTGGAGGATCAGTTTTGCGGTTTCAAATCCGATACCACTGGTACCGCCCACCACTAACAGTTTTTTGCCGACAAATAATGTGTTCATCGCTAGCCTCGTTTCAAGTATTCATTAATGCGCTAACAATGCCACTACCCTGAGGCGCTGACGAATGAGAAGAAATAGCGAACCGAGAAAGAAAATCTATCTCGATGGCATATACTGAAGATATTCACAAAACGGGAAATGACCTAATGCGCTCGCTTAATCGGCTTAAATGGTTACACGCTTTTGAGGCCACAGCCCGCCACGGCAGTTTTACTGGTGCGGCGCAGGAACTGGGGGTCACTCCGGCTGCCGTTGGGCAACTGGTTCGTGCGCTGGAAGACTGGGTTGGCCACCCGCTGCTGCATCGTACTCGTTCAGGCAAAGAGCGTCTCACGCTGGTCAGCGAAGCACAGGACGCGTTGCGCGAGATAACCCAGGGACTGGATAGTCTGGAATCTGGGCTGAACAAGTTACGCGGTCGGCGAGCACGCTCGGTGGTGATCATCACGGCCTCTCAGGTACTGGTGATGAACTGGCTGATGAGCCGCCTCAATCGCTTCTCACAAGCGCATGAAAACATAGAATTACGCTTGAACGTGACGGAAAAGCTGATGGATGTTGCTCATGGCGAAGCGGATCTGGGCGTACGTTGCGGTAAAGGCGACTGGCCTGGGGTAAATAAAACCTGGCTGATGGATGAAGAAGCGGTTCTGGTTTGTAGCCCGCGTATTGTGCCAGTAGATAAAATTTCCTGTGGAGAATGGTTGGCCGCACAGAAGCTTATCCATGATGACACTCCCCACCCCGGCGCCAATTTCCCGGGCTGGAATGATGTCCTGACCGCCACCCAGGCACCTGCCGTTTGCGACAGTGGATTGCACATCAACTCTACCTCTGCAGTGATTCTGGCGGCGCTCAGCGGTCAAGGTGTCGCCATTGTGCGTAGGGCATTGGTGCAGCAGCTACTGACAGACGGACAACTGGTTCAGCTTCATCCCAACACCCGCTGGCCTCTGGCGTGGTCTTACTACATTGTTACGCCACAGCACGCGGTAATGCGTCCGGAGGTAAAAGTCTTTAATGACTGGCTGATTGCGGATGTGCTGGCAGAAATCACAACCATCTCTGCTATGATGCCTGCACACAAATAAAACAAAACAACATGCCGAGGGAAAGATGAGTTCCACCAGAAGAGGGATGATGAACGTCCTGATTGCCGCCGTATTGTGGGGAAGTTCAGGCGTTTGCGCGCAATACATCATGGAGCAAAGCCAGATGTCGTCGCAGTTTCTGACCATGACGCGCCTGATTTTCGCCGGGCTCATTCTGCTGATGCTCTCTTTCGTTCACGGCGACAAAGTGTTCTCCATTATCAAAAACCGCAAAGACGCCATCAGCCTGCTGATTTTTTCCGTGGTTGGGGCGCTCACCGTACAGCTAACCTTTCTGCTGACTATTGAAAAATCCAACGCCGCCACCGCGACGGTGCTACAATTTTTGTCACCGACCATAATCGTGGCGTGGTTTTCCGTGGTGCGCAAAGCACGACCGGGGATTTTAGTGCTGACTGCGATCTTCACCTCGCTTATCGGCACCTTCTTGCTGGTCACCCACGGTAACCCGACATCGCTGTCTATCTCACCTGCCGCGCTGTTCTGGGGAATTGCCTCGGCGTTTGCCGCCGCGTTCTACACCACCTACCCCTCAACGCTTATCGCGCGCTACGGCACGCTGCCGGTTGTCGGCTGGAGTATGTTAATCGGCGGCATGATCCTGCTGCCGTTTTATGCCGGACAGGGCACTAATTTCGTGGTGAATGGCAGTTTGATTCTGGCGTTTTTCTATCTGGTGGTCATCGGCACGTCGCTGACGTTTAGCCTGTACCTGAAAGGCGCGCAGATGATTGGTGGACCGAAAGCGAGCATTTTAAGCTGCGCGGAACCGTTGAGCAGCGCGTTGCTGTCCCTGCTGCTGTTAGGTATTACCTTTACCCTGCCAGACTGGCTGGGCACGCTTTTGATCCTCTCCTCGGTAATACTTATCTCAATGGACTCACGTCGCCGCGCCAGAGCGGTTTAACACCAACCGGCGCGGCAAAAGGTCATGATTACCAGCCCGGAACCGCGCCACCGTTAAAGATAGTTTCTGCCGCCTTCGCCACTTCAGGTGACTGATAAGATTGCAGGAACTCTTTCACATTCTCGGCATCTTTGTTGTCTTCTCGCGCCACCAGAATGTTCACGTACGGTGAGTTTTTGTCTTCAATAAATACGCTGTCATGTACCGGGGAAAGCCCGGTTTGCTGGATGTAGGTGGTACTGATAATCGCCACATCCACTTTCTGATCGTCCAGTACACGCGGCAACTGCGCACCTTCCAGTTCCATAATTTTCAGATGCCGCGGATTATCAGTGATATCCAACGCTGTTGGCAGCAGACCGGTATCCGCTTTCAGCGTAATTAACTTCTCTTTTTGCAGCAGCAACAGCGCCCGGCCCAGATTGGTAGGATCGTTAGGTATCGCAATCGTTGCACCGTCTTTTAGTTCAGCGACAGTTTTGATTTTCTTCGAATAACCAGCCATCGGGAACACAAAGGTATTGCCCACTGCGACCAGCTTATAGCCGTGTGCTTTATTATCTTGTTCAAGGAACGGGCGATGCTGGAAGACGTTGGCATCCAGCTCACCATGATTGGTGGCATCGTTGGGCAGCAGAGAACCGCTAAAACCCACCAGTTCCACCTCCAGACCATATTTTTCTTTAGCGACTTTCTTCGCGACCTCCGCTACATCCTGCTCAGCACCGTTAATTACACCCACTTTGATATGCTTTGCATCACTGCTCTGTTGATCGCATCCTGCCAGCAATAATCCCGCCAGTAATACCGCCGCCCCGGCCCCGAAATAAGGTATCTTCAGCTTCACGTTTTATCCTTTTGCAATAACCGCCTGATGAGTAATGAAATGACTATAGCGGGAAGGCCGCTGCGGTTTAAAAAACGAAAAAGCATCAGCAAGAAGAAAAAAGCATAAAGCAGACATATGGACAAAAATGTCCGGTAGCGCTTACGCTGACCGGGCTGGTGACATGAGGTTATCTGTAGGCCGGATAAGCGAAGTGCCATCCGGCGATAGCAACATCACACCAGGGTTTTAACTATCTCCATCAACCTGACGACGTCTGCAGGCCGGGTATTACCGGTCTGTGGGTCGATAATCGAGCTGTAAACATGCGGCATGACGCGCGGTACTCCCGCCTCCAGACAGGATTGCAGGATAACGCCGAAGTTATCGAGATCGATACCGCCGGTTGGTTCAATCAGCGTCATGCCGTTTCTCGCCGCTGTCGTCGCCAGTGCATATAGCTCAGGCAGCGACTGTTCACCGCCCATTGGGAAGAACTTCGCCGCATGGGCTCCTGAATCCAACATCATACGGACCGCTGCATCGCAGGAAACGCGGGCTGGCGTGCCCTGGCTGCTGCTGACGCCGGTCGAGATCAACACGTCCCCCGGCGTGCCAGTGGGACTGACTAACGCGTTGATATGGGTCTGTTCACCGCCCGTTGCCGCCAAGGCGCCTGCCGCAAACCCGCAACCGGTAAAGGTCTGGTTGACGTGTGCTGGATGTACCTGTGAGGCAATCATCGCCGCTTTGTAATACTGCGCCGGGTCACCGGCCCCCAACCCCACAGAAATCGACGGCACGTCGTTCATCCAACGTTTTACTTCCAGAACCCCTTCCTCAACCGAGGAAAACTGCGCCGAAAGAATGCCAATCACCGCGTGGCCTTCGGCAGCATCATAGATTTCCCGCGCATTGGCGATATCCTTCGCCAGCACGTTAATAGCCACTTTATTACGATAAAAATTAATGTGTTGCATGTTCTGCAATCTCCTTTAATCGGGCCACGATCAGCGCCATTTCCCCTTCTGCGACCGTACGCGGGTCAAGGCTAAAGACGCCCTGATGAAGGTTGTAACGGCGAGCGTAGATCGCGATATCGCCCTCACGCAGGTGCGCTTCTACAGCGTAAGCATCCATTCCCAGCACCTGCGCATTCACCCGAATACGAATCCGCCAGATAGCGCGTCCGGCCTCATCCTGCTCGATATCCGCATCCAGTCCGCGAATCTCTGAAATCGCCTGCGCCACGGGGCGGAGCTCTTCGGTGGTGACCACGGTTTGTCCCTGATGGTAGTTTTCCAGGGCATACACCAACCCAACCATATTCTCTTTGCCGATTTTCATCGCCCGGGCAATCCCGTGGTGCTGCGCTTTACACGCGGCAATCCACTGTTTCTTCCCGGTGATAAATCCGGAGGTCGGCGCGTTAAAGGCTTTTGCCCCGCTGTAGACCACCATATCCGCCCCGC
>OBLO01001026.1_pt1 | contig 25481 bp, 19 predicted proteins | sample 1519401 | NCBI WGS metagenome assembly OBLO01 (sample SAMEA2602897, study PRJEB22501) | metagenome | reverse complement strand
ATCTTGGACGAGAGCTTCATTCGATCCGGCAACGTGCAGCGGCTCTGCGCCAAGCTGCAAAGGCGCAAAACTGATGGACGGCAAGGTCTTCAAGGGCAGTGTCGGGCATCAGGAGCTTGCGGCGTGGGTTGAAGGACTTGGACTTTAAGGGGCAGACAAATCGGGATTTGCGGAGGAGAACTTTTGACATGCATATGATTCAAATAGCAAATGATGAGGATAAAAAGAGAATAACCAGAAATATATTGGAAGAACTGCCTGAATGGTTTGGAATCCCTGAGGCACGAGAAGAATATATCCGCGACAGCGCAGGGAAAGTCTTCTTTTGTGCCATGGAAAACGAAAAAGACTTGGGATTTTTGTATCTCAAAGAAACGGGAAAAGATACAGTTGAGCTTGCGGTTATGGGCGTCTTAGAAGAATATCACCGTAAGGGAATCGGAAAAGAACTTTTTAACCGTGCGAAAAAGGCTGCAAAAGAAATGGGTTATTCATTTATACAGGTCAAAACTGTTCAAATGGGGAAATATAAATCCTATGACGATACAAATCGGTTTTATATTTCTATCGGTTTTAAGGAGTTTGAAGTATTTCCTACATTATGGGATGAATGGAATCCCTGCCAAATCTATGTGATGGGAATATGACAACTTCCAGTTTACTGCAGACGAATGACCTTCTTCAACGCCGCCTGCCGGGATGCTTCCGGTATCGGAGTGTGTTTCCTCAGTCCAGGATTCTTCCGTCGGTGGAGATGGTCACCACCTGCCACGGAATAAATTTTCCGCTCTGCTGCAATGCTGTCTTTGCGGCGTGTTCCAGCCCGCCGCAGCAGGGGACCTCCATCCGCACGATGGTCACGCTCTGGATGTCGTTGCTGCGGATGATCTCCGTCAGCTTCTCGGAGTAATCCACGCCGTCCAGCTTCGGGCAGCCCACCAGCGTGATATGCCCCTTGATGAACCGCTCATGGAAGGCGGCGTAGGCGTAGGCCGTGCAGTCGGCGGCAATGAGCAGCTTGGCCCCGTCAAAATACGGCGCCCGCACCGGGACCAGCTTGATCTGCACCGGCCACTGGGACAGCCGGCTGACCGGTTCGGCGGTCTCCGCCTGCCGGGTCTCCGTGTGCCGGATGCTTCTGGACTGGCTCCCCGGACATCCGCAGGGCAGGGGAGTACCCTCCTTCCGCATCTTTTCCTGCATCTTCTTCTGCTTATTGGCCAGCACCGCCTGCTCGTCATAGGCGGCTGCCTCCCGCTCCACAAAGGAGATGGCCCCGGTGGGACAGGCAGGCAGACAGTCCCCCAGCCCGTCGCAGTAGTCGTCCCGCATCAGTTGGGCCTTGCCCTCTACCATGGCGATGGCCCCCTCGTGACAGGCCTCGGCGCAGGCGCCGCAGCCGTTGCATTTCTCCCGGTCGATTTCAATGATCCTTCTTTTCATGATCGTGCCTCCTTGTTTTTTTGACCTGATTATAGTAGAATAAAATCAACAAGTCGGTTGAATTTTCAACGAAAGAGGATTTTTTATGAAAGAATTTTTCCCGGTGCTCCGTTCTTCTCAGCTTTTCTCCGGTGTCTCGGAGGAGGAACTCACCGCCATGCTCACCTGTCTGGGAGCAGAAAAGCGGAGCTTTCCCAAGGAGGCCTTTCTGCTGCGCTCCGGAGACACGGCGGAGTCCATCGGTCTGGTGCTGTCCGGCAGCGTGCTGGTCATTCAGGAGGATATCTGGGGCAACCGCAATATCCTCTCCAAGGCGGGGCCGGGCCAGACCTTCGCTGCCGCCTATGCCTGCGCTCCCGGCTCGGTGCTGAACGTCAGCGTGGTGGCGGAGACGCCCGTCACGGTGCTGCTCATGAACGTCAAGCGCATCCTGAACGTCTGCCCCTCCGCCTGCACCCACCACAGCCGGATCATCCGCAACCTGCTGGGGGAGCTGGCGGAAAAGAACCTGCGCTTTGGCGAAAAGCTCACCCACATGGGCCAGCGCACCACACGGGCCAAGCTCATGTCCTACTTCTCCGCCGAGGCCCAGCGGCTGGGAACGTATGAGTTTGACGTCCCCTTCTCCCGTCAGCAGCTGGCGGATTATCTGGCGGTGGAGCGCAGCGGCCTGTCGCTGGAGCTGGGGAAAATGAAAAAGGACGGCCTTCTGGATTTCCATAAAAGTCATTTCGTCCTGAAGGTATAGTTTTTTACCGGGGCTTCCCCACAAGCGTATGTCTCTTTTCCCGCATGGATATGCTGAAGACCCCCAGCGGAGGCTCTGCCTCCGCTGGGGGTCACATTTTTCTATTGCAGCAGCCCATCATGGGGAGCTTACGCATCCAGCTCCTCCAGTGCAGCACGAATGCGGGCGTACTCCTGCCGGACGGGGATCAGCAGCTCACGGGCCTGCTGGGGGATGGTGTCTGCGCCCCGCAGCGCCTCCGTCAGCTGGGAACAGGCAGCAGCCAATTTGGTCAGACTCAGATTCAGGGCAATGCCCTTCAGGGTGTGTACGGCCCGGAAGGCATCGTTGGCCCGCCCGTCGGCCATGGCCTCCTCCAGCAGCATCATGCTGCCGTCACGGGGCAGCATCCGCAGGAATTTCCCCACGAACATCTCATTCTGCAGGCGCGCCATGGCGTCCTCATAGTTGCCGTCCACGGCCACGTAAAATTCATTCAGCTTCATTGGCATCCTCCTCATAGACCACCACGCAGTCCTTTTTGATTTTGGCTTCATAAAGGGCGGTATCCGCCTGTAAGATCAGGTCCCGCACCCGCCCCTGCCCGTGGACGCCGCCCGCACTGATGGTCAGGTGCAGCTCGGGAAATTCCGGCAGCTTCAGCTCCCGCACGGCGCAGCACAGAACCTCCAGCTTCTGGTGCAGCACGGCACGGGGCAGACTCTGAAACAGCAGAAAAAATTCGTCGCCGCCGTAGCGCACCAGTGCATCGCTGCTCCGCAGCAGGGAGCGCATCGTCTGGGCCACGCAATACAGGGCGGCATCTCCGGCGGCGTGGCCGAAGCGGTCATTGACCTGCTTGAAGTTGTCCACGTCGATCATAGCCACAGCATATTCGCCGCTGAGCTCCCGCAGCTGCTCGTCATAGTAGCGCCGATTAAAGACTTGGGTGGCCGAGTCCATGTATACCTGCCGGTTCCGCATCAGCAGTTGGTTCAGCAGGTGCTCCTCCTGTCCGCTGGGGCCACTGTCCAGCCGGATGGGATTCATGCACTCCAGTGAATACGGGGTCCCGTCCACCTCGATGCAGACGGCGATGATGTAGTACATATCCTTGCCGATGGACTCCACCTTGTTTTGTATCTGCCGGGTACGCACGGCATCCTGCGAGATACACCGCTCACAGCGTTGCTTGTTGCACCACAGGGCATAGCAGTGGTCGTTCTCCCGGACGCTGGGTCCGTCCGGCCCCGGTGTCACCTGCATACAGATGCCGGGATCCACCAGCCGCACCGTCTCGAACAGTGGCTGATAGGTGTGGAACAGATGGGACAGCTGATGGTGAGTGATGCGGATCACGCCGTTGCTGGCCGATATCGGCAGGGGAGGCTGCGACAGGGTCTGAGGCGTTTCGGCGTGCTGTATCTCCGCCTGCAGCTGCTCGATGCACTGGCTGCGGTTCTCAATGTCGGTGACTTTCCCCAGCAGAGCGGCGCAGCGCTTCTGCTTCCGGGCAGACCACGTGATCTGCACCGATAGCTGACACCGGCGCAGTCGCCCCCGCAGCCGCAATTTCGTGGTCAGATCCAGCCGTGTCTCCTCCAGCGTCAGGCCCTCCAACTGCCGTGCAAGGCCCTCTGTCAGCTCCTTGCCCAGATACATCTGTAACGTCGGGCTTTGCAGCGGCTCCAGTATCACCGACGGCAGACCCGTCTGCTCCGCCAGTCCACGGGACAGGTGCAGGGAGGAGGGCTGGGCAGTATAGTCGAACCACAGCTCATCGCTGAGGGAGGTAAAGAAGTCCTGCTTGGCGTAGGCATCCTCCAGCTGCTGGGTCATCCGTGCAGCGGCCAGATCCTGTCCTTTATACAGCTCCTCCACCACCCGCCGCAGGGGCGCCACCGTCTGCCCAGCGTCCTTCATGCCCTGCTTGGCGGTGTCGGACACGTCGTCCAGACAGCGCAGCAGCAGGGGATTGTAGCTGCCGCACTCGCCGTTGTGGATCATTTCAATGGCCTTCTCGTGGGAAAGAGCCTGCTTGTAGCTGCGCTTGCTGGTCAGGGCATCATAGGCATCCGCCAGCGACACCACCTGTGCGGCGATGGGGATGTGATCCCCGGACAGTCCGTCGGGATACCCCTCGCCGTTCCAGCGCTCATGGTGCCACCGGCAGATCTCAATGGCGTACTTCACCAGCTTCTCATTGCGGTGCATGGGCAGCTCCGACAGGATCTGCGCCCCCAGCTTGGTGTGGGTCTTGATGATGGCGAACTCCTCGTCCGTCAGCTTGCCGGGCTTTTGCAGGATATCCTCCGGCACCAGCAGCTTCCCGATATCGTGCAGACCCGACGCCGTGCAGATGAGGTCCACATCCTCCGGGGCCAGGGAGTACTGCTCCGTCACCGCCAGCAGCCGCCGCAGCAGAAGACCCGTCAGGTACTCCACACCGGACATATGGCTGCCGCCCTCGCCGTTGCGGTATTCCACGGCGAAGTTCAGGATGGACAGCATCACCTCGCTGCTCTTCTCCTGCCGGTAGACCCGGCTGGTGAGGATGTCCATCATCTCCTGCCTCCGGGTGTGGAGCAGGATGGTGTTGATGATGCGCCGCCGCACCACCGTGGCGGAGAAGGGGCGGTTGATGTAGTCCGCCGCTCCCAGCTCAAAGGCCTGGTCGATGTAGCTGCTGCTCGTCTCGGCGGAGATCATCACCGTCGGCACATCCTCCAGCCACTGGCGCTGCTTCATCTCCTCCAGCACCTGAAACCCGTCCATCCCCGGCATAACGACGTCCAGCAGCAGAGCCGACAGGTCCTTGCGATAGATCTGCAATGCGGCGAGAGCCTCCTTGCCGTCGGAGACCTCCATGATTTCGAAATCCTGCTCCAGCATATTGGCCAGAATGGCCCGGTTCATCTCCGAATCGTCTGCGATCAGCAGCTTTTTTCGTTCCATAGTATCCTCCTGCGGGCCCGTCGGGGTATCCGTAAAACATTCAGCTCATTATACACCGCAATGTCTGGAAAAGGCAATGGTTTCTTCCAGAAAATAACAGGAAAAACGAAAAAAGGACAAAAGCTTCCGGTTTCCCGCCTGAGGAAAACGCCAAGGGGAAGCCGACGGTCAGAAAGCGGGCCGCCGTCCAGAGGGACGGCGGCCCGCTTTCTGACCGTTTATCTGACGAAAAAGGCTTGTGCGGCAGATGTTTTTACTTACCCCACCAGCTTGAACAGCAGCACCACGGCTCCCAGCACCACCAGCACCACGCCGGTGGCCCGGTTCAGGGTCTTGGGCTCGGCCTTGTTGGCGAACACGGCGGCGATGCGGGCCCACAGCAGGGTGAATACGACGCACAGCGCAAATACCGTCCAGTCCGGCGCTCCGCCGATGGCGAAGTGGGACACAGCACCGGTGAGTGCGGTGAAGGTCATGATGAATACGCTGGTGCCAACGGCAGTCTTCAGCTCATACCCCAGCACGGAGGTGAGGATCAGCAGCATCATCATGCCGCCGCCGGCCCCGACGAAGCCGCAGATGAAGCCGACGATCACGCCGCACACCACCGACTGCACCGCCCGCTTCCTAGCGCTGACGCTCTGCATGGCCTCCTTGGTGGTCATCACCGGCCGGAGGATGAACTTCACACCCAGCAGGAAGGTCATTACCACGGAAAAGCTCCCCATGGTGGCCGAGGGGACGATACTGGCGATGTAGCTGCCCACCACAGTAAAGGCCAGCACACTGGCCATCATAATAAGCCCATTGCGAATGTCCAGATTCTTGTTCCTGCCGTAGGTATAGGCAGATACGGCGCTGGCCAGCACGTCCGAGGACAGGGCGATGCCCACCGCCAGATACGGGTCCATGCCCAGAAAGGTGATGAGCATGGGACTGATGACGGCGGCGGCGCTCATCCCGGCGAAGCCGGTGCCAAGACCGGCCCCCATCCCGGCGAAAAAGCAGACGAGTACAGTGATCAAAATGTGCATGGAAACCTCCCGAATTGCGAAACATACAAGCGATACGCCCCATTGTAAAACACTCCCCGGCAAAGTCAACGGGGAAGATTTTCCGGTGTATTAGAAAATAGACAAAACCTGTTTCTGTGAAGAATTACTCCCCGGCGGTTCCGCCGGGGAGAAGCACGTCAAACCTTGTAAATGGTGTCCTGCTTGCCGAAGGCGTTCAGGGCCTGCACCACGGTGCTCTCGGACTCCTGCGTGTAGGGCAGCAGCACCAGCATGGGCTGGTGGAAGGTCAGCACAATGACCTCCTGACTGATGATGCAGCAGTCCCACTGCTCCCATGTGAACCGCTCCGTGTGGTCGGAGGCGTTCCACTCCCGGATACCGGAGGCGGTGAAGGTGACGGTGCCGTCGGGGCGGTTGCCCTCCCGGAACTGCGTCCAGGACTTGCGGTAGCCCATGCGGCCTGCCTGATAGGTCCAGAAGGTCACCAGTGACATCACCAGACACAGGAAGAACAGCACCTTCAGCTTGGCATGCAAGGCCCAGACCAACACAGCGGCCAGCGCCGTCAGCACCGCAAAGGCGATGCACTGGAACAGCAGGCGGCGGCAGGTCTCCGTGAAGGGCTTGGCCTTGACGGTCCCGCCCCGCTTCAGGATGCTGCGGCGGCCCGCCAGCCCCTGGGCCACGTCAAACAGCCTTGCCGGATCCTCCGGCAGGTGATAGTGCAGCTCAAAAAACTGGGACATGGCGCTTAACCCTGCTGCAGCGCCTGCTCCAGCGCTGTGGCCAGCTGGTCGGGACAGGAGGTGGGCTTGAAGCCGCACTGGATGCCCCTCATCCGGCGGATGGCCTCCTGAGCGTCCATGCCCACCACCAGACGGCTGATACCCTGCAGGTTGCCGTTGCAGCCGCCCTCCACCCGGACGGCCTGAATGGTGTGGTCGTCGTTCAGCTCCACCGTCATCTTCCGGGAACAGACGCCCTTGGGGATATACGTATAGGTCATAGTGAAAAACTCCTTTGTGAATTGGTATCTGAATGTTTTATTTTAGCAGAATTCGCAGAAAACTGCAAGCCCTTTCAGCTGTTGTGGGAGCATTTTTCAGCGTCGATGGCCAACACTACCATCAGGGCGCACAGCCCATCCCGCCCGTCGGCCACGTCGATGACGTAGGTATCCGTCCAGTGGAGCAGCTCCTTGGAGATGGCGGCCACCTGCCGCTGCCCGTCTGTGATCTCGTACTCCCAGCCCATGAAGTCCCCCTGCACCTGCCAGCCGTTGAAGTTCAGCGTAAACAGTGGGCGCACGATGGTGAACTCCTTGCAGATGGTGCCGATGCAGGCGTCTCCCAGATACAGGTCGAACTTCGGCAGGAACGTCAGTACCCGCTGCTTCACCGTGGCGATGTGCCGCCCGTCTGCGTCCAGAATGTGCAGACAGTGACCCCAGGCCAGCTGTCCCTCCACCGTATACACCACATCACCGGTGTCGTAGTCATAGATATCGTAGCTGTCAAACCACGAGAAAAAGCGCTGCTTGAAATAGAGCTTCATGTGTCGCACCTCCTTATATGACCTCAGTATACTGCAGTACCACCTGAAACACAAGGGTGTATAGCCCGCTCTCCACCGGCGCAGACTAAGGCGGAAGAAAAGGAGGCGCAGCCATGAACACAGAACCCACCAAACCCGCACAGGAGGAAGAGGAGGACAGCCGGGTCCGCCAGATCGTGGACCTTGGCTCCTCCGTGGTGACCAACGACCACGGCACCGTCCACTGCCTTACCGTCATCGGCCAGATCGAGGGCCACGGGCAGGCCCCCTCCGGAACAAAGACCACCAAATATGAACACGTCCTGCCTCTGCTGGCCTCCATCGAGGAGTCTCAGGAGGTGGACGGCCTGTTGGTGCTGCTGCACACCATGGGCGGCGACGTGGAGGCGGGGCTGGCCATCGCAGAGATGATCGCCGGCATGACCAAGCCCACGGTGACGCTGGTATTGGGCGGCGGCCACTCCATCGGCATCCCGCTGGCGGTGGCCGGCAAGGTGACGCTGATGGCCCCCTCGGCCTCCATGACCATCCACCCCATCCGGATGTCCGGCTTGATGATCGCCGCTCCTCAGACCTACCACTATTTCGAGCGCCTGCAGGATCGTATCACCCGCTTTGTGGCGGCTCACTCCCATATCACCGAGGAGCGCTTCCGCCAGCTGATGCTCTCCAGCGGCGATATGGCCAACGACGTGGGCAGCATCGTCTACGGGGAGGAGGCCGTGGCCGAGGGCCTTATGGACCGGGTGGGGACTCTCTCCGATGCGCTGAACGCCCTGTACCGGCAGATGGAGCGGTGACCCCGCAAGCGCTGCACCATGCAGCTGCCCGCAGCCCCAGCCGCCGCAGCCACAGGCCGCAGCGGCCCGCAGCGCCTGCGGCCCTTGACCCCTGTACGCCGTTTCGCCCCAATACAAAAAAGGCGGGGCCGGACAAGTTGTCTGGCCCCGCCTTTTGCAGCGTATTCGTGTGTGCTTACTTCGCCTCACCGTGCCGCACGGCGTGGGCGCAGATGGCGGCAAAGGTCTCGTCGCTGATGTCGTGCTCGATCTTGCAGGCGTCCTCCTCCGCCACCTTGGGGTCCACCCCCAGAGTGATGAGGAAGCGGGTCAGAGTGTGGTGCCGGTCCAGCATACTGGCGGCAATGGCCATGCCGGAGTCCGTCAGGGTGATGAACCCCTCCCGGTCCATGGTGATATAGCCGTTCTCCCGCAGACGTTTGGTGGCGTAGCTGACACTGGGCTTGGTGACACCCAAATGCTCCGCCACGTCGATGGAACGGATATAGCCGTGCTCCTGCTGCATCATCAGCATGGACTCCAGATAGTCCTGAGAGGATTTCTGTATCTTCATGGCAAACTGCACCAACCTTTTTCGGATATTTCTTATAGGTTAACACAGACTAACCAAAAATGCAAGGAGAGAAAAAAATTTTCCAAATCCCCTTGACAAAGCAGGTTAGAGCGGTTAAACTTAGGCGATGGTTAGGGCGACTTAACCTTAATTTTGGCACAGAGGTTAGCAGGTGCTAACCGTTTGGTTGGGAGGAATGATGTGATGATGCCTTTGGCACTGGCCAACCCCGGCGAGGAGAATCTCATTCGGAAGGTGGGCGGAAGCCCGGAAGTAAAGAAGCATCTGGAGGATCTGGGCTTTGTAGCCGGCGGTACGGCTACGGTGGTGGCTACGCTGGGCGGCAATATCATCGTGAAGATCAAGGAATCCCGTATCGCCATCAGTGAAGAGATGGCACGGAAGATCATGATTTGACAAAAAAGGAGAGAAAAGTATGAAAACACTGCGTGAGGTCAAGATCGGCGAGACCGTCAAGGTGGTAAAGCTCCACGGCGAGGGCCCTGTCAAGCGCCGCATCATGGACATGGGCATCACCCGCGGCACCGAGGTATTCGTCCGCAAGGTAGCCCCTCTGGGCGATCCCATGGAGGTCACCGTCCGTGGCTATGAGCTGAGCCTGCGAAAGGCCGACACCGAAATGATCGAGGTCGAGTAAGCTTCCCCCAATTTGTTAGTGATAAGTTAGAGAAATCAAACCAAAAGGAGCAAGCATCAATGGATAAGCAGATCAAAATTGCCCTGGCAGGCAACCCGAACTGCGGTAAGACTACGCTGTTCAATGCGTTGACGGGTTCTAACCAGTTTGTTGGTAACTGGCCCGGTGTTACCGTGGAGAAGAAGGAAGGCAAGCTGAAGAAGCACGAGGATGTGGTCATCATGGACCTGCCCGGCATCTACTCCCTGTCTCCCTACACGCTGGAGGAGGTGGTGGCTCGTAACTACCTGATCGGTGAGCGGCCCGACGCCATCCTCAACATTATCGACGGCACCAATCTGGAGCGCAACCTCTACCTGACCACCCAGCTTACCGAGCTGGGCATCCCCGTGGTCATCGCCATCAACATGATGGATGTGGTCCGCAAGAACGGCGACCAGATCAACACCGGGGAGCTGTCCCGTGAGCTGGGCTGCCAGGTGGTGGAGATCTCCGCCCTGAAGGGTACCGGTGTCATGGAGGCCGCCGAGGCCGCCGTGGAGGCTGCCAAGAACGGCAAGACCATCCCCATGCACACCTTCTCCGGCCCCGTGGAGCATGCCATTGCCCACATCGAGGAGGCCGCCGTACATACTATGCCCGAGGAACAGCAGCGCTGGTACGCCATCAAGATCTTCGAGCGGGACGACAAGGTGCTGGAAAAGCTCAGCATCCCCGCCGACGTGATGCAGCACATCGAGACGGACATTCAGGCCGCCGAGAAGGAGCTGGATGACGATGCCGAGAGCATCATCACCAACGAGCGCTATGTCTACATCGCCGAGATCATCAAGGGCTGCTACAAGCAGAAGCGCAAGGGTCAGCTCTCCGCCTCCGATAAGATCGACCAGATCGTCACCAACCGCTGGCTGGGCCTGCCCATCTTCGCTCTGGTGATGTTCCTTGTGTACTGGATCGCCATGGTGGCCGTGGGCGCCCCCGCTACCGACTGGGCCAACGACGGCCTGTTCGGCGACGGCTGGCACCTGCTGGGTATCGGCTCCAAGGCCTATAACGAGGTCAACGACGAGTATACCGCATCCCTGCAGGCTGTGGAGGCCTTCCTGGGCATCGAGATCGACCCCGAGGCCGATGACTTTGATCCCTCTGCCGTCATTGCTCAGATGAACAGCTTCACCGCCAACAGCAACACCACCGCCACCGTGGACGTGGAGGACGAGGAGACGCTGGCCATCAACACCATGACCGCCTACTACGACGCCATCCCTGAGGGTGCCGACAAGGACAGCACCGTGGGTGTCACCTATGTGGACGCCGTGGCCTACCTCAACAAGAACGGCTTTGACGCCCCCGATCCCGCCGACTACGGCGTGTGGGTCCCCGGCGTGCCTGTTCTGGTGGAGAGCGGTCTGGAGTCTGCCGGCGCAGCCGATTGGCTCAGCGGCCTGATCCTTGACGGTATCGTGGCCGGTGTCGGCGCCGTGCTGGGCTTCGTGCCTCAGATGCTGGTGCTGTTCCTGATGCTGGCCTTCCTGGAGGCCTGCGGCTATATGGCCCGTATCGCCTTCGTTCTGGACCGTATCTTCCGCAAGTTCGGCCTGTCCGGTAAGTCCTTCATCCCCATGCTCATCGGCGTGGGCTGCGGCGTACCCGGCGTCATGGCCTCCCGTACCATCGAGAATGAGCGTGACCGCCGCATGACCATCATGACCACCACATTCATCCCCTGCGGCGCCAAGGTCCCCTTCATCGCCATGATCGCCGGCGCCATCTTCGGCGGCAGCGCATGGGTTTCCACCTCCGCTTACTTCATCGGCATGGCCGCCATCATCATCTCCGGCATCATGCTGAAAAAGACCAAGATGTTCGCCGGCGACCCCGCTCCCTTCGTCATGGAGCTGCCCGCCTACCACTGGCCCACTCTGGGCAACGTGCTGCGCAGCATGTGGGAGCGCGGCTGGTCCTTCATCAAGAAGGCCGGCACCATCATCCTGCTGTCCACCATCTTCGTGTGGTTCACCACCTACTTCGGCTGGGTGGACGGCACCTTCCGTATGCTGGATGAGTCCGAGATCGACTCCTCCATTCTGGCTGCCATCGGCGGCGCCATCTGCTGGATCTTCAAGCCCCTGGGCTGGGGCAACTGGCAGGCGACCGTGGCCTCCATCACCGGTCTGGTGGCTAAGGAGAACATCGTGGGTACGCTGGGTATCCTGTATGGCGGCGGCGACGGCACCGTGTACCAGAACATCGCTCAGGCCTTCACCGGCATCACCGGTTACAGCTTCCTGGTGTTCAACCTCCTGTGCGCTCCCTGCTTCGCCGCCATCGGCGCCATCAAGCGTGAGATGAACAACCACAAGTGGACTTGGTTCGCCATCGGCTATCAGTGCGGCTTCGCCTATCTCGTCGGCCTGATGATCAACCAGTTCGGCAACGCCTTCACCGGCAGCCTGAACATCATCGGCCTCATCGCTGCGCTGGCTGCGCTGGCCCTGATCGTCTATATGCTGGTTCGCCCCTACAAGGAGGCCACCAAGCTCAGCGCCAAGGTGTAAGCACCTTATCCCAGCCTTTCCCATGGATACGGAGGGCTCCGGCGTCGGCTACCCCCCTCCTTCGGGAGATGGGACCCGCGCCGCCCCTTCGACCCCATGTCTGAAGATGCTGCAAGTATCTTGAATGTTCCAAGTATGTCAGAAAAGGAGTGAGTTTCCATGCTGCAATGGATCAGCGAGAATGTAGGCACCATTTTGATTTGTATGGGACTGATCGTCATCGTAGCGTTGATCGTCCGGAGCCTGATCCGGCAGAAGAAGCAGGGGAAGTCCTCCTGCGGGGCCGGATGCGCCCACTGTGCCATGCACGGCCAGTGCCATAAGGACTGACGGGCGCAGAAAATGCCATAAGGGAAGGGACACGGAAGCACCCCGTGTCCCTTTCCTTATGCGCTCTCCTGTATGCTGCGGGCGTCCCTCTCGGCGCAGGGCAATGGAGCGGGGCAGGAGAGGGCCTTTCCCACGGGAGAGACCCTCTGCTGCTTCTAACAAGGGCGGATCACAGCCTGTAAGCGGCGCATCACGGCCCGCAGGTGGCAGATAAAAGGCGGGACCCTCACGGGTCCCGCCTTTTCGCTTATGCGGTCATGCCTTGCGGCAGGTGGTCATGCGTCGGAAGGTTTTCCCTTATCCCCGGCGCTTCTTGCCCACCAGCAGAGCCGCACCGGCCATGGCCGTGATCCCCATCAGGGAGACCCACAGCACCAGACGGCTCTCGTCGCCGGTGGCGGGCTTGGTGGGATCGGTGGGCTGGTCGGGTTTACCGGGCTGATCGGGCTTGCCGGGATCCACGGGATTCAGCTCAGCGCCGCAGGTATCACACTTGCCGTCCTTGTCCGCATCCGTATGACCGGTGGCGGGGAGCACACGGGTCTCCGTCTCGCCGCAGGGGCAGGTGCGGGTCTCCACGCCGTCCCCGGTGCAGGTGGCGGGAGTGGTGACCTCCCACTCACCGAACTGGTGGGTGTGGGCAGTGCAGATGATGTCGGCACGGTTGCTGATGCGGATACGGGGCGCCATAGCGGTGCCGTCGGCCAGCACGAAGGTGTTGTCGTAGGAGGCCAGACCCGTGGCGGAGATCTCGCAGCCCAGCTCCAGGTTCTTCACCTCGTCGTTGGGGCAGATGTAACCGTCGATGAACACACGGGACACCACACCGGCGCTGTCACGAACCAGAATGGTCTGCACCAGACCGTTGGCCATCTCGATGCCCACCACATAGCCCTTCAGGGTGATGAGCTGGCCCAGCACGGAGCCGTCGTTGACCTGGGTGGAGGTGACCTCTCTGGGGGTCACGGCCTCACCCTCGCCCAGCTTGACGATGTCGGTGACGGCCAGCTGGTGCTCACCCTGATAGGAGCTGGTGGTGCCGGACACACGCACCCGGTCGCCGATCTTGAAGTCGCCGGCCACGGGGAAGCAGTTGATGCCGCCGGTCTCGTCCTGCACGTAGATGCAGTCGAAGAAGGCCGTCTCCTTGTCGTAGCCGGAGGCGTTGGAGGTGACCACGCCCTCGATGGTGTACTTGTAGCCGTCCTCGGTCTGGGCCTGCACCTCGGCGATGGGCGTGATCTGCACGGGGTTGATGAGCCGCAGCAGATTCTCGCAGATCTTGTAGTTGGAGTAGTTCTTCTCGGAGCCGTTGTCGCTGATGCTGGCCTGCACCTCAAAGTTGGACATGAAGGCCGCACCGGAGACCACCACCATGCCACGGCCCTCCAGCTGCTCGGTGGCCATGACCATCAGGCGGCTGTCGTTTTCGGCAAAGGCATACTTGGGCGTACCGGCGCCGCCCAGACCGTCCTGATCCACGTCCACGGAGTAGGTGGTGGCATGGCCATACACCACGGGGGACACGGCAGCGGGCAGCGTGGAGGTGGCATTGCCGCTTGCGTCCACGGCATAGATGGAAGCACCGCCGTAGTGGCTGAAGCGCTCGGTGTAGAGCTTGTCATAGGGATGGTCGGGATCGACCTCCACGCCGTCCATCAGGGGGTTGTCCATGTTGTAGGAGCTGAAGTACAGCCGCCACTTATCCACGCCGTCGGCGGCGCTGCGAACGTCGTCATAGGTGGCGTCGTCGCTGATGCGGAGGCTGGAGCCCAGGGCCGCCAGCACCTCATTCTGGGTGGCTGCCATGTGCTTGATGGCGGGGTTGCTCTGAATGACGTCGTAGTTCTCGTAGTTGTCGGACCAGCCCGCCAGAATGACGGTGCCTCCGGCTGCGTTGAAGGCGTAGATGGCCGCCAGCTCGTCAGCGCTGTACGTCTTGGGATCGGCCTGAGCGGCCTCCAGACGGCGGCTGGGAGCGGTGAGGATCAGAGCCTTGAACTTGGGATTGCCGCAGGCGGCGATGAGCTCCTCGCTGGAGTTCAGCTGCACGGTCCGGACGCTGTATTCAGCGGCCAGATTGCTGAAGTTGCCCATGGAATCCTTATAGTTGCCCGCCACATACTCGTTGTAGTGGGAGGCGTCGATGCCAATATACACCAGTGCATCCGCATTGAGCACATCCAGATCGATGGTCTTGGTGAAGGTGTACTCCTTGCCGTTCTGCTCCACCACGGCGGTGACCTGAACGGTGAACACACGGGCGGCGGTGGGGGTGTAGCGGAAGGAGACATCCAGCGTGCTGCTCTTGCCCAGCGTGTAGCCCTTGTCGCCCTCACCCTTATCCACGCCGATGACGGTGCCGCCGATGGTGTAGGTCAGGGACTTGATGGTGGCATCGGTGTCCTCGCTGTTGAAGAGGGTGGTGGTCAGGGTCAGCTCCTCGTCGGTGACGGGGGTGGCGGTGCCGCAGACCATGTTGGAGATGCCCAGCTTCAGGCTCTCACCCACCCACACGGGGGAGGTGACCGCCAGATCGCCGTCACCCTCGGTGACACGGATGAAATAGTAGCTGTAATCCGGATCCAGTGTCACGGACAGGCTGCCCTGATTCAGCTCGGCGGGGTCGGACCAGGTGTGGACCACCTTGCCGGAGTTGACCACCACCTCCACCTTGGAGATGGAGTCGCTCTTGTCGGGATCGTTGACGGTGACCTCCAGATCCAGCTTCTCGGGGACCTCGGTGATACTGGAGCCCATCATCTGACCGTTGACGGTGTAGCCCAGCTCCAGGTTCTTATCCTCGGTGGCGTACATCCGCAGGGCCCGGATGGCCTCGTAGATGCCCTTCTCGGTGAAGTTGTCGGTGAGGATAACGTCACGGGCGTCGTTAGCATTGCCCCAGCGGCCCTTGTGGTTGTCCTGGTTGTTGGTGGGAGCCAGATGCCAGCCCTTATCCAGCGCCATGATGTACTGCTCATAGCTGGGATAGTAGCCGCCGGCGCCGATCTGGCCCTCGCCGTTCCCCACCTCCACCATATACATGCGGCTGTCAATGACGGGATCCCAGTAGGAGAAGTCACTGAAGTTGCCGAAGGTGGTGCCGGGATGGTTGAACTGGCTGATGGAGTCCACGCCCTCGGCCTGACTCAGCAGAGCGTAGTAGGCCTTCATACCGGCGTCGTCGGTCTTGTTGTTGAGGGTGGTGTTGTTGCGGGAGACCACGCCGGGGGTGTTGAAGGTGTTGATGTGGCCGGGGCCGCCGGACCATGTCATCTCGAAGCCGCCCAGCGCCACCATGGAACCGGCGTTCTCGGCGTTGAAGGCATCGATGGTGCTCTTATAGGTGCTCCAGCTGTGGTTGGCGTCGGAATCCTTCACCAGAGAGGTGTCATACAGAGCGCCCTCCACGTTAGCATTGGTCTTGGAGTCGAAGTAGTTGGAGTGGTCGGTGAAGGCTACGAACTGCACGTTGGCGCTGGCGGGGATGCTCTTGATGTAGTCCAGCGCAGAGGTCAGCGTACCGGAGCCGTCGGAATACTGGGTGTGGCTGTGGAGCTGACCGAAGTACAGCTGATACTGGGTCTTGCCCACGGTGAAGAACCAGTTGAAGCTGGCCTCCTTGCCGTCGGCACGCTTGGCGGTGACCACCACCTCCGTGCGGCCGTCGGTGAGGTCGGCAGCGGGCGTGTAAGTGACACGGCCGCCTTCATACACGGCGCCCACGGTCTTGCCGTTCACCGTCATGGTGATGGTGGGCTCCGTCCCGGCATTGGCCAGCGCCACGGAGATGGTGGGCCGCTTGTCGCTGCCGGTCTGAGCGCCCCGCATGGGCATGGGATCGGAGAACACCGGCTCGTCCTTCACGGGGATCTCCACCGTGCGGGTGATGGCCTTGCCCTGATTGTCCACGCCGCTGATGGTTACGGTGAGCTTGTCGCCCGTCACCTTCTCCACGGGGATGGTGACGGTGTAAACACCCTCCTCCTCGGTGACAGTCAGGGCCTCGCCCGCCAGCGTGGCGGTCATGTCGCCCTTGACACCGAAGGGAGCATCCACGGTGAAGCTAAAGGTGTAGGCCTGCCCCACATAGGCGTCATACAGGTGGTCGATGACCACGGCGGGCATATTCACGATGCCGCCGGTCAGCTCCGTCCCCTCCGCCACGGGATAGAAGGAGAAGGAGTAGATGGTGTAGTCCAGATCACCGGTGGAGCTGTACATACTGTACACCTTGAAGCTGTCGCTGTAATACTCCAGCCACTGGCTGTGGCCCTTATACTTGGCGGTGCGGCTCTCCATTTCGTAGCCGCCCACGTTGCCGGAGCACTCCCGGACCAGCCAGTCGGCGTCCTCGCTGGCGGTGAGGGAATAGAAGGCGTTGTTGCCGGTGCCGTTGGCGCACAGATAGCCGTAGGTGTCGTTGCGGAAGCGATAGTACTCGCCGCTGCGCTCCACGGTAAAGACCACGGCGCCGTTGGAGCAGACAGCCTTGCCGTTGGCAATGGTGGCGGCCGCCTTGTTGATGGCGGGGCTGTCGGTGTTGTCATTTTGCTCCGCCAGAACCGCCTCAGCGTTCTGGTTGTAGATGACCACCTCATCGCCGGCCTGAGGCAGCTGGCCGGGGGTGGGAGGCGTCACGTTGGTGACGTAGTCGCTGCTGGCGCCGTTGCGGAGCTGATAGGTGCCGTTGTAGGCAGAGCAGCAGGCATACAGGGCCGTGACGTCGGCCTCGGTGACGTTGGCAGGCAGCGGCACACCCTTGAAGAGCTTGGTGCTGCCGGTGGCGTCGGTGACGGGGGTGCTGCCGGAGGCGTTGTAGGTACCCAGCGTCACGTCCTTGATGTAGACGTACTCACTGAGATAGTCGGCGCCCATCTGGGAGACGGTGATTTCCTGTGCGGGGATGGCCTCCACACCGGCCTTTACCACCTCCATGGCAGGGGACTGCATCTGAGGCACGCCGCCGTAGGGGCTAACGGTGCCGGTGACCTTCACCACGTCGCCTACCTTATAGTTGGCGTGGTTGGCGTAATCATAGACCTGGAAGCCGTAGATCTCACCGCCGATGACGTCCTCCAGAATGATGGAACTGATGCTGGCAGCGCCGTTATAGGCGTTGCCGTAGTGATACACCACCTGACCCACCACGGAGACATTTTCGGTCTTGGTGGTGATGGCCCCGGCCTCCTTGACGGTGAGCGCCCCGTCGGGGATCATGCCGTCCGTGATGGGGTCATTGACGGAACCGGCGGCCCGGATCTCGTCGGCAACGGTATTCCGCAGCTGCAGGGTACCGTTGTTGGTGCCTACGGCGGCGGTAACATCTACCTTGTCGCCCACGGCAAAGGCCCAGCTGTCGCCGTTCTTGGCCAGAACTGCCTTATAGAGCTGGATGGTCTTACCGTCGGCATCCTTGAAGGTGACATTGGGGTTGGCGTACTGACCGTTGTTGTCATAGATCTCGGTGATCTCCAGCCCCTTCAGCTGCACATAGGTACACACATCGTCGGCGGTCAGGGCGGCGATGGTGGTGGGCTTGGCGTCCAGCGCCAGACCGCTGGACTTGACGAAGGTGCCGCTGCCCAGCTGCGCCATGCCCCTGAACTCGGCCCGCTTGCCGGTACCGATGATGGTGTCGCCCAAGGCGATCTCATCGGTCTTGGCAGCCAGACGCAGACAGATAGCGCCGGTAGCGTCCTGCAGATAGTAGTTCTGGCCGTCCACCAGCGTCACGACGCCCTTGACGGTGAACTCGGTGTCGGTGGCGCCCTCCAGCGCCGTGCGGATGGGTACGGTGGCGGGCTCCTCCGGATCAGGCTCCGGGGTGGCGTCCACGTACTGCTTCTCCTGCGTCAGCTTGTAGAAGGTCATGCCGAAGTCCGCTTCCTTCAGCCGGTCGGTGCTGGTGCAGTAGGCGGAGAACTCGGTGAACTTGGCGAAGTATTCCAGGTAGACCTTGCCGTACTGGCCGGTGACGCCGCTGCCGGAGAGGTAGTAGGAGGCGTTCTCGGCATTGCAGGTCTCCACATCCCAGCGGGTGGTGCCGTTGGCGGCCACGTTGAGATTGTACTTGCCGCTGTTTTCACCCAGCGTCAGGGTCTTGCCGCCCTGCGTAAAGGTGTAGGTGCCGTCGTCGTTGGCGGTGACATCCCAGACCAGCGCATCCATGGCGTTGGCGGTGAGCACATCATTTTCCACCGTGGCGGCCACGGGGGTCAGGTAGTAATTGCCCATCACGGTGGAGCTGACGGCAAAGCCGTTGCCGGCGTTGAAAATGACCACCTTGTCGCCGCCGGTGAGGGCAGCGGTCTTAATATACTTGTCCACCAGATGATAGGCCTTGTAGGTGAACACGGCCTCCTGACTGTCGGTCATGCCGTCCTTCACAGCCTTGACGGTGATGGTGCAGGAGGCGGTGATGGTCACAGGGCCGGTGTAGTCCTGATAGGCGCCGTCATCCACCTTGTACCGCAGGGTGGCATCCGCCGTCTTGCAGGCAAAGGCCACGGTGTCGCCCACCTTCACATCGCCGGAGGCGGTGCCGGTGGGGGCAGCTACCTGCTCCAGCCCGCCGCCCAGCTTATAGAGGGTGAAGTGGCAGGGGTAGCCGCCGGGAGACTTGGTAATGGTTTCATTTTTGTAAGCCCTGAACTTGTTCTGGGAGGCGGCATTGCTGGCCAGCTTGACCGTGTCATCGCCCTGTCCGGCGAAGGTAAAGGTCTCGTCGGTGGCATCGAAATCCACGGCCCACCGGTAGCTGCCGCTTTTAATGCCATTGTTGTTGCCGCCCTTGGGAGCAATGGCCTTGCCGTTGGCGTCGCTGAGAATGGTACCATTCTTGTCCACGGTCAGCGTCCAGACGCCGCCCGTGGGATCAATGACCTGATCGTTGGCAGCTGTCACGGCCACTGCCGTGACCCATGAGTCGTCCAGCACACCGGGGGCGTAACCGTTGTTGGCTACCATCACGTACTCGCCGCTGACCAGTTCATCGGCGGACGTGACCTTGGTGTAGGTCTTTGTCGCTGATTCGTCTGCCAGAACTGCTGTGGGCAGCAGCGAGAGCAGCATCATCAGCGACAGCAGCACGGACATGATCCGACTGCTGAGTCCTCGCTTCTTCAATGAGATCCCTCCTGTTCAATATTACACGTTTACACGGCGGCCTGCTTCTGTCCTTCCGTCCCCCCGGAGATAGTACAAAGCCGCCTGACCCGCACCCGGCGGGCAGACGACCTTCCACAAGCTATCCTGTTTTTGGCACGGAGGCAGCGTCAAGGGCTCCGATCAGCTGAAACAGGCAGACTGTGGGGGATACCGTTGAGCAAAGACAAACCTTTCGTGTATAGTGCCGCCGGTCAAAACCGTGTACGCCGCTTTTGGCCGTACATACCGCCTTTGACCGATGGTAACAGTCTATCATATAGCTACCCAAATGGCTACCCCTTTTTCAATGATTTTGTAAGAAATGTGCAATAAGTTTGTATAATATTTGCAAAGTATATTGACAGATGTAGCTGACTAGTGAACACTATTGACATCAGGGGCGGAAGTTGCTATGCTGTAACCAAATATCATTGACGGAGGAAACGCCCATGAAGCGGAAGAAGGGGAATGCGGACCGGCTGACAGCCGGGGCCTGGTGGAGCAGGAACCGGTGGAGCTGCGTCATTCTGGCGGCGGCGCTGGTGCTGTTCATCGTCGTGCGGATGGCGGCTGTGACCTTTGAGCAGCCCCAGCCCCGAGGGGATGAATATGCCGAGTACGAGACCGGCGTCGTTACGGATATCCTGTCGGACAACACCGAGGCGGATACCGTGGCCGACGGCGGCTATCGGGGGGAGCAGCTGCTGCTGGCACAGGTGCGCTCCGGTCAGTACAAGGGCGAGACCATGCAGGTGTATAACTATGTGGGGCCGCTGTACGGCCAGCCCCTGAAGGTGGGGCAGCGGGCGGTGCTGCTGATCTCCACTTATAGCGACGGCAGCCACACCGCCACGGTGTACGAGTATGACCGGGCGGTGGGTCTGGCGGTGATCGTGGGCCTGTTCCTGCTGGCAACGGTGCTGGTGGGCGGCAAGGTGGGAGCCAAGTCTCTGGTGGCGCTGGCGGTGACGCTGGTGTGCCTGTTCTGGATCCTGATCCCCCTGCTGATGAAGGGAGCGTCCACTCTGCTGACGGTGTTTCTGGTGTGCGCCTACATCACCGTGGTGACGATGGTGATCTTGGGCGGCGTGTGCCGCAAGACGGTGTGTGCTGCGCTGGGTACGGTGGCCGGTACGGCGCTGGCGCTGCTGTTCGGCCTGCTGTCTCAGAGCCTTCTGCGAATCGACGGTCTGCGGCTGACGGATGTGGAACCGCTGCTGCAGCTGCGGCAGACGGGTACGCCCTTGGGCCTGCGGGGCCTGCTGGTGGCGGGGGTAGTCATCAGTGCGCTGGGCGCCGTGATGGACGTGGCCATGAGCATCTCCTCTGCGCTGACGGAGGTACATACCGTGGCCCCGGACCGGGACGGCCGGGCTCTGTTCCGCTCCGGTATGAATATCGGCCGGGATATGGTGGGTACCATGACCAACACCCTGATCCTGGCATTTTTGGGCAGCGGCCTGTCCTTCATCATCTATCTGTATTCGCTGGGGCTGGATCCCCGGCAGCTCATCAGCTCCCCCTATATGGCCACGGAGGTCATCAGCGGCATCGCCAGCAGCATCGGCGTCATTCTGGCGGTCCCCCTGACGGCGCTCATCACCTCGTTCATTTTGGTGAAGGATAAAAAACCGAAGGCCCCCTGCGGATCGAAACTGGAGGATAAGAAGCTTCCCAAAGAGGTTCAATAAGGGAGGCACCACCGGCGGCTGGACAAAAAGGCGTCCAATGCTGGACAAAAGCTGGACAAAAACCGGGACGCTCCAAGGTCAGAAAATGGGGCAGTAACTGGACAAAACCGGCGGATGCAGACCGGAAAAACGACAGCGCAAAAACCCAAAGGGATAAAAACAGCCCTCTCTGAAATCCAAAAACGGAACACCGGCAGAGAAAAAACTTCCAGGCACCGGACTGCTTTCGATTCCGGAAAAGAGAAAATACCGGCATATGATCGGCACCGAAAAGAAGCAGGAGCCGAGATGATAGCAGCGCCGGGAAAAGGCGGGATCCATGCCGATGACAGAGTCGGAAACGGGGGAATATCGGGCCGATCAAAGAAGCCGGAGAAGTGCAAAAGCCGGTTCGGCAGCAGTGCCGAAAGCGCAGGTACCGGAACGATAGCAGAGCCGGGAGAGCGAAAATACGGAGCAATGCCAACGCTGAAAATACGAATACCGGCAGAATAGAAAAACAGCAAAAAAAGGCGGGGAAGGCAAAATTGCCTTCCCCGCCTGCTTGCCGCCGGATGCGGCTGTACAGGAGGAGAACTCACCTGCTTGCGGCGCAGGGAGGAATGACCTATGCACCTTCCAGTATATACGAAATCCGGAGAAATGGCAATGTTTTTCCGGAAAAATTTTCTCGATGGGAGCATGAATTTTTTGAATATTTCGCATGGAGAAAATATTGAGGCGCAGAAGGGCCGCAGAGCCGCTCCGGATTTTTCGATTCTGGCAGCGTGGCGGTATCGGGGAAAAGTGGCATCAAAAATCGAATCGTATCAGAAGATGAAATGGTATCGAGAAAATCAGGAAGCAGCGGGAAATCAGGCGACGGCGGAGAAGCCGGGCGGTTTCGGAACAGCAAAAGGCGGAGGGGGGACCCGGTAGGGTCCCCCCTCCGCCTTTACAGAAAGAGAGATGCGCTATTTCAAGGGGCCTTGCCGCCGAAGGGCTTTGCTACCAAGGGGTTACGCCGCCAAGGGGCTGTGCCGCCAAGGGGCTGTGCCGCCAAGGGGCTGTGCCGCCAAGGGCTTTTATCGCCTAAGAGGAGCGCTGCGAAAGGGGGGAATCAGGCCCGGTGCCTCTTGCCGAGAACCAGAACGGCTCCGGCCAGAACGGCCACGGTCATCAGGCTCAGCCACAGGCCCATGGCGGCTCCGTCAGCGGTGTTGGGGCTGTCGGTGCCGTGATTGCCGGTATTGCCGCCGCTGTTGGCGTTGGGATCGGCGGCGCCGCAGACGGTACACTTGCCATCCTTGTAGCTGTGGCCGGCGGCGGGGATGACCTCGCCGGTCTTGACGGTCTCGCCGCAGACGGTGCAGACCTTATCGCCGGTGTAGCCGGGCTCGGTGCAGGTGGCGTCCTTGGCGTTTTTCACCACGGTGCTGTGACCGGTGGCGGGCAGCGTCTCGGTGGACAGTACCTCGCCGCAGTCATCGCAGATGACGGTGACAGAGCCGTCCTCGGTACAGGTGGCGGGGGTCTCGGTGCGGGTGGTGTGGTCGTGATCGCAGGTGACCTCCACGGCGATGAGGGCGTAGTCACCGGTGTTCAGCAACGCCCGCACCATGCCGGTGCCGGTGTGCAGAGCGGTGACGTGGCCGGACTCATCCACGGAGAGAATGCTCTCGTCGAGGCTGGTGTAGTTGACGGGATTCAACTCCGGGATCACCACGCCGGACTCGTCCAGCAGGGTCAGGTACTGCGTGAGGTCTGCACCCTGGCCCAGCTTCAGATGAATGGTATCCTGGGTGGCCTGAATGCCGTCGTACCGCTTGGGTACCACAGTGACGAAGCACTGGACGGTATCCTGGGTGGCGCTGGTGGCGGTGGCGGTGATGACGGCATTGCCGGGATCTCTGGCGTCCACAAAGGCGCACTCATCGGGCAGATCACGGTTGGAGGTGGCACGGATCACGGGGTTGGTCAGGTCCACCACATTGGGATCGCTGTTGGTAAAGGTGATGATCTGATCGTCGCTGGTGGCGGCGGTATCCGTGGCGTGGATGCCGTCACGGCCGGCACCTACGATGCCCTGCTTGCCCTGCAGGAAGATGCGGTTGCTGCAGGCCTGGATCCAGACATGGTACAGCTCCACAGAGCCTGGGTACGGGCCCACATGGACGGTGAAGGAGGCGCTCATGCCCTGATACTCGGCGGTGACAGTGACGTCGCCGGACTTGCCGTCCTTATTGGCCACCAGTGTGGTCTTGCTGTACTCATCCAAGTCGGCAATGGTGGGATCGGAGACACTCCAGGTGAGGCCGTCGGTGCCGTAGATGTTGTGCTTGCCGGAGAGGGCAAAGCCGTAGGGCTCCAGATACACGCCGGGCAGGTCGATGGTGGAATCGAAGTACATGGTGGTGGTCATCTCATCGAAGTCCAGACGCAGACCGGTGTAGGTCAGCTGATCGCTGACGCCCACCACGCAGGAGACGGAGGCACCGTTGGCGGTAGTGGCGGTGACGGTGGTGACGCCGGGGGCCTTGGCGGTGACTAGACCGCTGTCGTCCACGGAGGCCACGCCGGCATTGCTGCTGGTCCAGGTAAGAGCGGTATCGGTATCGGTGTCGAAGGCCACCAGCTGCTACTGTTCACCGGTGAACAGGAAGGCGGTGGTATCGGACAGGGACAGGGTGGTGCCCTCGAAGGTGTCGGGCAGCTGCACCAGATAGGCGGCGTAGTTGTAGCCCCAGTCGGACAGCTGGACATACAGGAGCTTGCCGGCGTAGTCGGTGACATCCACGGACACGGCGTCGGAGGTGACATCGGGCATATCCGCCAGACCCACGTTTTTGTGGAGAATATTCTCGGAACTGGTGCCGATGGTGCCGTCGTCATTGGCCACGAAGATCTCGGTATCCAGATACAGATGCTCGTCGGAGACCTGCATCCCCAGGGTGGTGCGGCCGTCGGCGCCAGTGCTCAGGGTCACGCAGCCCTGGTCCAGCTGGGGAGCCTGGGTATCGATGTACACAGGGAAGGTCAGGGTATCCCGGACATTGCGGCTCTCGTGATCGGTGACGGGATCGGCGGTGATGGTGTAGTAGTACTGGCCGTCAGGCAGGGCGCTGCCGTCGTTGTCCGTGCCGTACCAGACGTCAGGAGCCATATCCTGATACATGGTGGCGGGAATGGGGCCGCCCTGAGAGGACGCATAGATGGTCTTGGGGACGTTGGTAACGGCGTCGCTCCAGACCTCCTGCCCGTCGGCGTTGGTGACGGTGAAGTGCAGGGCGGAGGCGCTGCGCATCTGGCTGACGTTGACAAATTCCACGCCGTCCATATAGGTATCGCCGTTGGGGGAGATGGTGATATGCTCGTCCTTCAGGGAGGTGTTCTCTGCCTCGTCCACGGTCACGGATAGATTGGCGCCCAGACGATAGGCAAAGCTGCTGGTGAAGTATGCGCCCAGCTCGGTAGAGAGCTGGCTGTAAGGCACGGTATCCTCATTGAGCATAGTGGCGTAGTCCAGCATACCGGGGGCGGACCAGTCGCCGTAGTAGGCCAGGAAGGGGATGGACAGATCTGCGCTGCCGTCCTTGGCGGTGAGCACCACGAAGCCCTCCACATAGATGCCGTTTTCATAGGCGGCGTCCAGCTTGGCCTTCTGGCTCTGGGAGAGGGAGACGCTGACCTTCACGTCGCCGGTGGCCCCGGCAGCCAGCGTCACGGTCTTGTCGCCGGAAACGGTGACATCCAGCGCCTCGTCGTGGCTGCTCATGTAGGTCTTGCCGTCCTGCTCCAGCACGGCGGGGGACATGGCGATGACGGACACGTCATACTGGGCGGCGTCCTTGCCCATGTTCCGGGCGTGGAAGGTCAGGTCGTAGCTGCCGTTCCTAGCAACATCGTCCCCCAGATCCAGCACGGGCTTGGTGTCGCCGTACTGGTCGGCATCGGTGTAGAGCACCACATCGCTGGAGGTGGCGGCGGACATCAGGGCCTCGGCGTTGAGGTCGGCCGCCTGCAGGACGCCGCTGACGTAGTCCTTGGTGAATTTGGCGTCTGCCGGGG
>OBLO01001009.1_pt1 | contig 25667 bp, 17 predicted proteins | sample 1519401 | NCBI WGS metagenome assembly OBLO01 (sample SAMEA2602897, study PRJEB22501) | metagenome | reverse complement strand
AGAAAATAACTTTCTTTTCTTCTGCTGTGTAATCCGGAAGTTCAATGACCGCAAAGCGGGACATTAACGGAGCACTGATCTGTGCTTTGTCGTTGGCTGTCGCAATCGGATAAACACCGACAGTCGGAACCATACATTCCATATAGTTATCTGTAAATCCAAGGTTATCAAGGAGTGTCAGAAGTACATCCGCCGGATTACCATTTCCCTTGCCATTGGTTGCCTTATCCAGCTCATTGATAATAAATACAAGATTGGACTCGCCTGCCATGGAAAATGCTTCCATAATGATTCCAGGCTTTGCATTGGCATAGACACGGGAACTTCCGGTAAGCTGCTCCGGATCATTAATGGAACTCATATCCAATGTTGTCCACGGAAGTTTCAGGATACGTGCAACTGCATAAGCAATCTGGGATTTGCCGGTTCCTGCCGGACCAACCAGAAGCAGCCCGTATGCTGGAAGTGTATGCGTACGGTTAATCTGAATGATCGTCTCAATGATTCTCTGTTTTACTTTTTCCATTCCATAGAGTTCTTCATCCAGAATACGGCGCGCCTCTACTGGATCAATGGATTCAAAATAGTTATTTTTCCACTGAATATTCATCATAATGGACAGTGCTCTCTGTGCATGTCTGCGTTCTTCCTGCGACACCTCATGAGATCTCGCAACAGCAAGGTTTCTTCTTGCCCAGAGACGGATATTATCCGGCATGGTCCTTCCTGCACAGGTCATAAAATCCGTGATGCTCTGAATACTGGTCAACTTCATATCATCGCCGTCTTCATCTTCCTCATCTCCATCCGGAAGCTCTGCCGGTGCATTACTTGCCAGAAGACGTTCGATCATAAACTGCAGGAATCCATCTTCTGCTGAAAGTTTTCCGGCTCCCCCAAACGCAGTTTCACGAATCTTATAGATTGCATATCCATCTTCTGTATTCTGTCCAGATAATCGTACACTAATATGGTTTTCGCCCAGCCATTTTACGAGGCTCACAAAACGTGCATCAATTTTGAGAATATCTGCCGGGAAAACACCGTCCTGTTCTTTGAATTCAAAAGAAGATTTCTGGTTTGGATTGGAAAAGACACCACAGGAATGATGCTTCCACTGACGACTTTTATTATCAATGATCAGGATCGGTTTCTCCGGTGACGGTACTTTTTCATTCGACTGGAACGTCGTATAAGTACATTCCGGATCTTTCTTTTCTGTTTTGCTGTTGCTGAAATCAAATACTGGCATAATAAACTGCTACTCCTCTTTTATTGTTTGTATTGTTGCAATGATTACCATGAATCTGTAATCACTTATCTGTCTTTAATTCTGATAAAACTCACCGCTGCACACATTATAGATTCCCCGTGGAGTAACGCGTATCTCTGGAATGACCGGCAGAGCCATAAAGGACAGAGTGATAAATGGCGCCATAGCATCCGGCACACCCATCTCGTGTGCCTTGCGGATCATTCGTTCCAGTTTTCTATGACTGTACTGAAAACCTGCATCACTCATCAGTCCCATTATCGGAAGTTCCAGTGTATCATATACATGATGATCTGCAACCAGTGTATAACCGCCCTGCGTACGGATCAGTTCCTGTACAGCAAGATACATATCTTCATCATTGTCACCAATTACAATGATATTGTGAGAATCATGGGATACACTTGACGCAATTGCGCCACCCTGAATACCAAATCCACTCACAACACCGACACCTGTTTTTCCAGTTGCTTTGTGCCTTTCAACCACCGCAATCTTCTGATACTGTTCATCTGCGGTGAATACTCCCATTTCATGAAGTATCTGTACATTTTTACGGACAGTTGTAATTTCACCTTCCTGCATTCCGACTACATTGAATATACCATCCGGAGATTCCAGCCGCAAGTCTTCCTTTGAAAATTTTCCAACATGAACTGTATTTTTCAGTTCTGATGGACATTCTTTTACAATGATCTCTCCGTCCTGATCAATTTTTCTGCCCTTATAGTAAACATCCTGGATCGTCATCTTTTCAAGATCATCCACAACAAGCAGATCTGCCTGATATCCAGGTGCAATCGCCCCAAGATGTGTTAATCCATAACACTTTGCAGAATTGATGGTTGCCATACAGATTGCATCTACCGGATTCAATCCAAGTCCGATAGCCTTACGTACATTATGGTCGATATGACCCTCTTTTTCAATATCTTCGATATGTTTATCATCTGTACAGAAGCAGAATCCTTCTCCATTCATCTGATTCTCTACGATTCCATTCACAATTGCTTTCAGATTTCTTGCAGCACTGCCTTCACGAATATGCACGACCATGCCATTTCGACGCTCTCTCATCGCATATGCAAAGTCTGAACATTCATGATCTGTAGCAATTCCGGCCATCGCATATGCCTGCAGATCCATATCAGAAAGAAATGGTGCATGTCCATCCCTGACTTTATCACTGAACAGTTCCAGTTTCTGGTGCATGGCTTCATCACCCTTTACAACTGATATGTAGTCCATGACTTCACCCAGTCCGAGAATTCTTTTTTTTGAAAGATAAGGTTCCATATCCTGTGCAGTAAGCGTGCATCCATTATCGTCAATCGCAGTTGCCGGAACACAGGATGGCATCATAACAAAAACATTGGCATCCACGTCTTCTGTCTGATTCAAAATATAATCAATGCCCTTTAATCCGGACACATTGGCCGATTCATGTGGATCTACGATAAACGTTGTCGTTCCATGCCGGGACGCCACTGTTACCAGCTCTGCCGGAGTCACAAGTGTAGATTCCAGATGCAGATGACTGTCTATAAATCCCGGACAGACATACCTGCCGCCCAGATCTGTTTCTTCTTCACCCTGGTAGTTTCCGATTCCAACGATCATTCCATCCTGAATCGCAATATCACCTTCCAGGATCTCTCTGGTAAAAACATTCACAATACGGGCATTTTTCAGTACAAATTCTGCTTTTCTCAGTCCACGGGTTACTTTTGAACATTTCTGATATTTCTGTAACTCCATAAAGCCCACACTCCTTTTTATTACTGCCATTTACAGCAGTTCTATTTTTACCTTATTCAATTATTATCTGTGAAACTTCCGGCAGAAATTTAATCCAGTTTAATCCCGGAAAGTGCCTGTGCAAACGCATTGTTTACTGGTTCTGCTGCTTCTTTCTGCTGTTTTTTCAGATATTTCTGTACGTCTCTTTTGTTGACACCGGCTCCTTCTTTGGCTCTTCTGGCCTGGAAAGATGACAGTTTCTCTTTATATCCACATGCACATACAAATGTTTCTTCTTTACCTTTGACCAGCATCTCCATTCGCTTGTGACATTTCGGACATCGTGCATTTGTTGTACGTGAAATCGTCTCTCTGTATCCGCATTCGCGATCCTGACATACCAGCATCTTACTGTTCTTGCCATTTACTGCAAGCATTCGTTTACCACAGTTCGGACAGATCTTATTCGTCAGATTATCATGACGGAAGGTTCCCGTTCCTGTCTTGATCTCACCAACGATCTCCTCGGTATATTCGCGAATTCCATCAAGAAAGACTTTCTGTTTCAGTTTGCCTTTGGATATATCAGACAGTTTCTTTTCCCAGTCTGCTGTCAGTTCCGGTTTCTTAAGATCTTCCGGTACAAGGTCCAGAAGCTGTTTTGCTTTGGAAGTCAGATAGATTTCATTGCCTCTCTTTTCCATAAGGAAGGTGTGGAAAAGTTTTTCAATAATATCTGCTCTGGTGGCAACTGTGCCAAGTCCACCGGTTTCTCCCAGCGTCTTTGCTGCTTGTGTATCTTTTGAGGACATATATTTCACCGGATTCTCCATTGCCGCCAGAAGCGTTGCCTCAGTAAAATGTGCCGGCGGCTTGGTCTTACCTGTTGTCAGACGAACACTGCCTATCGGAAGCTTCTCTCCCTGTTTCAATACCGGAAGCTTCTGGTCTTTCAGTGTCTGCTCTTCTTCGTCATCGTCCGTGCTTCCGCCTTCGTAAACTTCTTTCCAGCCAGCACTCACAACCGTCTTGCCACTTGCCACAAAACTCTGTCCCGCTGCCTTCCCTTCCATGGAAGTCTGTTCATATTCAAATGGAGAATAAAGAACACTCAAAAATCTCCGCACAACCATATCATAGATTTTGCGCTCTTCATTTGTCATATGATCCAGCTGTACAAACTGCTCTGTCGGAATGATCGCATGATGGTCACTGACCTTTTTATCATCCACGAAACTTCCGTTTGTATGGATTGGTTTAGTAAGCAGCGCACCGGCAAGTTTTCGATATGGGCCGGTTCCACAGGCTTTCAGTCTCTCTTTGATCGTCGGGACAACATCCTTGCCGATATAACGGGAATCCGTTCTCGGATACGTAAGTACCTTATGATTCTCATATAATCTCTGCATGATATTGAGTGTTTCTTTTGCGGAAAATCCATATTTCTGGTTTGCTTCCCGCTGCAGAGTCGTCAGATCATAAAGTCCGGGAGCCATTGTTTTCTTAGGCTTTCTGTCCACAGATACAAGTTCCAGATCCGTATTGGAAATCTTCTTCTGGATCTCCTCCGCACGCTCTTTCTGAAAAGTTCGATAGCTTCCGTTCTTCGCATCTTTCCAGGTCCACTGTATTCCACCAGCCTGCAAAGTTACTCCAAAGTAATCCTCTGGTTTAAACTTACGTATTTCTTCTTCTCTTCTCGCAATGATTGCAAGTGTCGGTGTCTGTACACGCCCGCAGGAAAGCTGTGCATTATGTTTACAGGTCAGCGCTCTTGTTCCATTGATTCCAACCAGCCAGTCTGCCTCTGCTCTGGCAACTGCCGCACGATAAAGATTATCATAATCTCTGCCGTCTTTCAGATTGTGAAATCCGTCACGAATTGCTTTATCGGTTACTGAAGATATCCACAGACGGCGAATTGGTTTGTGACATCCGGACTTATCCAGAATCCAGCGGGCAACCAGTTCTCCCTCTCTTCCGGCATCGGTTGCAATGATGATATCACCGATATCTTTTCGGAACAGCTGTGTCTTCACTGCCTGATATTGTTTGGAAGTCTGTCGGATAACGACAAGTTTCATTTTATCCGGCATCATCGGCAGAGTTTCCATATCCCATTTCATATATTTCTTATCATATTCTTCCGGATCTGCAAGTGTCACAAGATGTCCCAGGGCCCATGTTACAACATATTCTTTGCCCTCAAGGATTCCGTTACCCTTCTGGGTACAATGGAGTACTCTTGCAATATCCCTTGCTACAGATGGCTTCTCTGCTATTACCAATGACTTCATACTTCTGCCTCTTTCTCAGGTTATTATCCGTTGCTGTCTGTTTTCCCAGCAAGCTTTCAGTTAAATCTGCTTTGATGTGAGTATATCATATCCCAACAAAAAAAGGAAGGTATGTCACCTTCCAATCTTATATCCTACGCCACGCACTGTTTCAATCAGATCTCCGGCGCTTCCCAGCTTCTGCCTGAGTGTCCGGATATGTACATCCACAGTTCTGCTTTCACCATCAAATTCATATCCCCATATCTGATTCAGAAGCTGTGTTCTTGATAAAACCATTCCGCTGTTTTTCAGAAGCAGCACCAGCATCTCATACTCCTTCAATGTCAGATTAACAGGTTCCTGATCCACCGTCACTATATGTCTTCCCGGACACAGATACAGGTTTTCCAGATGGTATTCTTCTGCGCCTTTATCCTCTGCCCGACGAAGCCGTGCCTTGATACGTGAGATCAGCTCCATCATACGAAACGGCTTCGGGATATAATCATCTGCACCGCTGTCCAGTCCCATGACCACATCATATTCTGTGCCTTTGGCCGTCAGCATGATTACCGGAGTCTTGCGTGTGTCCGGTCTGGTACGCAGTTTTCGTAAAATCGATATTCCGTCTTCTTCAGGAAGCATGATATCCAGAAGGATCAATGCCGGCACTTCTTTCTCCAGTTCTTTCCAGAACAGGGACGGTCGTTCAAATCCTTTTGCATCCATTCCCTGACTCTTTAATGTATATACTACAAGTTCACGAATACTCTCATCGTCTTCTACAAGATAGATCATTTATTTCCTCCTGCCTGTCTGTTTCTTCACAAACAGGTTCTTTTTTATCTTTTTGCAAAGTATAAAAAATGAACGTTAAATTTCCGGCCTGCACAGTGTTAAATGTTTGTAAATTTCTGTCGAACATGCTATGATAAAGAGAACATAAGGGAGGAACTCATGTACTATTTTATTATAAATCCCAACTCCCGTTCCGGCAAAGGTGCTCTGATCTGGAGGGATCTGGAGAACATTCTGCGTGAACGGAATATTAAATACCAAACTTTTTTTACAGAATATAAAGGACATGCTGTTAAGCTTTCTGCTTCCATTACTGCCTCGATTCCGGAAGATAGTCAAATCAAGCTGATTGCCGTTGGCGGTGATGGTACGATACAGGAAGTCCTGAGCGGAGTAAAAGATATTTCCCGTGTCATTTTCGGCTACATTCCCACCGGATCCGGAAACGATTTCTGCCGCAGTATGAAACTTCCACAGGATCCTATGAAGGCACTCGAACTGATTCTTTCCGATAAACGTCCACATCTGATGGACGTTCCTCATATTTCCTGTGGTTCCAACAGCAGTCGTTTCGCGATCAGCTGTGGAATCGGTTTTGACGCAGCGGTATGCCATGAAGTTGGCGTCACTCCTATGAAAAAAGTCCTGAACAAAATCGGCCTCGGCAAACTGGTCTATCTCTTTGTCGCATTGAAACAGTTGCTTTTCCTGAAGCCATCTTCTATGACACTGCTCATGGATGACAATAAAAAAGAAGAGTTTTCCAAAGTATATTTTACTGCCATCATGAATCAGAAATACGAAGGCGGTGGATTCAAATTCTGTCCCGATGCCAGTCCTTCCGACGGCTATCTGGATGTGATCGTTGTAGACAGTTTGAGCAAACCCAAAGTAATATGTTGTCTTCCTACTGCTTTCTTCGGAAAACATACACATTTCAATGGTATCCACATTTTTCGCTGTAAAAAAATTGATATCCACAGTGAAGCCAGACTGGCCGTACATAAAGACGGAGAATCCGCTGGTCTTTTGCATGATTTTTCTGTATGTATGGAACCGAAACAAATCAATATGATCTCATAGAAGTAATTTCTGCAACGCAAAAAACTTCCCCATAAAGGGGAAGTTTTTTAGTTGAATCCATAGAATTTCTGACATACTTTGTAAGCAGCTACAAACATTTTGCGTCCACCTCTGCCCGGAAGATTGGCTGCACGTCCCAGAATACTGTAACGCAGTTTATGATACAGCCAGAGATCCTGTTCACGAATATACTCCAGCATTTCTTTTTTCTTATCCAGTGCTTCCTGAGTACCTGCACGTACCAGCATGATCGAGGACACGGTCGTAATGATATCCAGATAGCTGAGCATATATTTCTTAAGATGTTTACTGTCAAACTGACAATTATGGAATGCGTCCGCCATCAATTTATTGACACGGATCTGCTGGTCAATTCTCTTAATCATCACCTTTTCATTGACAGACTGATCATCTCTTCCGATAAAATAACGATAAAAATTGACATCCAGATAGTACATGTTCTTCACAAACGGAAGCGGCTCAAATGCAAACAGGTTATCCACATAGAATGTATGCTTCGGCAGTTCCAATCCACATTCGTGAAGCAGTTTTGTACGATAAATAATAGAATGCATCAACAGATATTTACCTTTTGACATATGCACACTGTCCCATCCGAAAATTTCATTCACCGGAAGACAACGTCTGTACTGCATGACTTTTTTTCTGGAAGCACCCTGTTTTTCATATACAAAATTGCTGATCAGCATATCCAGTGTTTTTGGTCCTCTTGTCAGTTCTTCAAGTGTTTTTAAGATTTGTTTATATGCCTCTTCATTTACCCAGTCATCACTGTCAACAACTTTGAAATAAAGGCCTGTCGCATTACGGATTCCGGCATTTACTGCTTCACCATGACCACCGTTTTCCTGATGAATAGCTTTTATGATCGTCGGATATTTTTCGGCATAAGCATCCGCAATCTCAGCAGTTCGGTCAGAAGAACCATCATTGACCACAAGGATCTCCACTTCTTCTCCACCTTTTAACAAAGATTCGATACATTTCTCCATATATGCTTCTGAATTATAACACGGAATTGCTATACTCAACAATTTCATTTTCCAGATTCCTCCTTCATGTATTTTACATAAGCTCTGAATGCAGACGGAATCGCGTACTGCTTTTCAGACTGTTTTTTCTCAGCAAAAATAAACGGCAATTCTCTGTCTGTGTCCAGAGATGCCACCCGAATCAGATATCCGGTCATCCTCCATTCAATATGCGAAAAAATATGTTTCGCATCCGGAAGTTTCTCAATATAGAGCGGTTCCAGCTGCATATTTTTTACCTTATCCAGCACTTCCTCCCGCGTAAGATGACCCAGGAGATTCGGAAGCTCATATAATCCGGCAAGAAGACCTTTTTCCGGTCGTTTCTGTATAGCAGTCTTCTCTCCGTCCTGAATCACAAGCACTGTCCTGTTTTGCAGAATACGCTCCTTCTTCGGTGCTTTGACCGGCAGCTCCTCTACTGTCCCGTGTCTGTATGCAAGACAGTACTCCGACACCGGACATGCTTCACAGCGTGCTGATCCATTCGGCACACAAACCACTGCCCCAAGTTCCATCAGCGCCTGATTAAAATCTCCCGGTATATCTTCCGGCATTATCTCCAAAAGGCTTTCTTCAATCTGCCGGCGTACCGACTGTTTCATAATATCCTGTCTGTCCTCTGTAATTCTGGATATCACACGAAGAACATTTCCATCTACTGCCGGTACCGGAATCTGGTAAGCAATGGATGCGATCGCACCTGCTGTGTAATTCCCGATTCCCTTCAGACTCAGCAGTTCTTCGTAAGAAGCCGGAAGTTTTCCCTCGTATTCACAAACTACCGTCCGGGCTGCCATCTGCATATTACGGACGCGATTATAATATCCCAGACCTTCCCAGAGCTTCATCAGCTTCTCTTCCGGGCATTCTGCCAAAGCCTGGACATCTGGAAGCTCTCCGATAAAACGCTGAAAATAAGGCTTCACGGCCTCAACCCTTGTCTGCTGAAGCATAATCTCCGATACCCACGTATAGTAGGCATTGTTCTGATCTCTCCAGGGAAGAATCCGTTTATTCTGTCTGTACCAGTCTGTAAGAGGTTGTACGATTTCATTCAGCATGCTTCTGTCTTTTATCTGATCATTTTTCATCTTTTACCCTCAGTATGTTTTAGTATAACATAATTTCAGCCAAATGCCAGTTGATTTTTTTTATTTTACCGGATAGAATGTTATTACTTGGGATTATACCTGTAAATAATTATCTCCCATTACTAAAATTAATATTATTTTTGATACGAAAGGACCCTATTATGGACAGTATTATTTTTGATGTTGATGGAACTCTGTGGGATTCAACAGAAAGTGTTGCTCAGTCCTGGACCGCATATCTGCGGGAAAAAGAACATATGGATATTACCCTGACATCAGCCCGTCTGATGACACTTTTTGGGCAGACTCTGTCTGATATCGCACGCCAGATTTTCCCTGACTGTTCAGAAGCAGAACAGCTTCGCCTTATTGATGGATGCTGCCAGGCCGAACATGAAGCTCTCTTAAAAAAATGTGCCCCACTTTATGAGGATCTTGAAAAAATGCTGCAGATCATGTATAAGAAATATCCACTCTATATTGTCAGTAACAGTCAGAGTGGCTATATTGAAGTTTTTCTTCAGACATCAGGTCTTGAAAAATATTTCAAAGGTCATCTTTGTAATGGAGATACCGGTCTGGACAAAGGCTCCAATATCCGTAAACTTGCAGACACATATGATCTGAAATCCCCCGTATATGTCGGTGATACGTTTGGCGATTACCAGGCATGCCAGAAAGCAAATGTTCCCTTTATCTTTGCTGAATACGGATTCGGAGAAGTTCCAAAACCGGATGCACGCATCTGCAAACCAATGGATCTTGTCAATATTTCTTTATAAATTCTCTCAAACAAAACAGGCACGGAAGATTTTTATCTCCCATGCCTTGTTTTATCTTTGTATTTATTTCTTGATGCATTTCTTTTTCAGGTATACCACAAATCCTACAAGAATCGCAAGAATTGCAAGAATATAAATAATCTTTGCAGTAAGACTTGTTGTGTAGGAATCTATAAATGTCACGATACCAAACAGAATCAATGTCACTCCGGATCCCTTAGTCATTTTTTTCTCATCATACTTTTCTTTGCGAAGTTTTGTGTTTCCACCCTTCAGAAAAATATCACCATGTCCTGTCAGAAGCATGATTCCAACGATCAATGCTATTCCCGCAAGGATAAAATCAAATGATCTGTCCATTTTTTATCTCCTGTAATTATATATTAGTAAAAGCATACGATTGGCACACCATACTGTATGATATCATACAGAACTGCTGCATTATCCGGTGGAAGATTGATACATCCGTGAGATCCGCCTGTAAGATAAATATCACCGCCGAATTCATCTCTCCATGACGCATCGTGGAATCCAATACCTCCATCAAATGGCATCCAGTACTGTACCTCTGATTCATATTCATAAGTTCCGTCTGCTTTCATGGTTCCTCTCAGTACATCCGGACTTTTCTTATAGTACAATGTAAAGATACCTGCATGTGTCTGACGATCAGCATAACTCATATTTCCAGATACAAAATCTGACTCAAAGATATCGGAACCATTTTGATAATAATACATATGCTGTTCACTTAAATCTACTTCTATATAAGTATCACCCAGATCATTCACTCCGTAAGAATTGGCCGTCTGTGAATAAACAGGCTCTCTGGTCGTCTGTGTACCAGACTGAATTTCCTTGCTCAGCTGAGCAGCCTCGGCAGCCTGATCGATTTTCCAGCCATATACAGAGCTGGAAACGTAAACGGTTCTGCCACTTGTGGTCTGGAACTCACGCTCCGTACCGACCGTATCATAAGTAGCTGCAAGCTGTGCAACATAATCTGCAACATGCTGCTGGAAGGAATTATCGTCCCAGATCAGCTGACCTTTCTCATCAAACTGTAGCCAGTCTTTGATCGTGTCACCATTCAGAGTTGTTGTCTGACTGCCAAATGTATAGGTAATACTTGCTTTTGTATAATTGTTGCATGCTTCCAGTGCAGACTGCAGTGCCGGATCATCCTGTGTAACATCTGCATTCACATATGCTTCCGGTGTATCACTGAAATTTACCGAAGTCTGTCCTGCATCTACAGCAGCATTCAGTACTTTATATGCTTCTTTGATATTCAGTTTACTTCCCACGGTTTCCGGTACGATCACAAACTGTCCGTTCTGATATGCAACATATGCATTTTCCGGTTCTGTCTGATTCTCTGCCTGAGCACAGCTGAGAGTCTTAAGCTGTTCTTGCAACTGTGTTCTGTTATACCCTGTATTCTCGGATACAGTATAACTTTTCTGTTCATAGAGTCCTTTGATCCATTCATATGGCTTCTGCTGTTTCAGAAGCTTCAGAACCTCTCCTGTAGAAAGATACTGATAGCTGATATCCGCTCCGGAAATCGTCTGTGGTGCCTGATCTCTGGCTGAAACTTCAATGGTATAATTCTCAAACTTTTGTTTGAAAAGATTTTCTACCTCTGCTGCCGTCATCTGAGAACAGTTCACACCATTGATCCACGTACCTTCAAAAAATCTGTCCGCAAAATAATAACTTGCAGCCGCATAAGCACACCCGCCAAGAACTATGATCATCAACATAATAAGGCCAAAAATCCGCGCCCCTTTGTGTTTTTTCACAGGTTTAGGATTCTGATACTCTGGTTTTGCTGATCTGTTCTTTTGCGTATTTGTTTTTTTGGATTTTTTCTTCCTGGAAGTTGTCTGATCCGGCATTTCCATATCATCTACCGGAACATATACAACCGGACCTGGTCTGGCAGATTTGCGATGATGTCTTACCGGCTGTGGATCTGGTTCTTCCTCTGCAGAATCATCATAATCTCCAAGGTCATCCATCTCATCTTCGTCCGTTTCCGGTGGAGCTATGATTTTATCCATGGTTGCATTGATTTCTTCTTCAATGCCTGTATTCTCATCCGACACTCCAGAAGTGTCTTCCTGAAGTCCGTCCTTCATTTCTTTGTTGCTCATTTAATATACTCCCTGAATATAAACAATTGAATACAACCATCTATTTATCCTGTTTTTTCCTGTAACGTTTCCATTATAACATACTTCTGTATTTTTGCACCTTAATTTATTGCTTTTTTATATTCTTTTTCCGAGGGTTGGAGCATTATAGTAACAAACCTCTGAATCTTAAGACTCAGAGGTTTGTTCAAAGTTCTGTTTATTTTAGATATTGTGATTATTTCTCAACCAGAAGACTTTCTCCCGTCATTTCTGCAGGCTGTTCCATTCCCATCAGCTGAATCAGAGTCGGGATGATATCTGCGAGGCATCCGTTCTCTCTCAGAGTGTATTTCGGATCAGCATTTACAAGAATGAACGGAACCGGATTCGTTGTATGAGCAGTCCATGGCTCTCCTGTCTCATAATCAATCAGCTGCTCTGCATTTCCGTGGTCAGCACAGATAAACATCTGTCCGTCAACTTCTTTGAGAGCTTCTACTGCTCTTCCCACACATCCATCAACTGTTTCGATTGCTTTGACAGCTGCTGCCTGTACACCAGTATGACCTACCATATCCGGGTTTGCAAAATTGATAATGATCACATCATATTTATCAGATTTGATTGCATCCACCAGCTTGTCACAAACTTCCGGTGCGCTCATCTCCGGCTGAAGGTCATAAGTTGCAACCTTCGGAGATTTAACGAGGATTCTGTCTTCTCCTTTGTTTGGTTCTTCTACTCCACCGTTAAAGAAGAAAGTAACATGTGCATATTTCTCTGTCTCAGCAATACGAACCTGTGTCATATCATGAGCTGCAAGATATTCACCAAATGTATTCTTAAGAAGTACTTTGTGGAACGCAACCTGTTTGTTCTGAATTGTTTCATCATAATCTGTAAAGCAGACATAAGTAAGATCCAGTTTCTTAGCTCTTTCGAAGCCTTTGAATTCATCATCACAGAATGCTCTTGTGATCTCACGTGCACGGTCTGGACGGAAGTTAAAGAATACTATAGAATCTTTGTCCTGGATCTTTGCAACCGGCTGTCCGTCTTTTTCGATTACTGTAGGAAGTACAAATTCATCTGTCTTATCATTGTCATAAGAAGCCTGAACAGCAGCTGCTGCATCTGTTCCCTTAACGCCTTCGCCTTCTGTCAGTGCTTTGTATGCAAGCTCTACACGATCCCAGCGGTTATCTCTGTCCATTGCATAGTAACGTCCGGAAACAACTCCGATCTGTCCAACACCGATTTCTTTCATCTTGGCTTCCAGCTGTTCGATGAATTCTTTTCCTGATGCCGGCGGTGTATCACGTCCGTCAAGGAAGCAGTGTACATAAACTTTCTCAAGTCCTTCTCTCTTAGCCATCTCAAGCAGTGCATAGAGATGTGTATTGTGGCTGTGTACACCACCATCAGAAAGAAGTCCCATAAAATGAATAGCGGAATCATTTTCTTTTGCATTTTTCATTGCTGCAAGAAGTGCTTCATTTTTAAAGAAATCTCCATCGTTGATTTCTTTTGTGATTCTGGTAAGCTCCTGGTATACAATACGGCCTGCTCCCATATTCATATGCCCTACCTCGGAGTTACCCATCTGTCCATCCGGAAGACCTACTGCCAGTCCACTGGCGTTTCCTTTTACAAATGGATATTCTGCCATTAATTTATCCATAACAGGAGTTTTTGCTTCGTAGATTGCATTTCCCTCATGTCTGTCATTCAGTCCATAACCATCCAGGATCATTAAAACGGTTGGTTTCTTACTCATAATATTCTCCTTTTATTGTATATTTGTTCTGCATTTTAGCGCAGTATTACTGGTATCTTTTCCTATTATATAGTACCAAAAATTTAGAATTTTTCAAGGATTTTATCAGAAAAGCTTAACGGAAGTACGGATAGTTTGTCTTTCGCATCTGCCTGGAGCTGTTCAAGCCAGCCTCCGCAGATTGCTGTCAGAAGTTCCATCATCATTCCGCGGGATTCCGGAGCAAATTTTTCCACACGTTTCACCATCGCAGCCAGACTTTTCAGTCCTCCGGACTGTACTTCACTCAGATTCTCGTAACCGGATGCCTGTAATGTTGCAAAAAGATCTTCAATCAGAAGTCTCTTCTGTTCCGTATCCATACCATCGATCCATTTGTGCAGGATTTCAATAAATCGGAGTGCCGTTTTGTTCAGACTGTCTCGCCGTACCAGCGCCGGTCCCTGCACCTCCCAGGAAAATCCATCATGCTGGAGAAGTCCCTTACTGGAGCTTGCAACAATAACTGGTTCTTTTTCATGCTCCAGAAGCGTCCCTATAATAGAATACTCCGGAATAATACGAATAATCTTCGGCATCATTTCTTTCATTTCCGGCAGCTCTTGAAATTCTCTGGAGAATCCGGGCCCGTCATTAGAATAGATTTCAAGTATCTTTTCATGAGCACTTTTGCACATCACCGAGCCATAAATCGCAAGGTTTCCACCTTTAGAATGTCCTCCGACTCTGAGCATTCCATCTGTATGTTCCGAGATTTTCTGCAAATACTCTATGGCTCTTTTTTGTGCCGGAACTACACCTGTGCTGAGATTAAAATCTTCTTTCCATCCTATGATCGTATCATCCGTTCCGCGAAAAGAGACATAGGAAGTGCCGTCCTCCAGAACAATTTCCATTGCAGCAAACTGCTGCTCAGCTTCCGTTACAATATCATTCACATAATTTCTTACCACACATTTTCCAAATCTGACAGACTTCGCCATTTCCATCATCATAAACGGAGCCAGGCGGATAAAAGATTTATCCGCCTCCAGTTCTTTCATCGTATGAAGTTTCATAAATTCTTTCGTCAGCTTTTTCAGTCCGATTCCCTTCTGTTTTGTCACTGCCGAAATTCCATCCAGATTCACATATGAAAAACATGCAAGAATCAAATTGTCCACTTCGTTAAACTGCGACTGTTCAAAGGAAAGATCCCCTCTCCAACTGATGTAATCCATAATATTTCCCATAAGCAACCCCTTTTGTGAAATTTTATACTCCGTCCACAAAGCAACTTAAGGTATCTCTGATCTATACGATCTTATTCTCCATATACACGAAGCATGCTGCTTACTTTACGTACTGAGCTTCTTCCACTCAGTTCTTCCATTGCCGTACGGAAATCGCCTTCGCGAACTTTGGCTGTGATGACAACAACTTCGGCACTTTCTTCTGCACGGGCAGCTTTCTGAATGATCTGTGCTACGCTGACTCCATATTTTGCAAAGACAGCCGTCATTTCAGCAAGTACACCACAACGATCTTCTACGATCAATCTCATAAAATAACGATTATAAGTATCTGCCATCTTCTTTACCGGAAGTTCTTTATAACAGGTACATCCAATTCTTGCACAGCAGTTTGCCTTAATATTTCTTGCAATATCAAAAAGATCTCCTACAACAGCGCTTGCTGTCGGAAGCTCACCTGCGCCACGACCATAGAACATGGCATTTTCTACTGCATCACCATTGACAAATACAGCATTATAAGAATCATTTACAGATGCAAGCGGATGCCTGCTTGGAATCAGCATTGGGCAAACATATGCTTCAATTCCCTCTTCTGTATTCTTTGCAACTCCAAGAAGTTTTATGTCACAGCCCATTTCTTTGGCATATTTGATATCTTTTGCTGTAATCTTGGTAATTCCTTCAATATAAACGTCATCAAAAACAACTCTGGAATTAAATGCCACAGATGCGAGAATTGCCACTTTTCTTCCTGCATCCAGTCCTTCAATATCTGCTGTCGGATCGGCTTCTGCATAGCCAAGTTCTGTTGCAAGTGCCAGTGCATCTTTAAATTCCATTCCATCCTGGGTCATCTTTGTAAGAATAAAGTTTGTTGTACCATTGACAATACCCATAACTTCTGCCATATGATTACCGGCAAGACATTCTTTCAATGGACGAATGATCGGAATTCCACCTGCTACAGCTGCTTCAAACAAAAAATCTACATGATGCACTTCTGCTGCATCAAGAAGTTCTTTGCCATATACTGCAATCAGATCTTTATTTGCCGTTACGACATGTTTACCTGCATTTAATGCTGCCAGTATGTAGCTTCTTGCCGGTTCAATTCCACCGATCAACTCGATCACAATATCAATTTCCGGATCATTTACGATCTCATCCCAATTGTTGGTCAGAACGGCCGGATCTTCAACCTTTGCAGCAGCTTTTTCCAGATTACGTACCAGGATCTTCTTGATTTCGATCTGACTTCCAAGCTTCGGAATCATGTCTTCTTTCTGCTTCTGTAATACCTTATATACACCTGTTCCTACTGTACCAAAGCCCAGAAGGGCAGCACGAATGACTTTTTTATCCATTTTGAAATAGGCTCCTTTCTCCTCGTCCCTTATCTCTTTATTCTTATATTACTGTTCACAGGTAATATCCCGCGAGGTGTTTTTCCATGAATATGGCAAAATCCCGAGACATACGGGGCAAAATGCTATCACCGAAGGTGATGTGGAATGCATTTTGACCAAGCTACTGTGAACGAAGTGAACAGTGAATATTTTACCACTTGTGTTTAATAGTATTGTATAAAGCGGATTTTGTCAAGCGCGGACATTTGTACGTCTCTGGAAACAAAAAAAAGCCAGATACCTCTTACCTGGCCGGTTTGAAGTATCTGACTCTTAAAATCATCTTATTGATAATTATTTGTAGTTAACGATCTTTCCGAAATCTGGTTTCAGGGAAGCTCCACCAACAAGTCCACCATCGATATCACCCATTGCAAACAGTTCTGCTGCATTTCCTGCATTTACAGATCCGCCGTACTGGATACGGATAGCTTCTGCTGTATCTGTGTCATAGATTTCAGCAACACACTCACGGATACCTTTGCAGATTTCCTGAGCCTGTTCGCTTGTAGCTGTTTTGCCTGTTCCGATAGCCCAGATTGGTTCGTAAGCGATAACCATAGTTTTAGCCTGGTCAGCTGTTACGTTCTGAAGACCAACTTTAACCTGCTGACGGATCCAGTCCATAGTGATGCCCTGTTCTCTCTGCTCAAGAGATTCTCCACAGCACATGATTGGTGTAATGCCATGTTCGAAAGCTTTAAGTACTTTCTTGTTAACGTCTTCGTTTGTTTCTCCGAAGTAATCTCTTCTTTCGGAATGTCCAAGGATAACGTATTTAACACCAGCGTCAACCAGCATAGCCGGAGCGATTTCACCTGTGTAAGCACCTTTTTCTTCGAAGTACATGTTCTCTGCTGCTACAGCAATATTTGTACCTTTGCAAGCTTCAACAACCGGAACGATGTCGATTGCCGGAACACCGAATACTACGTCTACTTCATCGTTCTGTACAAGTGGTTTCAGAGTTTCTACTAATTTAACTGCTTCGCTTGGAGTCATGTTCATTTTCCAGTTTCCAGCGATAATTTTCTTTCTTGCCATTTTTATTATCTCCTTTTTTATTTATCGTTAGCTGCTGCTACGCCCGGCAGTTCCTTTCCTTCCAGGAATTCCAGAGATGCTCCACCACCTGTAGAGATGTGAGTCATCTTGTCGCCATAGCCAAGGATATTAACTGCTGCTGCGGAGTCACCACCACCAATGATAGTTGTAGCTTCTGTATCAGCAAGAGCTTTTGCAACTGCTTCTGTACCATGAGCAAAGTTCGGCATTTCGAAGCATCCCATTGGTCCATTCCATACAACAGTCTTTGCATCTTTTACAGCATCACAGAAAAGTTTTTCTGTTTCTGGTCCGATGTCCATTCCTTCCCAGCCATCCGGAATGCATCCACGTTTTACAACCTGGATATTGCAGTCGTTAGAGAAGTCATCACCGATTCTGTTGTCAACAGGAAGAAGAAGCTTAACGCCTTTTTCTTCTGCTTTTTTAAGCATGTCTAATGCATACTGAAGATAATCATCCTCACAGAGGGAATTACCAATGTGTCCGCCAAGAGCTTTGGAGAATGTATAGGACATTCCACCACCGATGATCAGAGTATCAACCTTGTCAAGAAGGTTATTGATAACAGAGATCTTGCTGGAAACTTTCGCTCCACCAAGGATAGCTACAAATGGTCTCTCCGGATTTTCTACTGCATTTCCAAGGAATGCGATTTCTTTTTCCATCAGATATCCAACAACTGCGGTATCTACATATTTGGTAACACCAACGTTGGAGCAGTGTGCTCTGTGAGCAGTACCAAATGCATCATTTACGAATACATCGCAAAGGGAAGCAAGTTCTTTACTGAACTCATCACCGTTTTTGGTTTCTTCTGCACGATAACGTGTATTTTCAAGAAGGATAACTTCTCCGTCTTTCATTGCATCTACAGCTGCTCTGACAGTATCATCAACAACAACCGGGCTCGGAACGAATTTAACTTCCTGTCCGAGAAGCTCTGTGAGACGTTTTGCAACAGGTGCAAGAGAAAGTTCCGGTTTCGGCTCTCCCTTCGGTTTGCCAAGGTGTGAGCAAAGAATGATCTTTCCGCCATCTGCGATCAGCTTCTTGATTGTAGGAAGAGCTGCTACCAGACGGTTCTCATCTGTGATTTTGCCGTCCTGCAGAGGTACATTAAAGTCACATCTTACCAGAACTCTCTGGCCTTTTACATTGATATCATCAACGGATTTTTTGTTTAATCCCATGCTAATATTCCTCCAAATTCATAAAAAATGGGTCCGGTCCAAATCAGACCGGACCCTGACTGAGTCTATTTGTGCTATTGCTCAATGCAATAACCTGCTCCACACTCTAACTTATGGACTTGATTAAGCGTTCAGAAGTTTGCCAAAGTGTTTGATTGTACGAACCATCTGGCTTGTGTAGGAGTTTTCATTGTCATACCATGAAACAACCTGTACTTCTGTTGTGCCGTTCTCAAGTGGCAGAACCATTGTCTGAGTAGCATCGAACAGAGAACCAAATCTCATACCAACGATATCGCTGGATACGATTTCGTCTTCGTTGTATCCGAAGGATTCGTTAGAAGCTGCTTTCATAGCTGCGTTGATCTGTTCTTTTGTTACGTTTCCTTCAACAACTGCTGTAAGGATTGTTGTAGAACCTGTTGGGGTTGGTACACGCTGAGCGGATCCGATCAGTTTGCCGTTCAGTTCCGGGATAACCAGACCGATAGCTTTTGCAGCACCTGTGCTGTTTGGAACGATGTTAACTGCAGCTGCACGGGATCTTCTCAGATCGCCTTTTCTCTGCGGTCCGTCAAGTGTCATCTGATCACCTGTGTAAGCGTGGATTGTGCACATGATACCAGATTTGATCGGTGCAAGATCGTTAAGAGCCTTAGCCATTGGTGCAAGGCAGTTTGTTGTACAGGATGCAGCGGAGATGATTTTATCTTCGTTTGTAAGTCCTTCATGGTTTACATTGTAAACGATTGTCTTAAGGTCGTTTCCAGCCGGAGCGGAAATGATAACGTGTTTAGCACCTGCATCGATATGAGCCTGAGCTTTGTCTTTGGATGTATAGAATCCTGTACACTCAAGAACTACGTCTACACCGATCTCTCCCCATGGAAGCTCAGCAGCGTTAGCTTTTGCATAGATTTTGATTTCTTTTCCGTCAACTGTGATGGAATCTTCTCCTGCTACTACTTTGTCAGCCAGAGCATATCTTCCCTGAGTTGAGTCATATTTTAATAAGTGAGCCAGCATTTTCGGGGATGTAAGGTCGTTGATAGCAACGATTTCAAATCCTTCTGCTCCAAACATCTGACGGAATGCCAGACGACCAATACGGCCAAATCCATTAATTGCAACTTTTACTGCCATGATAAATTCCTCCTATGAAATAAATGGTTGATTATGGCGTTTGTTAAAGAAACGTCAACCTATTGCATATTGTATCGAATCTCGTACAAAAATTCAAGGGGATTTTATAAAAAACATCAGAAATTTCTATTTAAAAGGAAATGAAACCATAGCATATGCGATTTTTGCATGCTATAATAATGTCAATCCATACAAAGGAGGATACAAAAATGTCAAATCAGATCTTATGGGACTGCCATATGCATTCTTCTTTTTCTGCTGACTCAGACACATCTATGGAAGATATGATCCGCGAAGCAATCTGCCGGGGTCTCACCGGCATCTGTTTCACAGAGCATCTGGATCCTGATTACCCACCTACACCGGATAATGAAATATTTGAGCTGGATCTTGATGGATACAGAGAGACTCTTTTTAGACTCCGAGAAAAATATCAGAAGGAACTACAGATTCATTTCGGTATTGAGCTTGGCCTTCAACCACATTTGAACAGTTATTTTCACAAGCTTTTGAAAACCATGCCGTTTGATTTCGTAATTGGATCTTCTCATATTGTACACGGATATGACCCTTATTATAAAGAATATTTTAAAGGGCGCGAAGAATCTGCATGTTACCGGGAATATTTTGAATCCATTCTCGAAAATCTGCATGCATTTTCTGAGATGGATGTATATGGACATATTGATTATATTGTACGCTATGGCCCGAATCAGAATAAATACTATACTTATGAACGTTACCAGGATATTCTTGATGAGATCCTGCGCACCGTCATTGCCAGGGGACGGGGAATTGAGCTGAATACCGGCGGTTTCCACTACGGCCTCGGAGAGCCAAATCCCTGCCGTGCAGTCATTCGCCGCTATCGCGAACTTGGTGGTGAGATCATCACTGTCGGTGCTGATGCGCATGGACCGGAAAAGATTGCCTATGATTTCGATAAGGCTGCTGCAATACTTGCAGACTGCGGTTTTAAGTACTATACTGTATTCCAAAACCGTAAACCGGAATTTGTCAAATTATAATTTTCAGATAAAGATACAAAAGGAGGAGATCCATCATGGCAAAAAAACGTCTTCAGAAAAAGCGTGAAGCTGCCAAAGCTTCTGCTTTCCAGGCTGCTGCTGCGAAAGCAGAAACCCCGAAAATAACTACAAAAAAAGTTCAACCAATTAAGGTTGAAACAACAAAGACTGAACCTGTTAAAGTCGAGACTAAGAAAACAGAGCCTATCAAGGTTGAAACAAAGAAAGTCGAACCTGCTAAAGTTGAAACGCAAAAAGCTGAAGCTGTCAAAGTTGAAACAGCTAAGGTCGAATCAGCTAAGGTTGAGACTAAAAAAACAGAGACTGCCAAAGTCGAAACTACAAAAGCTGAACCAGTCAAACTGGAAAATAAGCGTGATGATGATCACATCTATCGTGAGCGTCTTGCCCGTCATCTGGACGAGCTGAAATGGCTCTACTGTGAACTGTATCAGGATAACCCATATGTCACAATGCATCTCAATGATCTTCTCAAAGTTCTGAAGAAATTCTATGATATGAGAAATGATGCCCTGAAAGAATCTGATCTGAATCGCGAAAAAGATCCGACATGGTATAAACGCAACGATCTCACCGGTATGATGATGTATGTCAACGCTTTTGCCGGTACTCTTTCCAATCTGGAATCCAAACTGGATTATATACAGGAATGCAATGTCAATTATCTGCATCTGATGCCACTCCTTGACTCCCCGAGGGGACGCAGTGACGGTGGTTATGCAGTTGCTGATTTCCGGAAGGTTCAGGAAGAACTTGGAACCATGGATGATTTTGCAGCACTGACTGCTGCCTGCCATAATCGCGGCATCAACGTCTGCCTGGACTTCGTCATGAACCATACATCCGAAGACCACGAATGGGCAAAACGCGCCCGTGCAGGAGAAAAAGAATATCAGGACCGTTACTTTTTCTTTGATAATTATGATATTCCTTCATTATATGAGCAGACCTGCCCGGAAGTGTTCCCGACAACTGCACCTGGCAACTTCACCTGGCTGGAAGACCTTCATAAACATGTTATGACTACTTTCTATCCGTATCAGTGGGATCTGAACTACCGCAATCCGATCGTCCTGAACGAAATGATCTTTAACATGCTGTACCTGGCTAACCAGGGTGTAGATATTGTCCGTCTGGATGCTGTACCATATATCTGGAAGCAGCTTGGGACGAACTGCCGTAACCTGCCACAGGTTCACACCATCGTTCGTATCATGCGTATGATCTGTGAGATCGTATGCCCTGGCGTTCTTCTTCTCGGAGAAGTTGTCATGGCTCCTGAAAAAGTTGTTCCATATTTCGGAACTGTCGAAAAACCAGAATGTCATCTGCTGTACAACGTTACGACTATGGCAAGCACATGGCACACAGTTGCAACAAAAGATGTCTCCCTGCTTCGCCGTCAGCTGGATATCATCTCCGAACTTCCGAGAGATTATGTATTCCAGAATTATCTGCGTTGCCATGACGATATTGGATGGGGACTGGATTATGAATATCTTGAAAACTTCGGTATTCAGGAAGTACCTCATAAAAAATATCTGAATGATTTCCTTACAGGAAAATATCCAGATTCTTTTGCACGAGGAGAACTTTATAATGATGATCCGCGTCTTGGTGATGCAAGACTGTGCGGAACAACAGCTTCTCTCTGTGGTATTGAGCGTTTTGGATTTGAAGGAAATCAGGAAGGTGTGGACAGAGCTGTCCGTTATGATATTACACTGCATGCATTCATGCTCTCTCAGTCCGGTATCCCGGTAATTTACAGTGGTGACGAGATCGGTCAGGTGAATGATTATTCTTACAAAGATGATCCGGAAAAATCCGATGATTCACGTTATCTTCACAGAGGAAAATTCGACTGGAAGCTGGCTGAAAACCGTCATGATCCTGCTACTGTACAGGGCAAACTTTTCCCTGTGCTTAATAAACTGGAGCATATCCGTTCAAGCCATGGTATATTCAACAGCAATGTGCCAATTCATACCATTGACACCTGGGATAATTCCATTCTTGCCTTTGTACGTGAGAATGATGAAGAAAAATTTATCGGAATCTACAATTTCAGCGAAAATGATAAAGTTGCATGGATCAATGAAGAAGATGGTATGTACACAGATCTTATCTCCGGACGTGAGATGGAAGCCAAAGGTGTGCAGATTCCTGCCTTCGGATGCTATTGGCTGTGCAGAAATAAACAATAATTTTTAAGTACATAAATATTTAAAAAGGCTCCGGTCAGATTGACCAGAGCCTTTTTATTCGAATTCCTATTCTATTTGCGTAATTTATCAATAAATGCAGTAAATTTTCCTGGGTTTTCTTTATCCAGAGAACGTGCATAGATTCCCTTCAGCCAGACAGTGATCACATCGATCAGTACCGGTGCAAAGGTCATCAGTATGAATACCAGGATGATCATTCCAAAATCCAAAGAACCAAGAGAAAGCAGTTTCTGGAAAATAACGGCCGCCGCAAAGAATATAAACTGCATACCGTAAATGATCGTCTTACGATAGGTATTCAGTGGTGCATAAACGGTCTTCAATGCAGCCATATAGTTCCATCCCGTAACAAGAACACAGGCTGTATTCAACATTTCTGTGGAATGATATACATTCTGACAAACGAGCATGACCGCAAACACACACGATGTAATCGTGAGTGCTGCCGGAAACGCATTGATAAATACATGCCTCAGGAACGTATGATCAATCTTCTCGTAATTGTTTTCCTGTGCAAGCAGGAATGTCGGAATACCTACCGCACACGCGCTGATCAGTGACATCTGGATCGGTTCAAACGGATACGTATTTCCAAAGAAGATCGTCAGCAATGACAACATAACGGAAAACATCGTCTTGATCAGGAACATGGATGCCGCCGTACGGATGTTGTTTACGACTCTTCGTCCCTGATTTACAATATGCGGCATAGATGCAAAATTTGAATCCAGAAGAACGACATTTGCAATATTCTTTGCAGCATCACTTCCCTGTGCCATGGCAATACTGCAGTCAGCCTCTTTCAGGGCAAGAACATCGTTGACACCGTCACCAGTCATAGCTACTGTATGTCCCTGGGACTGCAGTGCCTGAACCATCGCTTTTTTCTGCTGTGGCGTCACCCGTCCGAACACGCTGTACTCTGCAACTGCATCCTGGAGCATCTCATCGGATGTCAATGTCGTCGCATCTACATATCTGTCGGCATTTTTAAGTCCGGCACGCTTTGCAATCGCTGCGACCGTCACCGGATCATCACCGGAAATGACCTTAAGATCTACCTCCTGGCTTTCAAAGAATGCCAGTGTATCTGGTGCTTCCTCTCTGATCACATCTGTCAGAAGCATCAGTGCAAGCGGTTCCAGTCCCTCTGGAAGTTCTGTCCCTTCTACCATCTGGGAACTATGCGCCAAAACCAGTACTCGAAGCCCGTCTTCAGCATATGCCTGACATCGTTCTGTCAGCTCCTGGTTATCTTCTGGAAACAGGAACTGTGCTGCTCCCATCAAATATGTGCCTTTTTCTTCAAAAACGGCACCACTGTATTTTCTGTCGGAAGAAAATGGAATCACATGTTCCAGTGTCATACCCTGCTTTGCCGGAAAACGTTTACGCAATGCATCGATCGTTGCATTCTGATCTTTGAGTACGTACATCATATTGCACATGATCTCGCCGACTTCGTCCATAAATGCCGGACCTGCGTCTGTTTCATCTGCCGAAACCTCAGTTGCAGAAACTTCTGTTATTTCTGTATCGGATACTTCGGCTGCCTGTACTTCTGTCTGTCTGGATTCCGTATCCATTTCTGTCAGTTCTGCTGATTCCGTAATCTCGGCCAGTCCTGCATCGACTTCCGCATCCGTACTCTCATCTTCAGAAACTCTGTAAGGCTCCACACGCTCCACGCACATGGTTCCTTCGGTGATCGTACCAGTCTTGTCCAGACAAAGTGTGTCAACTCTGGCAAGCGTCTCAATACAATAGAGCTCCTGCACCAGTGTCTTCTTATTAGCAAGGACAAGTGCTCCAAGTGTCAGTGCAACGCTGGTCAGAAGAACAAGGCCTTCCGGGATCATACCAAGGACTCCGGCTACCATACTTACGATAGAATCCTTAAATGTATCTCCGACAATATAGTACTGCTTGTAAAACAACAACGCTCCAATCGGTACAATAATGATACTGATCACCTTCAGAATCGCATTCAGAGAATTCTTCAGTTCTGAATTGTGACGTTTGAATTCTTTTGCCTCACTGGTGATCTGGGCTGCATAGTTGTCCTTTCCGACATGGATGATCTGACAGTTTGCCTCTCCGGAAGTCACAAAACTTCCGGAAAAAAGCTCATCTCCCACATTCTTGGGAAGATTGTCTGATTCACCAGTCAAAAGAGATTCATTGACCTCTACACTGCCTTCAAGCACCCTCGCATCTGCCGGTACCTGATCACCGTTCTTGAGACAGACCACGTCATCCAGTACCAGTTCTTCTGTCGGAACGGTCCATTTCTGTCCTTCACGGATAACAACTGATTTTCTCGCTGTAA
>OBLO01000994.1_pt1 | contig 25901 bp, 22 predicted proteins | sample 1519401 | NCBI WGS metagenome assembly OBLO01 (sample SAMEA2602897, study PRJEB22501) | metagenome | reverse complement strand
AGAACCGAGCTTGCTCGAGTTATGCCATGGCGAGAAAACGAAGGATGAAATCCAAGCATTTCCTAAGCTTAAACTATAGCCATTTCGATGGATTGCTCCAAATTTCCTCTTATCAGATGCAAAGATAAGATTTCTTTTTGTAATTATTCCAAGATTAAAGCTTAATAATGCTACTTTCAGTTCTATTTTTACAGCGTCTAAGTATCAGCTTAATACCACTGCACATTCTGTGAGAATCCGCTGTGCTTATCATACTTCAGCGCATCGGTAAGCGTAGAGGCATTGGCACGGAAGGTGAAGTTGTATGAGGTGTAAGGGGCTAGCACCACCGAAGCACTCATATTAAAGCAGTGGAGGTCGCGCGAAAGACTAGCGGTGGTCATACTCAGACGGTGATTATCAAAATCGTAACCCGAGGAGAAATTAATATTCCAGCCATCACTGATGCGGATATTACCACTTACATTGAGCGTTTGCGAAAATTTATAGGCATAGCGCATTTTGTCATAGAGAAACTTACCTCCTACATCTTCACGCATCGTAATGCCATAACCGAAGGTGAGCGACCATGGCATATTAAACTTCATATAGCCATCTTCATCTGTTTCGGCTATATTTCCTCCTTTTTGTTTTGCCTTGTGTTTACCTTTCTCTAAAGTGTCATCAATATTGCTCTCGATATTCGTATCCACTCCCTCACCATCGTCGTGGCTATCATTGGGGTTATCGCGTTCTTCACGATTGAAAAGTTTCTTTATCTTTTCAGGGCTAAGGGTGTAAGAGATATTCTGTGAGAAACCTTGAAAACGAGGCATACGCCCAAAGTGTAGCTCCGTATGATTGCTCTGCTGAATACTACCGTCCGAACCCACTTCCCACGCATAGGTAGCAAACCGGGCATTCATAGAGAAAGTGTAGCTCTTTGTTAGTTTAAGACGTAGACGCATCGTAAGATCCGACCAACGACGTACCTCGGCTGCAGCATTGTACGACATAGCAACCCCCAACTCGTCAATAATACTTACCTTTTTATAGCCCAACGAGTCTTTATCGCTTCGCACCTTCATCTCCACATTATTACTTACATCCCACGAAAGCAGTCCTGATTTACCCTTGCCGGGAACTCCATAAAGCTGGTCTTGATAAGGCGAATAATCCACAAGCGTTACATTGCCTTTGGCATCGGTTTTTTGGTAACTATCCCAATAGCCGTAACGTCTCGCACCAAAATTAGGTGAATAAGAGAACGAAACAGTAGGAGTTATTACGTGGCGAACGGCTATAATCTTCGAGCCAAAAATCTTCCTATTAGGGATATAGAAGCCATACAGCTTCGTACTCAGACCGAGGTTCAAACTCCAGTTATACACGTTATGGAAACCATAAGTAGTATCGGCAACTTCCTTTCCGAGTTTGTTGTCCCATGATCGTGTTACTTTGTTAGAATACATACGATCGGTAAACTGGAACGAAGGGGTAATGTTGATATAATTAAATAAGGTGAAATTGCCCTGTATAGGAATACTATGCTGGAAGGCATTCTTCCAATCCCTGATCAGGTTCGACTTGAATAGTCGGTCTTCTTTCGTATTAATAGAGTTAGAAAGCTGACCCGTATAGCTCATCGAAATCTTCTCATACCATCGCTCTTTACCCACAGCATACTTGCGTTTGAATGGGTAGAAACGCGAGATAGAAAGGTTGATGTCTGGCAAGTTAAGTGCTATCATGGAGTCGCGAATATTCTGCGAGAGGTTGGCAGTGGCACTTAACGATAAGCCTATGCTAGAAAATCCTGTACTATAACTAACAGAAGAGGTACGTGTACTCTGTGTAAGTGTCTGCGGATTATACATACTGTTCAGGTTATTGCGCTCGTAAGAAGAAGAGGCAAAATTGACACTTGCCGAGAGCGAACTGAACGGATTTGCTTTGGCATCTTGACGGTGGCTCCACTGAAGCTTGAAACTCTCCTGCCGAGAATAGTCAGGAAAGCCTTTGTCGCCCAATCGTGTGTCTTGATAACTAAAGAGGAACGATCCCGCATAACGGTAACGCTTGCGGTAGTTTGAAGCTACACTAACACCCCATGACCCTTGTGTATAGATTTCACCCAACAACTTTAAGTCCCATTTATCATTGATAGCAAAATAGTATCCGCCATCGCGAAGATAGAAACCGCGCTCGTATTCCTCACCATAACTAGGCATAATGAGTCCCGAAGAATATTTTTTTGAGAAGGGGAAAAAGCCATAAGGTATCGCCAATGGCAACGGCACATCGGCAACAACGAGGTAAGCAGGGCCGAATACGACATCCTTACTGGGGCGCACCTTTGCTCGCGAGAGGGCTATATAGAAGTCGGGGTGTGGCTTGTCGCAAGTGGTATAACGCCCATGTTGCAGATAAATTACGCCCAGCGAGTCGCGTTTTCCTACCTCTCCGCTAAGGTATCCCTCTTCTTGATGCGTATAAATACCTTTTATTAAGCCCTTCTTCGACTTAAAGTTGAAAGCCATCGAGTCGGTAGTATATTCATCGCTACCCATATTAAAAACTGGTTTTCCCTTAACCCCACCTTCGGCAGTAGAGTCGATCGTACCCATAGCACGAACCAGCGAACTATCCATATTCATCGACACCCTATCGCTCTTGAGCTTCATATTTTCATAATCCACCTTCGAGTTGCCGTAAAGGTAAGCCGTTCCCGTTTTTGCATTATATACGATAGAGTCGTCGGCAGCATAGTTGACTGGCGAGTTAATACCATTCGAACGCATTCGCATAATGCTGTCAGCACGGATAGAGTCGTCTACAGCCTTGTTGTGCAGATAGATAGAACGCTGTAGAGAGTCCATTTGGGTGGTATCTACCGCAGAAGTATCAGCCCTGTGTAGCACTGGCTGCTTACTAGCTTTCCCCCTTGTGGGATAGGTAATGGTGTCGGGGGTCACGGTGTTGGGCTTTGCCTTAGAAGCATTCTTCCCTTTTGGCAAAGGCATATTTATGCTAGCCATAGCAAATACTATGGTAAACATAAACAGGGCTATAATAGTCTTATTCCTCATGATCTTTAACGTGCAAATTTACATAAAAGCAATTGAAGAATAAGGCTGTTTCGTTGTTTTTAACGTTTTTGTAAGCGTTAAGAAAGGGGAAAACATTTTTTTTACTTATCTTTGCTTCCACTATCAATTTAGGAAAGAACGAGATATGGAAAAGAAAAAAATGCTTTTGGTGGTTGATCCTCAGATCGATTTCGTATCTGGCTCGCTACCTGTTCCGGGTGCAGCAGAGGCTATGATAGCCCTTGCTCATTATATTCGTAAGCACGAAAACACCTATGCCATTCGTATTGTAACTGCCGATTGGCATCCTTATCATCACTCATCGTTTAAGGAAGAAGGTGGAACATGGCCTCGCCATTGTGTGCAACATTCTAAAGGTGCTGCGCTTTATACCCCTATTCTCAAAGCTCTTAATGAGGTTAGAGGTGGGTTTACACTCTTGTATAAAGGCGATAGCATCGACAAAGACGAGTATTCCATTATGCAAAACGATAATAGCGCCGTCCTCTTGGGCAGACTTATTATGGGTTTGGGCATAGAGCAAATTGATATTTGCGGACTAGCTGGCGATGTGTGTGTAGCTAGTACTGCCCACGATCTTGAGGAAATGCTTGGCAAGGAAATGGTAAATGTTTTAGAGGAATACGCGCCGAGAATTGAGAGTTGAGAGAAGTTAGAGTTTTGAGAGTGGAGATTTGAGAGTTGAGATTTTAGAGTTTAGATTTGAGAGTTAAGATTTGAGAGTTAAGATTTGAGAGTTTAGAGAAGTTAGAGTTTTAAGAGTGGAGAGTGGAGAGTGGAGTTGGCTTTCTAAAATCTTAACTCTCAAATCTTAACTCTCAAATCTTAACTCTCAAATCTTAACTCTCAACTCTCAAATCTAAACTCTCAATTCTCTCACGCTAGTCCTTCTATTTCTCCATTCACATAATCAATGTGCTGAGCTTGTGGCACTTTTGGCAATCCGGGCATACGCATCATATCGCCAGCCACACCGACGATCATTTCCGATCCACCATTGATAACAAAGTCGCGAATGTTTATTTCAAAATCTTTGGCTACACCATAACGAGTAGGATCTTCGCTAAATGAGAATTGAGTCTTTGCAATACATACAGGATACTTATCAAGTCCCCATGCTGTAATACGCTCTAGCTTCTTCTTAGCACTCTTCGATAACACTACCCCCTTAGCACCATAGATATTCTTACATACCTTTTCTACCTTTTCCAATACGGTGTCGTCATCGTTATATACAAACTTTATATCCTTAGCACCCTCGCGCTCAATGGTTTCTACTACTAAGCGAGCCAATTCTTCGGCACCTTCACCGCCCTTAGCAAACACCTCGTTGGTAGCAAAGCCTACACCTTTTTGTTTGCAATGTTCGGCAAGTAGCGTAATATCACTTTCGGTATCGTCGCCATAACGGTTGAGCGTAACGACTACTGGCTGTCCAAAGTGCTGCATATTCTCAATATGCTTATCCAAATTATCAAAACCTTTCACCATTGCTTGGGTAGTTTCCTCTGCTGTAGCCCCATCCTTAATACCACCATGTAGGCGCAAACCACGAAGGGTAGCCACAAGAACCGTTGCCGATGGGTGAAGCCCTGTCTTACGACACTTAATATCCATAAACTTCTCTGCACCGAGGTCAGCACCGAAACCAGCCTCTGTAATAGCGTAATCGCTTACCGACATTGCCATCTTTGTAGCCAAAACACTGTTACAGCCGTGTGCAATATTAGCAAACGGACCACCATGTATAAACGCTGGTGTACCCTCTAAGGTCTGCACCAAGTTAGGCTTGATAGCATCGAGCATCAACACGGTAATAGCACCACCCACGCCCATATCACGTACTGTGAAAGGTTTATCATCGAAAGTGATACCTAGTACCATATTATCAATGCGACGGCGCAAGTCGTCCAAACTCGTTGCCAAGCATAGAGCAGCCATAATTTCACTGGCTGGAGTAATATCAAAACCAGCCTGTTCAGGGATACCATCGGTAGAAGCACCTAGTCCTGAAACGATATTACGCAAACTGCGATCGTTTACGTCCATCACTCTTCGCCACAAAATTTGCTTTAGGCGGAAGCCTTCACTACGGCGCTGATAGATATAATTGTCGAGCAAAGCGGCTATCGTATTGTTAGCACTGGTAATAGCGTGGAAGTCGCCCGTGAAATGAAGATTGATTTTCTCCATAGGTACTACTTGTGAATAACCACCACCAGCAGCACCACCCTTCATACCGAAGCATGGCCCTAGGCTAGGTTCGCGCAAAGCTAATACCGACTTTTTACCCAAGCGGTTTAAAGCCATTGACAAACCGATACTTACTGTTGTCTTGCCGATACCTGCTTTTGTAGGCGAGATAGAACTTACTAGGACTAAATGGTTTTTAGCTACCTTCGCCTCATCAATAACATCGAGCGATACCTTCGCAATATATTTACCATATTGCTCGATACTTTCGCTGTTGATACCAACAGATGATGCTATTTCCTCTATTCGCTTCATCTTGCATGAGCGTGCAATTTCAATGTCTGACTTCATAGATTTTTTGTTTTTGGTCGGCACAAAGATAGGGATAAATATAATATCAATCAATAGCTTTTTTATACTTTTTCCTCCTTTTATGCCCACTTGTTTAACTTTGTGCAAACATCTCTCTGAAGAACCAATCGTTTTGTAATTTAGAGGTAGCAACTATCCTTTTAAAAGAAATTTCTCTTCTTTTTATTTACATTTTTACAGCTACTATGCCCCTACAACAGCTACCTACCTTTAAGCACCTCATCTCCCATTCAGCCCTACACACACCCATATATTTACCAACTTTTGGGTATTGCACCCACAACACACACACCTTAACTTTGCACCTTAAAAAATAAAAACAAGTACATCGTTAAATATTTCAAATTATATATAGACTGTTATTTATTCTAATTTCTACATTGTTTTCCATTACCACTATGGCGCAAAGCACTGATACTGATGCGATGCTCTTTGGTGATGTGAAAGATCGTGCGACGGGCGAACATCTACCCAACGCAATGATCACTGTAAAAGGTACCAACTTGCGCACGGTTTGCGATGCTTCTGGACACTTCCAGATTGCTCATCTGCCAGTGGGCAAACAAACCATTGTAGCTTCTTACACAGATTATGCTTCGCAATCGAAAGAAGTGGAAATGAGTGTTGGTAAAGGCACAGAAGTATATTTCAACCTTGATATAGATGCGCTTGAGCTATCTCAAGTGGTGGTAACGGGTACACGCACCGAACACTTTGTAAAAGATGTGCCTATCCGTACCGAAGTACTCACCTCGAAAGCACTACAACGTAAGAATGCGCAAAACCTTTTCGATGCACTAGAGGGTATCCCCGGCGTGAGAGTGGAACAGCAATGCCAGTTCTGCAACTTCTCTGAAGTGCGTATGCAAGGACTCGGAGCAGAACACACACAGGTATTGCTCGACGGCGAACCTATCTACTCTGGCTTGGCTGGCGTATATGGTTTGCAGCAACTTTCTACCAACGATGTCGATCGTATGCAGGTGGTAAGAATATCCTAAGCTACATTCAAGACGAGAAACATCTCGACGATGCTGCCTTTATGTATGCCCCTGTTTATGGTGCTACATGGTATGCGGGCGTGAGTGTAAATATATAAGAAAAACTTCGTCATAAAATCTCTGATATTTAATTAGTTAGAAAAGGTTATCTTTTACTCGGTAAGAGATGACCTTTTGCTTTGTAAAACATCACCTTTTACTCGGTAAAAGGTGATGTTTTTGCATGGCTTGGTGTGTATGGATAAAATTTGCAAGTAAAGATTTCGCCTTTTTGGGATATTTTCCCTATCTTTGCTTCCCAACTAAGGGAAACTTACCCTATCTAAGCGCTTATGAAGAAAGGACTAAAATGGATGCTAGCAGTGGTGCTAACACCTATCGTTATATTTTTATTGCTATTATTGCTGCTTTATATCCCACCCATTCAGAATTGGGCTATAAAGAAGGCTGTTGCACATCTTACTGAAACCACAGGAATGCAAGCCAAGCTCAAGCACGTGAGTCTTAGCTTCCCATTAGACTTGCAGATGGATAGCGTGCTACTCACACGCCCCAACGATACGATTGCTCACCAAACAGATACCGTTGCCGATGTGCAACGACTTGTGGTAAAGGTGCAGCTAATGCCATTGTTTGATGGTAAGGTGGAAGTGGACGAACTCACGTTTAATAAGCTGAAAGCCAATACCACCAACTTTATTGGCGACCTTCGTATTCGTGGCAATCTTGATCGGCTTCACCTTATAAGCCATAACATCGACATCAATGGCGACTCTATGAAAATAGATCAAGCCGACTTTCGTGGTGGTTGGGTAGATGTGGCTTTGGGCGACACGGTGCCAGAGGATACCACGAAGAAGAAATCGCTTTGGCGCATCAAGATCGACAAGCTAAGCCTTGAGCAAACCCGTTTTGCCCTCCACATGCCGGGCGACTCTATGCGCATCAACGCACAGTTTGATAAGGCGACAGCCCTTCGCACGCATCTCCTTTTACATGACGACACCTATAAGATAGGTTCGCTCGACTGGAATGGCGGTGGGCTAGCCTACGAGCTGCCTTTTACCCAAGCACAAAAGACAGGCTTCGATAGCAATCATTTAGCTATGAGCGAGGTTAATATTGGGATCGACTCGTTTGTTTATGCGAAGCCAAATATCAACCTTACGGTAAGAGCAGCCAACTTTAAAGAGAAAAGCGGGCTCACAGTGGAGGAATTTACAGGGGCATTTGCCTATAATCAGAAGTCGATAATCTTGCCCAATACGCACATCAAGCTGCCTAACTCACGGCTAGATGGTCGCTTCGCTATGGATCTTAATGTTTTCGACGATACACACCCCGGACGGCTCAGCACGGAGCTACGAGGCTATTTAAGCAAAACCGATCTCAAGCCTTTCCTCTCTGCTATGCCACGGCACATCTACCAAGCCTTTCCAAACGATAGGCTCAGCCTTGGGGGTAGCATTGATGGCAACCTGCAAAAAGCCTCTTTCCGCCGTTTACACATTGCCATGCCCAGACGCTTCGACCTTACAGCGACGGGCAGTGTGGCAAATATCATAGGCAAAAAGCCTTTCTACAGCAGTTTTAAGCTAAAAGGAAAGGCACAAAATCTCGACCTCATTCGTCCTATGATGCCCCGCAATGTGGCAAAAACCATTCGTATCCCACACGGTATTGGGGTGGATGGTCGGTTCGCAATGGGCAATACGCTTTATACGGGCAATACGCTTATTACGCAAGGAGGCGGATCGGTACTTGCCCACTTTGCGTATAATTTGCAAACCGATAATTATAAAGCCAATATCAAAGCACGCAATTTCCCACTGCAAAACTTCCTGCCAGGGAAGGGACTTGGTACGTTCTCGGGTGCGATAGCCACACATGGGCATGGCACCGATGTGCTGAACCATCGCTCCTCAATGAACCTCTCGGCTAGCATTGATCGCTTTAAGTACGACAAATATGTGTTAGATGGTTTCGGAGGAAAGATAAATAAGGTGGGCGATAAGCTGTCCGCCGACATCAATAGCACCAACAAAATGGTGGGAGGACGGTTTGCTTTCCGTGGGCGGTTGGCTCAAAACCTTGTAGCAGGACACGTAAAAGGCACGCTTGCTCGTATTGATTTGCAAGCACTTGGAGCTATGAAGGAGCATTATGTGGTATCGGGCTGGACCGATGCCGAGCTACGCTCGAACATGAAGGACAAACATTATTTTGGCGGTCCGCTACGTGGTTTCAAGGTCGTTGAGGAAGGTAAGAAAGGTAGCAGCGTGCTTGTGGCAGGCAATGTGCAGGCTACGGCAAATGTTGTGGGTAGCCACATTGATGCAAAGGTGCAGGGGCATGTGTCGGATACCAACTTGAAAGCCCTCCATATCATGGATAAGGCTTACCATATCAATACCGATGCTAATATCCATTATACACAAGACGGGGGCAATAGCTACACTATAAAAGGTAATGTGCAGCGCTTTAACCTCACCGAGCATCGTGGAAAAACAATTGTTCCACTTATGGTGGGCAACTTCAATATGGACATTGCCATGCGTGGTAAGCAGGTGGGCGGAACGCTAACAGGCAACCTTGGCGAAGCCGATTTGTACCAGCTAGGCATTGTGGACAACCCTATGAAAACACGCGGAACGCTAGATGTCTACTTTGCCTCTAACAGTGGTGATGATCTAAAGGTGAAGGGCTTGTTAGGCAATGTTACCATTGATGAGGAAAACAAACGCTATACGCCGGGAGATGTCCTCGTGGATATTGTGAGCTCGCAGGGCAGTTTCAGTGCAAAAGTAGAGGGTGGCGACTTCCATTTGAATACCGCTATGGACGGTGGTGTGCAGCAGCTGGGCAAGAAGTTTGGTGCCATTGCCAACGCTATTAGTCAGCAATTGACGAATAAGCGCATTGACCAAGCAGCCATTCTTCGTTTCCTTCCACATGGACATCTACAGTTGAATACTGGCAAATCCAACTTCTTTAGTCAGCTATTGGCAAACAGAGGCTACCAGTTTACCCACGCCGATATTAACATAATGTCATCGCCCGATCATGGTATAGACGGCACTATCGCCATCGACTCGCTCGCTTATAACGATGTGCGCATGGATAAAGTGAATGTGGATCTGAAGAGCAACGAGGGTAAGATAGGCTATACTGGAACGATAGTAAACGGTGCTAACAACAATTATCCATACACCGCCTTCCTCAATGGTACACTTTACGAACATGGTGTGCGTACCCAAATAGCCATTTGGGATCAACGAGGCAGGGTGGGTATCGACCTTACTTTGCAAGCAGCAATGGCAGATCAAGGTTTACGCTTTAATATCACATCGAAGGATGCCATATTGGGTTATAAGACCTTTGCCGTCAACGACTCTAACTATGTTTATATAGGACGCGACCAACGTGTATCAGCCCATGTAGATATGCTTGCCAAAGACGGTACAGGTGTGAAGGTGCGCACCGATGATGAAGATACCGAAGCATTGCAAGATCTCACCCTCTCTATTAACAAACTAGAGCTAGGCGAAATCTTTAAGTTCTTGCCTTTTATGCCAAATATGTCGGGCGAGCTGAATGGCGACTACCACGTTGTGCAAACCCCATCGCAGCTTAGTGTGTCGAGCGATATGAACATCAAACGCTTTGTGTATGAACATAACCGTATGGGCAATTTGGGCGTGCAAATGGTATATATGCCAAAAGGCGAGAATAGCCACTATGTAGATGCGCTTATTAGCAAGGACGACATCGAAGTGGGTAAGCTTACGGGTACTTACGATAATGCTGGTGAAGGCTATTTAGATGCGGTTCTCGATATGAATAAGTTCCCTCTAAATTATGTAAATGGCTTCATTCCAAACGGCATTGTAGGCTTGCGAGGTGCTGGCTACGGCTCGTTAATGATGCAGGGACCACTGAACAAGCTTGATGTCAATGGCGAGATAAAAGCCGACTCGGCTTATTTGGTGAGCGATCCATACGGTGTAGAGATGCGCTTTGGCAATCAACCGCTGGTGATAGCAAATAGTGCGATAGCTTTTAACGATTTCAAGGTGTATGGTGCTAACAACAAACCGCTGACGATGAACGGAGCACTCGACTTCTCGAATACCAACCGTGTGATGCTAAATATGACACTTCAAGCACAGGATTTCCTACTCATCAATGCTAAGGAAAACCCACGCTCGGAGGCATACGGTAAGGCGTTTGTCAATTTTATCGGCAATGTGCAGGGAGAGGTGAGCAATCTTCATTTAAGAGGTAAACTAGATGTGTTGGGAAGTACCGATATGACCTACATTGTGAAAGAGCAAACCTTGATGAGCGATACACAGCTCAAGGATCTGGTGAAGTTTACCAATTTCAAGGATTCTACAGAGCAAGTAGTGCGTCGTCCCGACCTTACAGGCTTTGCAATGGACTTGCGCTTAAATATTGATGAGCAAGCACATATTAAGACAATCCTCAATCCCGAACACACCAACTATATTGATATGATAGGTGGAGGTGGGCTTAACCTAAGTTACGATCCTACCAACGGAGCGCAGTTGCGTGGGCGTTATACGCTCAATAGTGGTGAGATGAAGTACACCATGGATGTTATTCCTTTGCGTACCTTCCATATTCGAGAGGGTAGTTATGTCGACTTCACGGGCGATCCTATGCAGCCTACGCTGAATATCATTGCTACTGAAGCCGTTCGTGCGAGCGTTTCGAGTGGGGAAGGAAATGGTAAATTGGTCGATTTCAATTGTGGTGTGAAGCTCACAAAACAGTTTCCTAAGCCAAGTTTAGAGTTTATTATCGAAGCTCCTGACGATCAAGAAATGGAAAATGCGTTAAAGACAAAATCGTTGGAGGAGCGTTCTAAACTAGCCGTTACGATGCTAGCGAGTGGCTTATACTTCGATGGTGAGAATACATCGAGTGCTAACACAGCAATGAATGGTGCTTTGGCGAGCTTCTTGCAAACACAAGTAAACGCAATAACAGGGCGTGCCCTTAGCTCAATGGGGCTAGACTTATCGGCTAATTTGGAAACGGCAGCCGATGTAAATGGCTCATTACACACCGACTATACCTTCAAATTCTCGAAGCGTTTCTTAAACAATCGTTTGAGAATTATCCTCGGTGGACGTGTGTCGACAGGCTCTACGCTGTCGCGCGATAATGGGGCTTACTTCGATAACTTCTCTTTGGAGTATCGGCTTAATAAGAGCGAAACAAAATATCTCAAACTCTATTATGAACGAGAGGCATACGACTGGCTAGAGGGCGATCTCAGCGAGTATGGCATTGGTTTCCTATGGCGACGCAAGTTAGCCCGCTTTAAGGACATCTTCCGCTTTAAGAAAGACAGCGTTGCAACGCCAAAAACTGTAGTAAAAGACTCGTTAGTAAACTTTGTGAAGTGAGAAAAGAACAGAAAATAATGAAATATCCATTCCTAAAAAGAAATGCTATGAGAGGGCTTCCCCTTCTCTTGCTTATAAGTGTTGGGGTGTTTGTGCTAGCAGCTTGTAGCACTACCGCTGGTTTGCGTGATGATCAGCAGCTATATACAGGTATGCTTTCAACAAAATATAACAACTACGAGAAGAACGACCATTTTCTGAACGTGCAAGAAGAACTCGACCTTGTGCTTGCTTCAAAGCCAAATGGTGCGCTCTTTGGTAGTCCGTCTATTCGCTCTCCTTTCCCCATTGGCTTATGGATATGGAACGCTTTTGCAAAGGATACTACCTCTTTTAGTCGTTGGCTAGTAAAAGCCTTTGGCTCTACTCCCGTTACCATCAGCACCGTTACGCCCAACTTGCGTGTGCAGGTGGGTGAAAACCTATTGAAAAAGCGAGGTTATTTCAATGGAAAAGTTTATTATGAGCCTGTTCCGCAGCGTAATCCCAAGAAGGTAAAACTAAAATACACAGTCGATATGGGGCATCTTTGGACACTCGATAGTATCCGATACGTCAACTTCCCCAACTATATGGACACGCTCATTGTGGCTAGCAAACCATTGGCAGAGATCAATATAGGCGACCCCTTTGATGTGGCTACCCTTGAAAAAGAACGCCAACGTCTTACCACACTGTTTAAGGATAATGGCTATTACTATTATCAAAACAATGATGCTAGCTATCTTGCCGACACTACAGCAATACATGGTAAGGCGAGGATGCGCCTTCAATTAGCCGATTCGGTAGGCGAGCAAGCACTTCGACAGTGGTATATAGGCAACATTACGGTAAATCTTCGGAACGACTTCTTTGAGGAATTAACACAGCAACATAAGTCGCGTAGGTTTACGATTAACTACAATGGTAAGCGTCCTAAGCTCCGTACACGTGTGTTGAATAACGAGTTGAAGATAAAAAAAGGCAGCCTTTACAGCTATGAACAGTATCAAAAGAGTCGTCAAAATCTAAATTCTACAGGTATTTTTCAAGCTACCAATTTCACCTTTACTCCTACCGACTCGACCGATACTTGTAAGGTGCTCGACCTAAAGATTGATGCCGTGTTTGATAAGCCATACGATTTCTCTGTTGAAGCTTATGGTAAGGGTAAGACTAATCAGCGTTATGGTCCAGAACTTGTTCTCGGACTTACCAAGCGTAACGCCTTCCGAGGTGGCGAACTGCTGAATATCAATTTGCACGGATCTTACGAATGGTCGTCGGCGCGTAGTAATGGAGGTAGCACGTTTAGCCTCAACAACTATGAATATGGTGTAGAAACAAGCTTACAGTTTCCTCGTATCCTGAACCCTTTCCGTATGCCTAAGAAGTGGCGACGAGCGCACAGAGCAAAGCAAGTGGCAAAGGCTTTGGCAAAGGGTGAAACATATAGGCCTAAGCCACGTCCTACTTTCTTCTCCACTCCTACTACCCTTCTCAAGGCAGCTTTTAATATTCTCAATCGTGCAGAATACTTCCGTCGGCATGTAGTATCGGGCGAGTTTACCTATCAATGGCAGCCTAACGAGCGCAATATGTTTAGCCTCTCACCACTCATTCTCACCTATGAGTATATGAACACCACTACGCCTACCTATGACGAGCTAGCCGATAAGCAACCTTATCTAAAGGTATCTATGGCAGATCAGTTTATCCCGAAGATGCAATTCCAATACACGTATATGAGTCCAAGCACGTATCAGAACCCTATTAAGTGGTGGACAACGGTGAGTGAGGCCTCTAATATCCTATCGCTCGGATATTTAGCAGCAGGCAAAAAATGGAATGAAAAGGATAAGCAGTTGTTTAAAAACCCATACGCTCAGTTCTTTAAGGTGGAAACCAACTTTACAAAGACATGGGCATTGGCAAAGAAATCTACCATTGCTGCCCATGTCAATGCGGGGGTTATCTGGACGTATGGTAACAGCATGGCTGCTCCCTACACCGAGCAATTCTATGTGGGAGGTGCCAATAGCGTGCGTGCTTTCAATGTGCGCGAGATAGGTCCGGGCAAGTATCGTTCGGCTGAAAGAGCTTATTCGTATGTAGAGCAAACGGGCGATATTAAGCTACAAGCTAACGTAGAGTATCGCCCTCATCTCTTCGGATCGCTTTATGGAGCTGTGTTCCTCGATGCAGGTAATGTGTGGTTGATGCACAACGATGAGGATCGCCCTAACGGACAGTTTAAGTTTAGGAATATGCTCACACAGGTAGCACTTGGCACTGGTGTGGGACTTCGTTATGATTTGGGCTACTTCATGATCCGCCTCGACTGGGGCTTCGGACTCCATGTGCCTTACGATACGGGCAAATCGGGCTTCTATAACGTATCTTCATTCCGCGATGCACAAGCCCTTCACCTTGCTATTGGGTTGCCATTCTAGGAGAGAGGAGAGTGGAGAGTGGAGAGTGGAGAGAGTTCCATTCCTAGGTTTTCTAGGATTCCTAGTATTCCTAGTACCCCTAGTATTCCTAGTACCCCTAGAATACCTAGTATCCCTAGAAAAATTCTCAACTCTCAATTCTCAATTCTCAATTATTTTCCTACCTTTGTTGTTATGAAAGTAAATATTAATTGGAAGCATTTTTTAGTACTCTTCATCGTGATAGGAGGACTATATTACATTACACACTCTCTTTGGATTACAGGTGGCATCATGGCTATTCTTTTGCTCATCGACGGACTCTTGATGCAATATGAACATAGGAAGCGTGGAGAGCGTGAGATAGAAGAGATTACAAGAAAGCTGAAAGACGAAAAGGAAGATTAAGAATGGAAAAATTAATCGCCTTATACGAGCAGTGGGCAGGACACACCCCTACACATACCGAGAAGCTGCCGGGGGCTGGTAGCAACCGAAGCTACTATCGTTTTACCGACAAAGCGGGGAAAACGGTAATTGGGGTAATAGGTACTAGTCGTGATGAGAACCACGCCTTTATCTATCTTTCTGAGCATTTCACGGAGCGTAAGCTACCTGTGCCACGTGTATTGGCAGTGAGCGACGACGAGTTGCGTTATCTTCAGGACGATCTTGGCGATCGTTCCCTCTTTGAGGCGATAAAGGGTGGTCGTGAAGCAGGGGGAAGATACAACCTTAAGGAGCAGGAACTCTTGAAGAAAACCATACGCGAACTACCTAATATACAGATGCGTGGCGCACACGGACTAGACTTCTCTCATTGCTATCCACAGGCAGAATTTGATCAAGAGGGGGTGCTTTTCGATCTCAACTACTTTAAATATTGCTTTTTAAAGGCAACGGGAGTCGACTTTCATGAACTGAAGTTGGAAGCCAACTTCCGTATGCTTGCTAAGGATCTCACCGCCGAGCCTATGGAGGCTTTTCTCTATCGCGACTTTCAGGCACGTAATGTGATGCTCGATAGAGATGGAAACCCCTATTTTATCGACTTCCAAGGTGGCAGAAAAGGACCTTATTACTACGATCTTGCGTCATTCCTATGGCAGGCAAGTGCGAAGTATTCGTTTAAATTGCGCCGCCAGTTGGTGGCAGAATACTACGAAAGTTTGAAGCAATATGTCGAAGTGCCTAGCGTTCGCCACTTCGTTTCACGCCTTTCCCTCTTTGTGCTTTTTCGCACCCTTCAGGTGTTAGGTGCTTACGGCTTTCGTGGTTATTTCGAGCATAAGAAACATTTCCTTGAGTCGATTCCCGGAGCTATCCAAAACTTGCGTGATCTGCTCGCTATGGAAGGCGCACAGTTTCCTTACACTCACCTTATGGACGTGTTGCAAAGGCTTACCCAACTGCCACAATTTGCACCCAAGGTGGAACCTCAAAAGGAGCGTGCCGATGGTTTTAAAACAGCCGAGAAAGATATTTATGAGGCAAAGGCACAGGACGGTCCTGCCACATTCTCTAAGTATGATGGCAAAGGTCCGCTGGTGGTAAAAGTGTTTAGCTTCTCCTTTAAGAAAGGCATTCCTACCGACGACTCAGGCAATGGTGGCGGCTATGTGTTCGATTGTCGCAGCACGCACAACCCCGGTCGTTACGAGCCTTATAAGAAAATCAACGGACTGACCGAACCTGTTATTCGCTTCCTTGAGGACGATGGCGAGATAACAGCGTTTCTAAAGCCTGTCTATGCACTAGCCGATCACCATGTGGAGCGTTACATTCAGCGCGGCTTCACCAGTCTGATGTTCTGCTTTGGCTGCACAGGCGGTCAGCATCGCTCCGTATATAGTGCGCAACATTTAGCCGAACATCTTCACGAGAAGTTTGGCATAGAGGTACGTATCGTACATCGTGAGCAAGGCATTGAGCAAGTATTGCCCGCCAAATCTTCACACGACACCCACTAAGGCAAGCTATTTCTACCGCAAAAGGGCATTTCCTACCTATCGGAAATGCCCTTTTGCTTATTACCTTCTTCAGACCTTGGAGGTCAGAATCTGAGTGATATCTGTAAGGTAGTTACCGCTACGATGCTCACTCCGTGCATACCACAGCTGATGCCATTCGCCCTCGACGGTCAGATGGAGAGTATTTACGCTGTAACGCTGGTTGATGCTGTCGATGGCGGGCATAAGGAGAAGAGAAAATTTCTGATTGTCCTAATTTTAATTCTTCTTTTTTCGTATTATTGATACAATTTTCATTTGGAAAGAGTATCTGCTAAAAAGGAACGTTTTCGTTAAGCCAAATGAGCAGAACCGAGCTTGCTCGAGCTATGCCATGGCGAGAAAATGAAGGATGAAATCCAACTATTATTAAGTTGCTAAGATAGCACGATCATTATATTTCTTACTTAGTATTGATAAAGCTAATGAAAAATGATTCCTTGTTCGTACCTATCTGCGAAATAGCTTATTTCCCTTTTTGTGAATCCTACATCTACTGCCTTGCTCTCCCAATTCATCATGTTCTGAACTACATCCATAATGATAGTCTTTGCTGTGTGCTCATCAAGCATATAAAGCTCATGGGCATTATAAAGGAGATCTAAAGAAGAGGCGTTTGAATTGACATCGACCAACAATGCTTGATACATGTTGTTGGTTGGATTCATATCGTAGGCAGGAGATAATTCCCAGCCTTCCTTGTTGAGTAAGAAGGCATGATTACGGAAGTGATCATCAGTGTTGCCAATACAGATATTGAAAGCCACACGTCTGTAGAGTTCCTGCAGATTGGCCTCTACATGGTTTCCCCCACCCGATATAATGAAATCAACAATATCGAGATAACCTTTGCCTGTGCGCTTACCATCGCCATCGTTCAATCCAAGCAAAGTCAATGAGGAAGCCATGTGGACTCTCTGGTCTTGATCATTTCTATCAAACCTTCTCGAAAGCAGAATATCCTGACCATTGCCAGCTTTTATCACGTGAGTTTCTGCCACATTGATACCACATTCTTTCGCCATCAGATGAGCGAAATGCTCCCATCGGGAGACATTGATATCGTCATTGATTGAGGGGAATTTGGCAATATAAAGATGTCCATCGCTCTGTACGCAAGCTTTTGGTCTGGCACCACCCATCGAAGAACCTGGTTGGAAGAGACGTTGTACCCATTTCTTTTCTGGCTCTAAATGTTTGTACTCGCTCTTCTCAATCTCTCTGGCAGCTTGCAAAAGTTCGTCAATATGAATGGTAGGTGGCACACTATAATCTGGTGAGCAGCTGATATACTCACCCGACGATAGATCTTTGAATCGAAACCCACCCATACGCAGCTCATCCTCCACACCTTTGAGATAATCCCAATCAGATAGTGTATGACTTGTTTTCCCTTCTGTCTCCAGTGTGGTACGGAGGTCTATCAATCGTTGTCCCCATCTGTCGGGGAGTGCATCAGAAAAACAGCCAAAGATATGGTTGCCCTGACTGTATTGTACCCCAGGGTAAGGACGAAGGTCTCGCCCGAAATCTATCTTTGGATAGTGTTTGAGCCAGTTTTTATCAAACTCAAAGGAGAAAACATCAGCGCCTCTTAGGTATTCATGCCCAAGAGTACCGATCTTTTCTTCCTTATCCATCCAGTCGAAACTGGCAATCACATCCAACTTTTCCATATCTTATCTTTTTGATGCTCGTTTCTTATTCTTGATACCTAAGTCCTGTACCATGTGGCCCAGTTCATCATCTTTAGCCAAATAGAGTATATCATCTTCGAGCTGCAGCGCATTGAGTACACGCATCACCACCCCGAGCGACACCGTCGGCTCGCCCTTCTCCAAACGTGAGAGGGTAAGCCTTGTGCATTGCGCACGTTGAGCCACCTGATCCATCGTCAGGTCTCGACGTAATCGGGCTAGGCGGAACTGCTCACCCACAATGTTCAACTTCTCTTGCAACCCTCTAGTCATCCAGTTGGCTTTGGTAAACTTCGTCATAATGTATCTTTTATGGTGCAAAGATACAATAATATGTTTAGTTTATAATACTTTATTCTGACATTTTTAGCTCTCGACAACTATTATCTGGCTATACACAGTGTTGATTCTTTCAAATGACGATTTATATATTCGTTCAGTTTACTGATGTAAGGCTCGTCCCGTGGTATCTCACTTGTGAAAGTCCATTTGAAGTCATCAACATCACTATATTGCGAGTAGAATTTTATTTTCTCCATAAGCTGTTGGGCGGTTTCAGGTATAGTTTCTTTAATCCCTGCATAGAAGAACAAGGATCCGTTCATATCCCAGGCTTGTAGAGCTTGTTTACCTGAACCAAATTCATCCACGAAGAGTTCTATATTAAGGTTCATCCGACATTTCGAGTGATAACATAAATAAAAAGAAGAAAACTACTTAATTTATTGTATATTTGAATATCCACAAACAAATGTACAATTATGAACAGTAGTTTTCTATATCACGCTTGGGGACTTTACAGCCTCGAATGTACTAGAGAGGAATACAAAGATAATACTATTATTCTGAATGTCTAAAGCAAAAAACGGTTATGTGTATGTCCAAAGTGCGGTAAACGCAATTTGGTTAAGAATGGCTACAGGATTCGGGATTTTGTAGGACTTCCTATCGGTGGAAAGAAGATAATCATCCGCATGAAAGTTCAACGTTACAAATGCAAGCATAAAGATTGTGACTATGACCAGCAGGAGAAAATACCCTTTGCCACAGGCAGTCGCTCCTATACCCATCGTTTTGCCAAATATGTAGTAGATCTTCTCCGTGGCATGACATTAAAGGATGTAGCCAACCACTTGAATGTAACATGGGATACGTAAAGGAGATTCATTCCGTCTATCTCGAACGTCACTACAGTCCACCTTCTCTTAAAGGTGTTAGGAACATTGGTATTGACGAGTTTGCCGTAAAGAAAGGTCATATTTACAAGACTATTGTCGTTGATCTTGATACAGGCAGGATTATCTATGTTGGTGATGGTAAGGGAACTGATGCTCTTGATAGGTTTTGGAAGAGATGTAGGCGTCATAACGTACGGATAGAGCATGTGGCTACAGATTTATCGGCAGCATTCATTGCATCAATACTTGAAAACTGTCCTAATGCAGTACATGTCTTTGATCATTTTCATGTTGTGAAACTTATGAAGGAACATCTTGATGATATAAGGAGAAAGGTCTATAATATGGAGAAGGACATTAATAAGCGTAAAGTCCTTAAGGGTACAAGATACTTGCTTTTGGGAAATGGAGAAGATATATTTGACAAACAGCACAAGACAAGACTGGATAATGCACTTGCCATGAATGAGCCGTTATCTAAAGCCTACTGTCTGAAAGAACAGCTTAGAGAAATCACTGCTGTCCACGAAAATCCGTTAACATTTGCTCAAACACCTTGTAAATAAAGAGGTCTTCATACAAAATAGGCACTCGGAGGTTTTGAAACTGCTATCTTTGCAAGAACTTACAATTTGTAAGCATCTACAAATTCAGGGTAGTTATGAATCAAGGTTGATATGTATTCACGCAACTTGTAGATTTTCTTCCAAGGAAGAACTTTGAGTGGTTGGTAAAGAAGTATGAAGGCAACAAATATGTTAAGAGTTTTACTTGTTGGAACCATCTGATGGTTCTTCTATTTGGTCAGTTGTCCAATCGTGAGGGATTACGAGACCTTATTGTAACCATCAGTCCGTTCAAGTCAGCGTTCCACCATCTTGGTTTTGGAAAGAATGTCAGTAGAAGCAATTTGAGCAAGGCTAATGAAATACGCGAGATCAAGATATTCCAGGAGTTTGCAGACAAGATGGTTTCCATAGCAAGGGAGAAACGAGGAGTCGTCAAGGACTTCTTCATATCGAACAATGTCTATGCGTTCGACTCCTCAACAATATCATTGTGCCTTTCTGTATACTGGTGGACTAAACTGCATCATGGGAAAGGAGGAGTGAAATTGCATGAACTGTATGATGTGAAGACGGACATTCCGACATTTTCTGTCATATAAGCCTATTTCTTTGATTTACGCAGTGTGCGTTTTGCCCATAGATAGTAGCCTGTAATAGGTAGGATCACTCCTATAAGTGTAACGAGCAATCCTAGTATCTTACTAAACCAGCCACCCCAACTACAGACATGGAGCGAATAGATTAGCCCACCTAACTGCTTTGCTGCTTTTTGGTTTTCGTAGCGTTCTGCCTTTGTTATCTTGCCCGTTTGGTTGTCAAACGCGTAGTTGTCGCTAGCACGCTGGTTGCCCCAACGGTCGAAACTCACCTTTGCTTCTCCCTCACTCACCTCTATTGTTTTATAGTTTGGATTGGTTTTCGCTAATTGATCAGCCACTTTTTGCCACGCATGCGCATCGAGCGTACGAGGCTTATCGCCTTTTTCGCCCGCTTGTGCCTTCTCTTTATGCTCCTTTTCGTATTTCGCACCTACAAGCGAATACAAGCCCGAACGCCACCAAGGAAAGGAATAGCAAAGTCCTGTTATCGCAATGATAAGCAGGAAGGTAAGAGCATAGAAACCACCCGCTACGTGGAGGTCGTACCAAAAGCGTCGCCAACCCTTTGTAACGTTAATGCTTAATCGGTTTTTCAGCACACTCGCTTTGCTTGGAAGCCATATCAGAAAACCCGTAATAAAGATGAGCAACACTATGAGAACACTCCAACCTATCACGGCTTTACCCAAGAAAAAGCTATCGTCTTTAGGACGTTTTTGCAATAAGTTGCGGTGTAAGCTTTGTATTGTAGTCATCGTTTCTAGGCGTGTCGCCTTGCCTTTTACCTCTCCTGTGTATTGGTTTACGTACAAAGCTTGTCGCTTTTTGTTAAGATTTACTTTGTAAGCCTGTGTAGGATCGGCAGCAATGGTAAGGCTTTTTAGCATAATAGGTTCTTCGTCGTCTTTAGCTTGCTTACCTTCTGCTTTCTGCTTATCCTTTGCCGTGTTAGCCGTTTCAAGTGTTGCAAGATGGGCTTGCGCTATAGCCATAACCTTATCAGCAGGCAAAGCCCTTTTCCCATTACGCTCCACCGTGCGCATATCTGCTTGTGCCACTGCCGTTATTTCATCCTCAAAGAGGAGCATTCCTCCCGTAAAGGAAATGATAACAAACACTATTCCTATAGGGATAGCGAGCCATACGTGAATGTTTTTGAAGATTTTTTTCATAATCTTATTTTGTTTGTAGATGATACAAAAAGATGGATAGTGCAAGCGAGCGCAATGAAAGTTTACTTTCAAATTGCCGAGTGCAGCCTATCTTATGCAAAGATAGTGCAAGCGAGCGCAATACAAGCTTGCTTGAATATTGCCGAGCGCAGCCTATCTTATGCAAAGATAGTAAAAATAGTGAGGAACACAAGCAAATAAAGTTTCAGCTTTAAAAGGTTATCAATTACTAAGCAAAAGATGATGTTTTACTCACCAAAAGATAACCCTTTGCTCGGTAAAACATTACCTTTTACAACGCACTAGCTATCAAGCCGTTAAAAAAAAGCGCATAAATAATCATTTAATAACAGTAATTGCAAAATAAATGTTACAAATAAGCGCATTTGCACCGCTACAAAGTGTTAATTGAGAAAAAAATAAACACCAAAATATTTGCAGTATCACTTATTTTGTGTATATTTGCAATACACAACACGTTTAGCACACCATTTTATACAAAAATGATATGCTAAAAAGGTGTATAACAGTAGATCTTTAAAAGCTTTGAATTGTAATTTAGTTTTCATAATACATCATTTTTGGTTAGTAAAGAAAAAAAGCAGGCAGTTCGGGACGAATACCTGCTTTTCAAGTAAACCTAAAAAGATGATGTTATAACTATTTTATACGAACGTTTTCGTTAAGCCAAATGAGCAGAACCGAGCTTGCTCGAGTTATGCCATGGCGAGAAAATGAAGGATGAAATCCAAGCTTTAAATCTTTTTGTTCTCTTTTAATCGCTAACAAAATTAAGAAGCAGCGACAAAAAAAAGAAAATCTATAAATAGAAATAAAAGTATAGAAAGAGAGCAACATAATAAGAACACAGCGTAAATACATAATAAAAGATCACAACGTTTAAGGATTTATTCATAAAAGGCGTTCTGCTGAGATTAGCAGGACGCCTTTTGCTTTTCTATATTTTTTTACATTTCAGCCTATAGGCTGGTTCTATAAATAATAATCCTCCTTGTTGCCAAAAGTAATTTTCTGGTTGCGTGGAGCCTTCTTGTCAAATTCGCTCATGTTCCATTTGGAGATACAACGAACAGGAAACCATATATCGGTCATAGTAAAGTTTCCTCTGAAAAATCCACTTGTATCCAATGATCTATATTTATAAGTTCCAGACCCTGACACAAGATATGGGTCATAATTGGTGTGTTCCAATGCCTTATTAGGAGTAATCGACGGATACACCATACCTCCCTTGAACTTAGGACGACCAGCCTTTCCCTCACCGTTGAATATTCGAACAACATCCAGCTTTTTGCAGTGTTCCCAAAATTTATCATCAGACACTTCATCTATCGAGATGGGCAAATTACCTATCCATCTCGCCGTAACACTTGTCCTGACTCCTCGACCGTCATTATTCCTATCATCTGTGTGTATGACGTATCTGTAAGCACACGCATAGCGGTTTCCCGTAACGTCTCTGTTCTTTGTAAAATAATTATGCTTGAAACGTATGCCATAAACGATAACCCTATGATCTTGTTTATAAATACTGGGCTGTTTGTTCTCTACGTTACAAATCTTATAGATTGAAGTATATAAATGAGCTTCCTGCTGTTTATTGCTGTATATATCTTTCTCATCAGGATCGCTGATGGGCAACTGAAGCCATTCATTAAAATATCCTTCAAGCCTTACACCACTTTTATTGTCTATGACAAGGTCTTTCCCCTCCAATTTATCGTCTATCATTTCACCGTCAGGATATACTTTAGAGGTGGCATACGGAAACGCTCCCGACAGTTCCCTTATGTCTGGCACCCTGTATCCTTCTGGAGCAATCTTTTCTTGTGCTATCCGCGAGAACGTCATAACCCCCATGCTTGCGTCTTGTTGAGGAAATGCCCCTTTCCCCGAATTAGGTGTGATGTCGTTTGTAAATTCTCGAGGATTTGTGCTCGACAAATTACTTTTCGCAAAACGCGCCAACGGAACACGCCACTTATACTTACTATCCCCAGGTCGCATTACTTTAAGATTTACCTCCAACACCTTACCGTTATAAGGGCTCCAATCTTTAATCTCCGTAATCTCGTTCAGCGAAGGATCACCTACGATAAACTCGCCTTTTACTGCCTTTTTATCCTTAAAATCATTGCTGTTTTTTAACCAACCCAACATAAAGCCTCCATACATCGAAGTAACAGCAGTAACATTACGCTCCTTCACGTCATAAGTGTCCGATATGGTTTTTTCTTTACCCCCTGCATTGGAGAATTTATATACATGCTTTTTAACTCCTCCTGAAAAAGGCATTCCCCATACATAAAATTCATCATACTCCGTTCCGCTATTCTCACTCCCGAAGAGTTCTTTGCGATAACGATACTCGTGCGCATTGATGGTGGTATATTCTTTCTTGCTTGCAATAAACGCTTTGTTGGATTGCCAGGTACGCTCTTGCTCCAATTCGCGTTGATCGCTTGGCCACATCCAGAGATTATAATTTTTCACGCTGTTAAGATGCGATACTTTCACATCTCTCATCTGGTTGACATCGCTGCTTTGAAAATGATCCTGAAAACTATAAAAGACATTTCCAGTCAGTCCTGTACTCGAAAACAAATACTTATGATCTTGTGCGTCTATCAGTTTCTCGTTTCTCTTTATTTTTAGTTTAAACACCACCCCTTGAGGTTCGAACGACAGTTTGTCAAAAGAAATCGTATTTTTCTTCTTAATGTTTACTTTTACCCAATCTGCCACAAAAGGCACTTGAAAGAGATGCTTCTTGCCGTCTGCCCCATAAGGTTCATCCCACTTATTATCCTTCTCGTACCCAAACCCAATGGATAAAGGCAAGTCAACATTGTGTTCGTCATTATGATTTCTATCTACATTACCTCCGACAATGCCACAGATATACCAAGAAGAACCTACCTCAAGATCCTCACCATTGAAGTTCAACCATTCTATTTTCACGTCTGGCTCATAGGTGGTGAGCTTCCAGCCCTTATCATACCGCTCTTTGCTTTTCCATCTTATCCGTAGATAGCCTATCTTCCGAGAAGCATCTACATTTTCATTCGCATCCTCCTTGATGATATAAGCGTCTGTCTCGAAATCGTTATCCTCTGTCAGTCGAAACATATCGTCCATCACGACGGCAGCCCGTGTCTCATTTTGCGGAAGTATAGCCCGTGCCGACGCACCATCTATACATATCGTGGTAAACCTGGCTTCTTTTGCCACCGTCCCAGCGCCACCCTCCGACATTTGGATGGTATCCACACAACTAATCAGCGTGATGAGACTAAAGAGAACGGAAACACATCCGCTCAACCTGAAACCTCTCATCATCATTCCTTCTTTTTTCTTCATTCTCCTAAACATTTTTAATTTTCACCATCGTCCTCATACTCGCTATAATCTTGATTGCAAGAGTGGTCTTTGTCGTTCGAACAAATGTTGCCCGCAAAGTTGCTCACATGCTCAAAATTAGAAACAGTCGAATTTTGCCCTCCTGAAACGGTAACTAAAAAAGGCACCTCCGACACTAACGATAAAACTTTAATTTGTGGTTTTAAGTATTTTTTTCTCTTACCCATCGAATAAAAAAGCGTTAGTTAAAACTTAATTTTCCTATCGGGATACAAATGTACAAACGTTAAAAAAGGATAACAAACGGGGGGGGGGGGGAAATTTATACTTGTTTAACTAAACTAACAACACGAGCACTCCGCCTTAACAGTTAACAACAATCTAAAAAAAACACTCTTTAACAAAGGCTGGTTCTATAAATAACTCGCAATATGACTCGCCGTCTTAGTCGCAGCGAAAGGCAAGCAAAACAAGTGCAGAAGCTGAATGAGAAATATGAAGCCTACCTTAATCGTGGAGGAAAAGCAGAATCGTACAAAGGGTATATTGGTGTTTTTCCTCGTAAAAAAAAAATCAATCCTCAAGGTCACCCCGATAAAAATTAAATTCCAATAAGGCAAAAACAGTTAAAAAATAGTTTCTCCTTAATTCCGCAGTATTTTTTCTTGTGAGAAAATTTTATATGTTGAGGTGTCTTTTTGGGACTCTATATGTTGATATGAGGTGCTTCGGTGTTTCTTGTTTTTTTCTAAGCATAAAATCCCCCACCCAAACCAATGGGGAATATTAAAACCA
>OBLO01000975.1_pt1 | contig 26246 bp, 25 predicted proteins | sample 1519401 | NCBI WGS metagenome assembly OBLO01 (sample SAMEA2602897, study PRJEB22501) | metagenome | reverse complement strand
CCGGAAATGAATATTATGAACCGGTAGGGTCATACAGAAGCCGTAAAGAAGTAGTAACATCTTTCAGCAAAATGCAGGACCTGTTAAAAGAATCAAAGACATTTACAAGAGAGGAACTGGAAGCAAAGGGATATGACAGGAATGTAATTGCTGCTTATGAACAGGCTATCAATGATGATTCCCCGACAGATACACGAGAATATGTAATTCGTCCGAAATTGTTCAGAATGCCAATTGGCGGCGGTGTTGCTTTATCTAATGTAAAATACGAAAAGGCAATCCGGGCAATTGAAGATAAATATGAAGTAAGTGGGGAAGAAGCCAGAGAAATGGCAAAGGGTATCCTAAAGAGGAAAGAGGGGCATCGTTTCTTTGGTGCAACAATGGAACGAAACAATCAGCAGGGATACTCACAGGATATGCTCCGTGTACTTCACATGTATACGACACAGGCCACTCGGTATGTAGCATTAGAGAAGTTTAAAAACGAATCATATAAACAGTTTGAGAAATTCTTTGGCGTTCCGGTTGATGAATCAAAAGGAGCCGGCTTGCAAGGGTACATCAAAAAATACATTGACGATGTAAACGGAAATCCGACGCGGATAGAAGAAATCATGAATCAGACGTTGAACGCAATTACCGGCGGTAAATTGTCTAAATGGTTTGGAACTGACCGTCCCGCAATGGTTCTTTCTAATAAGGAAATGCAAATTGCTGCCGTATTGAAATTAGGACTTTTGAATGTATCGTCGGCCGCTATCAACTTGACGCAGCTTTCTAACGCAATGACACATTTAGGAATTAAACCGTTCTTTAAAGTTCATTGGGCAGGCGGACGATTTACAGACGCTGAAAAGAAATTCTTGAAAGATGTCGGAGTGGATACACAATTGGGACTTGATACAGGCGCAGGCTATGACAAGACAAGAGGTGTTGGTAAATTCGATAAATTCACGGAATACTCTTTAATGGCGTTTACATGGTCGGAGCAAAAAGTGCGACAAATCACTGCTCTTATGGCGTTGCATGAGGCAAAGAAAAAGGGGATGTCTTATTCAGAAGCTGTGGAATTTGCACAAGACGCAAACGACAAAGCGAACTTTGATTATGGCATTAACAATGCTCCGCTCTTTATTCGCGCCGGAGGTCCGGTTACACAAATGTTGTTCCAATTCATGAAATTCCCGGTCAATCAGATAAGCTTTATGTCAAACATTGTCCGGAAGGGTACCAATGCACAAAGAGCGAGATTGATGATTCCTTTATTGCTTGCCGGTGCTAATGGCGTTCCCGGCTGGGCAGCGTTAGTTTGTCCTATGCTCGCGGCTATGGTTGCGGCTGCAAGTGGAGATGATTATGACGATCCCGATTTATACCTTAAGAAGAAGTGCTACCAATGGGCAGGAAACGATCCATTCTGGAAAGGATTCTTGCATGTAGGCTTTTACGGATTACCGGCGCTTGGCGGTGTAAACGTGGGACGGCGTGTCGGCATCGGTGACTTTGGTGGAGATGTAAGCAAAACACTGCGAGGGGAAAGATATGGTTATGACTTGGGCGACTTCGCTGTTTCTCTTGGCGGCGGAATTTTGGCACAGTCTATATTACAGGCGTCCACTCAATATGATCAAGGCAATACAATAGAAGCTATTAAGGCGATGTCCCCGGCGGTAGGAAATCTGGCACAAGCTATAGTCGGAGAAAGAAAGACAACAAGAGGTAGACTTGCCACTAAATATACAAGTACAAATGAAAGAATTATGAAGGCGCTTGGATTTATGCCGCTTGATGAAACTATAGAGAACGAGAAAACAAGAATGATAAAAGAGGAGAGGGGGGTAAATACAAAGACAGATACAAAACTCATTGACGCTTATATCAGAGCAAAAGAAAATAATGATAAGGAGGAGATGTACAGACTTCTGGAGAAACTCGAAAAGAGAAAAATTTCCCTAAAACGAGTGACGAATGAAGAAAAGAGAAAGAAACAGACGCAGCTTGACCGCGCGATAGAAAACGCCGCAAGCAAGAAAAAAAGAAGAGAATTAGCAGAAACATATAATTGGTAACAAAAAAGGGGGCAGCAATGTCCCCTTTAATATTTAAAAATGAGAGGATAATAATAAAAAAATGTTTGTTGTTTGTTTCCCGGAAATTCCCCTGCAGGTACTGACCGATATTACAGGGTGTATTATTTTTACATTGTCATTATTAATGGCAGACGTATTACTGAGAGTGATTATAGAATGTAACAATTATCTTTTAGCTACTAACAAAAAAAGAACATTTAAAAATTATTTCACAACAATTATCTGGTATGGCTGGGGAGAAGTAGGAAAAGAGAAAAAAAGATTTTTGGTGAGTAAAGGCTTAAGAAACGCCTTAACAATTAAAATGACAGTGCAATATCCGGCACTGTTTTTGTTTGCTGCTTTATCGTTTCTCTTGCCGGATATTATCATTGCTGGCTGGCGGTTTGATTTATTTATTTCTTTTATTTTTTCCATTATCCCGGTTGTCTGTGAAGTGACGAGTATCATTGAAAAACTTAATATGCTTGACGCGGAAATTGTCCGCATGTGGGATAAGTTAATGAGGTTAGTAAAGATATGGCAACGAGAATAAAAAGGCTATGGCAGAAAATAAAAAAGAGGTTTGTTTTCCCGCTAATGTACTGGGCAATCCTATATGCAGTCATATGTATTTTTTGCATTTTTCTGTATATATTGATGACCTTGCTTGACTGGTGGATAACTGGAAAGGGAAATGAACCGGAACTGAGAGCATTCATCACTACACTTCTATCTGCCGGGGCGGTCGGAGGGATTCTCGGCATAGGACGAATGTTCGTGGACAAAGACCACAATAAAATACCTGATATATTCGAAAAAGAGGGAGAGGAACATGAAAGGAATCGACGTTTCTGAAAACAATGGAGTAGTTGATTGGCAGGCAGTTAAAGACGCAGGCATTGAATTTGCGATTATACGCATAGGATATGGAAAGTTTAATTTAGATAGCAGGTTTATAGAAAACGTGAACGGAGCATTAGACGTAGGCTTAAAAGTGGGGGTATATCATTATTCCTATGCACTATCAGATGATATGGCAGGCGTAGAGGCACGGTTTGTAGCAGATACTATCTTTGATTGTGGATTAGAAAATAGCCTTGAAATGGGTGTTTGGTTCGATATGGAAGATGCCGACGGTTATAAAGAGCGGCATGGCGTCACTGATAGACAGGAATTGACGAATATGTGCAGTGTCTTTATTAACCGTATGTGGGAAGAAGGCTTTGACTATGTAGGACTTTACGCGAACTATGATTGGTTGACGAATGTATTGTATATGGATCAACTTGATGTAGCAGTGTGGGCGGCGCAATATAATTCCACTTGCGACTATGATGAGGCGGATATATGGCAATATACAGATAGTCTCGAGATTGACGGCAAGTATTTTGACGGTAACGTCACTTTATAAGCGAGGGCAAAATGAATGGTAAAAAAGAAGATATCCTTATGCTTGTGTTTGTTATTTCTTTTCTCGTTTCCGTGTTCTTTCTCTGCTCGGGCAGAAGCACAATACACGATTTACGAATCGGAGCTGACAACATTAGAACAGAACTTAACAACGCTCGCGAAGCACAACGAAAAGAAGCAGACGCTATTGGACGCGCAAGCGAAGCAGCTGGAAGAAGTACAGAAGCAATTAGCAATAGTCAACGAACAACTGAAGAAATCAAAAGAATGGAACGAAAAGACGCAGAACTCATTGCGGAATGTCAATCAATCCTTAGAACAGTACGAGCAAGAGGCAGCAAAGAAAATCAAAATTAAGACAAGACAGAGAAATCTATGGATTCTAATTTCTGTAGGTTTGGGATACTTGGCGGTAAAGTGATATAATAATAAACAGATAGGTCGATGACGATTGACTAAGGTCCTCTTCTTAACATCGTGGCAAGTTACGAGTTTTGACGGGGCAAGAAAGGGCAGGGAGAAATCTCTGCTCTTTTTTTATTGGGAATTAGCACCACTGTTTTTAGAAAAATGTTGGAGATAAAAAATTAGTACCGCTCTTTTTTAGAAAATATTGGAGATAACATTTGAAAAAGAGGGTTGCAGAATCAAAGACATCGATAAATACTGACTTTTTTAATACTTACAACTTTAAAATTCGGTGCTATAATAAAGATGTCAAGAGAGAAATCTCTTGCTGTCGGGGGTAATACCCTGTTGGGTTAAAATGAAATCGAAAGTGCAATAATCGTAAAGCTAACGAGAGTTGCGGAAAATGAGCAGGGAGAAATCTCTGCTCTTTTTCTATTGCATATTTTTTTGAATGGTGATATATTTAAATCAGATAATTCATGAGGAATTATTCTAAAATTGTAATTCCCTAATATTTCTCGCTAAGGTATAATCGGAATTACATGGAAATAGGACGGCGCAAGCCGTCTTTTTTCGTTGATAAAATTGACTGTAAAAAAATTGACCGTGAATTATTTTATAGGCTATATATGATATAATTCATTTACATTTAAATGCTTTTAAAACAGGTAAAGTTTTTTCCGTGGCTACCACGTGGCTACCAAAGTTATTTTTTGAAAAGTGTGAAACATTCGACGAATACTGAACAAAATCGTTATTTTAGATAAAATGTTTTTTACTCATGCTATAATACAAGTATTGAATTTACATATTTAGGAGCAGGAAATGGGAAGATATATATTCCGGTGGTCACCGGCACGGATTGTTGCCACTGCGTTTTTTAGCGTCAGCTTTGTCGGATCGATTCTCTTATATTTGCCGGTTTCACATATGCCTGGGGTGGAAATTACTTATTTAGATGCTCTTTATACAGCTGTAAGCGCGATGTGTGTCACCGGATTATCTATTGTAGATACAGCAAAAGTTTTTAATTCTTTTGGACAGATCGTGTTGGCTGTATTGATTCAAATAGGTGGTCTTGGGGTCTCTACCATGGGAGCAGGAGTTCTTTTAGCCTTAGGCAAGAAAATGGGTATGAAGGAACGAAGTCTTATTCACGATACGATGAAGCTTGATTCCTACGCAGGGGTTGTCCAATTCCTCAGAACATTATTTGCTACCACTTTAATTATCGAGTTTATCGGTGCAATTTTAGGGTATTGGGTATTCAGAAAGCATTATGAACCGCTGGAGGCTTTTGGCTTAAGTCTGTTTCATTCGATATCATCCTTTAATAATGCAGGACTTACTATTTTATCGACAGACAGAAGCATGGCAATGTATGCTGAAGATCCGTTTATGCTTATTTTGACATTACTTCTTGTGTTTATGGGTGGATTAGGGTTTATTGTTATCCGTGAATGCTGGATAAAACACTTTGTTTGGCGCAAACTGAGCATGCATTCCCGGGTCTCTTTGTTTATGGCGGTATTGCTTTTGTTTGGTGGAGCAGTACTTTTGAAGGCTACAAATGACATTTCCTGGCTTGTCGCTTTTTTTAGCAGTCAATCCGCAAGATCTGTCGGGTATGAAGTATTTCCTTTTGAAGAGTGGTCACCGGCCGGACTTTTGGTTATGCTTATTTTGATGTTTATAGGAACATCTACCGGATCTACCGGCGGAGGTGTCAGAACCAGTACAATTTTTGCGCTTGTATTGGGGATACGCCGTGTTGCCACCAATGCACGGGCAGAGGCCTTTCATTATTCAATGTCGCCTGTAGTATTCAGAAAAGCTGCGGTAGTTGTGCTTTTCGCTATTTCAGATATTATTATCAGTACATTTATTCTATTGGTTATTTCACCGGGACTTACCTTAGCGGAAGCTTTTACTGAAATGTTGAGTGCATTTACGACAGTCGGTTTGTCTTTGGGGACAACAGCCTCTTTGAATGAATGGGGGAAATCTCTATCGATTCTGGTCATGCTGACAGGAAGAATAGGTCCTATTACGGTAGCAACTGCCTGGCACTTCCATGACGAAACCAGAGCACGATATCCGGAGGGAAATATTACTGTCGGCTGATGGAGGGAGCTATGTTTAGTTTTAGTACAAAAAAACCTGAAAATTTATCTTATGGAGTGGTAGGGCTTGGACGGTTTGGATATATACTGGCTACAGAATTAGCTGCCTACGGGTATGATTTGCTCGTCGTAGATACTGATGAAAGTATTGTCCAAGATCTTCGGTCTGTAACAGAAAATGCAATTGTCGTAGATGGTTATGATAAAAAATCATTAAAAGATTCAGGCGTAAAAAATTGCGATGTAGTCATTGTGTGCTTAGACGAGGAACTGGAAAAATCGCTCTTAGTTACTTTAAATTTGATTAATGCAGGTGTAAAAAAAGTCATTTCGATTGCAAATACATCAGAACACGGTGAAATATTAGAAAAACTCGGAGCGGAAGTTGTGTATCCGAAAAGAGATATGGCAGTCCGTTTGGCAAGTCGTTTAAGAGCAAATATGATTCTTGACTTTGTACAATTAAATGAGCAAATTAATATATATAAAGCAATTTTACCTGAGGCACTTGAAGGACAAACTGTCAGCGGAAGCGGATTGCGTACGAAGTTTGAATTAAATATCATTGCGATTCAGAATCGTGATGGGGTTAAAGATATGATCAGTCCGGGTTATGTTTTTCAAAAAGGAGATATACTTTTTTTGGCGGGAAGTAAAGAAGGATTTAAGGCACTCACCGAGTGGGTGGGGCGTAACGAGGAATAGAATGTAATAAAAAACCGAGTCACTTTGTGATTTGGTTTTTTATTGTCTCGAAATAATAGGGAAAACGTGCAGTATGGTATAATTAAACATAAAATGAGCTTATTTTTGGAGGAAAGTATGGAGAAAAAACTGGTTATTATTGATGGCAGTTCTCTTTTATACAGAGCATTTTATGCATTGCCAATCCTTTCTTATAACGGAATCCCCACGAATGCAGTGATGGGATTTTTAAATATGCTCTATGATATTTATAGGAAAATGGATCCCGAATACGTTGCGGTATCTTTTGATAAAAGTAAAGACACGTTCAGATCGGAATTGTATAAAGATTATAAATCCACAAGAAAACCGGCACCGCCGGAACTGATTCCCCAGTTTGACCTGATTCGCGAAGCACTTCGTACATTAGGTGCGGCCGTTTATGAAGTTGCCGGATATGAAGGCGATGATATTCTCGGCACTTTGGCAGCACATTATGAGAAAGAAATGCCGGTTGCTATAGTGACGGGAGACAGGGATGCTCTTCAGTTATCGAATGAGCAGACAACTGTATATATTACGCAAAAGGGAGTCTCCCGGATGGCGGCGATGACACCGGAGTCAATTTTTGAGAAATATCATATTACACCCCGACAAGTTATTGATATGAAAGCATTGATGGGTGATACAGCTGATAATATTCCGGGCGTTCCGGGGATTGGAGAAAAAACAGCACTCAAGTTACTGACGGAATATAAGACATTGGATAATTTATATGCCCATGTTTCAGAGGTGAAGGGGGCAGTGGGGAAAAAGCTTGCAGAAAATAAGGATTTGGCTTATCTCTCTTATAATCTGGCAACGATAAAGAAAGATGTACCTTTTAAATTTTCTTTAGATGAAATGAAACAGCCCGTACATTTTTCTGAAATGGAGGAGTTTTTTGCCCGCTTGGGTTTGACCAGAATTTCTGATAAATACAGTTCTTTGCCAAGGTTTAAAGAACTGGCGGCAGCTAAAAAAGAAGAAATTCAGACCCGTTCGGTAAAAGCAGAAGCATTTACAAAAGATATCAGTTTGGAAGGTAAAGTGGCCGCACTTGCCCTTCAATATGAGGGAAAATCTCCGTTTTACAAAGCGACTTGTGCGGTAGTAGCTTGCGAGGGACATGCTTATAGCGTACTGCCAAATCAGTTTGAGGAATGTGGAAAAATCTTAAAAACAGCAAAAGAAGTTGTTGTAGAAAACAGTAAAATTATTTATGAATCAAATTTTCCTTTTGAGGGGATTCCTTTCTATGATATGGCACTGGTGTCTTATCTTCTTGACCCTGCCAGAACGACTTATCCGTTGTCTTATATGGCGGAACTATTTAACGTGCCGGCTATATTTCCGGATCATCTGGAGCAGGAAGAAAAAGGTTCTTGCATCAGTGAATTTCTTTTGATGATTTATGAAAAATCTTTGGAAAAATTGGAAAATCATCATGTCACATCTCTTTTTAGGGAAATAGAAATGCCTTTGGTTCCGGTTTTAGCAAAGATGGAAAAAGCCGGCATTGCTACGAACCGGGAGCAGTGGGAATGTATACGAAAGGATATGAAAGCCAGAGAAAAAGAGCTTCTGGATGAAATTTACAGAGAATCGGGAGAAGAGTTTAATGTCAATTCGCCTAAGCAATTGGGTCATATTTTATTTGAAAAAATGGGAATGCCTGCCGGTAAAAAAACAAAGAGCGGATATTCTACGGCGGCTGATGTACTGGAAGGGCTTGCAGAAAGCTATCCTTTTGTGAAAAATATTTTAGAATACAGAACATTAGCCAAATTAATTTCCACCTATTTAGATGCTTTACCATTGCTTATCAATAAAGAAACAGGCAGGATACATACTTCTTTTAATCAAATGGTTACGGCTACGGGACGATTGTCCAGCTCCGAACCGAATTTACAGAATATTCCTGTTCGGACCGATGAAGGGAAAAAAATACGTTCACTTTTCGTACCCGGAGAAGGGTATGACTGCTTTATTTCTTCAGATTACTCACAAGTGGAATTACGTATTCTTGCTCATATGTCGGGAGATGAAAGCTTAATCCGTGCATTTACAGAACAAGAGGATATTCATCGCAGAACTGCAGCGGAGATATTGGGCATTCCTTTCGAAGAAGTAACGGCAGAGCAAAGATCTCATGCCAAAGCAGTTAATTTTGGCATTATTTACGGTATCAGTGACTTTGGTTTGGCTAAGCAGTTGGGAATCAGTCGCATTCAAGCCGGCGAATATATAAAAAGATATTTTGAAAGATATCCGTCCATTCATAATTTTATGGAAAAAATGGTGGAAGAAGCGAAAAGTACAGGCTATGCTAAAACATTATTCGGTCGTTATAGAAACTTACCGGACATTAAAAGTTCCAATTTTAACCGCCGCTCTTTTGCAGAGAGAACCGCAATGAATACACCTATACAGGGAACAGCGGCAGACATTATGAAGTTGGCTATGATAGAAGTGGACCGGCGTATGACGGCGGGGAATTTTAAGAGCCGCATATTGCTTCAGGTTCATGACGAGCTGGTGGCGGAGGTCATAGATGAAGAAAAACAAGAGATAAAATCACTGCTGAAGGAAGCTATGGAGTCTGTTGTTACCTTGCGTGTTCCTTTGATTGCTGATGTTCACGAAGGAAAAAACTGGGCAGAAGCCAAATAGGTGAAATATGTATAGAATCGGATTGACAGGCGGGGTAGGAAGCGGTAAAAGCACGGTCTCCTCTTATATGAAAGAGTTAGGAATACCAGTTATAGACGGAGACCGGTTGGCACAAGAAGCTGTACAGCCGGGGAGTGAAGCAATGTGCCGTATAAAAGAGGATTTCGGGGAAGAAATTTTTTGCAAAGACGGTACACTTAATCGTGCAAAAATGGCAGAAATTATTTTTGCGGATGATGAAAAAAGACAACTTCTCAACCATATTATCCATCCTTATATTTGGGGAAAAGCGCAGGAACAATTGCTCAAATTTCAGGAGGAAGGGAAAACGGTGGTTGTTCTTGATATGCCTCTTTTGTTGGAAATAAGCTGGCAGCTCAGGGTGGAGGAAGTATGGGTGGTCAAGGTTCCGGTGGAGGTACAAATAAAAAGGGTCATCGAAAGGAATGGGATGACGGAGGAGCAGGTGCGGGAGAGAATAAGAAACCAGATGCCTACAGAAAATAAACTCAATTATGCTGATGTAGTCATAGATAACAGTTATACAGTGGAGAATACCAAGCGTCAGGTAAGAGAAGCGTTGTCCCATGTGCCGGGGTTTATATTCCCCAAAGAAAAAGAGGTAACTGACGGTGAGAGGAATGAATAGGAAAGTGGAAGTTTCCCGTTTGGATACATCGTGGGGAAAGAAAATTTTTACATTTTTGTTGGGAGTGGGAAGTCTATTTTGTTTTTTTATACTTTCAAGTCCTTCCATATGGAAGCCCAGTCCGGCGGTACAGCAAATTATTAATGAAAGTGCAGCGCGGGAGCAGTTATCCCCTTTTTTAATAGAAGCAGTAATGCTCACGGAAAGCAAATTTGATGAAAGAGCGGTTTCGAAAGTGGGAGCAGTAGGTATGATGCAGCTTATGCCGGAAACGGCGGCTTGGATTTCAGAAGCAAGCGGACTTCCTGCAGACCATCTTGACAGACCCGGTGAAAATATTCCTTTAGGGGCTTGGTATTTGAATTTTTTATTAAAAAAATATCATAATAATGAGGTTTTGGCTCTGGCTGCTTATAATGCGGGGAGAGGTAATGTAGATGAATGGATTGAAGAGTTGGGATGGAAAGAAGATTTTTCCTCCATAGAGGGAATCCCGTTTCCTGAAACACGGGAGTTTGTAAAGTCAGTGGTAACAGCACGAGATAGATTGGAAGAAGAGAGTAAATAATGGATAATCAAAAGACACTTGATGAAAAATCTGCCGAGAAAAAAGCATTTATCGAATGGGATATTGAAAACGATCTACCCTCGAATATAGGTCCTTATGTATTGGAAAGAACAGATGAACAAGACGGTAGGATTTATAAGGCTTTCAGATGGATAGATCATCAGTCCGGATGGGAAGTACGGGCGGTTTTTGATGGGGAAACTGCAGATTATATGATTAAAATATATTTAAACTTTATGACGTTTACTCAAATCGAAGTTATTTCGTCTGATTTTGAAACGTTTAAAGAAAATGTTAAGAAGCTGACTCCCGGTATTATTGAAAAAGAATTGATAAAAAGAGATCATATTTCGGTGTTGATAAAAGACAAGGGGTTTGTAAACTGGAACTATGAAACCTTATTGCCTGCGCGGACAGAAACCTATGAACGTGTTATTGAACCTAAAAACCCGATAACCGGATTAAACGGATCTTATATTATCGCTGCTTATCAATGTAAGAACCGGGAGGCGGCTATGATATTTTTTTATAATGTATATAGAGATGAATACTATGGAGAGATGCGTTCCAAGGGAATTCCTCTCATTATGCATAAATATGATTCACAAACCATTGATGAGTTTTCTAAAGTACTTAAATCCAATTTGCTAAAAGACTTACAAGATTTATATGAGCGTTCTTAATCCGGTAAAAAGCATATTTTTCATAGGATTTATCCATTTGCGGATAATCCGCAATTTATGATATAATAACCAAGGTAAGTCAGTTGTTATTTTATAGTTTCCTGTAGAGTGAGCCCCGGCTCACTTTTTCTTATAGTAGGGGGGAAAATGAGTAGAAAAGAAGTTGAATCGGCAGTGGAAAAATTGCTGGAGCCTGTTTTAGCGGAAAACAAAATTGAATTGGTAGATGTGGAATATGTGCGGGAAAGGAACTGGGTGCTCCGGGTTTTTATTGATAAAGAAGGCGGTGTAGACTTAAATGACTGCCAGGAAATCAGTGAAAAAGCAGGGGCCGTATTGGACGAAGCAGATGTGATTTCCGATAATTACATGCTCGAGGTTTCTTCCCCGGGATTAGACAGAGTAATCAAGAAAGATAAGGATTTTATCCGGTATACAGGCGAAGAAGTGGATGTAAAGCTGTTTGCACCCACGGAAGAAACAAAAGGGGCTAAAGTCTTTACCGCTATATTAGAAGGATTAAACGAAAACGGAGCGGTCAAGTTACGTCTGCCGGATGAAACATCTGTCGAATTAGATAAAAATAAAATTTCACAAGTCAGAATACATTTTTCTTTTTAATGAGGAGGAGTAAAAATCGTGAACAGCAATTTACTGGAGGCAGTGAAGGTACTGGTAAAAGCTAAGAAAGTTGATGAAAATATTATTTTTGATGCCTTGGAAATGGTGCTTTTGACAGCTTATAAAAAAGAATCTGGCAGTAATGCCAAGACATCCATCTCTTTGGACCGTACGACAGGAGACTATTTTATTTATGCAGAAAAGAATGTTGTTGAAAAAGTAGATCCCGAATCGGAAAATGCTATTAATGAAATTTCTGTAAAAGAAGCCAAAAAAATCAATAAGGAATATGAAGCAGGAGATATGCTCCGCATAGAGGTAACCCCAAAGGATTTCGGTCGTGTAGCGGCACAGGCGGCGAAACAGGTACTGATACAGAAATTGAGAGAAGCAGAACGTGGTTCTATTTATGATGAATTTTCCGGAAGAGAAGGAGACATCATTACCGGAACTGTAAAGTGGAGCGAGTCAAGGACGGTTTTTGTCGATTTGGGAAGGGTAGAAGGAATCCTTCCTTTTTCGGAACAGATTGAAGGGGAGACTTTTCAACCAAATGATAAAATCAAGTGTTATGTGCAGGAAGTAAGAAAAACAACTAAAGGACCGGAAATTATTTTATCCAGGACACATCCCGGTTTGCTGAAGCGGTTGTTTGAAATGGCGGTCCCTGAAATTTACAGCGGTACCATAGAAATTAAATCTGTAGTAAGAGAAGCAGGATCGCGTTCTAAAATTTCTGTATTCGCCATGGACCCCAACATAGATGCTGTGGGTGCTTGTGTAGGCCCGAAAGGACAAAGAGTACAAAATATTGTTAATGAATTGCATGATGAAAAGATTGATATTGTCCGGTGGGACGAAGATCCGGCTATCTACATTGCCAATGCTCTTTCGCCCGCTAAAGTAGTTTCTGTTTCTGTGTGGGATGAAGAAAAATCTTCATATGTTATAGTCCCTGACTATCAATTGTCGCTTGCTATCGGTAAAGCAGGACAAAATGCAAGATTGGCAGCTAAATTGACCAATTGGAAAATAGATATTAAAAGTGAATCGCAGGCAGCAGAAGAAGGATTCGGAGATGATGAAGAGGTAGAAGACGATATCCTTGAAGACATTGAACATCCGGTAACAGAGGAGGAGGATAAAGAGTGAAAATAAAAAAAATTCCCCTGCGTATGTGTGTCGGCTGCAAGGAGTTAAAGAACAAGAAAGAACTGTTACGAATTGTGGCACTTCCTACCGGAATGATAGAACTGGACCGAACCGGTAAAAAGTCGGGGAGAGGGGTTTATGTATGTAACAGCATTGATTGCTTTCAAAAAGCCTTTGAGTCTCATGGGCTCGAACGGTCATTAAAACGGCCTGTTCCTCGGGATGTATATGATGCGATGAAGGAAGAAATTCAGAATGGATGACTCTATTTATAAGTTGCTTGGGCTTTGCAAAAAAGCAGGGCGACTTTTAACAGGAAACGAACAGGTTACAGAAGCAATAAAAAAAGGTAAAGGATGCCTGCTTGTGATGGCGGATGATAGTGCGGATAATACAAAGAAAAAATACCTTTATTTGGCCGGACAAGCAAAACTGACGACACGATTCTTTGGGCAAAAAGAAAAATTGGGTCGCGCAGTGGGTCACGAAGTAAGGACTGCAGTTTTAATTACAGATCAGGGTTTTGGGAAAACAATTATCCAGAAAATTGATGGCGAAAATAAGAAAAGATAGGAGGCTGCCTATGCCAAAATATAGAGTATATGAGTTAGCGAAAATATTTGATAAATCAGCAGAAGAAATTATTGAAGTCTTGCAAAAACATCATATTGAAGTTACAAACAGATTGAATAGTGTGGATGAAGATGCAAAAAAAATATTGGAAAATGTGTTTGCACCGAAGCCTAAGAAAACGAAAAGGCCGCCTATGAGGACAGTAAGATTCGACCAGCAAGGTCGGCCTAAAGGAGCAGATAAGGGGACAGAGTCTAAAAAATCATATTCTTCTTATACTGCCGAATCAGAAAAAGAAGAACCGAAAAGTAAGTCTTCCTTGAATGAACCGGTTGATACTAAAGAGCCGGTAAAAACGAGTGAAAGAAAAATCGGTGGGGAAAAGGAACAAGGAAATAAAAATCAGACTCCTTCTCATAAAGGAACCGGAGCAGATGTTCCAGTAAAAGAGAAGACCGCTCCAATAATGCATCAACGAAATGAAGATAAAAAAAATGGACAAAGAAATGAACGGACAGATCGAGGTGCTCGTGGAGACCGTCAACAGCGAGGAGATCGGAACAGAAGACCGCAAGACGGAGACCGCGGTCAGAAGCAGGATAGAAGCGGACGCTCTCAGACGGGTGACCGTACCAAAAGGAATGACAGGAACGGTCGTCCGCAAACGGGAGAACGCCAGCAGGGAAATGATAAGAAGAGACGTCCACAGTTTGGAAACAGACCGGCAAAAACAGATACATCTATAGAAGAAGTGATTCCGGCAACAACTCGGAGAGAAAAACCGGAAAAGAAGAAGACAAGAAAGGACTATGAAAGAAGTCGCAGAGAAAAAGAAGGAGGATCTCTTATGGCCCGCTCTTTAAATCAGAGCAAGAAGAAAAAGCGGGGAAATGACAAAAAGGTGTCTGTATATCCGACGGAAATAGAAGTATCAGGAAGTCTTACCGTCAAGGAACTTGCGGAAAAATTGGGGCGTGAGGTATCCGAGGTTATCAAATATCTGATGATGGATGGTGTTATGGCAACGATCAATCAGAACTTAGATATGGACACCATTGAAATTTTGGCCGAAGAATTTGGCGTGAAAATTTTACAAGCTGCTGCACCGGAAGATCCGACAGAATATGTACCGGAAGAGGATAATCCGTCAGATCTTAAGTTAAGACCGGCGGTTGTTACAATTATGGGACATGTCGACCATGGGAAAACCACACTGCTGGATGCATTGCGTTCTACAAGTGTAGCTTTACATGAAGCAGGCGGTATTACACAGCGTATCGGTGCTTATCAAATCCGGTATAAAAACCATAAAATTACTTTTCTTGATACACCCGGGCATGAAGCATTTACGGCCATGAGATCTCGCGGAGCTCAATTAACTGATATTGCTGTTTTGATTGTGGCGGCCGATGATGGTGTCATGCCGCAGACAATAGAGGCAATTCACCATGCAAAAAGTGCAGGTGTTCCGATAATTGTTGCTATTAATAAAGTGGATAAATCCGGAGCAAACCCGGACCGTATAAAAGAAGAATTATCTCACGAAGGACTCATTGCGGAAGACTGGGGCGGAGATATCATTATGGTTCCGATTTCTGCCAAGAAAAAGCAAGGACTTGATGATTTACTGGAAAACATTTTACTTGTGGCAGAAATGCAGGAGTTGAAGGCAAATCCGAATCGCGAAGCTTACGGTATTGTTGTAGAAGCACAGCTTGATAAAGGACGCGGTCCTGTTATGAGTGTTTTAGTACAAAACGGTACTCTTCGTGTCGGTGACGGAATTTTGGCCGGTAAAAGTTGGGGACGTGTCCGTGCTATGACAAATGAAAATGGGCGGAAAATGAAAAATGCAGAACCAGCTGCACCTGCTGAAATATTGGGGATGAACAGTGTCCCTGAAGCAGGAGACAGATTCTTTGTAATGGATGCCAGCAAAGCAAGAACGATTGCAGAGCTTCGGGCTTCTTTGGCTAAAGATGAGGAAAACAGAAGTGTACAGAAGGTTACTCTGGATAACATCTTTGAAAAAATCAAAGAAGGGGAAATGAAGCAGCTGGATATTATTATCAAAGCTGATGTACAGGGGTCTGTAGAGGCACTGGTACAATCTTTCCAGGGGATTAAGAGTGAAGAAGTCCGTATTTCTATTGTCCACTCTGCGGTAGGTGCGATTAATGAATCAGATGTGATGCTGGCTTCTGCGTCCAATGCATTGATTATCGGATTTAATGTCCGACCTGATGCGAATGCGAGAGCTTTGGCAGAAAAAGACAGTGTAGATATCCGATTGTATCGTGTCATTTATGATGCTATTGATGATGTGAAAGCAGCAATGGCCGGTTTGTTGGCACCTACTATTAGAGAGGTTCTCCTCGGACATGCTGAAGTACGCCAGGTTATTCATACGCCAAAAGTTATTGTGGCAGGATGCTATGTCCAGGACGGTAAGATAACAAGCAATGCTATGCTGCGTATTGTGAGAGATGGTATTGTTATTCACGAAGGAAAAATCGGTTCGTTACGCCGCTTTAAAGATGATGTGAAGGAAGTTACCGAAGGGTTTGAGTGCGGTATTGCTATTGATTCATATAGAGATGTAAAAGAAGGCGATCAATTAGAAGCATTCAAATTGGAGGAAGAGGCTGCTGAACTCGAATAATATGTAAAAGCGGCATGATTTCTATATGTCGCTTTTTACTCATTGCAAGATAGTGAGGTATTCATGTCAGAACTTAGAGTAAAAAAGGTAGAAGAATTTATCAAGCAAGAAATAGGAAACATGCTGCTGATGGATTTAAAAGATCCGCATTTAGGGTTTGTGACTGTGACCGGAGTCAAGATCACGGGCGATCTTAGAGAAGCAATTGTCTATGTCAGTTTGTTTGGTAATGAAGAAAGCAAAAAAGAATCCCTGCTGGTACTGGATAAGTCAAAAGGGTTTATCAGGAAAGAGTTGGGAAAACGGTTGAAAGTATACTATACACCGTCTATTCGTTTTGAAGAGGATACATCTTTGGATTACGGAATGCATATTGACGGTATTTTAAAAAAAATACATAAGGAGGAACAATGAGCCTGCGTATAGGGCATGCAAAAGAAATTGGAATGGAAGAAACTATTGCGTTTTTGAAACAACACGAAAGATTTCTTTTAGTGGGACATGAGCATCCTGATGGAGATGACGTGGGATCCATCTGTGCGTTGCACAACGTTTTAGTATCTTTAGGAAAACAGGCAGACATGGTTCTCCCTGACCCGGTGCCGGAAATATTCCGTCTGGTAAAAACCTCAGAAAAGGTAATGACAGCTATTCCCCCGGATAGAAATTACGACGCACTGGTCTTTACGGATTTGGGAAATCTGGAAAGAGGAGGAAATTTTGATTTTCCTGATGTTCCGAGTCTTTGTATTGACCATCACCGCACAAATGAAAGGTATACAGATTTTCTTTATTTAAAATATAAATATGCAGCTACTGCCGAAATGCTTGCAGAGATGTTTTTTGCTATGGGAATAGAGCTTGATAAAGATACCTGTAATGCTCTGTATATGGCAATCGGAACAGACAGCGGCTTCTTTAAATTCAGTTGCACTTCAGAAAATACTCTGCTTATGGCAAGTCGACTTGTAGGAATGGGGGCCGATCCTTCTTATATTTCCAACAGGCTTGATGAGAAAACGGAAGAGGCTATGAAATGTTACAAGCTGGTGGCTGACACGATACATTCCTATCATAACGGAAAAATCGTAGTAGCCTATATGGATGAAAAAGCAATGAAATTAGATGGCGAAAATTCTGATTATTATGCCAGCATACCCCGCTGTATTAAAGGGGCTGAAATTGCTGCACTTTTCAAGTACAGAGGAAAAGATGAATATCGTGTTTCTCTCCGCTCTCTGAATTATGCCAATGTATCTGAACTGGCCATGGAATTTGGCGGCGGAGGTCACTGGAAAGCAGCGGGCTGTACAATAAAAGGACCGCTGGCGGAAGGGGAAGCAAAGTTTGTTGAGGCAGCGGTGAAATATTTGTAATGGATGGTGTTCTGAATGTTTTTAAACCTGCCGGAATGACATCCTTTGATGTGATTGCTTTTTTACGGCGGGTGTACGGACAAAAGAAAATCGGACACGGCGGAACATTAGACCCGATGGCTGCGGGCGTACTGCCTGTTTTCTTGGGCAAAGCTACCCGCTTGATAGAATATGCGCCTATTCATAGAAAAAAATATGAAGCAGAATTCATCATGGGAATAGCTACAGACACGGAAGATATGACGGGCCGGGTAATGGAGACGGGTGATGTAAATTCAGACAGGGCGGTATGGGAAGAAGTAATTTCCAGATACCGGGGGAGGATTAAACAGATACCTTCCCAATATTCTGCCATCCGTGTTAATGGAAAAAGAGCTTATAAATTGGCACGGGAGGGAGAAGATGTCAAACTTCCCGAGCGAGAAGTTGATATTTACCATTTGTCAATCCGAGAAATAAGATTGCCTCGTATATTTTTTTCCGTAGAATGTTCTTCCGGAACGTATATAAGAGCACTGGGGCGTGATATTGGAAAAGAATTGGGAATTCCGATGACAATGTCATTCCTTTTGCGAACAGCCATGGGGACTTTTACGATTGGGGAAGCTAAAACTTTGGAGGAAATAGAGCAATGCCCGGAAGAAAGTATTATTCATGACATACGCTCTCTTTTGACGGATTTGGACTCTGTTCAGCTTTCAGAAGAGAAAGCAAAGGCCTTTTTACAAGGGAAACGGATTCCTTTTTCTGAGAATATAGGAAAAACTGTTTCTGTATTTTATGAAAATACTTTTCTGGGCATTGCGGAAGTTAAAGAAAAAATACTTTTCCCAAAGAAAGTTTTTGGTGAGAGTAAATGAAAATTATTAACGACTTACATCCGCAAGAACTCCCAATGCCGGTAGTGCTTGCCGTAGGATTTTTTGATGGAGTTCACAGAGGGCATCAGGCAGTTCTCAAAGATGCGTTGAAACTTGCAAAAGAAGTGAAGGCGGCTCCGGCAGTCCTGACCTTTTATCCTCATCCTATGACTGTTTTAGCACCCGATATACCTGTACCGCTTTTATTATCACAAGAAGAAAAAGAAAAAATTATAGAAGATATGGGATTTCATTATATGATTGTAGTCCGGCCCAGCGTTGATTTTTTAAGAAAAACGGCAGATCATTTTTTGGCAGACTTAGGAGGCATGTATCATTTAAAAGGAATTGTTACAGGTGAAAACTTCACTTTCGGTAAAGGGGCAGCAGGGAATGGATTTTTATTAAAAAAATACTTTAAAAATACTTCTGTACAAGTTCATTTGATTTCTTTAAAAGAAGAAGGCGGAAGGATAATATCAAGTACGGGAATCCGGGAAACTATATTGGCAGGACATATGAAAAAAGCTGCTCGGTTACTTGGGAGAAATTATGTAATCCGTGGTGATATTATTCATGGTTTTAAAAGAGGAATGCAGCTTACAGGATTTCCTACAGCAAACTTGAGACCTGAGAGAGGAAGGATTATCCCAAAAGATGGCGTGTATGCCACCAGAGCAAGGATAAGGGGACATTCATATCCGGCAGTAACAAATGTGGGGAGAAATCCGACGTTTGGGAATGAAAACCGTAGTATAGAGAGCTTTATTATTTCTTTTGATGAAAATATTTATGACGCACCTTTTGAGTTGGAATGGATAGACAGAATTCGTGATGAAATTAAGTTTGACAGTGTAGATTTATTGAAAGAGCAGATAAAAAAAGATATTGACACAGCGAAAAAATTATTAAGATAGAGAGCAGGTCTTCAGGGATTGCTCTCTATTTTAATAATTGACATTCTATAGGGTATAGAATTACAATAAACTTATTCTTTATACAGCCTTTAATTGTATAAGCGGCATTTATGTATAAAAAGGAGAGATGTGAAATGGCTATTTGTTTTTCTGAAGTACTCGCAAAAATGAAGGGATCCGATTTGGGACCGCTTTTGGCACTGACTGCCCAGCCGGATATTATTTCTTTTGCAGGAGGACTCCCTGCACCGAAAACATTTCCGTTAAAAGATTTAACAGAGGTGGCATGTAAAGTAAGAGAAGAAGACGGAGCAGGAGCTATGCAATATGGGCCGTCTTTAGGATTTATGGGACTTCGTGAGGCGATTGCAGAACGTATGAATCGGATGTACATGCCTATGGGAATGGAAAAAGTAGAAGCCAAAAATATCATGATCGTTACAGGCTCTCAGCAGGGGCTGGATATTACGGGCCGTGTCTTTCTTGATAAAGATGATGTAGTTCTTATTGAAAGTCCGTCCTATTTGGGCGCTATCGGTGCATTTGCATTGGAACAGCCGAAGTTTATTGAAGTACCGACAGATGAGGAAGGCATGATTCCGGAAGAACTGGAAAAGTTACTGGAAAATACAGAAAGAGTAAAGTTTATATATGCCATTCCGAATTATCAGAATCCTACAGGTATCTGCTGGTCTTTAGAAAGACGACAAAAGTTAATGGAACTTGCTACAAAATACGAGATTCCTGTTTTTGAAGATAATCCGTATGGAGATCTCCGTTTTGAAGGAGAAGAGATTGCACCGCTGATTTCTATGGATCCCAAACATTTGGTAATTTATTCCGGCACATTTTCTAAAACTCTCGCACCGGGAATGAGATTAGCATGGCTTGTTTGCAATGATGAGATTCTCGCCAAAATGGATTTGGTTAAGGGATCTACAGATTTGCATACACCGTCGGTTACCCAGCGAGAGGTAGCTATGTATATGAAAAATTATGATTTTGAGGCACATGTACAGGAAAATTGTCAGTTATATGCACACCGTCGTGATACTATGTGTGATTCCATAAAAAAATATTTTCCGGAAAATGTGCATTGTACCTATCCGCGCGGAGGATTATTTCTTTGGGTAGAATTACCTGAAAATTGTGATTCCCGTGAGCTTTTTGCAGAAGCTATTAAACGGAAAGTTGCTTATGTACCGGGAGACAGTTTCTTTCCTGCATCAGGCAAGAAAAATTATTTCCGCTTAAATTTTTCTTATAATGACGATGATGTAATTGAGGAAGGCATTAAGCGCTTAGGTGAGGCAATCAAAGCCTATTTGAAATAAAAATAAATGAACTAAAAAAGACCGTGTCCGGATGGGCATGGCCTTTTTTGATTTATGAAAAGACTCAGTAGCCTTTTTGCTTATCAATTTCATTGACTAAAGGGAGTCCTTGGCTGAAAGAAATAAAGTTATCCTTTAGCAGATAAAGAATTCGATCCCATGAATCCGGTGTGAAAGAAGCCACATGTGGTGTGATAATGACATTTTTCATGGACCATAAAGGGTGATTTTCGGGAAGGGGTTCTTTAGAAAATACATCAAGAGCGGCCCCTGCTAATTTTTTCTCTGCCAAGGCATTGATTAAAGCCTCTTCATCTACGATGGATGCTCTTGCAATATTAATAAAAATTGCACCATCTTTCATAAAAGAAAAGCGTTCTTTATTAAAAAAGTGTTCAGTATCTTTAGTAGCCGGTAAAGCGGCAATTATAATGTCTGCTGCCGGTAATACTTCATTAACCTTTTCCGTGGTACAAATTTTATCGGCAAACAGTTCTTCAGAAGCATGTTTTTTTACTGCGATAATTTTCGTTTCAAAGCTTTTGGCTCTTTGTGCAATGGCGCGACCGATTCCGCCAAAACCTATAATAGCTATTGTCTTCTTATAAATTGAAAAGCTTTTTGGCCGTTTCCATGTTTTGGAGTCTTGCTGGCGGACGGCTTGAGGAATCTGTCTGGATAAACCGAGGAGAAGTGCCATTGTATGCTCGGCAACTGTTCTGTCATGGATACCGTGAGAATTAGTCAAAGCAATGGAACGCTTTATCATTGATGGAGATAAAAGGCGCTCTACACCATCAGAAAGTGAGTGAATCCAACGGACATTTGGAGCTGCATTTAGAACAGGTTCTACATCTTGGAAACCCCACATGGCAATAGCATCTGCATCTGAAATATAAGGCAGTGCCTCTTTGGGAGACGGGTAACTTTCTACAATGGCACCGGGAACAGAAGACTGTAAATCCGAAATCCACTGATCAGAAAGTTTATTAATGACGACAAGTTTCATAATATCCCTTCTTTCTTTTTTCCATTATAGCATTTCACAAGACAGCATATAGTTATGAAATGCTATAATGAAGAAAAAATAATGGAGAGATAATTATGGCTTATAAAAAAAGAACACCTGCCAAGAGCAGGGGGACAAAATCAGGAAGAAGTAAAAGTAAAAAGAACGGCGGACATCCCTTTTTACTCTTACTGTTTTTTTTAGTTGTTGTTTCTATAGCGGCTTTTACAGTGAATCATCCTTTTAGTGAAACCGTATATGATGTATCGGCAAGTACAAACATACATCAAGGAGATAAGAAAAATAAACCGCTTGCTCCTGATGAGAGCACAAAGGGGTCTGCTCGAGAAGAAAACTCCGTAATTGATAAAATTATAAACACGATAACGGGAAAACAAAAGGCGCTCGGCACATTTAAAAAGATAGAAGAAAAAGATGGAGAAATCAGAGAGAAGCAAGAGGGATCCGCTAAAAATAATCCTGCTTTAAAAAAGAAAGAACCGGCATACGGAAAGAGTTCTACAGAAAAAGCAAATTCTGTAACAGGACGTTTAGCTGTTGTTATAGATGATGCAGGTCTGGATTTGGAGTCGCAACGAGTTTACCAAAATATAGGAGTCCCTTTTACTCTGGCGGTTATGCCTAATAAACGTTATACATCCGAAGCAGCAACAGAATGGTCAAATCACGGACTCCCCGTTATTTTACACCAGCCGATGGAACCGGTATCCGGAGCGGGAATGGAAGATAAAACAATTTTAACATCGATGAGTGATGATGAAATCAGAGATATGCTTAGGGAATCCCTGGCACAATTGCCGCAAGCGATAGGCATCAATAATCACCAGGGTTCCAAGGCGACAATCGATTACCGGGTAATGAGTGTCGTGATGGGAGAGTTATCAAATCGGGGACTATTCTTTTTTGACAGTCATACCAACACTACTACTGAAGCGGATAAAGCGGCACTTGCATTTGGCGTTCCTTATGCCAGAAATGATTTATTTGTAGATAACTCATCTGATGAAGCTGATATTCGTGCGATGATAAGGGAAGGTGCTGAAAGAGCAAAAAAACGAGGCAGCTATATTATTATCGGACATTGCCGCCCTCATACGGCCGCTGCTTTTCGTGAAATGGTACCAATCCTGCAAGCTGAAGGAATTGAGTTTATTTATTTATCATCGTTACTACATTGAGGAGAGTGTATGCATAAGAATAAAATAGCACTTATTTCCGGCGGAACTTCGGGAATCGGACTGGCAACAGCAAAAATATTATCAGAAGAAGGGTGGAAAACTGTTCTTCTCGGGCGTGATAAACAAAAGGGAAATCAGGCAGAAGCTGAGGTAAAAGGCAGTCTTTTTATTTCCTGTGATATAAAAAACAAAAAAGAAATTGATCAGGCTGTAGAGCATATAAAAGAAATGGGGGAGCTTTGCGGTGTGGTGTCATCTGCAGGAGTTTACAAAGAGGGACTTCTGGAAAACATGTCAGATGAAGATATCAAAGAGCTTTTTGATACGAATGTATTTGGGACTATACAATTTATAAAGACGGTACTGCCCTATTTAAAAAGACCGGGCGGAAGTATTGTCACCGTTTCCTCGGATGCGGCCACCCGAGGGAATGTCCAGGGGAGTATATATAGTGCAACAAAAGGTGCGGTTACAGCTTTTACCCGGTCATTGGCATTAGAGCTTGCTGTCGAGGGAATTCGTGCTAATGTCATTTGTCCGGGGGATGTAAAAACACCACTTTTAAAGAAACAGTTAGAAAGCTATGGAGGAACCATTGCAGAGATGGAAAATTGGTATCCATTAATGCGTATTGCAAAACCGGAAGAAGTGGGCCAAGTCATCGCGTTTCTTTTGTCTGAAAAAGCATCTTTTATGACGGGTGCTATCGTGCCTGTAGACGGCGGACTTACTGATTGGTAACATTAATTTAGAAAACAAATAAATTAATGTTGAAATAAAATTAATAATTATGTATAATTGAGTTAATCCAAAATAATAAATTTGTTATTGCAGAATGGAGGAACTCTTATGAAAAAAACGTATTTAGCTGCTTTATGTGCCGGTGTCATCGCTGCTTCTTGTGCAGTAGGCTCTGCTTCCGCACACGGAGTATTTTTTGCAAACCGGCTCGATCAAAAAGCATTAGTGCTTGGCGAGGGACCTGGGGATAATGCTTATAAACCGTCATGCGTAACAGCCGTTGATGCTTACGATAAGAATTTTTCTTCCATGAATATAGAGACTGTTACTTATAAAGATCATGTGGCAATTAAGCCGAGTAAGGATTTGGGTGTAACGGTAACATTCTTCGATTATGGATATTTTACAAAAGATAAAGCAGGTGTAATGCATGAAGCACCGTTTAATGAAGTGGCAGATGCGGTGAAAACAACACATGCAATTAAATGGAATGTTCATTATTGGAATCCCGATGTAACACCTGGCGGCATTTATAATGTTCCGATTCAGATTGTACCAAGTGTCAATCCTCTGACGCTCCGTAAGGGTGATACTTACAGAATTCGCGTGTACAAAAACGGACAGCCTTATGCAAATGCACCGCTTATCAAAGATGTTATCAATGATTTAACCAATGAATCTACCGCAGATAAGGACGGTTATGCAACAGTCACTGTTTCTGCGAATGGTTTGAACGTAGTCGGTGTAGAAGTGGCCGGAGATAAAGAAGATGAACATACAACTCAGAAATATTTCTCTTCTCTGTCATTCATAATTGATCCGGAATAAACAGACAAAATAGTATCCTAAATAAAAATGAGTCGGTAACTTTAACCGACTCATTTTTTATGTTCCCGTGAGTGTATTTAATTTTCGGAATGAAACTGGAAAAAATCATAAAAAGATTATAATTGGTTTTATACATTTACAACATTACCATAATTTTTGTATTTAACATCATATGTCGCCTAAATATATGATTATAGGGGAATGACAGAAGTTTGCAATATGGGCGGGTTAATTATACTCTGGGTCAAAAAGTAATAGATAATTTATGTGATATCTAGTATAATTAATATATAGAGGATGTAGTTTTGAGGATAATGAATTGATAGGAGGATACTATGAGCGAAGACAAAAAAGTCCAAATAATGGATGAAGTAAAAGATACATTGCCGACCGAAGACGTCCGGGAAGGCATTTCCGAAGCGGATGTCGAAGTGACTGTTATCGATGACCGTGATAAGGAAGCGGAAAGTTTAATTCGCTGGGGTGCAGCACGTGCCGGCGTGATTGTAGTGGCACCCTTGCTCGGCACAGTTTCTTTAATTGCCAATGAAGTATATATGATATCTAAGATAGGAACTGTTTATGGTGCAGATATCCCGCAAAAAGCAGTATTGTCATTTATCGGCTCATTAGGAGCTACCGTTGTAGGGACCACGATTGCCACGTTACTCCCTCTTCCTTTTATACAGGTGCCTGTTGCAGTCTCAGTAACCTACGGATTGGGGAAAGCAGCCGTTAAATGGATTAAGGACGGCATGCCTGATGATACAAGACCTTATAAAGAAGTATTTGAGGAAGGACGGGAGGAAGGAAACAAATTGGCAGAAGAAATAAAGGAAGATCCGCATAAAGACATCCCTCTTGGTGATGAAAAAGAAGATTTTACGAAAGAAATCAAAGATAAAATAAATAATATTTATCCGGAAAAGGCACATGATACAATGGATAAATTATCTAATCAGTTGGTTGATACTTTTAATGAACTGGGTGAACAGTTGACGGGTGTGCTGAAAAAAGTAGGCATGACAGAAGAACAGATTGAAAAGGCTAAGTATACGACACTTGGTGCGGCAGAGGTGGCAAAGGAAACGGCAGAAAAAGCAGCTAAAGATTTCCGGGCCATTGCCAAAGTGAAGTCTAAAGAGCTAAAGAAAGATGCGAAGATTAAAGCGGAAGAAATGAAAAAGCAAGCTAAGGAAAAAATGGAAGAGCTTGAGAAAAAAAGAGAGGAGCTTAAGAAGCAGTCAGAAATCCATACACAGCAAGCCAAAATAAAGTCAGAAGAAATGAAAGAACAGGCGAAAGTGCAATTGAAAGAAGCCAAAGCCAAGGCGGATAAGCTAAAGGAAGAGGCAATGCACCATGCAGAAAATGCACAGGATAAGGCTAAGGAAATAAAAGAAAAACTGAATACCAAGGCAGATGATTATAAAAATACCGTGGTAAATATAGCCGGTCAGGCAAAAGAAAATCTCAAAAATTATGCTGAAGACTTCCGGGCCAAAGTGGAAGAAAGAGGAGCCAAGAAGCAAGCGGAAGCCAAGGCAAAAGGAGAAAGTATTGAAACTGTTGATACACCTGAGGGAACTTCTGCAGAGAGTTCTAAAAAAAAATAAAGAAATAAAACAGGTTCCATCTGTATCGAACTTGAACAGATTG
>OBLO01000969.1_pt1 | contig 26342 bp, 20 predicted proteins | sample 1519401 | NCBI WGS metagenome assembly OBLO01 (sample SAMEA2602897, study PRJEB22501) | metagenome | reverse complement strand
GAAGGGCACGCTCATTGTGGTCATCGCCGACCATGGCATGGCGACCGCGGACCAAGGCGACGAGGCGCGTATAGACATGGCCTTGGATCCGGTGCTCCAGCAGGGCGTGAGACTGGTGGGAGGCGAACCCCGCGCCACGATGCTGTATGCCCAGGATGGCGTGGATGCCGAGAGCATAGCCGAACGTTGGCGTGCGCGACTGGGGGACCGTGCGTGGATCCGCACGAAACAGCAGGTGATTGATTGCGGTTTGCTCGGACCAATGCGGCCCGACGTTCCTGAGATGCTCGGCGATGTGTTCGTCTATGCCGCCAGAGAGAACACGATCGTGGACACGCGCTCGCAAACCGAAGGAGCCACCCGCATGCCCGGCGTGCATGGATCGCAGACGATGATGGAGATGGATGTGCCCTGCCTCATCGATCTCGTCGACTGAATCCGACATATTCAGTCGTGTTTATGCGGATCCTTGCCGAACATGATCTCGTCCCAGCTTGGCATCGATGCCCGGTTCGATCGGTGCGGCGAATGCTGCTCCGAGGTGTTCCTGTGGACCTGTGGCTGTTGCTGGGTGGGGGTGTCGTCGTCGCCATGCTGCTCCGGCTGGCTTTGCACGGCATCCGGCTTGATGGCAGGACGCTGGGCCCCGGTGTTCTTCGGAGTGAATTGCGCTGGAGCCTTCTGCTTGGGGTACAGTGCGCTGATCGGCACACGTTTGCGCAGCTGTGACGGTTCGTCGGGTCTGTGTTCTTGGGATGGAGCGGGCTCAGGTGCATCGTCGGAATGTGGGGAGTCAGACTGGCTGGAGGTGTCGGTGCCCTTCTGCACCGGCTCTTCGACCGCGGATGGTGCAGATTCAGACTGCGAGGCTTCCTCGGCAGGTGTCGTGCCGGCGTCTTCCGGCATGGCGTCCATGGTGGCATGGGCGTATGCGTCCGCGGCCCGTGCGGTATCGGTTGCGGTGCGGGCCTCGGTCTCATTGGTCGTCAGCGTCTCCTGTTCGTTGGAAGGTTCCTCGTTTCCCGACCCATTCCATGCTCGCATGGTCTGTTCGATGCGCGCCGAACGCGCCGAATCACCTGGCAGGTCGACGGATGAGGGGAGGGCCTCGTCGAGGGCGGTCTGAGTTCCCGCATCGTCGAACGAGGCGCCTGTGACAGATCCCATCTCGCCGATCAGCTTGCTCGCGGCGTTGTTGATGCACACCACGGTGTTGTCGTGCATGTTCCACGACCATTCGGCGTGGATCCGATGCCCCGCCGAGATGAAGGTGGCGCTGATGCGCCACGGTTCCAGACCCCGCCGCGTCGCCTTCCATTGCACCGATTCGGGGCGCACCCGTGCGGCCGCCAAGGTGCGGTCAATGAGCTCGGAGAGCGTGCGCACCTTGCTTTCCTTGGGTGCGCGCACACGCAGGAACTGTTCGATGGCGTACTTCTTCTCCGCTTCGATCGAGGTGGCGAATCTGCGCACAATCACCTCGCTCAGCTCATACTGCCGAGCGATGTGCTCCGGGTCGGCGCCGGCGCGGATCAGCGATTGGATCTGCGAAATGGGCAGCGTGCGCTGCTGGTGCACCGCGGTGGTGATCCGTTTCTCTGAACGGATTTGCTTGGCCTCCAACATGGCCCGTTCGAATGTATCGTCGACACGCACCAGGAACGGCATGCCGTCGGCCGTGAACACCAGGTCACCGTCCGGTGTCACATGGTCGAATTGTGCTGCGGGGAAGGAGCCAGTACCCATTTTCACGCCTTCGTCGTCATCGAAAAATGTGAACATTTACATTGTGCCCCTCGTGTCGGATTTTACGGTGTTGCCAAATCGTGTATCCTATGCGGGGAATACTTGCGTAGTATTACACGTTAATACGGGTACGTAAAAACACGTAACGAAAGGAATCCTCTCATGGCACAGGACTATGATTCCCCGCGTAGCAAGGACGAGGACGAGGAGTCGCTCCAGGCGCTCGGCAAGAGCTCGCAGAATGCCTCGAACGACATGGATGACGACGAGAACGCCATCGCCGAGGATTACGAGCTGCCGGGTGCGGATCTGAGCAATGAGGACGCTTCGGTCACCGTGATCCCCATGCAGGGTGATGAGTTCATCTGCTCGGAATGTTTCCTGGTGAAGCATCGCAGCCAGTTGGCGTACACCACGCCTGATGGCCAGCCGGTATGCAAGGAATGCGCCGCCTGATGTTCGACGAGGCATATGTGGAGCCGGAACGCACCGAGGTATTGGTCGCACCGGTCAATCCGGCACAGCCGGTGGAGTTGCATTACATGCATGCGGGGGACGCCGGTGCGGATCTCGTGACGACTGCACATGTGGAATTGGGACCCTTCCAGCGTGCACTGGTCCCAACCGGTGTACGCATCGCCTTGCCCGCCGGCTATGTCGGCCTGGTGCACCCGCGATCGGGATTGGCCGTGAAGCAGGGGGTGACGGTGCTCAATGCGCCGGGGACCATAGATGCCGGATATCGCGGTGAGATCAAGGTGCCGTTGATCAATCTCGATCCGGAACACACCGCGGTGTTCGAACCGGGCGACCGTATTGCGCAGCTGGTGATTCAGCGCTATGTGCAGGCCGAATTCATCGAGGCGTCCGTATTGCCGGGTTCCGACCGAGCGGAGCGTGGGTTCGGCTCGAGCGGAGTGTGACGCGCGCATCCATGCCTGTTCACGCATGGATGTGCGATGTGCATTTCGGAGGCAAAACGACTAATCTCAAATCCATATCGGAGGAGAGCAAGGAGGGTTGAGAGCGATGAGCGAGCATGAAGAGGATCTGCGCCCCGCCAACATGCTGGGCTGTGAGATCAGCCCGAATCCACTTGACCCACTGGCACCGATCGAGGCGATGTGCCGACAGCACCATCCCGATGAGGACATGGAGATTCTGTCACGCGCTTACACCCGCGCGGTGATCCAGCATGCCGAGCAACGCCGTCGTTCCGGCGAGCCGTACATCATTCACCCGTTGGCAGTGGCGCAGATTCTGGCCGACCTCGGCATGGGTCCTAGTGTCGTCGCCGCGGGATTGCTCCACGATACCGTGGAAGACACCGACTATACCCTCGATGAGTGCCGCGCCGAGTTCGGCGACACAGTGGCCGGTCTGGTCGACGGCGTGACCAAGCTGACGAAGATGGATTATGGCGATTCGGCGCAGGCCGAGACGATCCGCAAGATGGTCGTCGCGATGAGCCGCGATGTACGGGTGCTCGTCGTCAAGCTCGCCGACCGTGTGCACAATGCCCGCACCTGGCGCTACGTCAAGCCCTCCAGCGCGCAGAAGAAGGCCCGCGAAACACTTGACGTCTATGCACCGCTCGCCAATCGCCTCGGTATGAACGCCATCAAGACTGAGCTCGAGGAACTGAGCTTCAAGGTGCTCTATCCGAAGATCTACAACGAGATCGTCGTGCTCGTCGAACGCCGTGCCGGTCAGCGCGACGTGTACCTGAAGCAGATCATCGAGGAGATCCACGAGGATCTCGACGACGCGCACATCGACGCCTATGTGACCGGCCGCCCGAAGGACTACTTCTCGATCTACCAGAAGATGATTGTGCGCGGCCATGATTTCTCCGACATCTACGATTTGGTGGGCGTGCGCATCATCGTCGATTCGATTCGCGACTGCTATGCCGTGCTCGGCGCCGTGCATGCACGCTGGAGCCCGGTTCCCGGCCGGTTCAAGGACTACATCGCGATGCCGAAGCTCAACATGTACCAGAGCCTGCACACGACGGTGATGGGACCCGGCGGCAAGCCGGTGGAGATTCAGATTCGCACGTGGGACATGCACCGGCGCGCCGAATTCGGCATCGCCGCCCATTGGAAATACAAGGCGAACGGTCAGGCGGGCCGTGCGTTGAGCGCCCCCGATAAGTCCGATCTCAAGCGCGGGGACAGGAACCTCGAGGAGAAGGACAATCTGCAATGGATCCAGCAGCTCGCCGACTGGACGAGCGAGACCCCGGATTCCAGCGAGTTCCTCGGCTCCCTCAAAGACGACCTCGGTTCCGCCGAGGTGTACGTATTCACCCCCAAGGGCAAGATCGTCTCGCTGCCTGCCGATGCCACACCGGTCGACTTCGCATACAACGTGCACACCGAGGTCGGTCACCGCACGATGGGCGCGCGTGTGAACGGGCGCTTGGTCCCCCTCGACACCAAGCTGGAGAATGGCGACACCGTCGAGGTGCTCACGTCGAAATCCGACACCGCCGGCCCGTCCCGCGATTGGTTGAGCTTCGTCAAAAGCCCGAAGGCGCGCAACAAGATTCGCCAATGGTTCAGTAAGGAACGTCGCTCCGAGTCGATCGAGGAGGGGCGCGACGAACTCACACGTGCGATGCGCAAGCGCAACCTACCGGTTTCCGCATTGCTCACGCCGGAGGCGCTTGTGGGAGTGGCCGACGATCTCAACCTGCTGAATGCCGACGCCGTGCTCGCGGCGATAGGCGAGGGGCAGGTGTCCACGCAGAATGTGATCACCCATCTGGTCAAGGACGCGGGAACGAACGAAGTAGCCGAGGAGGCCGAGCAGGAACTCTTGCCGCTGCGGCCCACGCAGGCTTCGAAATCGAAGGGCAACACCCCGGGAATCGCCGTCAAGGGCGTCACCGACGTGTGGGTCAAGCTCGCCCATTGCTGCATGCCGGTGCCGGGCGACAACATCATCGGCTTCATCACCCGCAACGAGGGTGTCTCAGTACATCGCGTAGATTGCCTGAACATGATCAACCTGAGGAAACGCGAGCCGGAACGTGTCGTTGACGTCTCCTGGACGAGCAACAAGGGTCTGTTCATGGTGAAGATTCAGGTGGAGGCGCTCGATCGGCCTCATCTGCTGAGCGATGTGACCCGCGTGCTTTCCGACCATGGCGTCAACATTCTCTCCGGCACAATCGCCACTGGTTCCGATCGTGTGGCAACGAGCCAGTTCAGCTTCGAGATGGCCGACCCGGGGCACCTGAACACGCTGCTGTCGGCGGTGCGCAAGATCGACGGCGTCTTCGACGTGTACCGCATCACCGGTGCAAAGGACTCCAGCGAGCCGCGCATGCGCCGGATGCGCGGACCATTACCGTGACTAGTCCCACGGCATGCACCATATGAGATGAAACGACAATGGGGGCGGCCTTCCACGTGGAAGGCCGCCCCCATTGGGATGCAGGTGGGTCGAATCAGTCGACGATCTCGATGCCCTCGATCATGACCGGCTCGAGCGGGCGATCCTGCGCATCCGTGGCCACACCGTCAATGGTGGCGACCACAGCGCGGGAGGCCTCATCGGCGACCTCGCCGAAGATCGTATGGTGGCCGTTGAGCCACGGGGTCGGCACGGTGGTAATGAAGAACTGCGAGCCATTGGTGCCGTGGATCTTGCCGTCGGCGCCGCGGCGCAGGCCGGCGTTGGCCATGGCCAGCAGATACGGCTTGTCGAACTTGAGCGACGGGTCGATCTCGTCGTCGAAGTCATAGCCCGGGCCGCCGGTGCCGGTGCCCAGCGGGCAACCGCCCTGGATCATGAAATCCTTGATGATGCGGTGGAAGGTGAGGCCATCGTAGAAGGCCTCATGGCTTGGCTTGCCGGTGAACGGATCGGTCCACTCCTTCTTGCCGCTGGCCAGGCCGAGGAAGTTCTCCACGGTCTTCGGTGTCTGCTCGTCGAACAGATTGATCTTGATATCACCTTCGGAGGTGTGCATGATAATAGTGCTCATAGCCTCTCACCGTAGCACAGGGCGACTAACGGGTGTCAGGTTTTCCGTGAGCGCTTAGGCCGGTTCGGTTTGCGCGCACTATAAGCAGATTCGATAACAACGCGCGTGCGTTCATGACACCCATGCCGTATGGTTGAACACGGTGTTCGGGAGAGGGAATCTTCCGGCAGATCACACAGAGAACAGCAACAGAGGAACAACAGAGGACAAGGCAATGACTTCGAACAACACGCAGCCAACCGCTCCGAACACACCGGAGGAACCGGTACGCGTCAACCACACCACACGCAACATCGTCATCGCCGTGGTGGTCGTGGTGGCGATTGTGCTCGCCATCGTCTTCGGCATGCGCGCGGTGAACAAGAACGACGATTCACCGAAGGGCTCCAAGAACAACCCGGTGGTGATCGGCGTGGTCGGCGCCACCGATCCGCAGTGGATGGAGTTCACCAAGCAGGCCGAGCAGCAGGGCGTGTACGTGCAGATCAAGGACTTCCAGGACTACACGAGCGAGAATCCGGCACTGGCGCAGGGCGACCTCGACATGAACGAGTTCCAGCATCTGCTCTATTTGGCCAACTACAACGTGCAGAACAAGCAAAACCTGCAGCCGCTCGGAGGCGTCGCCATCTACCCGCTCGGCGTCTACTCCGCGTTCGACAAGGACGGCAAGCCGAGGTACACCGACATCAAGGACCTGCCGGCTGGCTCCACCGTCGCCATTCCGAACGACGAGACGAACCAGGCTCGTGCAATCGGCGTGCTCAAGGCCGCCGGCGTCGTCACGCTGAAAGGCGACTGGACGGCGTTCACGATCCCGCAGGACATCGATGAGGCGAAGTCGAAGGTCAAGGTCGTGCCGATGAAGGCCGAGCAGATTGCCAACACGCTCAAGGCAGGCGGCGACGATCTGTCCGCGGGCGTCATCAACAACGACTATGTGGCGGACGCGGGGCTCAAGCCCACCGATGCGATCTACCAGGACAACGCCGAATCCGAGGAGGCGCGCCCATACATCAACATCTTCGCCGTGCGCGCCGACGATGTGAACAACGAGGTGTACAAGAAGTGCGTGGAGATCTACCAGACGAAGCCGGTCCTCGACGCCCTGCAGGAGGAGTCCGGCGGCACCGCGGTGTTTGCCGACAAGTTCTCGCAGCAGGAGCTGGCGAGCTATCTGAAGCAGATCGAGACGGATATCAAGAACAAGTGAGCCGTTCATAGCATGGCTGCAGATCGCTGAACACAATGAGCAGGTTGGGGAGAGCTATTCCCCAACCTGCTCCCATATACACGACGTTCACACACTCGCCATTGGGTCGCGCTACCATATGCGAGTATCCGGCCGCAGTGCAGGCACCGGACGGAACCTCGACGTAAACGGAGAAGTTAGAGGGAAATGACGCAAGAGAAGAACGCCATCATCGAATTCGACCACGTGAGCAAGGTGTATGCCGGGCGTGGCAAGAAGCAGACGAAAGCGGTCGACGATGTCACACTGTCCATTGACGAGGGCGACATCTACGGCATCATCGGCTATTCGGGAGCCGGCAAATCCACGCTGGTGCGCATGATCAACGCCCTCGAGAATCCGACAAGCGGCACGGTGACGGTGATGGGCCAGCAGGTCTCGGGCATGAGCGAGTCGAAACTGCGTGCGGTACGACAGAAGATCGGCATGATCTTCCAGCAGTTCAACCTGTTCTCCACGAAGACCGTTGCGCAGAACGTGGCCTATCCGCTGCAGCTCGACCACTGGCGCAAAGACTATCAGGACAAGCGAGTCAAAGAGCTGCTCGAGTTCGTGGGCCTCTCCGAGCATGCGAACAGGTATCCGGCACAGCTTTCCGGCGGCCAGAAACAACGTGTGGGCATCGCACGCGCGCTCGCCACGAACCCTAAGATCCTGCTCGCAGACGAGGCGACGAGCGCCCTCGACCCCGAGACGACCACCGAGGTGCTTGAATTGCTCAGGAAGATCAATGAGCAGCTCGGCGTGACGATTGTGCTCATCACGCACCAGATGAACGTCGTGCAGCAGATTGCCCACCATGTCGCGGTGATGAGCGGCGGGCGCCTCGTCGAGAAAGGCACCGTGTACCGGGTGTTCGCCGCACCGCGGGAGGAGGTGACGAAGCGGTTCATCGCCACCGCCATGTCGGGATTGCCAGACGAGACACGCGTCGAACAGATGCATCGGGATTGGAGCGGCCGCCTCGTCACCGTGATCGTGCAACACTACTAAGTGAATGACATAATGCAAACACTGGATATCCATGCCTCAGGACAAATCTCCTCCGACCTCACCTGTAACCCGGGCGTGGAAAGAACCTCTATTTATGCCGCATCGAACCCATGGCAGGGCGTGGCAATCGCCACAACCCCCACCCCCTCCGACGGCCCGGAGGCCGAAGTGGAGCCGTTCCTTGCCGAACTCGCCGAAAACAGCGACATCGTCGATTTCGGCACCGCCGCGGAACCGGTCGACTATGCGCAGGCGGTGGAGCGAGCGGGAATTGCCGCCCCCGAGAATCGCGCCGCTGATGACCATGCGAATACGAACGCGCTTGATTTCGAGCAGGTGGACGATGTGGTCACCGTCAGCCGAATCAACGGGCAGGACACCCCGGGAGCGCAAGCCGACACCCGTGTCGCGTCTGATGACGCGAACGGTGCGCGAAAGGAGACGAAGTGATGCATATTCTCGCATTCGACCAGACGACCCTCGCCTCACGCAGTGACTGGAGCGTCTTGAGACCCCTGCTTGGACAATCCGTGGTGCAGACGCTGCAGATGGTGCTCATCACAATCGTCGTCGGAGGCTTCCTCGGTCTCATTCTCGGTGTCATACTCTACGGCACACGTCCGGGCAACCTGTTCGAGAACCGGTATGTGTACCGCATTCTCGACATTCTGGTGAACATCATCCGCCCGATCCCATTCATCATCTTCCTCGCCGCCATGCAGCCGCTCACCATCAAGGTGATCGGCACGTCGATCGGCACCGCGGCGGCGATTTTCCCGATGTGCGTGATGTGCACTTTCGCAACCTCCCGTCTGGTCGAGCAGAACCTCGTGCCCGTCGATCCAGGAGTGATCGAGGCTGCGCGTTCGATGGGTGCCTCGAAATTCACGATCATTCGCACGGTGCTGATCCCAGAAGCCTTGGCACCGCTCATCCTCGCCTATGCCTTCCTGTTCATCGGCGTGCTCGACATGTCGGCGATGGCCGGCTACATCGGCGGCGGCGGCCTGGGTAACTTCGCAATCGCCTATGGTTACCAGAAGTTCGACCAGACCGTCACCTGGACCGCTGTGATCATCATGATCCTGCTCGTACAGGTGGTGCAGTCGATTGCCAATGCGATCGCCAAGCACCTGCTGCGTCGCACACAGAACAACTGAACGATGGGGCGCCCGGATCGGCGCCCCTTTTGCATTGCGCCCATGCTGTATGGGCAACACGGATTGGACTCCGTGACCTCGTTGCCGACTTCGAAGGAGGGCATATGACCGACCATACTGAGCATGTCGAGATTGCGCTGACCGACGAGCTGCTAGGCATTCGCCGCCGGCTCCACCGGCATCCGGAACGCTCATTCAAGGAGTTCGAAACGAGCATGAGGCTGCGCAATCTGCTCGAATCACACGGCATCACGGTGCTGGACAACCCGCTTGACACCGGTGTGATCGGTGAGATCAAGGGAGAGCATGATGGACCGCAGATCGGTTTGCGTGCCGATATCGACGCGTTGCCCGTGCACGAGGACTCCGGACTCGTCTTCGCGTCCGAGAACGAAGGGGTCATGCATGCCTGCGGCCACGACATCCATATGACATCACTGCTGGGGGCGGCATTCTGGCTGGCGGCTCATCGGGAGCTGATCCACGGGACCATTCGATTGGTGTTCCAGCCGGCCGAAGAACTCGGGCAGGGGGCGCGTGCGGTGGCCGATGCCGGATTGGTCGACGGCCTCGACGCGATGATCGGCACACATAACAACCCCGATTATAAGCCCGGTCAGATTGCCGTCGGCGTGGATCCCATGATGGCGGGATGTGTGAAATTCCGGGTGAACCTGCATGCACAGGGCACTCATGCCGGGTATCCGCACCGGGGTACCGGGCCGCTTGAGGCGATGGCGGCGATGGTCCTTTCACTGCAGACCATTGTGAGCCGCAATGCCTCGCCATTCCATCCACTCGTCATCTCGGTGACCGAGGTGCATGGCGGCGACGTGTGGAACGTGGTGCCAGCCGAGGCCGGATTCCAAGGAACAGCACGCTACTTCCACCGTGAGGACGGCGATCTGGCGGAACGCCGATTCAGGCAGGTCATCGAAAGTACGGCTGCCGCCTACGATATTGCCGTGGACTATGTGTGGGACGATTTCCAGCGTCCGCTGGTGAGCGACCCGGATCTGGCGACGCTGGCCATGAGCCATGTGCCGGAATACGCGCAGCTCGAGCCGATTCACCCATCGATGGCAGGGGAGGATTTCGCGGAATACGAGGGCCACACGCGCTTGTTGTTCGCCTTCATAGGATCGAATGGCTCCGGAGGTTGTGCCGACCTCCACTCACCGAAGTTCGTTGCGCTTGATGACGCGGTGAAAACCGGTGCCGAATTCTATGCGAACTCGGCGTTGGAAGTGCTCGAGCATCTGAGCTGAGTGCCATGAGGGGGCGATCGCCGAGGGAGTGTCGGAGCGTTCCCGGAAAGGCTTCGTCACTGGATCGCAAGCGCCCTTTACGTTCCTCAACCTTGCCGGGCGCCGCCTGCGCGTTTGCCCGCCACCAATCACTGATGCCACTGATGCATCGTGCTCCTTCCGACACGCGATGCGCTGAACGGTGCGGTTGTAACGGTGACGGGCCTAGACTAGGAAGCTATGACCAAGCTTCGTTTTGCACTCGCACAGATCGACACCTGTGTCGGCGCCCTCAAGGGCAATGCCGACAAGGTTCTGGAATACGCATCACGCGCCGCCTCGAACAACGCACAGGTGGTGGTGTTCCCCGAGATGACACTCACGGGCTATCCCATTGAGGATCTCGCATTGCGGCGCACCTTCCGTCAGGCCGCCTGGGACACCGCCAATGACTTGGCGCAGCGTCTGGCCGACGACGGACTCGGTTCGCTCTATGTGGTCGTAGGCACCGTGGGCACGGAGCACAGCACACAGAAGCCATACAACCGGCTTGTCGTACTGCACGACGGCGTCGTATGGGCGGGCTATGACAAGCATTTCCTGCCGAACTATGGTGTATTCGACGAATTCCGAATCTTCGCGTCGGGCGACCGTTCGGTGACGATGGACATCGACGGCGTCAGGCTGGGTTTTGCGATCTGCGAGGACATCTGGCAGGAGGGCGGTCCTGTCGCCGATTTTGCCGAGCGGAATATCGATGTGCTCGTGACGATCAATGGTTCGCCGTACGAGGAGGGCAAAACCGATACCAGACTGCAGCTGTGCCGTCGCCGTGCCGCCGAGGTCGGGGCACCGGTGATCTACGTCAACCAGGTGGGAGGCCAGGACGACCTCGTATTCGACGGAGGCACTTTCGTTGTGGATGCGGATGGCACGTTGCTTGAACGCTCGCCGATGTTCGTGGAGGACCTGAGCTACATCGACATCGATTCCGCTGCGGCCACCCAGAAGCCGGCCGACATCGCACCCGAGATGGATCCTGACGGCGAAGTGTACACGGCCTGCGTGCTCGGTCTCAAGGACTACATGGTGAAGAACGGTTTCAACGGAGTGTGCCTGGGACTGTCGGGCGGCATCGACTCCGCTCTGGTGGCCACCATGGCAGCCGATGCCGTTGGCGGTGAGCATGTGCAGGGCATATCCATGCCGAGCATGTACTCGTCGGAGGGGTCGAAGGACGATGCGGCCCAACTCGCCGAGAATCTGGGCGCCTCGTACGATGTGCAGCCGATTAAACCGGAATTCGATGCATTCCAGAAGCAGTTGGATCTCGAGGGCGTGGCCGCCGAGAATCTGCAAGCCCGCATCCGCGGCGTCATCGTCATGGCGTATTCGAATTCCAAGGGGCTGCTGGCCCTGGCGACGGGCAATAAGTCTGAGCTCGCCTGCGGGTATTCCACCATATATGGCGATGCCGTCGGCGGATACGCTCCAATCAAGGACGTGTTCAAGACAAAGGTATGGCAGCTGTCGCGTTGGCGCAACAAAGCGCTCAAGGAGGGTCTGGGGCTCGGGGCATTGCCCGTGGTCGGCTACGACCCGAATGCGGAGGGCGTCGTGCCCGCCAGCGGCGAGCTCATCCCGAACAATTCCATCGTGAAGGCACCGAGCGCCGAACTGCGGCCCGAGCAGAAGGACTCCGATTCGCTGCCTGAATACTATATTCTCGACAAGGTGCTCACCGCCTATATAGAACATTCGGAAGGGCGGGCCGATCTGCTCGCCCATGCGGATTTCGACGAGCAGACGGTCGACACCGTCATGCGTCTCGTCGACCGTGCCGAATGGAAGCGTCGCCAGTATCCGTTGGGGCCGAAGGTGAGCGCGCTCGCATTTGGCCGCGACCGCCGTCTGCCGGTCACCGACGCATTCCGCGAATAACCGCGTAGCTATACCCCATGATGTGAGACAAGGAGAATGACATGACAGAACCGCAGGAGTGGTACTACAATACGGTGACCGGTGAAGTGGAGCTCGGCCCACAGTCCCCGATGCAGAACCGTCTCGGACCGTATGCGACGCGTGAGGACGCCGAGAAGGCGCTCGAGATCGCCAAGAAGCGCAACAAGAAATGGGAGGACCAGGACAGGGACTGGAATAATTGGGGAACGGACAAGAAGTAGTCTGAATGTGTATATTATGTGCATACCCACTTTGGCGGGCGGCCATCCGGAATGGAGGGCGCCCGCCTTGTGTTGTGCAGAATGTGGGCGATGCACAAGTGGAAATGTGACCAAGCTCACGCGTTTGCCGCTGGTCGCGGCACAGCGATTTGAAGTACTATGGATTTTGTTAGAGATGCGGCACAAAGTGGCGTCGTATACAAGCTACACCCAGAAGGAGTGGCAATGTCAGCAATTGAAAACGTGGCCGAGGTGTCCCCGGAAGCCATCAAGGAACAGGCTTGGGAGGGGTTCGTTCCCGGCAACTGGGAGAAGGACATCGACGTTCGTGACTTCATTCAGAAGAACTACACGCCTTACGAGGGTGATGAATCGTTCCTCGCGGATGCGACCGACAAGACGAAGTACCTGTGGAAGTACCTCGACGACAACTATCTGGCGGTGGAGCGCAAGCAGCGTGTCTATGATGTGGACACCCACACGCCGGCGGATATCGACGCCTTCCCGGCTGGCTATATCGATTCCCCGGAGATCGACAATGTGATCGTCGGCCTGCAGACCGATGAGCCATGCAAGCGAGCCATGATGCCGAATGGCGGTTGGCGCATGGTGGAGCAGGCCATCAAGGAGGCCGGCAAGGAGCCGGACCCGGCGATCAAGAAGATCTTCACCAAGTACCGCAAGACGCATAACGACGGTGTGTTCGGCGTCTATACGAAGAACATCAAAGTGGCACGCCACAACAAGATTCTCACCGGCCTGCCGGATGCCTACGGCCGCGGCCGCATCATCGGCGACTACCGTCGTGTGGCCCTGTATGGCGTGGATGCGCTGATTAAGTTCAAGCAGCGTGACAAGGACGCCATCCCGTACCGCAACGACTTCTCGGAGACCGAGATCGAGCACTGGATCCGTTACCGCGAGGAGCACGACGAGCAGATTAAGGCTCTGAAGAAGCTCATCAACCTAGGCAAGGAATACGGACTCGATTTGGCGCGCCCCGCCATGAACGCGCGTGAGGCCGTGCAGTGGACCTACATGGGCTACCTCGCCTCCATCAAGAGCCAGGACGGCGCCGCGATGAGCTTCGGCCGCGTGTCAGCGTTCTTCGACATCTACTTCGAGCGCGATCTCAAGGAAGGCAAGATCACCGAGACCGACGCCCAGGAGATCATCGACAATCTGGTGATGAAGCTGCGCATCGTGCGATTCCTGCGCACCAAGGACTACGATTCGATCTTCTCGGGCGACCCCTACTGGGCGACATGGTCGGATGCAGGCTTCGGCGACGATGGCCGCACCATGGTCACCAAGACGTCGTTCCGTCTGCTCAACACGCTCACGCTCGAGCATTTGGGACCGGGACCCGAACCGAACATCACGATTTTCTGGGATCCGAAGCTGCCGGAAGGCTACAAGCGTTTCTGCGCCCAGATCTCCATTGATACCTCGGCCATCCAGTATGAATCCGACAAGGAGATCCGCAACCATTGGGGTGACGATGCGGCCATTGCATGCTGCGTCTCCCCGATGCGTGTGGGCAAGCAAATGCAGTTCTTCGCGGCTCGCGTGAACTCCGCCAAGGCGCTGCTCTACGCGATCAACGGCGGCCGTGACGAGATGACCGGCATGCAGGTGATCGACAAGGGCATCATCGAGCCGATCCAGCCCGAGGCTGACGGCACGCTCGATTACGAGAAGGTGAAGGCCAACTATGAGAAGGCCCTCGAATGGCTTTCGGAGACCTACGTCGAAGCGCTGAACATCATTCATTACATGCATGACAAGTATGCGTATGAGTCCATCGAGATGGCGCTGCACGACCGCGAGGTCTACCGCACCCTGGGCTGCGGCATGTCCGGCCTGTCGATCGCCGCCGATTCGCTTTCCGCATGCAAGTACGCCAAGGTGTACCCAATCTACAACAAGGACGCCAAGGACATGCCGGGTCACGAGTACGAATATGTCGAAGGCGCGGACGACGATCTGGTGGTCGGCTACCGCACCGAGGGCGAGTTCCCGCTTTACGGCAACGACGACGATCGTGCCGATGACATTGCCAAGTGGGTCGTGTCCACCGTCATGGGCCAGGTCAAGCGCCTGCCGGTGTATCGTGGTGCCGTCCCCACGCAGTCGATCCTCACGATCACCTCGAACGTCGAGTATGGCAAGAACACCGGATCCTTCCCGTCGGGCCACGCCAAGGGAACGCCGTACGCCCCGGGCGCGAACCCGGAGAACGGCATGGACTCCCATGGCATGCTCCCCTCGATGTTCTCGGTGGGCAAGATCGATTACAACGACGCCCTTGACGGCATCTCGCTGACGAACACGATCACACCCGACGGCCTGGGCCGCGATGAGGACGAACGCATCAGCAACCTCGTCGGCATCCTCGACGCAGGCAACGGCCATGGACTGTACCATGCGAACATCAACGTGCTGCGCAAGGAACAGCTCGAAGACGCCGTGGAGCACCCGGAGAAGTACCCGCACCTGACCGTGCGCGTCTCCGGTTACGCCGTGAACTTCGTCAAGCTTACGAAGGAACAGCAGCTTGACGTCATTTCCCGCACCTTCCATCAGGGCGCGGTCGAGGACTAAGGCACGCGAGAGGCGATTTTACCGCCGGTAGGGGCGGGGCTTTTCGGCCCCGCCCCTTTGCATTCGGCTATAGTGATACTGGAGGTAGCCATGTCGAATTCAGAGTCGAATCACGGTGCATCCGCATTCCGCACCACGACGCGGCACATGCTCAAGTCGTCGAAGGAGTACCAGCGCAAGACGCTCATGGGCGGTCTGTCAGGATTCGAATCGCCCATCGGACTCGATCGGCGTGACCGCATCAATGCGTTGAAAACCGGCGACATAGGTTTTGTGCATTCCTGGGACATCAATACGTCGGTGGACGGCCCGGGCACCCGCATGACGGTATTCCTGAGCGGCTGCCCACTGCGCTGCCAGTACTGCCAGAACCCCGACACCTGGAAGATGCGCGACGGCAAGCCGGTGTACCTCGATGCCATGGTGGTCAAGATCGAACGGTACAAGGACCTGTTCGAAGCCACGAAAGGCGGCATCACCTTCTCGGGCGGCGAGTCCATGATGCAGCCGGCATTCGTGTCGCGGGTGTTCCGGGCGGCCAAGGAGATGGGTGTGCACACCTGCCTTGATACTTCGGGCTTCCTCAACGCCAACTATTCGGATGAAATGATCGACGACATCGATCTGTGCCTGCTCGATGTGAAGTCCGGAGACGAGGAGACCTACAAGCGGGTAACCGGGGGAGTGCTCCAGCCCACCATCGATTTCGGACAGCGGTTGAACAGGAGGGGCAAGAAGATCTGGGTGCGCTTCGTGCTGGTTCCCGGGCTCACCTCGTCGGAGGAGAACGTGGAGAATGTGGCCCGCATCTGTGAGAGCTTCGGCGACGCGGTGGAGCATATAGACGTGCTGCCGTTCCACCAGCTCGGGCGTCCGAAGTGGCATGAGCTGCGAATCCCTTACCCGTTGGAGGACCAGAAGGGACCTTCCCAGGCGTTGCGCGACCGCGTGCGCCAGCAGTTCGAGAGCCACGGATTCACGGTCTACGTCTAAGCGACGGCGAATGCGCCGACACATGATCCCTGACACCGGTGTCAGCGCATTCGTTATATTTGACGGTTGAAGGCAAACCGTGCATCAGGAGGGACCTGCGTTGGATTCGGTGAACAAGGAACCGGTGTTGCAGACCGAGCCGAAGGAAGGGGTTCCCGAAGTCACCGACACCTTGGCTGGCTTCGAACTCATCTGCGAACAATACGCAGCGGTGAACACCCCACTGGCCACCGATGCCGAAAGGGCCAGTGGGTACCGGTACGGCCACGAGGACTGGCTCATCCAATTCAAACGCGACGGTGCACCGATAGCGCTGCTCGATCCGATCGCCCTCGATGAACAGGGTGTGGATTGGAATGCGTTCAATGAGGCTGTGGGCGACGCGGAATGGATTCTGCACGATTCACGTCAGGACCTCCCCGGATTCGCCCAGATTGGCCTGAAGCCGCGCCGGCTGTTCGATACCGAGATCGCCGCCAAGCTATTGGGGCTGCATCGGGTCGGCCTCGCCTATGTGACGGCGCATTTCCTTGGCATCACGCTGGCCAAGGAGCATTCGGCAGCCGATTGGTCATACCGCCCGTTGCCTCGCGATTGGCGCAACTATGCCGCACTCGACGTCGAATTGCTCTCCGATCTCGAGCGGGCAATGACGCATGAGCTGAAACGGCAGGGCAAGTGGGAATGGGCGCAGGAGGAGTTCGATTATGCCCTGCACGAGGGATTGCAGCCTCCCAAACCGCATCCGGTGCCGTGGATGCGCATATCGCATATCAATGTGCTGCAACGCGACCGTCGAGGACTCGCCGTGGCCAAGGCGCTATGGACCGAACGGGACCGACTCGCCCGCGAATATGACATCTCGCCATCGTTGCTGTTGGCGGATTCCGCGATCATCGAAGCGGCACAGAGGAAGCCGCACAATGCCAGTCAGTTCCGTGCAGTGCGCTCGCTCAACGAACGGGTGCGCATGCATCTGGGCAACGAGCAGGACAAGATGTTCGAACGCTATGCGCCCATCCAGCGCAAAGTCAAGCCGTCGCTATGGAAACGGACAATCCAGGAGGCGCTGGACCTGCCTTCCGACGAGCTTCCCGAGCTTCCCGGCAAAGCGGCTGGTCACGGTGAGGACGTGGTGAATGCGCCACGGTCTGCGAAATTCTGGCAGACCCATGAGCCCAAACGGTACCGGCAGCTCCAGAGGTGCAAGGCCGTGCTGAACCAGATCTCGCAGGACACCTGCACCCCTACCGACGTGCTGCTCAAGCCGCAGATCCTGCGCAACCTATGCTGGACGGACCATCCACATCGTCGTGATGTGGCCCAATTCCTTGCGCAACAAGGCGCCAGACCATGGCAGGTCGACTTGCTCAGCGAGTCGCTGTCCCGCGCTATCATGTAACGGTTGCCCAAGGGGCAGTTGATATACCAATAGAACAGAACTTTCAGGAGCGCAAGCGTGAAAATCAGCGTAAGGAATCTTGAGCCGACCAAGGCTAAGCTCACCATCACCGTCGACCAGGATGAGTTCGATCCGTACCTCGAAGATGCTCGCAAGGAAATCGCCGAGCAGATTACCGTTCCGGGCTTCCGCAAAGGCCATGTGCCAGGCAAGCTCGTCGACCAGCGCGTCGGCTTCGGTGCCGTTGCGGGTGAGGCCGTGAACAAGGCATTGCCGGATATGTATGCCAAGGCCCTGGACGAGAAGGACATCCGTCCGATGGACCAGCCGCAGATCGAGGTCGTGGAGATGCCGCAGAGCGCCGCAGACGACACCAAGCTCAAGTTCACCGCCACGGTCGAGCGTCGTCCGGAGTTCGAGCTGCCGAATCTCGAGGGCCTCGAGATCGCAGTGGACAAGGCCGAGGTGAGCGATGACGATGTGAACAACCGCCTCGGGACCCTCCGCCAGCGTTTCGCCACCCTCGTGGGTGTCGACCGTCCGGCACAGAAGGGTGACTTCGCCAACATCGACCTGACCGCACAGACCGACGGCGAGACCGTGGACTCCCAGGAGGGCGTGAGCTACGAGATCGGTTCGGGCACCATGCTCGACGGACTCGACGAGGCGCTCGAAGGCCTGTCGGCCGGTGAGGAGACCACCTTCGAAAGCACGCTGGAAGGCGGCGACCATGAGGGCGAGAAGGCCCAGGTGAAGGTCAAGGTCAACTCCGTCAAGGCCGAGGAGCTTCCCGAGCTTGACGACGACTTCGCCCAGGAGGCCTCCGAGTTCGACACGCTCGACGAGCTCAAGGCCGAGATTCGCAAGAACATCGAGGCCGATGCGGAGGGCCGTCAGGCCACGATCGCACGTGATGCGTTCATCGAGACCCTTGAGGAAGGCCTTGACATTCCGCTGCCGAAGGGTGTGCGCAACAACATGGTCGAGCAGCAGCTCAAGTCGATGGGCGTCGAGGCCGGCAAGGCGACCTCCGATCAGAAGAAGGAGGCCGAGGAGGCCGTCGACAAGATGCTCAAGGACCAGATGGTGCTCGATGCCCTTGCCGAGAAGCTCGACGTGCAGGTCTCCCAGTCCGATGTGTTCAACTTCCTCGGCTCGATTGCCCAGCAGTACGGCATGGATCCGAACATGTTCATCCAGGCCCTCATGCGTAACGGCCAGATCGGCTCCGCCGTCGAGGAGGTGGCCCGTTCCAAGGGCATGCTCGCCGGCATGCGTCAGGTGAAGTTCACCGTTGACGGCGAACCGCTTGATCTGAGTGGCTTCCTCGGTTCCGAAGAGGCCGAGGCACAGGCCGAAGAGGATGAGTCAGTTGCCGCAGCGGCTGCAGCGGCCGCCGTCGCCGACAACCTCACCTCGGACGACGGCACCGACGCCGAGTGATCTCATTTTCCTTCAAGACCCCTGCCCTCGGCGGGGGTCTTCCCATATCCGAACGTCTTTGGAGCGCCCCCGATATGTCCACTCCGAGTGAACAAGATTCGCCTGTTCCTTCTGCCGCCCGGCCCCCAGGCGCGGAAGGCGGTGCACTTTTCGACACCGTTGTCGCGACGCGGGCGAACCCGCGTCCCGAGGCCCCCGGGGAGGGCCGACCGCCGGTGGTCTCCCGCGCTTTCTCGTTGCTCGTCTCCACACTGGTGCTCGGTGCACTCATAGGCATCTGCGCGGGGCTGCTCACATTGCTGCTCTATGCCATCGAACACCTGTGCCTGGGCTTCGTGGAGCATCCGGAACTGCCCGGCCCCTTTCTGACGCCGGCATGGAGGCGTGCGGCATCGGTGTTCGGCGGCGCATCGGTCGCCGCCATCGCATGGTGGGCCCTGCGCACGAAATCGAAGGCGGTCCCGTCGGTCAAACAGGCGGTGGCAGGCAGACTCATGCCTATCTGGCAGACCGTTGCCCATGTGCTGCTGCAGATCTTCATCGTCGGCACCGGTCTGTCGGTGGGCCGAGAGGTGGCGCCGCGCGAACTCGGTGCCATGCTCGCGCAGCGATGCGCACGCATGCTGCGGCTGAATCCGACCGACATGCGCACAATCGTCGCCGTGACCGCCGGGGCCGGTCTTGCCGGTGTCTACAACGCCCCGCTTGCGGGTGCGTTCTTCGCCGTGGAGATTCTGCTCGTCGATGTCAGCGGTGGCACCGTGATCCTCTCCTTCCTCTGCTCCACGCTGGCGGCCTGGGTGGCCACCCTCGTCAAAGGCACGCACACGTTCTACGTGATCGGGCATGTGGATGCGCACTTCTCGTGGGATCTCATGGTTTTCGCCATACCCGCCGGGGTGATTCTGGGCGTTTGCGGCGCGTTGTTCCGCAAAGGGTCGCAGTGGGCCGAGAGGAACAAGGCGGCCGGCAATGCGATTCTATGGATGCTGCCGCTCGCCGGTGCAGTGACCGGCATCGTGGCGATTCGGATTCCGCAGGTGATGGGCAACGGCCGCGCCACCGCCCAGCTGGCATTCTCGGGCACGCCGACGATGTCGCTGATCCCATTGTTGTTGCTGTCATTCGCCGCCAAGGCGCTCATCACACTGTTCACGATTCGCGCGGGCGCCTCCGGCGGCGTGCTCACGCCGGGCATCGCACTCGGCGCATCGATGGGATGCATCCTCGGGATCCTGTGGATGCAGATGACCGGCACGAACTCAATCGGCGTCTACGCGCTGCTCGGCGCCTGCGCCCTGCTCTCCGCCTCGCAGAACGCCCCGCTCATGGCGATGTGCCTGGTGATGGAGCTCACCGAGGCGCCGATGAACCTGTTCGTGCCGGTGGTGTTTATTTCCATGATCTCTTTGCTCGCCTCGCACGCGACGCTGAGTGTGGTGGAACGCCGGTCGGTGACTGTGCTCGGCTGACGCGCGAATCTGTTCGCCGTATTCGGCAGACGGGGAATAGATTGCCGGGAGAGCTGGTTTGTACACATAGGAAAATCTGCAAAGATTAAGGAGACAACGTGAGTGATTTGATCACGTCCCCTCGCATGGCTGGTGAAGACATGCCGGCGGGTCCGGCCGATCCGATTTTCAATCGACTGCTCAAGGACCGCATCATCTGGCTGGGTGAGGAGGTCAAGGACGATATGGCGAACCGCATCTGCGCACAGATGCTCATGCTCGCCGCCGAAGATCCAAAGAGCGACATCTGGCTGTACATCAACTCGCCGGGTGGCTCGATCACCGCGGGCATGGCCATCTACGACACGATGCAGCTCATCGAACCGGATGTGGCCACGGTGGGCATCGGCATGTGCGCTTCGATGGGCCAGTTCCTGCTGAGTTCGGGCACGAAGGGCAAGCGTTTCCTCACCTCGCACGCCCGCGTGCTCATGCACCAGCCGTCCGGCGGCATCGGCGGCACGACCACCGACGTGCGCATCAACGCCGAACTCATCATGGACATGAAGAAGACCCTCGGCGAGCTGACCGCGGAACAGACCGGCCACACGATCGAGGAGATCTACCGCGACAACGAATACGACCACTGGTTCACCGCCGAGGAGGCGTTGGAGTACGGCTTCGTGGACAAGCTCGTCTCCACGCACGAGACGATGAACAGCGATAAGGAGTAAGCATGGCATCCGAAGAAGCACAGTTCGTCGCCAGGGCCGAGCGTCTCGCAGGCCCTGCAGGCATTGCCGGTTTCCAGCCCGCGGCCGCGCGTGACCGAGCCCTGGCCGCGCAGAACCGGTACGTGGTGCCGGAGTTCACTGAGCGCACGCCTTACGGCATGAAGACACAGAACCCCTACACCCGTCTATTCGACGACCGCATCATCTTCCTGGGCGTGCAGGTGGACGACACGTCCGCCGACGACATCATGGCCCAACTCCTCGTGCTGGAGAGCATGGATCCGAATCGCGACGTGATGATGTACATCAATTCGCCGGGCGGTTCGATGACGGCCATGACTGCCATCTATGACACGATGCAGTACATCAAACCCGATGTGCAGACCGTGTGCCTCGGCCAGGCGGCATCCGCGGCGGCGATCATTCTGGCGGCGGGTACGAAGGGCAAGCGTCTCATGCTGCCGAACGCCCGCGTGCTCATCCACCAGCCTGCAATCGACCAGGGCTTCGGCAAGGCCACCGACATCGAGATCCAGGCCAAGGAGATGATGCGTATGCGCGAATGGCTCGAGAACACGCTTGCCAAGCATACCGGCCAGAGCCGTGAACGCATCTCCCGCGACATCGAGGTCGACACGTTCCTCACCGCTTCGGAGGCGAAGGAATACGGCATCGTCGACGAGGTGCTCGAGCACCGCTCCTGACGCAGCCTGACGAATGCGGTAATCTGCGATCTGTTCTAGAATGACGGGTGCGTGCCCAGTGCACGTGCCCGTTTTTGTATGCATGCGGAATGAGGGTGAATATGGGACGTGTGGTCAGCTATAACGACGGCGTGCAGCGCTGCACGTTCTGCGGCAAAAGCGAGCATGAGGTACACCGTCTGGTGGCCGGTGCCGGCGTGGCGATCTGCGACGAATGTATTGGCCTCTGCGTGCAGATCCTGAGCGAGGAGAACGCCAAGGACTCGCGTCTTGAGGTGTTGAAACTGCCGAAGCCCTCGCAGATTCGCGATGTGCTCGACCAATACGTGATCGGGCAGAACGACGCCAAGCGCACACTCAGCGTGGCGGTCTACAACCATTTCAAACGCGCGCAGATTGAACGCCACGATGCCAATGCACACCGCCAGTTCGAGCAGTCCAGGCTTGCGGATTCGACACGTTCGATTCTCGATCCGCTCGACGAGGTGAGTGTGGCGAAGTCGAACATACTATTGCTTGGACCGACCGGCGTGGGCAAGACCTACCTGGCGCAGACATTGGCGAAGGCGATGCAGGTGCCCTTCATCATCGTCGACGCCACCTCCATCACCGAGGCGGGCTATGTGGGCGATGACGTCGAGATGGTGCTGTCACGTCTGCTGCAGGCGGCTGACGGCGACGTGGACCGTGCGCGACACGGTATCGTCTACATCGACGAGGTAGACAAGATCGCGCGCAAGAGCGGCGACAACACGTCGATGACCCGCGACGTCTCCGGCGAGGGCGTGCAGCAGGCACTGCTCAAGATTCTCGAAGGAACGCTCGTACATGTGCCGGTCGACGGCGCACATAGGCACAAGGACGGCGAGACGGTGGAACTCGACACCAGCGACATCCTGTTCATATGCGGAGGCGCCTTCGTGGGGCTCGACGAGATCGTCTCGCGCAGGCTGGGTCGGCATGAAAGCGGTTTCGGGGCGTCGTGGCGCGTGAATCCGATCGACGAACACGAGATATACAGACAGGTGAATGCCGACGATTTGGCGGAGTTCGGCCTGCTTCCCGAATTCATAGGGCGCCTGCCGGTGGTGTGCACGCTGGGAGAACTCACGGTGGACGATCTGAAGGACGTACTCACCAAACCCACGAACGCGCTGCTCAAGCAATACCAGAAACTGTTCTCAGTCGATGGGGTCACGCTCACGTTCACCGACGCCGCCGTCGAAGCCATCGCCAGCACCGCACTGGAGCGGGGAGTGGGTGCCCGAGGGCTTCGTTCGATCATCGAATCGATTCTCGAGGAGACGATGTTCGAATTGCCGAACATGGACGATGTGACCGAAGTGGTGGTGAATGCCGATTGCGTGACGGAGGGCGTGCCTCCGCAGATGGTCCGGCCCGAGCGGCGACGTGTGATCCATGCCCTGTGAATGCCGTCATCTTCACGATTTCGACACGCCGAAGTTGTGATTGACCATGAAACGTTGTATGTTAGTCGAGTTGCCTGAAGCAAGCAATTGCGCGAGTAGCCCAGCGGATTAGAGCAGCTGACTACGGATCAGCAGGTCGCAGGTTCGAATCCTGTCTCGCGCACAACAAGCCCTTGAACGTGCATACGCTCAAGGGCTTTTCCAATTGCATGCGGCGCGATGTTGGCCGTAACCCATTCGTGAACTGTGGTGTTGCCGCCGTAACATGGCGACGTTAAGCTGACCCACCGTATGAGAGAACAGACCGCAGCGACGGAGGGAAAGGGAATATGTACGATTTCGAAACCTGGCCAGAGCGGCACGACACAACTTCGGTGAAATGGAAGATGATCGAGACCGAGCTGGGTGTCGGTCATGAGGATGTGCTGGCGTTGTCGGTGGCGGATATGGAGTTCGTCACGCCGCCGGCCGTCGTCGAGGCGCTTGTGGATGCTGCTCGCAATGATGTATTCGGGTATGACTATGCCACCGACGAGTACTTGGCCGCCGTGTGCGACTGGATGCGCCGCCGCCATGGTCTTGAGGCCGATCCGAAGCTCATCTCGCTTTCGGCGGGCGTGATGCCGGCGGTGAACACGGCGTTGCGTGCGTTCACCCATCCGGGCGATGCGGTGATCATCCAGCGACCTGTGTACTACCCGTTCACGAACGCGGCCATGAACAATGGTCTGGAGATCCTCAACAACGCCCTGCTGTTTGATGGGGAGACCGGTCGGTATTCGATGGATTTCGAGGATCTGGAACGCAAGGCCTCCGACCCGCGCTGCAAGGCGATCATGCTGTGCAATCCGCACAACCCGGTGGGCCGTGTGTGGACGGCCGAGGAGCTGCGTATGCTCGGCGACATCTGCGTGGCCAACGATGTGATGATTCTATGCGATGAGATCCATGGCGATCTTGAACACCCCGGGCACGCCGTGACGATGTTCGGCACGTTGGGGGAGCGGTATGCAGACCATCTCATCGAGTTCACCGCACCGTCGAAATCATTCAACCTGGCGGGTCTGCTGTGCTCGAACGCGATCTTCCACAATGCCAAGGTGAAGCAGGAGTTCGACATCGCCGCGGCGAAAACCGGCGGCAGCACGGTGAATCATCTGGGCATGGTGGCATGCATGGCCGCCTATGCCCGCTGCGAGGACTGGTTCGAGGAGATGCTCGCGGTGGTGCGGCGTAATCTCGACACCGTACGTGCCTTCGCCGACACCCACGACGGCATACGGCTCATCGAGCCGGAGGGAACCTATCTGGCATGGCTGGATTGCCGCGGGCTGGGCCTTTCGAATGATGAGCTGGAGACGTTCATGCACGAACAGGCGAGGCTCTATTTCGACGAAGGATATCTGTTCGGCCAGGAGGGCAGTGGTTTCGAACGCATCAACCTCGCTTGCCCTGTGCGCGTGATCGAGCGGATGTGCAGGCAGCTAGACGCAGCGCTTTGCAAGCTGGGAGTGGGACCCGTGGCCGCGGATTTTGCGGATTGTGTATGAGCGGGGGCGTCCCATTGGGCGTATGGCGGGTGAATGCGGCATAATGGATAGCTGGATATTGGCATAGGAGTACAGCGAGGGCGGCATGAGCAACAGGCAGCGTGGAGTGTGGGCATCGATTCGGAAAGTGGCGGCATCCGACCGCATATCAGGTCTCATCATGCTCGGATTCGCGTTGCTCGGTCTGGTGCTGGCGAATCTGCCGGCGACCTACCACTGGTTCGAAGAGCTTTCGCATTTCCATCTGGGCATTCCGGGAACCAACATTGACATGGGGTTGGGCCATTGGGCTCAGGACGGCCTGCTGACGATCTTCTTCCTGGTCGTCGGGCTCGAGCTGCGTCAGGAACTCACCACCGGCTCGTTGTCGAATGTACGCGCGGCCGCGGTGCCGATGCTCTGTGCGGTGGGCGGCATGTTGGTGCCGCCGGTGCTGTTCGTTGCCGTCATCTCACTGTTCTCGAACTTCGGTGCCGGAGATCCGGGCAGCCTCATCATCGCGAACGGTTCGATGTTCAGTTTTGCCGAGACGGCACACGGATGGGCGATTCCCACGGCCACGGACATCGCATTCTCGCTGGCGGTGCTCGCGCTGTTCGCCAAGGCGTTGCCTGGCTCGATCCGTGCCTTCCTGATGACGCTCGCCACGGTGGACGATCTGTTGGCGATCATTCTGATCGCCGTGTTCTTCTCGTCGCTCAACGCCTGGTACTGGTTTGTGGGCATTGCGATCTGCGCGGTTGCCTGGTACTTCCTGGTGCGCATGAAGAAGGTGCCATGGTTCGGCGTGGCCGTCATAGGCATTCTGGCTTGGGTGATGATGTACGAGGCCGGCGTGCACCCCACTTTGGCCGGCGTGCTCGTGGGATTGCTCACGCCTGCACGTGCCATGTACGGCGAACGTTCGCCGCGTGCCGAACGGTATGCCGACAAGCTGCAGCCGTTCTCGGCGTTGCTGGCATTGCCCATCTTCGCCTTCTTCGCCACTGGTGTGCACTTCGATTCGATCACCCCAATGTTGCTGGTCTCTCCGGTGGTCATCGCCATCATCGTGGCGCTGTTCGTGGGCAAGCCGCTCGGCATCATGGCCACCGCATGGCTGTCCACCCACATCGGCCCGTTTGCGATGCCCAAGGGACTGCGCGTGCGCGACATGTTCCCGGCTTCAATCGCCTGCGGCATTGGCTTCACCGTCTCCTTCCTCATCGCATCGCTGGCGTATGCGAACGCTGAGCTTTCCGCGGAGGCCAGATTCGGCGTGCTTCTGGGGTCGCTGGTGGCGGCTGCGGTGTCGGCGGTGCTGCTGGGCCGGCAGTCGGGCAGATTTGCCCGCATGGACTCCGTCGCGGAGCGGTTGGCCGCGACGGGAAGCCCCCCCCAGGGCACGCGCCCCGCCCCGGGAGGGACCCTTGTTGGGTTCCCGGCCCCAGGGAGGGGATGCCAGCCAGGTATG
>OBLO01000962.1_pt1 | contig 26445 bp, 22 predicted proteins | sample 1519401 | NCBI WGS metagenome assembly OBLO01 (sample SAMEA2602897, study PRJEB22501) | metagenome | reverse complement strand
TGAGGGATGCCTATGGCCGCTCCGCGGAGTTCGACACGGATACGCCCTATTACAACCTCCATGCCGGACTCGGCTATCTCTGGAACATTACCGAAGATCATTCCCTCGATATCTACGGCAAATACTACTGGACGCGGGTTCTCGGAACGGATGAGACCCTGAATACGGGCGACCATGTCGACTTCGACGACATCACGTCCAGCCGCACGCGCCTTGGTACCCGCTACGCCTACCAGGCCACCGAACATGTGAGCACGTACATCGGCGCGGCCTGGGAGCACGAGTTTGAGGGCGTCTCCGACTCCTCCGTGTTCGGCTACGATATCGATTCCCCGAAAATCCGGGGCGATTCCGGACGCGGCGAGATGGGCCTCAGGTTCACGCCCACGGATGACCTGCCGCTCACCGTTGACCTCGGTGTGCAGGGCTACGCCGGCAAAAAGGAAGGCGTAACCGGCAGCCTCTTCGTTCAGTACGAGTTCTAAGCATCCGGAGCAGCCAGTCTCCGGCGGGCTCCTCTTTCCGCAGCCCGTATTGCAGTCCTTTTCCCCTCTTATCGGAAGACAGAAGGCCCCCGGCTCCCGCCGGAGGCCTTCTGTCCGTATGAGCGTGTCAGCCCGGGTGAAGATTACTTTGTCTTATCCGTAAAAAAGAGCTTGATGTCCGCGCCGCCGAGAATATTGCGGGACATCTCTTCCGTAGAAAGACTGCTCCAAACCTTTTTATTGGAAAAATAGAAGATAACTCCAAGAACAACCCACACAGCCAGCACAATCCGCGGCGCAAAAGAGATGTAGGCTGGAGATCCGGGGGTGAGGAGCAGGACGAGGGTCAGAATGGAGCAGATGACACCCATCATACAGCAGAAGAGCCCAACGGAGCGTCCCGGGCCGCTGCTCTGTCTGATCGCGCGGCGGGCGACGAGGCAGGTAAACAGATAGCCGATGCCGGTGCCGACAGAGCTCATGTCAACGGTCCATCCGACCGCTGAACGCCCGGCAAAGGGAGTCAGAAGGGCAAGGGCGGCCGTAAACAGGATGGCGTTGTACGGAGTGTGATACCTGGGGTGGATGCGGCCAAACCATTCAGGCAGGATACGGCCGCGGGACATGGCGAGGAGCAGCCGGCTCGCAGCCACAAAGAAACCGTTAATACCAGTGCAGACAGCGCCAAACACAGCGCAGGCAAGCACAATAGAACCAAACTTTCCAAAAGCGATATTGGCAACGTAGCCGGTTGCCCATGCGTGACCACCGGCAGCGCACATCTCATCCATTTTCTGGAGCAGTTCCGGATAGGGCATAGCCAGGGCAACGCCCAGCATAACCATGGCGTAAAGCATCATACCGACAAAAATGGAAACGACCATAATATTACGGCAGCGGCCGGGCGCAAAGGCAAATTCTTCCGACGCCTGAGGCACGGTATCAAACCCCACGAAGAGGAAAGGCGAGAGCGCAAAAATGCTCAGCACGCAGGCGGTCTTACTCTTGTTTTCCGCAAAATAGGGCATGAGGTTGGTGACGCTGGCCGTATCGGTCGTTGCGGCTCCAAAGAAGAAAGCAATAATGCCGAAGGTGAGCATGAAGGCCAGTATGAGCTGCAGTTTGCCGGCCATGCTGATACTGTGGTAGTTGAGCCACCCGAAAATGGCAGTGCCTGCGAACATGAGCAGCACTTCGCCTACATACACCTTCCAGCCGGCGATGGTGTACAGCTCTCCGAATTCAAATACACCGGGAAACAGGAAGCGGAAGATCAGCGACAGCGCGGCAATATCAATCATGACGATGGCGATGTAGCCAATAACCAGAGACCATCCGCAGATGAAAGACGCAGTAGGACCATAGCCCACGTAGGCATAGGTGAACGCGCCACCGGCAACCGGGGCGTATTTAATCATATAGCTGTAACAGACGCCGACAAACGAAATGAGAATGGCTCCCGCAAGAAAACCCAGCAGTGTACCAAGGGGGCCTGCCTGGGGCAAAACTATAGCACCTGAAAGACAGAAACGCCCCAAGCTTCGGAGTGAGCGGAGGGCAAGCTCCGTAGCGTGTGTAGGAGACAAGCCTTTTTGGAGTTTTATTCCCGTTCCCAGGAAGGCGTCCTGGCGTAAAGTTGTAAAAAGCCCTTTTATGCTTTTTAATGTAATTCAGCCCCTTTCCTGCCGTATCCTGAGGGACTTCAGAACACACAATACTTCTGGCGGTTCAGCCTCTGACTGTTCAAAACCTCCTTGAGCGAATCAAAAGCAAAAATCTTGCCATGGCTTGTGAACAGGAGCGCTTATGGGAATTACAATATCTGCAGTATAAAACAGAAATAGTTGCTATTAAAAAAAGTAAAAAATGTAACAAAAAAAGAGAAATTTTTTCTTTTTTTAAAAAATTTATCTGTTTTATTTGTGAAACTTTTGCCTTTCAGAGAGCAGAAAAAGAGCCGGCAGCTTCTGCCATTTGCGGAAATCAGGCCCGGCCCGACTTCGGCGTCAGGCCGGGCACAGGGAAACGCCGCAGACGAATTCACAGGCTCAGGCTGAAACATATGGGATTTCAGGCCGCAGAAGGGCTCCGGAAGGCCTTTCCCGGATTCTCCGGCAACGTCCGTGAAATCCATGTTTCTTCCCCGGAGGGCTGTACACGAACACGGACTTTGGCCAGGCCGCCCGTGTGAAAAACAGCACAGGGGGCTCTTCTCTCTTTCCTGCTTTTTCCCTAAAAGAGGCACTGCCCCGGCAGCTCCTCTCCCTCCCTCCGGGAGGAAAGGAGCGAAAAAAAAAACGGCCGCGCGCCTCCCAGGTCTGTCAGCCCCGGCTGATACCGGTGTTACGGAGGCGGTTCTCCGCCGGCTGGCTTTCACGGCATACATCTTGCTCATAAAATGGATCGCATATCTGCGGACAAGAGGTGTTTATGACTCGACGTGATCCTTCCCCCTGGTTTGTCTTTGCCGTCCTGTTCCTTGTTTATATAGGCTGGGGCTCTTCGTATATCGGCTACAAACTGAGTCTGGAAGTCGCCGGCCCGTTCCTTGTGGCCGGAGGCCGGGCCTTCATTGGCGGCCTGCTTCTCGCTTTTATGCTCCTGGCCTCCGGGAAATGGGTCAGGCCGTCCTGGAAAACCATACGCTGGAATCTCGTCGTAGGCATACCTTTTGTGCTTTTTGGCAGCGGATTTATCGGTTTCGGCCAGACACAGGTTTCCTCATCCACTGCGGCTGTTATCACAAGCACCACACCGATACTCATGCTTGTGGCCGGGTACCTTTTCGCCGGTGAACCACGGCCGGCTTTCCTGCAGTGGGTTGGCCTTATCGCCGGCTCCGCCGGTATCACCTACATAGGCTGGTGCGAGCGCAGCTCGGCTCAGGGAGAGTACCCCGTCATTGGTATGATTCTGGTTCTGCTGGCCGCTGTAGGCTGGGTTTTCGCTTCCCTCTTCATGAAAAAACATCCGGTAGGACAGGCTCTCTCCGTTTTGCAGGCAACAAGCCTGCTGCTCGTCTGTGGAGGCGCGGACTGCTTCATCCTGGCTTTTATCCTGGGCGAACCCTTTGCCATGCACTGGGAAAACCTGCGCCCGGACATCATCATCGCCTTCAGCTGGATGACCATAGGCGGCACATTGGTAGCCTACTCGTGCTATATCTGGCTGCTGACCCATGTCAGCATCGCCCTGGCCGTTTCCTATGAATACGTGGTTCCTGTCGTGGGTATCATCCTGGGCTGGTACGTGGGCGGCGAGCACATCACGCCCGGCATCCTGATGGCCTGCGCGGTAACCATTGGCTCTGTGGCCCTGGTCATACACAGGCCGCATGAACGGCAGATCCAGACCAGGCAGGGATAATTTCCGTCCGGGTTATCCGGACTAAAAGTCCTCATCGCCTATATTCAGCTGCTTCATCTTATACCTGAGCCCCGGGGCCGTGAGATCCATGATGCGCGCGGCCTTGGCCACATTGCCGCCTGTAACCCTGAGAACATTGCGGATGCAGCGCGATTCAAAGGCGCAAAGCTTTTCCTTGAGAGGAATAACACTGTTCCGGCGCACGTCACGGTAGTCGTCAATCGTCTCCTGACTTCCTGCAGACGGACTGGCGCTGCCACAAGACGGCTCCGGGGCACCGTCAGCGGTTACAGCTTCCTTTCCGGCGGCCTCGCGGAAATGCCGGGGCAGGCATTCCTCCGTAATAACAGAACGGCCCTTGAGCAGAGCCAGACTGGCTTCTATGACATGCTGCAGTTCCCTGACATTGCCCGGCCAGCTGTATTCCCGGAACATCTGCATGACGCTTCCAGCCACGGTAATCCCCGCCGGCGCGTTTTTTGAGTTCTGCAGGAAGTCGGAAACCAGGAGGGGAATATCCTCCCGGCGTTCCCTGAGTGGCGGAACAAAAATTCCAATGACCGCGAGGCGATAGTACAGATCACTCCTGAGGATCCCTCTTTTTACTGCGGACAGGGGGGATTCATTCAGTATGCTGACGACACGCACGTCCACGCCCTTCTCTGTGGATGAGCCAAGCCGGCGCACGCGCCTCTCCTGCAGGACGCGGAGCAGTTTCGCCTGCAGCCCCAGAGGCATGGAGTTGAGTTCATCCAGAAGCAGCGTCCCCCCATCTGCCTTTTCGAAGAGTCCGGGTTTTTCAGCCGCGTCCGTATACGCCCCCCGGGATGTTCCGAACAGTATGCCTTCCAGCAGATTTTCCGGTATGGCCGCGCAGTTGACGGCAATAAACGGATATTTCCGCCTGGGACTGCCGGCATGAAGCGCCTGGGCAAAGAGTTCCTTGCCGGTTCCGTTTTCTCCCCAGATCATGACAGGAACCGTACTTTTCGCCGCTTCCTGCGCGTCGGCAATGGAACCGCGCAGTACAGTATCCTGCCCGATTATGCTCGCAAAATCATAACGCAGCTTTTCCCCTGCGAGCGGCTGGCCTCCACGGCCAGCCCCGCCCGCTGCGGAGTGTGTCCCTGTGCCGGTCAGAAGGGTGCTGTCCATCCAGATGGTGAAAGTCAGGACGCCGTCCCTGACCCTGTTTTTAAAAAGGGGAATAAAATCTGAAACAGAGGAAAAAAGGGAATTATTAACGGTCTTATACCAGTAGGCCTTCCTCAGCAGGGGTTCTCCACGGCGCAGACACTCGATGGTGGGGACGCAGCTCATCCCGTTTGGCAGATACAGCTGGGTTATATGTTTGCCCACCACACGCGTCTGGGAAAACCCGTCCACTTTGCGCTGAATGTCGTTCATGAACACACAGATTCCATCGGCGTCCACAATGGCTACGCCGATGCTCATGCGCTCCCACACGGCAAGCAGAGCTGGAGACATGACATCCTGAAGACTGACCGAAAACAAATCTTTCATGGCATTGCTGTCCGGCTAAGCAACAAAGGTTAACATGAGGAAATCAGAGCGTGTCAGAGTTTCGCGTTCCTGCACCCGGCTTTTTTCCTGCAGAATCTGTCCGGGACGGTTCAGTCACCGCCCATGGAATACCCGCCGCTCCAGGAAATAAACGCGAAGCCGGCACGTCCCCCTCTGAGCATTTTCATCCGTGTCTGCAGCGCACAGAGAACTGCCCTGTCCGCAGACTGCAGCAGACAGAGTCCGGTGAACGTCCTCACCGTCAGAGGACGGGCAGACGCCACCGCCTGTTCTTCCGCAGACAGAAAGCTCCGCAGGGGACACGGGGCAAGGCGTAACGCCGCCCGTGAAACGTCTGGCTGGGATCTGAAGTGGTGCCATGGCCGTGAACTGCTCCTTGTAACCGGATGAATGGCAGCTTCTCCCCTTATGCCGCCAGGCTCATTCCCCAAAATACCGTTAGCAGCGTCACGATAGCGTCAGGATGAAGAGACTGGCAACCCGGACCGCCTGGAAATAAAAGCGTGCCGAAGACTGCAAAATTTACACTGCAATATTTATGCCTCTTTTTGACGGATTCCCGCCTGCCTGCCGAACAGACACTCCCTCACGGAGCCGCTCCCCATGATTGCCGCTGCCTGCTGAAAAATCCTGTACCACCGCGTCTTCCCCAGAAAAAAACGGCAGGGAGGCTCCGCCGGAATTCCGGAATGTGGATGCCTGCACGGCTCCGGGTGTTTTCAGTTTTCATCCCGATTGCCGTCCTTTCTTTTTTCTTTCCGCTTCCGGGAAAACCACCCGCAGCCTAATGAAAAGAGTTCCAGAGACAGACCAGCCCTCCAGCCGCGACGACAGCCATCAGGAACCGACGGAAAATTTCACCCCGCACGCGTCTGACCACGGGGAAAGCGCAGAGAACGCCGAGCACACAGGCGGGAAATCCGTACGCAGCATAGGTAAGTATCTGCTCAGTATACAGCCCCGACCAGGCCTGAAGCGAACAGGTTATCAGACTGCGCAGGACAAAAAACACGCCAAGCGTCCCCAGCGCTTGCCGGGGCTCCCATCCGCACCAGAGGGCATAGGCGCCGGCCGGCGGTCCGTCAAAGGATATGGCCGTACCCAGCACGCCGGCCCCCAGGCCGGCAATGCTCCCGACGGCCCAGGAGCTTCTTTCCCGTCCGCTCCTCCTGGCAAAAAACTGCCAGCACACATACGAAAGGAGAAGCAGCCCGACGCCACCCTGAAGAATCCGGCCTGACACAGCCTGCAGGATAACGAGACCAATGAAAGCGCCCGGAATGGCGCCAGCCAGAAGAGGTGCGAGCGCAGAAAACCGGCAGTGACGGAGATATATGCACGTGAGCGTTCCATCCATGGCGAGGTTCAGAATGCAGCTCAGCAGTATGACGTCGTGCATGGGGATAAACATGGCTGCCAGAGGCACGGCAAGCATGGCACCGCCTATGCCCGTGAGCCCGGAAACAAAGCCTCCCAGAAGCCAGGCTATGAAGACAATGACTGAAGGAAAATCCATAAACTTCCTCCGCACGGTAACGGGTTCCTGCAGAGTCCGCGCCAGACGGGAATTTTTGCAGGTATCGCCCAAACTGACTGGCGGTCCGCAGGGACCAGATGTCCCAAAAACAGACAGTTCCCCTCAGGTGATTTCCAGCGAAAATCATTGGGGGGAACTGTTATCCCATATGGCAGCCCGACGGGATGATCACGATAACACCGGCATTCTGACGCAGCCGGTAAAGAGAAAGCCTGTGACCCTGCCCGCACTGTCAGAGATCAGGCGTCCAGTGCCGTCAGAATAACCTGACCAGCGTCATCAAGATGCAGATCAAAATTTTTTCCGTATTTAAGAAGAAAGTCGCTGCTGGCGATAAAAGGCACCTCTTTTACGTCTATCTGCTCATCTTCTTCCTCATCAGCCTCATCCATACCCAGACCGAGCATGATTTTGCTGTGTCAGCCCCCGCCAATACTGTATTCACGGAGGCGCACGCCGGTGCCCTCATCCTCGTCCTCCAGCATGGTACGGAGTTTATCCAGAATTTCATCACTGATTTTTATGGTAAACATAGAGAGAGTCTCCTTCTTGTTCTTTCGTCGTTATGCGATCACGGTGGAAAGACCGTGCCTGGCAAAGCGCTCCCGTACGCGGGCCAGTTCCTCCGGGGTATACTGCCGCACAGGAGGAAGTTCCCTGCCAAGAGCCCGATACTTGTTGTGCCCAAAAGTATGACAGGGCATGATTTCTATTTCGGCATGATGGAAAGGAAGGAAAAAATCCGCCATTGCGGCCACATTTTCCTCGCTGTCATTGAGATCCGGCATAAGGGGCATACGGATACGCACTTCTTTTCCGGAAAGCAGGGCAGTCTTCAGGTTGTGCAGAATAAGCGCGTTGTTCCTGCCCGTGAGCCTTTTATGCTGCCCGGGGTCCATGTGTTTGCAGTCAAAGAGAAAAAGATCAGCCAGGGCAATCACTTTTTCAAAACGATCTTCAGGACAGTACCCGCATGTATCCACAGTCGTATGCAGCCCCTCATCGGCCGATGCCTGCAGAAGATCCAGCAAAAAGCCGCCGGCTGCCGTAGGCTCACCGCCTCCGAAAGTGACCCCGCCCTCCGAGTTCAGATAGTAAAGCCTGTCCTTCAAAACTATGCCCATGACATCATCCACGGACATGAGCCTGCCGCTCACCTCTCTGGCTTTCGTGGGACAGACTTCCGCGCATCTGACGCAGTTCCCACACTTTGCACGGTCAAGCGTAGAAACAGCCCCTCTCATGACTGCGGCCCCGGTAGGACAGATCTTCTGGCACGCACCGCAGCCGGTGCAGAGATTCGCAAAAAAAAGCACCTGAGAGGAAGAAATCTGGGATTCCGGATTGCTGCACCAGAGGCAGTGCAGCGGACAGCCTTTCAGGAAAACCGTCGTCCGTATGCCCGGTCCATCCTTCGTTGACATCCGCTGGATATTGTAAACCATTCCCTGACTCACTGCCCCCTCCGTCTTTCTCTGCCGTCCCACCGATCCGCCCGTATACGGGAACTGGCGGCAGGAGGACATTCCGCTGCCGCCAGTTCCGTTATTTCAGCATGCCGCAGGCGCCGTACTATTCCTACCAGACGTACTCGGTGCGCTTGATGATTTCGTTCTGCACCCCGCGGTCAAGGCGCGTGAAGTATGCGCTGAAACCGGCCACACGCACCACAAGGTCCTTATATTCCTCAGGATGATCCTGTGCCTTCTGCAGCGTGGCGGAACTCACGCAGTTGAACTGAATATGTGAGCCGCCATAGTCACAGTAGGTCTTGATGAGCGCCAGGAGATTTCTGGCGCCCTGAGGACCTTCCAGGGCTGAAGGCAGGAATTTCACGTTGAAGTGGTTCGCTCCGTAGCGCACCGTATCAATGGCTTCCGCACCGGCCTTGATAAGCGCGGTTACGCCCTCATGGTCAGTTCCCGGCATGGCGGAAACACTGCCATCGGTGAGAGCGATGCCCGCCTTGCGCCCCGTGGGGAGCGCTCCCATAAGGGAGCCGAAGTAATTGTGGTAGGACAGGGAATACGCATCCAGCGGCGTACGGTATCCGAAGCAGTCAGGACCGACGGAACTGTGTATTTCATCCACGTCATGGTAGAAGCGCTGCACGAATTCCTCGACTTCGGGGTAATCGTTGCCATGCTTGGGGGCCTCGAAGCACATTTTGCGGATGTCCTCGTGCTCCTCGAAGTTGGTCTTCAGGGCTTCCAGCAGCTGATCCATGGTCAGCTTCTTCGTCTCAAAAACCAGGTACCGGATGGCCAGCAGGGAATTGGCCGCGTCGACGCCGGCAGTCATAATGGGGTTCACCTGCGGATAGCGGGTGCCTCCGGCCTCCTCGCACAGCCCCTTTTCAATACAGCCATCGAGCATGACGGAGCGGAACACGCTGGGCACGACCTGGAGGCGGGCCATCTGGCTCAGATCGGAGTGATGGCGGGATATGGTGAAGAGGTGACGGAGCTGCTTCTTCACGGCGTCGTAAACTTCTTCAAAGGTCTTGAAGCTGCGTGGGTCGCCGGTCTCGGCTCCGACCTTTTTCTTGGTGTAAGGATCCTTGCCGTTATAGAGCATGAGCTCAATGGTCTTGGCCAGGCAGGGCTGATCCTCCTGAGTAATGAAGCTGCCTTTGCCACAGATGCCGGTGGACACGCAGCCGTAGTTGCCGCAGTTGCGGGCATCTTCCAGGGTAATGCCATCCTTATACTGGGCGAAACGGGCAAGATTGCGTTCGATCACCACGGTATTATTGAGGATCTGAGGCTGGCCGGATCCGCCACGGATACAGTCGACCACCTTGTTCAGGAGGGACTGCGGAAGCTTGGAATGATAAAGAAGCGTCAGTGTAGGCTGAATGCCGTGCACGCGAATCTGCGTCTCAAGAAGCAGTTCCTCAAGCTCCGTGCTGGCATCACGGCCATCAGCGTCAACGCCGCCGATGGAGATAGTCTGTCCGGTATGGCCGGAAAGGGTCTTCGCGTAGGATCCGCCCTGGTATTCGCCCAGCTCCATGTGCTTGATCCACTGGAACTTCAGCAGGGAAATGACCTGTTCCCTTGTGAGCTTCCCTTCTTCAATATCCTTTTTGTAGAAAGGATACATGTACTGTCCGTAACGCCCAGGAGAAGTGGCGCAGGCCATCTGCTCCACTTCAATGGCCAGATGGATGAACCAGAAGGACTGGATGGCTTCACGGAAATTGCGTGCCGGGAATTCCGGGACACGGCGGCAGATCTCGGCGATTTCCAGCAGTTCTGCCTTATCTCGCGGATCAGCGGTTTCCGCGGCCGTTTTTTCACAGAGCTCAGCATAGCGGTGAGAATGGGCGATGACAGCCTCTGTCGCCACAATCATAGCCCGGTACAGGTCGTGCTTTTCCTTGTTCACCAGTGTTGTCGGACATTCGGCGAGGCGGCGCTTCAGGTCGTCCACGACCCAGCGCAGTCCCTTATTGAGAGCCATGGGGTAGTCAGCGATGCCGGAACCGGAGGCCACGCTCACATTGTCGTAATACATGCCGGCCTTGGAATACTGAGCGGGATTCACGCCGTACTTGGCCTTGTACATCTTATTGTTCAGGGCGATGCACGTACGGTTCTTCCACTTCCTGTAGACCTTTTCCAGCAGCTCCTCGGTTTCCTGAGGAATCTTCATCTCGCCGAGAGATGTCATTTTTGCGAGCTGCATTTCATCCTTAATCCACGAAACGTTCCACTCCGGATAGGCATAAACACCGCAGCGGACGCCGGTCAGCGTACCCACAATGGGGTTGCCGTCCAGAAAAATTTTCTTTGTCAGCAGCACACGCTCAAGGAGTTTTGCCCTGATATAGATAACTGGCTCTCCGTCGAACTCATCATAAACATCCAGCAGGCAGCGGAGGCGTTCAGGATCCATGACCTGCGGAGCAGTGAGCAGGTAATCATGAAGGCTCGTATACCGGGAATCCACGGTGTCCCAGTTGATTCCGTATCCCTGCCCCTGTACAGGCGCGAAGTTCTGATCGAATCGGATAATGGGTCTTTTCATGTGACATCTCCTTGATAAAGGGAAGAAGATAAACAATGCCGGACAGACAGATTTACCTTCTTCCAAGCACAAAGCATGCCACTCAGAAACAGCCTGGATAACTGATTGAATTTGCTTGTTCTTTACTTTTGTTATCCCTGAAAAGACGAGATTTTGACGGAAAGAGAAAAAATTTTTCTTTTTCGAAAAAATTTTTCTCCTGTTTTGGGAATCCTACACGTTCCCGTGACGCAGATCCGCCCCTTATATCTTTCTTAAGCCATGAGAACGGAAAAAACGATACGGCTTTCCCCGTGCCAGATACCTGCCGTGGGACGCGGGGGTCGGGCCCCCGCACCCATGTCATCTGTTGGCATCATGCCCGGCCCTTGTCAGCTGAATGCCCGCATGCGGCACGGGATCAGAACGCTATAAATAAAAACGTCCACATTCTTATTTATACTCTTCATCTTTTATCCTGAGCTCCTTTCGCACAGGAAGGCTCCCGGACATCATCGTTTCTATCCATCCCGCCGCCTTGTTCGTTTAAGGGGTTAACTATACTTTCGCCTTACACCAGGTTTCTGGATATGAATCAGAAAGTCGTTATACGGAGCCAGACCGGGAAACCTTCTGATAAAACGGAAAAGCTCTCTCAGGTCCTCACTGTGCCGGTACAGGCCAGCCTTCAGGAACAGTTCATCAAGACCTGTCCCTTTTTTACCGTCCCGCTTCTGCATGTTTTTTCCCGCATGCTGATATCGTCAGAAAAAAAATACCCCCCCCTCCCCAATTCCTACTCCGTCACGGGCCCCGGGTAAATAAAAAATATTATAATGACAAAAATTTTTATATTGTGTTTCCGGGACGCCACCCGATATAAAACACCCCGTGATCAGAAAGAGGAGCAACCATCGCTGGCCGCTCCTCTCTGATTTTCCGGAGACTGTGCTGTTAGTTGTGCTTCAGGCCGAGGCGCTTCACCACGGCGGCCGCGCCCTCACGGGCGAATTCGGCCACGTCTCTGCCCTTTCTGGCCTCCTCGGGAAGGAGGAGTTCGGGTTTGTTGGCAAGGCTGGGATCAGGGGTGATGCCGTAGGCCGCGGGGAAGGTGTTCTCGAAGTACATGTTCTGGAAGCCGGAGAACTTCAGGGCATGGGCCGTGGAGTCAAGCACGGCGTGCTCATCCTTTCCGATGAGGCCGAGGTCACGGGCGTTGAGGAGGCCGGCGAGGGTTTCGCCGCCCTGGGTGCAGGCGATGTGGCCGTGACGGTTGGCGGTAAGCATGGCGTCCATGATCTGCTGTTCCTTCACCTGGACAACCTGGAAAGCCTTTTCACCGGCGGCCTTCACGAAGCGTCCGGCGAGAGCCTTCACGCGGGGGAAGGAGACGGGGTTGCCGATCATAGCGGCCTGGGCGACGCTCGGCTGCACGGTCACGGGCTTCCACTCGCGTTTGCCCTCTGGGGCCCTGTAGTATCTGTAGACCGGGTCGGCGTGCTCGCTCTGCACGCCGAAGATACGCGGCAGGCTATCGATGATGCCGAGGTCGTACATTTTGAGGAAGCCGGACATGATGGCGGTAATGTTGCCGGCGTTGCCCACGGGCACGAAGAGGCAGAGATTCTTCACGTCCCAGCCATACCACTGGGCGACCTCGTAGGCGTAGGACTCCTGGCCCAGGATACGCCAGGCGTTCTTGGAGTTGAGGAGGGCCACGCGGTACTTCTCGGCGAGGATTTCGACGACCTTCATGCAGTCGTCAAAGACGCCGGGAAGCTCGAGCACGGTGGCGCCGCTGCCAAGGGGCTGGGAGAGCTGCTGCGGGGTCACCTTGCCGTGCGGCAGGAGCACGACGCTCTTCAGGGGAGCGCCGATATAGGAGGCGTAGAGCGCGGCTGCGGCGGACGTATCGCCCGTGGAGGCGCAGACCGTGATCACCTCGTCCCAGTCGTGATGGCGGCAGAGCCATTTCAGGTAGCTGAAGGCGCAGGCCATGCCGCGGTCCTTGAAGGAGGCGCTGGGGTTCTGGCCGTCGTTCTTGAAGGCAAAGGGAATGCCGACCTTTTCCTTCATGAAATCAGAGGCCTCGATGATGGGAGTAAGGCTCTCGCCGAGGTAGATGATGTCCTCTTCGTCAAAAATGGGAGCCAGGAGCTCATAGTAGCGGAACACGCCCCTCAGGGCGTTCCTGCGGGTGGAGGCACGGGAATCGAAGAGGTCGCGCCAGTACTGGCCGCTCTTCTTTTTAAGCTCACCGAACTTTTTGTTCTCGAGGAGCAGGACATCGCCGCACTCCGGGCAGGTATAGAGCAGGCTGTCGGAAGGATAGCGCCTGCCGCAGCCGAGGCAGTAATATTCCATCTCACCGCGGTAGGTGGGAAAATCGTCGGACATGAAAAAACTCCTTACAGAAAAAATGGGCGGAAGACGGGGAAGGCAGCGCCTAGCGCGTCTGATGGCTCTTCAGGAAGCTCTTCTCCGTGCCGTTCCTCAGGCGCTCTATATTCTCCCTGTGCCGCCAGACCACGATGGCCAGCACGCAGAGGGAAAGCGGCAGCCACTGAAAGTCCCCGAAAAGACAGAGCAGGATGGGCATGGAGCAGACCAGGGTAAGGGAACCTGCGGACACGAACTCCGTACGCCAGATCACAATGAGGCAGAGAAGGCAGGCGATGAGCAGAGGCGGGAAGGCGATGGGCAGGAAGACACCGATGCTCGTGGCAACGGCCTTGCCGCCTTTGAAATGCATGAAGCAGGAGAACACGTGGCCGAGCACGGCGCTGAGGGCGGCCACGGTAACGACTACGGGAGACCCGGTCTCCATCTGGGCCAGGAAGACGGGAAGCGCGCCCTTTAAAAGGTCGCAGGCCAGGGTGGCTACACCCCAGCCGAAGCCGCACATGCGGGCCACGTTGGTAGCGCCGGTATTGTGGCTGCCGCCGGTGCGCGGGTCTGTATGGCAGAACACGCGGGCGATGATCAGGCCGTAGGGCGTAGCGCCGAGCAGGTAGCCGAGAATTCCGAAGCACAGTGCCTGGAGCGTTATCATAACATGTCCTCCTCCGTTCCGCCCTCGGACGGAACGGCCTCAAGAATCTGCATTTCGTTGTACAGGGGATTGACCTTGCCGAGGCGGATGTCAACAGCCATGCCGGGACAGGCGCGTTCGTCAAAAATACGGCGGCGTCCGCGCACGAAGATATCCTCCTCGGGCAGACTCACGCTCACGAAAGCGTCATTTTCCTCGGTAATCACGCCGTGCCACCACACTCTGTCGCCCTTCTGGCGGAAGTACAGGAACTTCCAGTAGCGGGGACGGAAGCGCTGGATCTGTCCGGCTCCGTCCAGGGCGATGTGCAGGGGCAGAAGAATCTGCTGCAGTTCCTCTCCGCTGAAGCGGGTTTTTCCGTGCAGGCCCCACTCCGTGAGCTGGACCTCGTTGATGAGGTCAGCGTAGCGCCTGAGCGGCGAGGTCATGGGCGCGTAGCGCTGCAGGCCGAGCGCCGCGTGGGGCCGCGCTTCCGTTTCGAGCGTGGAGGGAATCATGGCGCGCATGATCTTGGTGACGTCCTCCGGACGCTCCCAGACGCCGGCGTACTCCCGCGGCAGGGCCACGTCCTGGGTTCTGAAGAGCATGGGCACACTGTGGGCCGCGGCCCAGTCGCCTACCGAGGCCGCGGCGATGATCATCATCTCGGCCACGAGGTTCTGGGCGTCCCTGGCGTTCTCGCCGGGCCTGAGGTCCACCACGGTGTCCTCGCCCTCTCCGCTCAGAACAATTTCAGGCTCCTTCCTCTCGATGACAACGGCGCCCTGGCTCACGCGCCAGGCGAGGCGGGCCTTCGAGAAGGCGAGCGCCATCTCAAGGGTTTCGCGGTACGGCAGGGCCGGACAGTCTTCCCCGGCCTTCCCGTCGAGAACATTCTGGCAGTCCACGTAGCGCAGATTGGCGGCGAGGGTCACCCTGTTCACGCTGATGCGGCATTCGCCTGCGGGCGCGCCGTTTCCGTCCACGTCCTGGGCCACGATAAGGGCGGGGCGGTCCTTTCCGGCCACAAGGGAGAGGGCGTCCGTGGAAATGCATTCGGGCATCATGTGGCTGTCGCCCTCGGGGAGATAGATGCTCGTGCCGCGGTGCAGGACGGCCCTGTCGAACTCGGACCCGAAGGGCCAGCAGACACCTGGGCAGGCAAGAGCCAGGGTCAGGGTCCAGCCGCCTTCAGGCCTCGCGGCTATGGCGAAAGCGTCGTCAATGTCGAGCGTGCTCCAGCCGTCTATGCTCACGAAGGGGAGATCGCAGGGGGGAAGCGGGCAGGCGGCGGAATCGTCCGCGAACTTTTTTACCCCGTCAGCGAAGGGTTTCCACCACGTATCGCCGGGCTCGTAGCCCGCGCAGTCGTACCAGAAATTGTAATGCGGGGGGAGCTTCCCCCAGGCCATGAGAAGCTGCACGGCGATATGCGGCACCTCGGGGAGTCCCTTGATGAGAAGCTTCCAGAGGGCTTCCTCTTCCTGGCTCTCGGGGTCGGCCATGTGCGCGCGCAGCACGCGCTCAAGGCGCTCCGCCACCTCAGGTCCGGGATAACCGGGCGTCCCCTCCTGCGGCGCGGGGAGCCTGTGCTGCACCGCGTTCCAGAGCGCGTGCACGAAAGGCACGCCCTCGGCGAGAATGGCCTCGCGCCTCTTCTGCGCCTCGTACTCGGCGTCGCGCCGGGCCGCATCCTCTTCGGAATAGATCTCGAAAACGGGAGGCGCAAAACGGAAACGGGTCTTGGCAGAAAGCAGGGCATGGGCGTACGCCGCCACGGTATCCTCGTCCGGATCCGTCACGAAAAGCTCCGCGAACCAGCGCGCCGGCGCCTGTGTCACTTCGCCCTGGGCCATTTCCCAGAGCTCCTGAACGGGAATTTCGCGGGCCAGGGCGTCACGCTTCGCTGCCGAAGCCTCGAGCGCCTTCACGATCCCGTCCCGGGACAGGGAGGAAAAGCCCGGCACCACGGGACCGGTCCAGGGCAGTATCCTGGAGGACGGCAGCTTGGTTTCGCGGCGGTTCGGGAGAAGAAGCCGGAGACGCCCCCTGGCTTCCTCCGTCACCATGCCTATCTGCGGCGTATTGGACTCAAAATATTCGACAATGCAGCCCGGCGCTGGGAACTGTAAACCCGCCATCCCGTCTTCTCCTTCAGTAAATTCCACGTAATGGACAGCTTTTAACCTTCATGCATTTTTGCCGTTCTGGCAAGTTGCAATTCCGCATGCCTCCCTCCGGGTTCCGGAAGGCACCGGAAAAAGGACTTGCGTATTTCCCCCGCCCATCTTTAAAATAAATTTTTCATGTGACACTTTTTCCGCGTGATCTGCCGTACGGCCTTCACGCGCCGTGAGCGGGGGAGCGCATCCCCGGCGCGGTGCCGGATGTGGCGGAGGGGCCCGGATCGCCTCCGGTCCGCCAGCCCGCGCACGCTCCCGATGGAGATTGATTTGGAACTACAGCCCCCTTCGCATCACCGCAGCCTGCCTCTTCAGGACGTTAAGGAACCCCAGCTCTTCCGTGAGCAGTTTCCGTACACGAGCATCTGCCGCACCGAATTCGATGACGTGGTGCTCGCGCCGCATCCGGCCGATCAGCTCTGTATCACGGACACCACGTTCCGCGACGGCCAGCAGGCCCGTCCGCCCTACACTGTCAGCCAGGTGGCGAAAATCTTCGATTTCCTGCACAGGCTCGGCGGAAAAACCGGCCTCATTACAGCTTCGGAATTTTTCATGTACTCCGAGCGTGACAGGAAATGCATCGACGCATGCCGCGCCCGCGGCTACCGCTTCCCGCGCATCACGGGATGGATCCGCGCCAACAAGAACGATCTCCAGCTCGCGAGGGACATGGAATTCTCCGAGGTCGGCATGCTCACCAGCGTTTCCGACTACCACATCTTCCTGAAGCTCGGCAAAACGCGCAAACAGGCCTTTGACATGTACGTGGACCTGGTCTCCCAGGCCCTGGAGTGGGGCATCATCCCCCGCTGCCACTTCGAGGACGTCACCCGCGCGGATATCTACGGCTTCTGCCTGCCCTTCGCGTCCAAGCTCATGGAGCTCTCCCGCCAGGCCGGCATGCCCGTCAAAATCCGCCTCTGCGACACCATGGGCTACGGCGTGCCCTATCCCGGCGCCACCCTGCCCCGCTCCGTGCAGCGCCTCGTGCACGTCTTCATTGACGAGGCCGGCGTTCCCAGCCAGTGGCTCGAGTGGCACGGGCATAACGACTTCCACAAGGTGCTCGTCAACGGCGTCACGGCCTGGCTCTACGGATGCGGCGCGGTCAACAGCACGCTCCTCGGCTTCGGCGAGCGCACGGGCAACACGCCCCTCGAGGCCCTGGTCATCGAGTACATTTCCCTCACAGGCAACGACGCGGCCGCGGACACCACGGTGATCACGGAAATCGCGGACTACTTCTCGAAGGAACTGCACTACCGCATCCCGAACAACTATCCCTTCGTGGGCCGCGACTTCAACGCCACGAGCGCCGGCGTGCACGTGGACGGTCTCTCCAAGAACGAGGAGATCTACAACATCTTCGACACGGACCGCATCCTCGCCAGGCCCGTGCCGATCATCATCACCGACAAGTCCGGCCGAGCCGGCGTGGCCTACTGGCTCAACCACAACCTCAAACTCAACGGCACGGAACACGAAGTGTCGAAGCGGCATCCCGCCGTGGGCAAGATCTACGACGCCATCATGGAATCGTACAAGAACGGCCGCACCACCTCCTACTCCTACGAGGAAATGGAAATTCTGGCGCACCGCTTCATGCCCGAGCTCTTCACCTCCGAATTCGACCATATGAAGCAGCTGGCCGGCGAGCTTTCCGCCCACCTGCTCATCAAGCTGGCCGAGGAGGAATCCCTGCTCACCTACGGCAAGGACGCCTGCAGCCGCCTCAACGAATTCGCGAAGGAATACCCCTTCATCCAGTACCTCTATCTCACGGACGCCCAGGGCAAACTCAAGTGTTCCACCATCACGGATCCGGCCTACCAGGAGAAGTACGAGGCCCTGCCCATAGGCTACGACTTCTCTGACAGGGAATGGTTCAAAAAGCCCATGGCCACCGGCGACCTGAACATCATGGACGTTTATCAGTCCAGGTTTACGGGCAAGCTGGTGATTACGGTTTCCTGCGCCGTCACGGACAAGGATGACAACATCACCGGCGTCCTCGGCTGCGACATCCAGCTCGAGCAGCTTCTCAAGAGAGCCCAGGAACTGGAACTCGCCCAGCACGAAGAACAGGATAGGGGCTGATTTTTCCTCCCGCAGACAACTTCAGGGGAGGCGGATTTCCCGCCTCCCAAAACCGCACATATCCACGAGCAGCTCATGATTACACTCAGCGACAAACTCACCGTTCTGAAGGACGGCAGGCTCCTCGGCGAAGAGGAAGCCCGGGCCACCGGCACCGACATCGCCCAGGCGAAGAAGAACACCCTGGCCTCCCGCATTCTCAGAGCCCACAGCAAAGCTTCCGACAGGGACAGCCTCCTGCACATCACCTTTGACGGACTCGCCTCCCACGACATCACCTTCGTGGGCATCATCCAGACCGCCAGAGCCAGCGGTCTTAAGGAATTCCCTGTTCCCTACGCCCTCACCAACTGCCACAACAGCCTCTGCGCCGTCGGCGGCACCATCAACGAGGACGACCACCTCTTCGGCCTCACCGCTGCCCAGAAATACGGCGGCAACTACGTTCCCCCGAACCTGGCCGTCATCCACCAGTACGTGCGCGAAACCATGGCCGGCTGCGGCCGCATGATCCTCGGCTCCGACAGCCACACCCGCTATGGCGCCCTCGGCACCATGGGCGTGGGCGAAGGCGGCCCCGAGCTCGTGAAGCAGCTTCTGAAGCGCACCTACGACATCGCGGAGCCTGAGACTGTTCGCGGGTGGCTGGACGACGCCCCGCAGCCCGGCGTGGGCACGCAGGCCGTGGCCGTCGCCCGCGTGGGCGCCGTCTTCAAGGGCGGTTTCGTCAAGACCCGCGCCCCCGAATTCGCCGGCCCCGGCATCGCGACCCTCCCCGTCGAGTCCCGCATGGGCATCGACGTCATGACCACAGAGCCCACCTGCCTCTCCTCCATCTGGGAGACGGACGACAGGGTCAAAGCCTACCTCACCGAACACGGCCGCGCCGGAGACTACAAAAAACTCTCCCACGACGCCCCCGCCGCGTTCGACCGCTGCATCGTCATCGACCTCGCCAAAGTGCCGGCCATGATGGCCCTGCCTTTCCATCCGAGCAACGCGTACCCGGTGACCGAAGTCATCGCCCACGCGAAGGAAATCTTCGGCGAAATCGAGGATGCGGCCCACAAACAGTTCGGTAAACTCGCCGACAGCTTCAGGCTCAGGGACAAGATCCACGCCGACGGCATCCATGTGGATCAGGGCCTCATCGCCGGCTGCGCCGGCGGCTCATTCGAGAACCTGACCCTCGCCGCCGCCATCCTTGACGGAAAGAGCATTGGCAACACGCCCTTCTCCCTCTCCGTTTACCCCGCTTCCGAGCCCCAGGCTATCGCCCTCGTGCGCAACGGCTCCTATGTGAAGCTCATGGAAGCCGGCGCCCTCATCAAGAACGCTTTCTGCGGCCCCTGCTTCGGCGCGGGTGATACCCCGGCCCATGGCGCCCTGTCCATCCGCCACTCCACCCGCAACTTCCCGAACCGCGAGGGCTCCAAGCCCGGCAACGGCCAGGTCGCGGGCGTGGCCCTCATGGACGCCCGCTCCATCGCCGCTACCGCGGCCAACGCCGGACGCCTCACCCCTGCTACGGATCTTGACTGGGATAAGATCAACCCCGATCTCACCTACCATTTCGACGCCAATATCTACAAAGAGCGCTGCTACCAGGGCTGGGGCAGGGCCGATTCCTCCGTGGAACTCAAGTACGGTCCCAACATCACCGACTGGCCGGCCATGGCCGCCCTTCCCGAGAATCTGCTTCTCAGGGTCGCCTGCGTCATCACCGACCCCGTGACCACCACCGACGAGCTCATTCCCTCCGGTGAAACTTCCTCCCTGCGCTCCAACCCCCTGAAGCTGGCCGAATTCGCCCTCTCCAGGAAGGATCCGAAGTACGTGGGCAGGGCCAAAGACGTGTTCGCCTTCGAGAAGAAGCGCGAAGCCGACCCGGCTGACGCTTCCGTCCTTCAGGCCGTGCGCAAAGCCCTCGCTCCTCTCGAGAAGAGCGACAAAGCGCTCTTCGACGCCCTCTGCGGCGGCAGGGATCTCGCCGGCACCGGCATCGGCTCGACCATCTTCGCCATGAAGCCCGGCGACGGCAGCGCCCGTGAGCAGGCCGCTTCCAGCCAGAAGGTGCTCGGCGGCTGGGCCAACCTTGCCCTCGAATACGCTACGAAGCGCTACCGCTCCAACCTCATCAACTGGGGCATGCTGCCCTTCCTCTGCGAGCCCGGCATCGAGAAGACCATCGCCAACGGCGACTACATCCTTGTGCCCGGCATCCGCACCGCCGTGAAGGAGAAGAAGGAGGTCATTCCCGCCCTCTTCATTCATGACGGCAGGGTATCCGCTCTCTCCCTGAAGCTCGGCGATCTCACCGATGACGAGCGCCGCATTATCCTCGACGGGTGCCTCATCAACTTCTACAACGAAAAGTAAGCCTCAGCGCTTCTGACTGCCAGAGGGGGCTGCGCATCCTGCGCGGCCCCCTCTTTTTCTGCCCGTCACGGGAACATTACCCGGAAGCGATCCGGAAAAGCAGCAGAGCCTGCTCCGTTTTCCTCCGGGAATAAGCAAGATAACGAAAATCTGAACGTTTTTCGTAAAAATCTGAGTTTATTCAAAAAATTTCGCTAATTTATCCTTATTTACTAAAAATTTTTATCAAAAAACAATTTTACCGAAAAAATTTTGTAGAAAAAATCCGATATTACGTAATTTTTTGTTAATTTCAAAAAAAATCATAGTTTTATGACGAAAAACTGAGTTTACTCAAAAATAATTTGCTGAATTTTCTTCGTTTTATCAAACAAATTTGTTAATTTAAGTACTTCCCGTAATTTCTGATATGGAAGTGGAGGAAAAACATGCTGCCATCTGAATTAGCCGAACTGGTGAGTCGGATCCGGAAGCAAAAGTCGGGCGGACAGACCATTGAGATTACGTCTGTCCATCAGGATGTACCGAAACGGCTTTATGATACCCTGTCTTCCTTTTCGAATCAGGATCAGGGAGGCATCATTGTTTTCGGTATTGATGCACTTGAAGACTATGCACTGGCCGGCATCTGCGACCCACAGGAACTGCAGAAAAAAGTGACTGAACAGTGCAATCAGATGGAACCGCCGGTCAGAGCACTCTTTACCATTGCCGAAATCGATGGGAAACAGGTTTGTTCTGCCGAAATCCCCTCCATAGAACTTTCTGAAAGGCCCTGTTATTATAAGGGATTAGGAAAAGTGAAGGGATCCTACATACGTGTCGGCGATGCTGATCAGCAGATAACGGATCACGAAATCTACAGCTTTGAAGCCTACCGCAGGCACCAGCACGATGATGAGCGTCCCGCTGAAAGGGCTTCCATGAATATGCTGGACAGCGATGCGCTGCAGAGCTACCTGGCGGAACAGCGGAAATCCCGGCCGAAATTCGCTGCCCTTCCGGATGAACTGGCCTGCGGGCTGCTGAATATTTCACGTTCGGGCAAACCGACTCTGGCAGCCATCATGAATTTCGGTATCTATCCACAGGGATATTATCCGCAGCTCTGCATCACGGCTGTTTCCGTACCCGGCACACAGATAGGCGATGTCAGCGTGAACGGAGTGCGTTTCCTCGACAACAGCCGCATCGAAGGAACTATCTCCGGCATGGTTGAACAGGCTGTGGCTTTCTGCAACCGCAATATAAAAGTACGGACGGTTATCGATCCCAGGACCGGACGCAGGGAGGATCGCACGGAGTATCCCATAGAGGCCATCCGTGAGGCTGTGCTCAATGCGTTAATCCACCGGGATTACAGCACGTACACGGAAGGCACCCCCGTGCAGCTTGATCTGTTCATGGATCGTCTTGAGGTGCACAGCCCCGGCTGCCTTTACGGCGGAATGAGCGTCGAACAGCTCGGCTACGCGAAACCGGAACTGCGCAACCCCGCGCTTGCCGTGATGGCGGAAAAGCTCACCGGGGCAGAAAACCGGTATTCCGGTATCCCGACAATGCGCCGGGCCATGAAGGAATTCCACCTTCCGGAACCGAAATTCAAAAACCGGAGAGACGAGTTCGTTGTCACTTTTTACAACGCGGCGCCGGACGCCCCAGCCGTCCCGGACATCCCCGCAGAAAATATCCCCCGGACGGATCTCCTGCTCGAATTCTGCAAAACGCCCCGCACCCGTCAGGAACTCGCGGAGTTCCTGGGACGCAAAACCGTGTCCTTCGCCATGAGAAAGTACATAACGCCCCTGGTCCAAAGCGGCAGGCTCGAAATGACTCTCCCTGAAAAACCCAAAAGCAAAAATCAGCGCTACCGCACGCGGCCGCAGCAGGCCCTCTGACACGCCGGAAGTTTTCCGGCGGCGCACTGCCGCCTGAGCTTCTTCTGCCTGTCTGACAGGGAGAACACCGGGGGAACAGGGAAGCGGACAGCAGCGCATCATAAAATTCCGTCTCCTGTCCAGAATCTGGAAAGCCAGCCTGATATGTCTGCCGTATCCGGCAGGCAGGCGCAGTGCCTGCCGGATGAACCCTCCTTTCTTTCCCCGTCCGGCCGATTCCTGCCGGACATGCCCGCCGGGCGGCGGGAAGGCACGCTCCACCTTTCCCTCCGCCCGCGATCCTGAAAGGGGCTGTCAGACGATCGCTTACCGGATCCACCTCACCAGTCCGCAGCCTGGCCGCGCAGATATCTGCGCGTAAAAAAACAGGATAAAGTTCAGAATCTGGAAAGGTGGCAGCGCATACTGAAGAATTTTCATAAGAATACGTCACCCGGAGCAGAGACGGGCACGGGGAAAAGTCCCGGAATGACCCGCAGGCGCTCACGGACCCGGAAGACACAAAAAAGGGAAGATACCCGCGGAGGGCATCTTCCCTGAATTTTTCTGAAAAAGAGAACCGTCTAGTCCCAGTGGAACGTCTCGGTCTTTTCTATGGCGGGGTCGAGGCTGTTCCTTACGGGACAGCGTTTAATGGCGATCCCGAGGCCTTTGCGGTCACGCTCGCTGTACTCCTGCTGCGGCATAAAGATGTCGATGGCGTATCTGCTGATGCGCATGGGATGCTCGGCCATATCCGTGACGATCATGGCGTGCAGGCCCTCCGTGGACATATTCCTGTGTTCCAGGTAGATGCCCACGATGGAGAGGATGCAGTTGACGAGGCCGGCGCTGACCATCTCAACGGGACCCCACAGGTCAAAGGAACTCGGGCCGGCCTGACAGACGATTTCGACCTTGCCTTCGAGCACGGCCTTTGTCTGCATGCTTCCGAGCCAGGTATTGTCGATGGTGAACTCGAGAAAAGGTTTTTCCTCTGACATGGCGCCTACTTCCCTTTGGCGGGCTCGATGCACTCGACGCCGTGCATGTAGGGCACGAGCACTTTGGGAAGGACGATGCTGCCGTCCTTCTGCTGTCCGTTCTCGATAATGGCGGCCATGGTTCTGCCAGTGGGCAGGCCGGATCCGTTGAGGGTGTGCACGAACTGCGTCTTGCCGCCTTTGGGCTTGAAGCGGATGTTGGCGCGGCGGGCCTGGAAATCGACGCAGTTGGAGCAGGAGGAAATCTCCCTGTAGGTCTTCTGGGCAGGCAGCCAGACCTCGAGGTCGTACGTCTTGGCGGAGCTGAAGCCCATGTCGCCGGTGCAGAGCACGATCTGGCGGTAGGGAAGTTCCAGTTCCTCAAGGAGCTGGCGGGCGTGGCCGGTCATGAGCTCGAGCTGGTTGAAGCTGTCGTCAGGGTGGGAGAAGCGCACCATCTCGATCTTGTTGAACTGGTGCATGCGGATGAGGCCGCGGGTATCCCTGCCGGCAGCGCCGGCTTCGGAGCGGAAGCAGGCCGTGGCGGCCGTGTAGCCCCTCGGGAGATCCTCCTCATTCAGAACCTCGCCCGCGTGCAGGTTGGTGAGCGTCACTTCCGCGGTGGGGATGAGGTAGTAGTCCTGCTCGCGCAGCCTGAAGAGGTCCTCCTCGAACTTGGGAAGCTGGCCCGTGCCGGTCATGGTGGCGCGGTTGACGATGAAGGGAGTGGCCACTTCGATGTAGCCCTGTTTCTCGTGCTCATCGAGGAAGAAATTGATGAGGGCGCGCTCGAGCTTGGCAGCCCAGCCGAAGGTGATGACGAAGCGGCTGCCGGCCTCGCGCACGGCGCGCTCGAAGTCAAGGCCGCCAAGATTCGTGCCGAGATCCCAGTGGGGCTTCGGCTCGAAGTCAAAGGACGGCGGGGTTCCCCAGCGGCGGATCTCCACGTTCTCGGTCTCGTCCTTTCCCACGGGCACGGAGGCATCGGGGATGTTGGGCACGCCCATCATCCAGTCCGTCACCGCCTGCCTCGCTTCCTCGGTCTCGGCGTCAAGAGCCTTGATGCGGTCGGAGAGCCCGCCAAGCTCGGCGATGCGCGCGGAGGCATCCTTTCCCTCGCGCTTCAGCAGGGCCACTTCCTGGGAAGCCTTATTGCGCTCGCTTTTGAGCGTCTCGACCTCGGCGATGAGAGCGCGGCGCTTCCCGTCGAGCTTCTGGAAATCCTCTATGGAAAGTTTGGAGTGGCGCACCTTCAGGTTGCGTTCCAGTATTTCCGGCTGTTTCTGTACAAGCTTGAGATCTAACATACTGTCCTCATTTGAATACCTGCCGCGTCTCCCCCGTGGGGTTCACTCTTTTTTCATGGCGGCAGGCCGCCTTGTTTTTTAAGGAAGGAGGGCAAAAAATGCCCTGAACGGAAATTTTTACCTTGACGGCGGGGCCTCGACTTAGTCTAAACTGATAAGAATTTCTACTTATGTAGATAGCACCCGGAGCCCTTGCCTTGCAAGGATGCGCGCTTACGTAGTAATCTGAAGGGTACAGAACCCCTCGGCTCTGTCCGGCCACGCCGCGCGTCGCCGTGCGCCTCGTTCCAGAACCTCCGGGGCCGCGACCCGGATCACACTGCGGAGACTCCACATGAAAATGCCCCGTCTGCTTCTTCCCGTTTTCCTTGCTGCCGCCATGGGCATGCTCACGGCCTGCGGCCCCAGCAACACCATTCACCTGCAGCCCTACAAGGCGGCTTCCTCCGTCCTGCCCGGCCCCACGTCACCCACGATCTCCGTGGTGAAATTCCAGGATCAGCGCCCGGATCCCTCCTCGCTCGGCAAACGCCGTGACGGCAGCTATTTCACCACCATGGACAGCGCCTCGGAGTGGTTCTCCCGCTCCATCGTAGACGCCCTCTCGGCCCGCGGCTACCAGGTGAGCTACGCCCAGTCCACGGCCGAAGCCATCAAGGGCAAGCCCGCCTACCTGCTGACCGGCACCCTGAACGAACTCAAAATCAACGAGAAGTCGGCCACGTCCTTTGATACTTCCCTTACGGCCAAATACACGCTGGCTGACCGCAACAAAAAGATCTCCATGGAGACCCTCAACGCCAGCCAGACCAAGACCGGCCTGCCCGGCAACAGCACGGTTGAAAACCTGCTGAGGGATACCCTCACCGATGTGGTCAATCCCATGGCCGACAAGGTGGCTGCCAAAATCGGCAGATAACTTTTTCCCGCTATCAGCATACTGCCGGGATTTCCGCGTAAGCGGAGATCCCGGCTTTGCTTTCCGGAGGCATACTTTGGCCCAGCAGATCATGCTCAAGGTTTACGCAAACGTCATCCATCCCGGAAAGGGCCTCGCGGACGCCCTGCGCCCGCTCTGCAGCGAGGCCGTCTCCACGGACGGCGGCGACAATTCCGTCACGGAGAAGGACGGCATGGTCCTTCTCTCCTTCGAGGGCATCTACTTTCCCTGGGAAGAGGCGGCTGACGCCATACGCGCCCACATCACGAAGGCCTCCACCGGAAAGATGGACGTGCTTGATATGGAAAACTGGCGCATCACCCGTTTTTTCATAAAGGACGGCACGGTCACGTCCCGCTCGGGGTCCCTCAACAACGCTCTCGACTACAACGGTTTCTAATCCTGCCTGCGCTTGAAGAGCTTTTCAAGGGCAGCGGCATCCCGGCGCAGCACGGTTGGCCTGCCGTGCGGGCAGTAATCCCTGTCCGGCGTGGCGAGCCACTGGGAAACGAGGTTCATGGCCTCGTCCCGCGTGAGCCTCTGCCCGCCCTTGATGGCGGACCGGCAGGCCATGGTGGCGAAGCGCGCCCGGAAATCGTCCTTTAATCCCGCAAGGCACTCCCTGAGAAATTCCTGCGCGCCGGCGAGATCGGAAGAGCGTCGTGTAGGGAAAGAGTGTAGATCTCGGTGGTCGCCGTATC
>OBLO01000955.1_pt1 | contig 26558 bp, 20 predicted proteins | sample 1519401 | NCBI WGS metagenome assembly OBLO01 (sample SAMEA2602897, study PRJEB22501) | metagenome | reverse complement strand
GCTACATCGTGCCTCTGTACAAGCAGGCCTCCTACAAGCCCTATATCATCGCCGCTATGATCTTCATGTCTCAGGTGAAGGACCCCGTTCGTACGTTGATGGCCATGGATGAGGGTGCCGGTAAGCGTAAATCCTTCTAAATCAGGCAAACTAATAGCGGGGGCCTCGGCTCCCGCTATTTCACTCTAAGGAAAGTTTTGAGGTAACAGCTATGTCCAAACGCATCGTCATCGCCTTAGGCGGCAACGCCCTGGGCAATACCGCCGCCCAGCAGCTGGAGCTGGTGTCCCTGACCGCTAAGCCCATCGTGGACCTCATCGCCGCCGGCAACGAGGTCATCATTGCCCACGGCAACGGCCCGCAGGTGGGCATGATCAATCTGGGGCTCTCTACCGCCGCCGAGGCCGGCGCCATCAAGTCGGATATGCCCTTCCCGGAGTGTGGTGCCATGAGTCAGGGCTATATCGGTTACCATCTGCAAAATGCCATCGGCAATGAGCTGACCGCCCGTGGCCTCCGGAAGGACGTGGCCACCGTAGTCACGCAGGTGCTGGTGGATGAAAACGACCCTGCCTTCCAGCACCCCACCAAGCCCATCGGCTCCTTCTATGACAAGGTGGCCGCCGACCGCATCATGGCCCAGCGTGGCTGCACTATGGTGGAGGACGCCGGTCGTGGCTGGCGTCAGGTGGTCCCCTCCCCCAAGCCCGTGGATGTCATCGAGAAGAATACCGTCCGGGCGCTGGTGGACAGCGGCACCGTGGTCATCACCGTAGGCGGCGGCGGTATCCCCGTGGTGCGCCGCAACGGCCGTCTGGTAGGCACGCCTGCCGTCATCGACAAGGATTTCGCCTCCGCCAAGCTGGCGGAGCTGCTGAACGCCGATATGCTCATCATCCTCACCGCCGTGGAGAAGGTGGCCATCAACTTCGGCAAGCACGACCAGCAGTGGCTCAGTGACCTGACCCCGGAGCTGGCCCGGCAGTATATCGCAGAGGGCCAGTTCGCCCCCGGCTCCATGCTGCCCAAGGTGCAGGCAGCCCTGTCCTTCGCCGAGTCCGCCCCCGGTCGTGTGGCTCTGATCACTCTGCTGGAGAAGGCCAAGGACGGCATCGAGGGTAAGACAGGTACAAGAGTCCACCTGTGACCTTCTCCCTCTCCGCTCCTTGCACCGCAGGGGCTTCTCTCCCTCGATGGCCGTCCTGACAGTCTGATCCACGGCTCCCGGCGCAGCCGGCAGCCTGTGGGCGTGCCCACGGCATCGAGGGTAAGACAGGTACGAGAGTCCACCTATAACACACATCGCCTCCCTGATAGGGCGGGACACCTTATGTGCCCCGCCCTATTAGTTTACCCAATTCCTGACAGTGCAGATCCATATCACCGCTCCGGGTTTTTCTCCGCCCATTATAAATTCTCACAAAAATTCTCCTCTTTCTTTGTGCTGGTGGCCGTAAATTTGTGATTTTCCTCATTCCCAGTTGAAATCCCGGCGCAAATCCTGTATAATAACGCATAGTTGACAGGGGGATCCTCCCTGTCCGCAGCATTCGTACAGCTTCGGTTCAAATGTGCGTCTGCCAACAATTAAAGGAGGAAAATTGAATGAAAAAGATCCTTGCGCTGATCCTTGCGCTGGTCATGGCTCTGAGCCTGGTGGCCTGCGGCTCCAAGGACGACAACGACACACCCGATGATGGCGAAAAGACCAACACCATCAAGGTCGGTCTGATCTGCATCGGCGACGAGAACGATCAGGGCTACACCTACAACTTCATCCGCGGTAAGGAAGCCGCTACCGAGGCACTGGCTGCCAAGGGCATCAACGTGGAGTGGGTCATCAAGTACAACAAGGGCGAGAACGACGACTGCACCAACGCCAACATCGAGTGCGCCGAGGAAGGCTGCCAGCTCATCATCAACAACTCCTACGGCCATGAGCCCTTCATGCTGAAGGTGGCCGGCAAGAGCGAGTACAAGGACATCCAGTTCATCGGCTGCACCAACTGTGCCTCCCGTAGCGACGATCTGGAAAACACCCACAACGCCTTCGCCAACATCTACGAGGGCCGCTATGTGGCCGGCGTGGTGGCTGGCATGAAGCTGCAGGAGATGATCGACAACGGTGACATCACCGCCGAGCAGGCTGTCATCGGCTACGTGGGCGCTTTCTCCTTCGCCGAGGTCATTTCCGGCTTCACCGCTTACTATCTGGGCGCCAAGAGCGTCTGCCCCTCCGTCACCATGAAGGTCCAGTTCGTGGGCTCCTGGTCCGACGCCACTGAGGAGGCCAACGCCGCTTCCGCTCTGTGCGACGCCGGCTGCGTGATGATCTCCCAGCATTCCGATAACACCACCCCCGCCACCATGGCTCAGACCAAGGGTGCTTTCCATACCGGCTACAACAACGACATGACCGGCGTTGCTCCCGATGCCTCCCTGATCGGCACCCGCATCGACTGGGCTCCCTACTTTGAGTACGCCATCGAGACCGTCTACAACGGCGGCACCATCGATCAGGACTGGTGCAAGGGCATTGCCGACGGCTCCGTGGTCATGACCACCCTGAACGAGAAGATCTGCGCCAAGGGCACCGCCGAGAAGGTGGCCGAGGTGGAGAAGGCTCTGAAGGACGGCACTCTGCAGGTCTTTGATACCAGCAAGTTCACCGTTAAGGGTGAGACCGTCACCCACGCCTTCGCTCTGGATACCGACGGCGACTTCACCCCCGACGCCGAGGAGGCCGTGTTCGACGGCGCTTTCCACGAGTCCTACTTCCAGTCCGCCCCCTACTTCACCCTGCAGATCGACGGGATCGAGTGGCTGAACTCCGCCTACGGCAACTAAGCCTCTCCCTCCCCAGCCAAGCGGACAACAAGCTGTAAACTGAAAAAGGGTACGGCTGCACACAGGCAGCCGTACCCTTTTTTCGTGGTGGTATCTAAAAAATTTTTAGTTTTCCTGACGATTTGTTGATTTCTCCAAAAAATCAGCGGCACTTTCTGCATAGCAGACGCCCAGTTTTTATTTACTTTTTCGGCTGCTTATGATAACATATTTATATTATATATTGTCCGGAAACCGTACCGGGGCGGCAGCGCCCCAATTCACAACGAAAGGATGACAGCCTTGGAAACTGTTTGCGCCATTGAGCTGAGAAACATCACCAAACGTTTCGGCAGCGTCGTCGCCAACGATGGCATCAATCTGGCCCTGAACCGTGGTGAGATCCTCTCCCTGCTGGGGGAGAACGGCAGCGGTAAGACCACCCTGATGAATATGCTGGCCGGCATCTATTTCCCTGACGAGGGCGAGATCTTGGTAGAGGGGAAGCCCGTATCCATCCGCTCCCCCAAGGATTCCTTCCAGTACGGCATCGGCATGATCCATCAGCACTATAAGCTGGTGGACGTGTTCACCGCCGCCGAGAACATCGTGTTGGGTCTGGACGAGGGCGGCCGCCTGGACATCAAGGCCGCCAACGCCAAGGTCAAGGAGATCTGCGACCGCTACGGCTTCGACATCGACCCCACTCAGAAGATCTACGATATGTCCGTCTCTCAGAAGCAGACGGTGGAGATCGTCAAGGTCCTGTACCGTGGGGCGGATATCCTCATTCTGGACGAGCCCACCGCCGTGCTGACCCCGCAGGAGACGGAGAAGCTCTTCACCGTCCTGCGGAACATGAAGGCCGACGGCAAGGCCATCGTCATCATCACCCACAAGCTCCACGAGGTCATGGCTCTGTCCGACAAGGTGGCCGTCCTCCGCAAGGGCAAGTACATCGGCACCGTCAAGACCTCCGAGACGAATCCGCAGGCCCTGACGGATATGATGGTGGGCCACAGTGTGACCCTGAACATCGACCGCCCCAAGTACGACGCTCCCGTCCCCCGCCTGACTCTGAAGGGCATCACCTGCTACGACGGCGAGGGCGTAAAGCGGCTGGACAACGTCTCCTTCACCGCTCTGGGCGGTGAGATTCTGGGCATCGCCGGCATCGCCGGTTCCGGCCAGCGGGAGCTGCTGGAGGCCATTGCGGGCCTGCACCCCGTGGCTGAGGGCTCCATCCGGTTCACCCCGGAGGGCAAACCCGCCTCCGAGCTGGTGGGCAAGACCCCCATGCAGATCAAAAAGGCCGGCGTGGCCATGGCCTTCGTGCCGGAGGATCGTTTGGGCATGGGTCTGGTTGGCTCCATGGGCATGACGGACAACATGATGCTCCGCTCCTGGCGAAAGGGCAAGGGCATCTTCGTCAACCGCAAGGACCCCAACGAGCTGGCCATGCAGGTCTGGAAGGAGCTGGAGGTGGTCACCCCCAGCACCGACTTCCCCGTGCGCCGGATGTCCGGCGGCAACGTGCAGAAGGTGCTGGTAGGCCGTGAGATCGCCACCGCCCCCTCCGTGCTGATGACCGCCTACGCCGTGCGTGGTTTGGATATCAACACCTCCTACACCATCTATAACCTCCTCACCAAGGAGAAGATGCAGGGCTCCGCCGTCATTTACGTCGGCGAGGATCTGGACGTGCTGCTGGAGCTGTGCGACCGTATTCTGGTGCTGTGCGGCGGTAAGGTCAGTGGCATCGTAGACGGTCGCACCACCACCAAGGAAGAGGTAGGCCTGCTGATGACCCGTGTCGGCGGAAAGGAGAAAGCCGCTCATGAATAACTCGATGAAAACGCCCCTGATCCGTCTGGCCAAGCGAGAGGGCATGGACAAGCGGACGGTGTGGGCCATCCGTGTGGGCTCCATCCTGCTGGCGCTGCTGCTGGGCGCACTGGTCATCGCCATCTCCGGTGTGAACCCCTTCAAAGCCTACGGCACCATCATCACCGGCGCTTTGGGCAAAAAGACCGCCATCCGCCAGACGGTGAAGATCGCCGTCCCCCTGTTGGGCTGCGCTCTGGCCATCGCTCCATGCTTCAAGATGCGCTTCTGGAACATCGGCGCCGAGGGCCAGATCACGGCCGGCGCCATCGCCGCCTCCTACTTCGCCCTCTACTGGGTCGGTAAGGTCCCCAGCGCCGTGCTGCTGCTCATCATGGGCGCTGCGGGCGCCGTGGCCGGCGGCATTTGGGCGCTGATCCCCGCCTTCTTCAAGGCCCGCTGGAACACCAACGAGACTCTGTTCACCCTGATGATGAACTACATCATCATCGGCGTGGTCCGCTGGCTGCAGGGTGGCCCGTGGGAGGGTCGTCCCGGCTCTCAGATCATCCCCATGTTCGATCAGTCCGCTTGGCTGCCGGAGGTTTTCGGCGTCCACTGCGGCTGGATCATTGTGCTGGTGCTGGTGGTGGTAATGCACCTCTACATGAACTACACCAAGCACGGCTACGAGATCGCCGTCATCGGTGACTCTCTGAACACCGCCCGCTACGCCGGTATGAACGTGGGCCACGTCATGATGCGTACCATGTTCCTCTCCGGTGCCATCAGCGGTCTGGTGGGCTTCATCGTGGCCTCCGGTGCCAACAACACCCTGTATGACGGCGTGGCCAACGGCGTGGGCTTCACCTCCATCACGGTGGCATGGCTGAGCCAGCTGAACGCCTTCGCCATGATCGTCATCTCCGCCCTGCTGGCCATTCTGGAAAAGGGCGCTGAGACCCTCCAGACCGCCATGCAGGTGCCTACCTCCATCAGCGACATCGTCACCGGCATCCTGCTGTTCTGTATGCTGGGCTGCGAGTTCTTCATCAACTACCGCATGATCTTCCGCCGCAAGCAGGCGGAGGCCCCCGCCGCCCCCGCCGCTGCGGAGTCCGATCAGACCGAGAGTAAGGAGGATGCGTCATGCTGAATACCGTGAATCTGTTCATCGCATTGGTGGTGGCCGCCATCACCTACGGCACGCCTCTGCTGTTCGGTACGCTGGGCGAAGTGCTGACGGAGAAATCCGGCAGCTTGAACCTGGGCGTGGAGGGCATCATGTTCATGGGCGGTGCCATCGGCCTTGGCGGTGTGTTCTACTACGAAAAGGCCGTGGAATCTCCCAGCGCTTTTCTGGCGGTGCTCATCGGTCTGCTGTGCGCCTTCATCGCCGGCGGCATCGCCTCTCTGATCTTCAGCTTCCTGACCATCACCCTCCGGGCCAACCAGAACGTCACCGGTCTGGCGCTGACCATCTTCGGCACCGGCGTGGGCCAGTATATTGGCGAGATCATGCGGATCCGTGAGGGCGGCTTCGTGGCCGTGGGCAACGACCTGAAGGCCGTATTCATCAGCTCCCCCTTCCCTCAGGCCATGCAGGATATCCCCTACGTGGGCAAGATCCTCTTCGGCAACAGCATCTTCTTCTATTTGGGGGTGGTGCTGGCCATCGTCATGCACCTGTTCCTCAACAAGAGCCGCGCCGGCCTGCAGCTGCGCTCTGTGGGCGAGTCCCCGGCTACTGCCGATGCCGCCGGCATCAACGTCAGCCGCTATCGCTATCTGGGTGCCATCATCGGCGGCGGCATCTCTGCTGTGGGCGGCATGGTGTACATCACCACCATCGCCGGCTGCGTATGGAACCACGAGGGCCTGTCCGGCGTGGGCTGGCTGGCCGTGGCGCTGGTGATCTTCTGCCTGTGGCGTCCTCTGTCCGCCATTTGGGGCTCCGTGCTGTTCGGCGCTCTGATGATCCTGTACCTGCGTCTGACGATCCCCTTCATCCCCACGCAGCTGTATAAGATCCTGCCCTACGTGGTGACGCTGGTGGTGCTGATCATCGTGTCCCTGCGGAAAAAGCGGGAGGATCAGCCCCCCACCTCTCTGGGCCTGAACTACTTCCGGGAAGACCGGTAAACCGACCGAATATCCCCCGATCCTTCGGGGGATATTCTTCTGAAAGGAGTAATGATCTATGGCAAGCCTGCTGATCCGCAGCATCCGCTATCTGGTGACCTGCGACGATAAGGACCAACTGCTGGAGGACGTGGACCTCTACTGCGAGGACGGCTTCATCCGTCAGATCGGCCCCCATCTGGACGTCGCCGCCGACCGAACCATCGACGCCAGCCATATGCTGTGCTACCCCGGTCTGGTGAACACCCACCACCACCTGTATCAGGTGTTCTCCCGCAACCTCCCGCAGGTGCAGAATATGGAGCTGTTCGACTGGCTCAAAACCCTCTACGAGATCTGGAAAAATCTGGACGAGGACGTCATCCGTCTCTCCTCCCTCACCGGCATGGGCGAGCTGATGAAGCACGGCTGCACCACCTGCTTCGACCACCACTATGTGTTCCCCACCCACGCCGGAGACCTGATCGGCGCCCAGTTTGCCGCCGCCGACACGCTGGGCATCCGGATGTATGCCTCCCGTGGCAGCATGGATCTCAGCGTCAAGGACGGCGGCCTACCGCCGGACAGTGTGGTGCAGACGGTGGATGAGATCATGACGGACTCCGCCCGGCTCATCGAGAAGTACCACGACACCTCCTACGGAGCCATGCACCGCATCGCTCTGGCTCCCTGCTCTCCTTTCTCCGTGTCGGCGGAGCTGCTGCGCCAGAGCGCCATTCTGGCCCGCCAATACGGCGTGCGGCTGCACACCCACCTGTGTGAGACCAAGGACGAGGAGAACTTCATGCTCCAGAGGGAGGGCATCCGCCCTCTGGAGTACATGGAGCGTTTGGGCTGGACGGGCAGCGACGTGTGGTTCGCCCACGGCATCCACTTCAACGACGAGGAGCTGCGGGTGCTGGCCAAAACCGGCACCGGCGTGGCCCACTGCCCCATCAGCAACATGAAGCTCTCCTCCGGCATCGCCCGGATCCCGGAGATGCTGGAGCTGGGCGTTCCCGTGGGACTGGCCGTGGACGGCAGCGCCTCCAACGACGGCTCCAGCCTTATGGAGGAGCTGCGGGTGGCCTTCCTGCTCCACCGCCTGAACGCCAGCCGCCGGGCCCCCACCGGCTACGACGTGCTGAAAATGGCCACCCGTGGCAGCGCCCGGCTGCTGGGCCGGGACGATATCGGCCAGCTGGCGGTGGGCAAGTGCGCCGACCTCTTTATGATCGACAGCCGCCGTCTGGAGCTGGTGGGTTCCTGCTTCGACCCCAAGTCTGTGCTGGGTACCGTAGGCGTCCGGGGCCCGGTGGACTACACCGTGGTTCATGGCCGTGTCACCGTGGCCCAGGGCCATCTCATGACGGTGGACGAGGAGCGCCTGGCACAGGATGCCGAGACCTGCTGCCGCCAATATCTGGCCCGCTGAAACAAGATCAGCACCCACCCGCTTGGCTGGTGGGTGCTGATCCTTTCATTTTTCTGCTCCTCCGCAGTCCCTTACGCAAACTTGCCCCGGTATTTCCGCATACTCTCGGCAAACAGCTCAGCGCTGGTGGGCGGCGTGTAGGTGATGGCATTGGCCCCGGCCTCGATGGTGGCCCGGATGGTGTCATCCGTCGGCCCGCCGGTGGCAATGATAGGCACCTCCGGGAATATCTCCCGGATATGGGCCACGATCTCCGGCGTCCGGGCCGCCCCGGACACATTGAGGAAATCCACCCCCGCCGCCAGCTTCCCGGCCACGTCCGCCTGCTCCGACACCACCGTGTACACCAGCGGGATCTCCACCGTCTCCTTGATGGCCCGAATGGCCTCCTCGGTGATGAAGGCGTTGCACACCAGCCCAAAGGCCCCCTGATGCTCGGCATAGGCGGCGATGCTGGCCGACCTCTGCCCATTGGTGAGGCCACCCCCCACCCCGGCAAACACCGGCACCTCCGACACCGACAGAATGGCCTGGGTGATAGCCGGCTGGGGCGTAAAGGGATACACGGCGATGACGGCGTCGGCGTTGATGTTCTTGATAATGGCCACATCCGTGGAAAACACCAGCGACTTGATGCGACGCCCGAAAATGCGGATGCCGCTGCACTCGCTGATGCAGCGGGGAACCTGAATGCTGTGCTTGCGCAGCTCCCCCTCATAAACCGGTACAAACTTCTTCACCGTCATCCCTCCATGTCTTGTATTATTAGACACATTGTAGCATATCCCCCCGTCTCTGTAAATATTTCCCAAGTTATTCGTCAGATTTTTACGTTTTGTTCATTTTTGTAAAGTCCCTTAACAGGATGCAGCTTATAAGGGATACGTCCCCCTGCCGATCACTTGCGATCGAAGTTCGTGTGTGCTATACTGAATATCCATTCGGCAAATCGGCGTTTGTGGAAGTAATTACGCTTGCTTTATATGAGCCAAAATATGAGGGCTTGTGGTTTCGCAAATGATGCTGGCCGATGAAGATACCATGTCCTACCATCGTGCATGGGGTGGGACAATTCCCTGGCCGGAAGATAAATCCCCGTCTATCGGTTTGACCTGCTCCCTTTTGTCCATTGTTTTCTCCTTGGCCGCAATTTCCTTTGCTCCGGAAAACGTCAAACATCATCTCAGGAGGCCGTCATGAATCTCTCCATCGTACAGGGTGACATCACCCAATTCCACGCTGATGCCATCGTCAATGCCGCCAATACCTCCCTACTGGGCGGCGCCGGGGTAGACGGTGCCATCCACCGGGTCGCCGGACCGGGCCTCATGGCCGAGTGCAAAACGCTGAACGGCTGCCCCACCGGTGAGGCCCGCATCACCGGTGGCTATGACCTGCCCTGCCGGTACGTGATCCACACCCCCGGCCCCATCTGGCGTGGCGGCAGCTTCGGGGAGGCCGCCCAGCTGGCCTCCTGCTACCGCAGCTGCCTGACGCTGGCGCTGGAGAACGGCTGCCGCACGGTGGCCTTCCCTTCCATCAGCACCGGTGTCTACCACTATCCGCTGATGCAGGCGGCTCATGTAGCCCTGAAGGCCATCACGGACTTCCTGCGCCTTCATCCGCAGCTGTCCGTCACCATGGTCTGCCACTCCCCCCAGGCCCTCCACGCCTATCAGGTGGTGTGGAATATGCTCTATCAGGAGACGAAGCCCCATGAGGACTGACCTCCATAGCGTGCGCCGCCCGTAAGCAACACATCCTCCGAAGGGAAAGCGCCGCCCCACCGGGCGGCGCTTTCGTCTATCGCACTCTTCAGATCTTGATAAGCTCATACGCTCTGGTACCGATGCCGATCTTCTCGGCGTGCTCCAGACAGCTCATCCAATCCGTCTCCGGATGGATGCGATGGAAGTGATCGTGGTCATGGGCGTCACCGCCGTCGGCGGCAGAACCCCGTATCACCGACTGAGCGTTGACGGCATCCACGCAGGCCATATCCAGTGCCACCGGGTCGAAGGAGGCGAACATTCCCACATTGGGAACAATGGCGGCGTCGTTCTCTGCGCGACAGTCGCAGTTGGGCGACACGTCGATGACCAGCGAGATATGGAAGCAGGGCCGCCCATCCACCACCGCCTTGGAGTACTCTGCGATCTTCCGGTTCAGATTCGTCACCGTCTCAACCCCGTCGATCTGGATGGCGTTCCGGGGACAGATGGCGATGCAGCGGCCGCAGCCCACGCAGCGGCTGTGGTCGATGTTGGCCTTCCGCTCCGTAACGGACAGGGCGCTGTGGGCGCAGATCCTGGTACACATCCCGCAGCCCACGCAGTGTTCATGGTCCACATGGGGCTTTCCGGCGTTGTGCTGCTCCATCTTCCCGGCCCGGCTGCCGCAGCCCATGCCGATGTTCTTCAGCGCCCCGCCGAAGCCCGCCTCCTCATGGCCCTTGAAGTGGGTCAGGGAGATGAACACGTCGGCATCCATGACGGCCCGACCGATCTTGGCCTCCTTCACCAGCTCACCGCCCGCCACCGGCACAGCCACCTCGTCGCTGCCCTTGATGCCGTCTGCGATGATGACCTGACATCCCGTGGTCATGGGGTTGAAGCCGTTGAGACACGCCGTATCCAGATGATCCAGCCCATTCTTCCGTCCCCCTACATACAGGGTGTTGCAGTCGGTGAGGAAGGGCTTGCCGCCCCGCTCCTTCACGAAATCCGCCACCGTCTTGGCCCAGTTGGGCCGCAGAAAGGCCAGATTGCCCGGTTCACCAAAGTGCATTTTGATGGCCACGAACTTCCGGTCGAAATCGATCTCGCCCATCCCGGCGGTTTTCATGAGGCGGGTCAGCTTCTGCTGGAGATTCTCGTGGAAATCCGCCCGCAGATCCGCCCAATAAACTTTTGATGCCATAGGAATCCCCCGTTTTCTGTAAATTGATACGTTCAGTCTACCACATTTCCCGAAAATGTGGTAGACTGAAAATATCCCCAAGGAGGTGTTTTTTCATGCGGCTCTTGACCCACACCGTTACCCCGCAGGAGGCCGGCCTGCCGGTACGAACCCTGCTGCGCCGGCAGCTCCGTATCTCCGGCAGCTTTCTGGCCAAGCTGAAATGGCGGCCCGGCGCCATCACCCTGAACGGTGTCCCCGTCATCGTCTCCGCCCGCACAGAGGCCGGCGACGTGCTGGCGGCGGACGTCTCCGACCTGCCGGGCGAGAATCCCCACATCCGCCCCGTGGCCTATCCGCTGGATATCCTGTGGGAGGACGAGGATCTTCTCCTGCTGAATAAGCCCGCCGGCATCGCCATCCATCCCTCCGCCCTGACGGAGGAGACCGTCACCGTGGCCGGGGCCGTGTGCCACTACCTCCGCACCGGCAGCTTCCACTGCGTCAACCGTCTGGATCGTGGCACCACCGGCGTCATGGCCGTGGCCAAAACCGGCTATATCCACCGCCTGTGCATGGAGTCACTGCACACCGATTCCTTCCTCCGGGAGTACCGGGGCATCTGTCTGGGTACGCCCCAGCCCTCCTCCGGTGCCATCGATCTGCCCATCAGCCGGGACCCCGGCTCTCTGCTCCGCCGCACCGTGGACCCTATGGGCCTTCCCGCCCGAACGCTCTACGAGACCCTTCTGCCGGGGGAGCTGTCCCTGCTGCGGCTGCTGCCTCAGACGGGCCGCACCCACCAGCTGCGGCTCCACCTCTCCGCCGTGGGCCACCCGCTGGCCGGGGATTGGCTCTACGGCACCGAGGACCCCGCCCTCATCCCCCGTCCGGCGCTGCACTCCTACCGTCTCCGGCTCCTGCACCCCGTGACCCGCCGCTGGCTGGATGTCACCGCCCCGCTGCCGGAGGATATGCGCCGCCTGCTCCCGCCGGACTGCGATCCCGCATAAAAGCTGCCCCGCCTGCATCGCAGGCGGGGCAGCTTTTTCCATCCGTCGTCCGCAGACGGCCCTTATTCCATCATCTGCCGGGCAAAGCGCTGTGCCTTCTCCCGGATCCCCGGCAGGCGCACCAGACTTCCCCGCTCATTGGCCGTCTCCAGCAGGCAGAACCTTGGCGGCAGATAGAATGCCTTGTTCATGTTCAAGGCGGAGATCAACTGCCGGGCCAGCAGATCTCCGCCGGAATAACCGGACACCACCAGCCCGTAAAGCCGCTTGTCATAGAACCGGGTCTGGCGGAACAGCGCCGTCAGACGGTTGACGCAGGCGGTGAGATTGGCGGAGAGGGCATCGTTGTAGTTGGCGCAGACCATCACCAGCGTGTCGCAGGAGCGCACCGCCGGATACACCTCCTCCACCATCGGCCCGCCATAGAAGCACCCGCCCTGCTCCCCGAAGTGCATACAGGCGGTGTAGCTGCATCCGTTGCAGTCGGCCATGGTCCCGTTCCGCAGGCAGATCTCCTGCACCTGCACCTCCGGCGGCAGGGATCGGCGCACCATCTCCCACAGTGCCAGCGTGTTGGAGGTGCTGCGCTGGGAGGCGTGCAGCGCCAGCACCCGCCCCACGGGGGCAGGCCCCTCCCACACCGTCAGCCGCTCCAGCAGTTCCGATACGGCGGCCCGGAAGGCCGTCTCCTCATCGGTGCCGCCGATCTGGGCCTGCACCCGGAAGTTCCGCAGGGAACCGGTGGCCTCCACCAGCGGGCGTCCCAGAAAGGCGCAGCCCGCCTGATTTGCGGCGAACACCAGATCACGGGCGGCGTCCTTGGTGTAGAGTTCTCCCCGCCCCGTCACCACCAGTCCCGCTACGCAGCCCTCCAGCAGCGTCCGGCTCCTCCGCAGGGTCATCAGCATCCGATATCCGCTCTCGCTGCATCCGCTCTCGTCCAGTGCTAAGGCAAACAGCAGCCGCTGTCCGGCCAGCCCCTCCAGCCCCGCATCCGGGTCACGGATCCGGCTGTCCGGCGGCAGCAGCGGCCCCAGCAGCGCCAGCAGCTCCCGGCTGTATGGATTCTCCGGCAGCAGCACCGTCAGTGCCATCCACGCTCCCTCCTCTTCATCGGATCGCCCGCAGGCGCTCCATGGTATCTCTCAAACGCTCCTGCAAGGCCTCCGGCAGGGGCAGCCGCTCCGGCTCCGTCCCCGTGGGGAGCAGCCGGTTTCTGGCCCCCATAAACACCCCATCCAGATAGGTGGACGAGCAGTGCCACTGCCCCCGCAGACAGGCCAGCAGGCTCAGCGCCCCGGAGCTGAGGGCCGGGGCCACATAGGGCTTGAACCCCAGCCGCCGCATCTCCAGATTGGCCTGGACCACCCGCTCCGTCAGTTCACGGGACAGTGCGTCATCGTAGTGTTCTATGGAGTTGGCCGCCACCAGATCGGCTCCGTGGGGGCCGTAGGTACGCCCCTCCGTCAGAAAGGCGGCAAACCGTGGTTCCTTCCGGGCATAGTACATGGCTCTGGCCTGCATGACCCCCAGTCCGAAGCCCCGCACCTGATGGGAAAACAGCCCTCCGCCGTCCCACCGGCCCGTCTCGTCCCGGTTGCTCTCCTCCAGCACCGCCCGGCACAGGGGATCCACCGGATCGCTGACCACGCAGAACATTCCTCCATAGCGCCGCTGCCGGGCCATGCGGGCATAGCGGACCGCCAGTTCCCGGTTCACCTGATACTGGGCCATGCGGACATCCCCGGAGGTAACGGAGGTATCCGGCACGAACCGGGAGGCGCAGAACAGGAACACATCCCCGTCAAACACCTCCTCCGGTGAGACGATCTCCACCGGCGGCAATCTCTCCCCCTCCGGTGAGACGATCTGGTTCAGCTCCATCTCCCACCGCTGGGGAACGTTCTCCCTCACGTCGCAGATGCCGACGGAGTCGATGACGTCGCCTCCCAGCAGCCGCAGCCCCATGAGAAGGGTACTGCCCACGTCGCCCAGCGCCAGTAGGTTCACCCGCACACGCTCCCTCCGCCGAAGGGGCGGCAGCAGTTCCTCCTGTCGGGGGTGAGCCAGATTTACCGCCCGCACACGCCCGGCGGCTATGACCGCCGCCAGCGCCGGATCTGTCTCCGGCTCCTCCGCCGTCACAAGGGTCGATACCCCCTCCTCCGCGGTCAGCAGGGACGGCGCCGTCACCGGGAAGGTATCCCGCCCGGCGCCGGGGGTGCGGCGAAAGCCGAACAGCACCTCCCCCGCCTCCGGCAGAGCGTGCAGCGCCGGAAGCGCCAGCACCTCCCGGCTGCACAGGGGATAGCCGCCGCAGTCATAGTATCGCACGTTAGCCTCCTTATTCTGCGGGACGCACCCGCTTCAGCAGCTCGATGTCCTCCTCCAGATAGGTGGAGGCGGTACGGCTCAAATCATAGGTCATGCACCCGCCCTTATCCGGATACAGGGGCAGGATCACCGCCTCGCTGAGGCGGTTCAGCGTCAGGTTCCGGGCATAGAGGAAGCGATACTCCGCCTCCAGCGCCAGCAGGATGTCCCTTGCGTTTTCCAGACAGCACAGGCTCAGCCGCCACGCCACATCCGGGGCAATGGGGGCAAATTCCGGGGAGGCGTAGGGCAAAATGCGGTTGACGGAGGGCTGAAGCCCCTCCGTGGGCCGCTCTCGCCGCCGCACGGTGTCCCCGCCGATGAAGGGATACAGGGTGGACTCCACGAACCGCATCCGCAGATTGGGCAGATAGTAGATGCTCTCCACCGGATACCCCAGCTCCTCCATCAGATCCCGGCCCATGCCAGTTAGATAGCCCACCAGCACCAGATCCACCTGCGTCCCCGTCTCCTTCAGCAGCGGCGACAGGCTCCGCAGCCGCTTGCCGTCGTGGAGCAGATCATCCACCAGAATGACGGGCCGGTCAAAGGCCCGGATGGTCCGTACCTGATCCGGCAGCGGCGAATACTCCGGGTAGGCCTCGATGGCATAGTCCGACAGATCCGCCTCGTATACCTTGTCGGTACGCAGGGTCTTAGTGACGGTGTTAGGCACCGCCACGCCCCGCAGCAGCTTTCCATAGGGGACGCAGATATCCGGTCCCTGCCGCCGGGGCGTCACCGGTTCGGCAGGTACGCCGTTGCGTGCGGTGATGCGCTGGAGCAGCCGGTGATAGATGATCCCCGCCGACAGGCTCAGCACCAGCGACCCCGGCTGCAGCTCCGTCAGCGCCTCCTGCAAACGCCGATGGGCGACGGCCACCGCCGCCGTCACACGGGGCATGGAGGCCAGCGGAGCCTTGATGGAGGTGTCCACGTTGTGGCTCAGCACGATGGGGCAGCGCATATCCACCTCCAGCACCGGCCGCCCCGGCACCGGAGCCGGGACAAAGCCCTGCCGCCGCAGCAAATTCAGCACATAGCTGTGCTCTGCACCGGGCAGCGGATCGTACAGGGCGCAGGGATACTCCCGCCCCAGTGCCATGGTAAACACCTCCGTCAGCAGCAGCTGCCCCAGCTCCCGCTGCTGGTTGCCGTCCGGCACCCACAGTCCGCTGATGAGCAGCGCCCGACCCCCGGCCTTCTGCCGCACATAGCCGGAGAGCTCCAGACTCCCCAGCCGGTCATACAGCTCACGGGACTCCAGCTGCCGGTAGCTGACGGCTCCCAGCACCTGCCCCTGCATCCCGTGGCGCAGCAGCAGGAGACTGTCGCCGCACTGCCACAGCTTCTCCACCATGGCAGCGGGGCAGATCCCCTCCAGCATGGCCTCCATGGACGCATCCGGCCGGGGATAGTCGGTAAAATCCAGATCCTCCGTCCGCAGCAGGGGCTTGTCCTGCGGCTCCCGCAGATACAGCCCCCTCCGATAGATGAACTCCTGCACCGCCGGGTCCACCAGATTGCTGATGTCCCGGTTGGCGTCCACCGCCTCCCGGATGCGGGTGGAGCTGATCTCCTCCAGCGGCTCCGGCAGCGTCAGCTCCAGTACCTTGCCGTAAATGCCGCCGTAGCCGCCCCCGGCCTCCTGACCGGGCCGGCGGAAGATGATGTGGTCAAAGGTATGGATGGAGTCCGGCTCCACGGGCTTGCGATAGGAGGAGGCGTGGGCCACCACGTCGCTTCCCACGGCGATGGACACCTTCCGCCCGGGGAATGCCTGCCGCAGCCGGTGGAGGTTCTCCGGGTTGGCGATGTTCACCGGGAAGTCCTCCGGGAAGATCTGCACATGGAACTCGTCCGCCACCGACATGGCGGCAATGCGCCGCCGGATGCGGTAGGGCTGGGTGCGCTTGGACCACGAGAACTCATCGATGGCCAGCAGCACCTCGAAGCCCCGATCCCGGATGGTGCGGACGATGGCCTTGTGGGACAGGGTGAAGGGATCGAAGGTACCGGGGAAAAAGGCGATGGGCCGCGGCGCTTCAAAGGTGAAGCCGCCTCGCAGCCGCTGGGCCGTCAAAAAGCGGTACAGCCTCCCCAGCATGGAGGCCCGATAGTAAAAGGACAGTGCATCCCCGTCCTCCTGACGGCAGGTGGTCAGCAGCTTCCGTGCCGTCAGGGGGAAGGCCCGGCTCTTCTCGCCGTTGCTGAGCTGTGCCGAGCCGAACACCCGTTGTCCCAGCACCAGCATGGCCTCCTGCCGGGTCTCTCCGTCGATGCCCGCCAGTCCCCGCATCAGCATCCCCAGCAGCCGGTCCCGGCGGCGTAGGCACGCCTCCTCCGCTTCCTCCGGGAACCGCTGATGATAGACGTCATACTCCTCATAGATGACACCCACGGTGTCCAGCACCGGGGCCACGATGCGGCTGCTGGAGGCGCTGAGGGTCACCCCCAGATCCGCCAGACACTCGTCCAGCTGCTCCGGCGGCAGCCACAGGGCAAACCGCCCCAGATAGTCGGGGATGTACTTGGTGAACTCCTGCTGCCCCAGCTCCAGCCCCCGGCACAGCTCCACGGAGACCTCATTGCGCTGATCCACCGTCAGCCGGGGAGCGATCTCCAGCAGCGCCAGTCCTGCGCCGTGGCGCACCGTGACCCGGTCGCTGACCTTGATGAGGTTAGAAAGATGCGTGGCGATGTGCAGGGCCGAGCCGTGGTCGTTCCGTGCATCGTCCGTCAGCAGCCGCAGGTTCACCTGCTTGATGATCCACGGCGTGGCGGTCTTGAGGTTATCCAGAAAAATATCCGACACCTGCGCCTCCTGCAAATGCAGCCCCCCGGCGCAGATATCCTCCCGCAGCAGGGCCAGCGACATATTGCCGCAGTCCATCTCCTGCAAAATTTTCAGGGGCCTCTTCTGCCGGGGCATGGAGGTGTGGACGTGATCCAGCAGCAGCATGGCCGCCGCCTGCACCGTCAGGCTCTCCCGCCCGGACAGTACCTCCGCCGCACGGAGCAGCGCATTCAGCTGGGGCCGGGTACACAGCTCCAGCGGCAGATCCGCCGCCGCATCCAGCAGCTGCAGCGCCACCTGATCGTCCAGCTGCTCCGGCCGCCGCAGATACGCCAGCACCGGCGCCAGAAACCGCTCCTCCCGTCCGGGGCAGCGGGAGAGCAGGGACTTCACGCAGAATTTCAGGGTGAACCGGATCCACCCCCGGTGCTGGGGCATCAGCTTATGATCCGGATAGATGATCTTCTCCAGATACAGCCTCCACTGATCCAGATCCGTCACCGTCCGCAGGTCGGGACGGCTGTCCGCCGGACGCTCCTTGGCGTAGCCTGCGTGGAACCCTGCGATGATCTCTCCCATGAGGGCCGCCGCCTGACGGCGGATGTCCCCCTCACGGTGCATCAGCAGCTCATAGAGAAAGGCCAGCGTCTGCACCTTCTGTGGAATGTGCAGATACAGGGAGTAGGACTCGAACACCCCCAGATAGGCCCGCAGCCGCCGCCAGTTGGTCTCGCCACGGGCCTGCTCCAGCAGGGAGGCAAAGCTCCGCTGCCCGGTAAGCCGGTCCATCAGCTCCATATTGTGGGCCACACACTGCATGGTCAGGGACTCCAGCACCCCCGCATCCTCCATCAGGGCCACCGCCCGCTCCGGCAGCGGCTGCGTGTCCGCCCCCTGCATGGTCACGTCCACCCCCCGGCGGATCATATACGCCTCGAAGTCCTGCAAGCGGGCATAAACTCTGGTGTAGCGGCGGCGCTTCTCCCCGTCCACGTCGTCTAACTTGTTCAAAATCACGTCAAAGGCCTCCGCCAGCGACGAGATGTGCGTGATCTCATGCCCCTCCGGGTCGTGGGTCTGCTTCACCCGGAAGTCCGCATAGATCAGCAGCAGCGCCTCCGCCGACAGATACTCCGGCTCCAGATCCCACACCGAGTGGTTGGCGGCCACATGGCCGATGTCCGTCAGCCGGTGGCGGCGGAACCACAGATCCGTGTAGTAGTAGTGCAGATACGCTACCCGCTCCCCCGGATGGCAGCCGAACTTGCCGATGTCGTGTCCGGCGGCGCTGCCGGATACCAGCGCCAGATCCACCGCCGTGCCGCTGCGCCGCAGCGCCCGGCCGCAGGTCAATGCGATGTGATGCACCCCGGCGATGTGCTCCAGCGTGCGGTAGGGCGTCACCTCCAGCCCCAGCCGCATCATCTCATAGACGTACTCCCGCTTCCACTGCCGCAGCATCTGTCGATAGCTGGCGCCGCAGGCGCACTCTGCCGCCTCCGCCTCCGACAGGAAGGCGAGATCCCACGCCGGGTCAAAGGGCAGCTTCTCCCGTTCGGCGGCAAAAAGCACCTGCAAAAGCGACAGGAAAAACACCGCCCCGGCGTCATAGGCCGCAGGGGCCTCCTTCTCCGGGAACAGCTGCCGCCGGGCAAAGTCATAGGCAAAGCGCAGCCACCCGCCCTCCGGCTCCCCGCCGGAAAGCTCCGCCAGCTCCGGGCGGCACAGCTCCAGCACGTCGCCGCAGCGCAGCCGGGTGCCGTCGTAAAGGGGCGCAAAGCGCTGGATGTAGTTCTCGCTCTCCAGCCGCTCCAGCAGGGGCTGGCCGCTGAAATACTCCGCCGTAGGGCGGCCGGTGAGCCGCCGCAGCAGGGCCGTGTTCATCTGTCGGATGCGTTTTCTGTTCATGGTGTGACCTCCCGCCGGGTGGATGCTGTTTTTTCCATTATGCCACAATTTCCCTCCGTCTTTCAAGGCACAGCCGGGATTTTTTCACAAAAAGCCGCCCCTCCCGCTTCAAAGCACACCCCCCTTGGCCCGCAAAAGCCTCGCAGCGTTTGCCGCCCGCAGGCGGCAAAGAAGTAAAATCATTTTCTCTTGCGATATGTGCGTGAGAGAAAATACTTCTCAGGCTGCCAGTGTGGAATTTGTGCGCCTATGGCACACAAATTATGCGCGCAGCAGACTGCAAGCCTTTTGTCGAAAAAACCGGAGGGTTGATCGACAGCCAAAAGCGGCAGGAGGTCACTTCCTCCTGCCGCTTTTCGGATACGCCTTATTCCGCCGTCTCCAGCGATGCCTGCACAAAGCCCCGGAACAGGGGGTGCGGCCGGTCGGGACGGCTCTTGAACTCCGGGTGGAACTGCGCCCCCACGAACCAGCGGTGGGCAGGCTCCTCCACGATCTCCACCAGGCTGCCGTCCGGGGACAGGCCCGACAGCCGCAGCCCCGCCGCCTCCATCTCGCAGCGGAAGCGGTTGTTGAACTCGTACCGATGCCGGTGGCGCTCGGAGATATCCTCCGTGCCGTACTCCCTCCGGGCCAGACTCCCCTCCGCCAGCCGGCAGGGGTACTTGCCCAGCCGCATGGTGCCGCCCTTGGCGGTAACGCCCACCTGATCGGACATCAGGTCAATGACGGGATGGGCCGTCATGGCGGTGAATTCGACGCTGTGGGCGTCGGCCCAGCCCACCACGTGGCGGGCAAACTCAATGACGGCGATCTGCATCCCCAGGCAGATGCCCAGATACGGCACCTGATGCTCCCGTGCATATTGAGCCGCTAAAATCATCCCCTCGATGCCCCGATCCCCGAAGCCGCCGGGGACCAGTACGCCGCCGCACCCGGCCAGCATCTGCTCCACGTTCTCCGGTGTCAGGGTCTCGGAGTCCACCCACCGGATGGTCACCTCTGCGTCGCAGGCGGTGCCTGCGTGGAACAGGGACTCCACCACGCTGAGATACGCATCGTGCAATCCCGTGTACTTCCCCACCAGCGCAATGGTCACATGGCGGTGTACCCCGTGGATCTTCTCCACCATGGCCCGCCACCGGGCCATGTCCGGCTCCACCACCGGCAGCCCCAGCTTGCGGCAGGCCACCCGGCACAGCCCCTCCCGCTCCAGCAGCAGCGGCACCTCATACAGGGTGGAGGCCGTGACGTTGGGGATGACGCAGTCCTCCTCCACGTTGCAGAACAGGGCGATCTTCCGCCGGATGTCCCCGGTGATGGGGCTGTCCGTGCGGCACACCAGAATGTCCGGCTGGATGCCGATGCTCAGCAGCTCCTTCACCGAGTGCTGGGTGGGCTTGCTCTTCAGCTCCCCGCTGCCGGGGATGGACACGATCAGCGGCACATGGATGTACAGCACGTTCTCCTTGCCCTTCTCCGCCGCCACCTGCCGGATGGCCTCCAGAAAGGGCTGGCTCTCGATGTCGCCCACCGTGCCGCCTATCTCGGAGATGACCACATCCGTCTGCCCGTCATCCATGGCGTAGATGCGGTTTTTGATCTCATCGGTGACGTGAGGGATGATCTGCACCGTGCCGCCCAGATAGCCTCCCTGCCGCTCCCGGTTCAATACGCTCCAGTAGATCTTCCCGGAGGAGACGGAGGAGTTGGCGTCCAGCGCCTCGTCCACGAACCGCTCATAGTGGCCCAGATCCAGATCCGTCTCCGCCCCGTCATCGGTGACGAACACCTCCCCGTGCTGATAGGGACTCATGGTGCCGGGGTCCACGTTGAGGTATGGGTCAAACTTCTGGTTCCTGACCCGCAGGCCGCACTGCTTCAGCAGCCGCCCCAGAGATGCGGCGCAGATGCCCTTGCCCAGCCCGGACACCACACCGCCGGTGACAAAAATATACTTCATGGCTCCCTCTCCTTTTGACAGCGGGGCGCTTCTCCGCCCTCTGATTTTTTTACCCACCGATTTTACCGCCGGAGAAAAACGCCGTCAAGCCCGCAGAATCATCAAGATTTTTCCCCTCCCGCCCCCTGTGCATGGGGCAGTCCTCTGAAATTTCCCTCCCGGAGAAAATTTCTCTTGCATCCCGGCCTTCGGCGTGATATGGTAGGTTTGGACCCGCCTTTTCCGCCGGGTCCTTTTCCGCATAAAAACAGCCCTCACGGCAGCGCCGTGAGGGCTGTTTCACCTTTTGTCATTCCTCCTGCCGCAGCAGGGCCGTCAGTGCCTGCACCCGTCGGGCCAGCCGGGCAAATTCGCCGCAGGTCAGGGCCTGCCGTCCGTCGGAGAGGGCCGCCTCCGGCCGGTCATGGACCTCGATCATCAGTCCGTCCGCCCCGGCAGCTGCCGCCGCCAGCGCCAGCGGAGCCACCAGCTCCCGCCTCCCGGCGGCATGGCTGGGATCGGCCAGCACCGGTAGGTGGGACTGCTCCTTCAGGGCGGCAATGCCCGCCACATCCAGCGTGGCCCGGCTGTCCGTCTCGAAGGTGCGGATGCCCCGCTCGCAGAGGATCACCCGCTCATTGCCGCCGGCAAGGATGTATTCCGCCGCCTGCAATAGCTCCGTCACGGTGGCCCCGAAGCTGCGCTTCAGCAGCACCGGCTTCTCCTGCCGTCCCAGCTCCCGCAGCAGCTCGAAGTTCTGCATATTCCGTGCCCCCACCTGCAGGACGTCTACCTCCCGGAACAGCGGCAGCTGCCGGGGATCGGTGATCTCCGACACCACCGGCAAGCCCGTCTCCCGGCCCGCACGGCACAGCAGCTCCAGCCCCTCGGCCCCCAGCCCTCCAAAGGTATAGGGGGAGGTCCGGGGCTTGAAGGCGCCGCCTCGCAGCAGCTGCGCCCCGGCGGCGGACACCTGCCGGGCGATGGAGGTCACCTGCTCCCACGACTCCACGGCGCAGGGCCCGGCAATGAGGCAGAAGTCCTGCCCGATGCGGGCCTTGCCCACGGATACCACCGTGTCCTCCGGATGCCCCGTCCGGGCCGCCAGCGGATACGGCTCCGTCAGCCGCTGTACCGCCCGCACGCCGGGCAGAAGCCGCAGACTCTCCCCGTCCAGCCGAAAGGTTTCCCCCTCCAGCACCAGCACCTCCCCGCCGGGATGCGCCACCGTAACGCCGGTGTCCTTCAGCCGCTGCCGCAGCGCCTGCCGCACCGCCGCCGCCTGATTTTTCTCTGTGAGAATGAACATATGCCGCCTCCGGGATCATGATCTGAACCTTTATTATATCGGACTGCGCCCCGGATTGCAACGGGGAAACCACAGGGACTTTTCGTTGACACGGCGGCGAAATGTGATATAATAGACAGTGTGTTGCAATATACCCGCCTGCGTGCGTATCTTGTGTATTGACCGGAGGAGGACATATGGAACGTAAATTCATTCTCAGCTGCTGCTCTACCGTGGACCTTCCCTATTCCTATATGCAGAGCAGAGACATTCCCGTGCTGTTTTATACCTACGTGGTGGACGGGCAGGAGTACGTGGACGACATGGGCCGTGACCCGGAAGCTCTGCCCCGGTTCTACCGTTTTCTGGAGGCGGGCAAGCTGCCCCAGACCTCCCAGATCAATGTCGGCACCTATCTGGACTTCTTCGAGGCCCAGCTGGAAAAGGGCGATCTGCTGCACATCGCCTTCACCTCCGGCCAGTCCGGCTCCGTCCACAACGCCGTGGCGGCGGCCAAGCTCCTGCAGGAGAAGTACCCTGATAAGAAACTCGTGGTCATCGACTCCCTGTGCTCCTCCTCCGGCTACGGCCTGCTGGTGGATGCGGCGGCGGACCTGCGGGACAGCGGCGCCACGCTGGAGGAGACGGCTCGGTGGGTGCTGGAAAACCGCAACAAGGTTCACCACCAGTTCTTCTCCTCCAACATGACCCAGTTCCGCCGCACCGGCCGTGTCTCCGGCACAGCGGCCATGGTGGCCACCATCATGAACATCTGCCCCATCATGCGGCTGGATGATAAGGGCGCCATCAAGGCTTACAGCAAGGTCCGGGGCAAGAAGAAGGCAGTGGAGACCACCGTGAACGCCATGGAGCAGCACGCTCAGGGCGGCCGGGACTACGACCAGCGCTGCTTCGTCTGCCACTCCCGGTGTCCGGAGGACGCCGCCCTGCTCATCACGGCGCTGGAGGAGCGCTTCCCCCACCTGAAGGGCAAGATCCGCCTGTGCGACATCGGCACCATCATCGGCTCCCATAGCGGCCCCGGCACGGTGGCCGTGTTCTTCCTGGGCGACGAGCGCCCCACTATGGACTGACCCCTTATCCCCCTCAGCGGTACATGGCAAGCCATGTGCCGCTTCTTTTTCGCCCCCACTGTCCATCCTCCCGGACGCCCCGCCGCACTTGTGCAGGATACCGAACAAAACCGCCATTTTTCGTTGCAAAAAGGGGATTGCCATGATAGGATTCGTGTGATACAATATTTCCGTCGCCAATTTGCGAGATTTAATAATATACAGAAAGGTATCTGCTGATTATGAATATTAGAATATCCGCTGACAGCACCTGTGACCTGTCCCCGGAGCTCATTGAAAAATACGACATCCGCATCACCCCCCTGTATATCGTCCGGGACGGCCAGTCTCTGGTAGACGGCAAGGACATCACCCCCGACGAAATTTACGCCCACGTCAATTCCGGCGGCGGAATGTGCAGCACGGCGGCGGTGTCGGTGTACGACTACACCCAGTTCTTCCGCCGCCAGCTGGAGGAGTGCGACGCCGTGGTGCATTTCCACATCTCCGGCGATATGTCCGCCTGCTACCAGAATGCCTGTATCGCCGCTCAGGAGGTGGGGAACGTCTACCCCGTGGACTCCCGCAGCCTCTCCACCGGCATCGGCCAGCTGGTGCTGGAGGCGGCGCAGCTGGCCCGTGAGGGCAAGCTCACCGCTCAGGAGATCGCCCACGAGATGGAGCGCCGCCGGGAGCTGCTGGACGTCAGCTTTCTGGTGGAGCGGCTGGACTTCCTGCACAAGGGCGGCCGCTGCTCGGGCGTTGCCCTGCTGGGGGCCAATATGCTGAACCTGCGCCCCTGCATTCAGGTGAAGGACGGCCAGATGATGGTGGGCAAGAAGTACCGTGGCCCCTATGTAAGCTGCCTGCTCCAGTACATCCGGGAGCGGCTCAAGGGCCGGGATGACATTGACACCCGCCGCATTTTCATCACCGAATCCGGCGGCTTCACCCCGGAGGAGCTGGCGCAGGTGGAGGCCGCCGTCCGCAGCTGCCAGCCCTTTGACGAGGTGCTGCACACACGGGCCGGCTGCACCGTCTCCAGTCACTGCGGCCCCCGCACGCTGGGCATCCTCTATTTCCACACCAAATAATTTTCCTATCATCAACGCCCACCGGAGAGCCGCTGCGCTCCCCGGTGGGCTTTTTCCGGAAAAGCTGCCCCGAAATTTTCCGCACGACAACTGCCACGGCGCTTGCTTTTCCTACCAGCTTAGTGGTATAATAGGCTGAATAAATGAGGAGGCATACACCATGATTTCCACCAAAGGACGTTATTCCATTCGGATCCTGCTGGATCTGGCCGAGCATCGGGGCGTGGGCTATACCCCCATCAAGGACGTAGCCGCCCGGCAGAGCATCTCCCTGAAATATGTGGAGAAGCTGATGCCCGCCCTGAAAAACGCCGGCCTGCTGGACAGCAGCCACGGCATCGGCGGCGGCTACCGGCTGAACCGTGACCCGGAGCAGTACGACCTGTGGGAGATCCTGCGGGTGACGGAGGGCGAGCTGGCCCCGGTGTCCTGCCTGCAAACGGATGCCTCCCCCTGCCAGCGGGCCGGGGAGTGCCGCACCCTCTCGGTGTGGCAGGGCTACTATGACCTGACCCGGAAATATTTCTCCGGCATCACCTTGGCGGACCTGATGGCCGTTCCGCAGGGCGACAACTACGTCATCTGACCTCCCACTCTATCTTCCCCCCAAACGGCAAGGCCCCCGAAGCCATTCGCTTCGGGGGCCTTGCTGTCTTTTACTTCTTCCGCAGCACCATGGCGATGAAGTTCAAATACCTCCGGCCTCCATGGCCTTGCGGTCGCCGATGGCGTATTCGTTGTCCTGCCGCAGCCAGTCGGCCCAGAACTCCTCATGGCTCTCCATCTCCCGGACCTGAAGCACCTCCGCTCCCTGACACCGCCCCAGCAGCGCCTGCCAGTAGGCGGCATCGTGCAGATAGTCCACCTGCTCCGGCATCCACGACAGCAGCAACTCCGCCCGCAGGCGGCATCGTGCAGATAGTCCACCTGCTCCGGCATCCACGACAGCAGCAGCTCCGCCCGCAGCCGATCGTCCTCTACCCGTCCTGCTTCTCGCCTTTGGCCTTGGCGGCCCGGAGCTTTCGCAGGGTGTACACCACGCTGCACACCACCAGTACCGTGTTGATGGCCAGGAAGACCCAAAACACCGGCGAACTGAGATCCAGCGAATTTCCGGCGATGACCAGACAAACCATCCCCGGCGCAATGGCCAGCCACGACCCCGCCAGATACGTCAGGTAATCCACCCGCAGCATCCCCAGCAGCAGTCCCAGCACCTCCATGTTCAGCCCCAGCATATGGATGGCAAAGCACATGGCAAAGCCGTATTCCTGCGTGGCGCTGAAATAGCGCTTGATCTTGGGATGCCGGTCCAGCACCGACTCCAGACTCTCCGTCTTGGTGAACCGCCCCATGGCGTAAGAGATGGATAAGCACACCGCCGTCCCCACGCCGTTGACGGCCAGCGCCGCCGGCAGCGGCAGCACCATGGACACCATGACCACCAGCGCATTGTATACCACCACGCCGGAAAAGCCCTTCAGTACATATAGTCCCAGCACCACCAGCACCGCCAGCACAGGCCGGTCCGCCACCAGCTGCGGCACCGTATCCAGATCCATGACCCCTGTGGCCAGCAGCACGCCGAATATCGCCGCACACAGGACCATGATCAGCACCGGCAGGTAATCCCTCAGCCGGAATTTTTTCATACAAGCCCTCCTCACGGCGTCCATCCGCTAAAGTGTAGGATATAATGTACCATATCATTATGAATAAAGTGTGAACTTTCGCAGCCTTTACGCTCCGTTCACACTTTTCCGCCAAGTCACGGCCCCCCATTCCTGCTGGACACAGCAAAGCCCCGCTTCGCCAGATGGCGAAGCGGGGCTTTTCCCATAATTTGGAAGTTTTCTCTTTCGGCGGCCGGTTCAGATGCCTCCGTGCGGCGGGGCAAATTCCCCTGTCAGGGCGTGTCCGTTCTGCCGGAACTATACGTCCACCGAGTCGTCCGGTTCGTGTCCGG
>OBLO01000927.1_pt1 | contig 26939 bp, 23 predicted proteins | sample 1519401 | NCBI WGS metagenome assembly OBLO01 (sample SAMEA2602897, study PRJEB22501) | metagenome | reverse complement strand
GCTGATCTTTCTCTTCTCCATGGTCTCCCACAAGCGATCGTAACTCACCATTTTATCCTCCGTGCATATCCGCTCATACACCTTTCAGTCCGCAAAAATATCTGCAGATCTGTCAAATAGTTTCTCTGATGTCTTCTATATAACACACATTGACACTATTTGTATATTGTCCATGTTTGGACTATATGTGTTCCACGTTCGGTCATGCCTGTAGAACACACAGTTCACGGGCTTTTCAGACGGCAGAGTTTCTGAAATTTCATCTCTTCAAATCTGCGCTGTTCCTATATTTCTATCTTGTCCGTCGACCATATAAAAGAAAAAAACGCCGGCCAGCCATTCCTGACTGACCGGCACTCACAATCACTGATCACACATGCGCAGGCATTCCGCCTGCCGCTTTTTCATTTTCCCCTGATTTCCTCTATTTAGTTTTTCTGGTCTCATTTCCCCTGTTTAATTTTTTCCCTTTAATTTCCCGCAAATCGGCCGCTATACTTACACTTACCTCCGGTCCGGCTCGTCTCCTGATGCGCACCATCTTCCTGAAGCAGCATACGCACAAGCCGTGTTTTCTCTTTATTCCAGCGGTAGATCGTCGACTGCTCCGCAGCACAATTCTGCTCACCATTTATCGTGTCTATGATCGCTGATCTCGAATAATGCTTATGCGGAACCATGATATCCGGGAATTCCATCTGGACCCGTCCACACCCTCTGCACTTGTAGCGTCTCAGAGCGAATGTATTCACCGTCCCGTCTGAGGAGATCAGCTTTCGTTTCTTACTGTCGCGGGTCTTCAGTTCTCCGCCACAATCTGGACAGTTTGGAGTACTCGACGTGATAATATAGTAAATTCCATTCTGTTCCTTAATTGTGTAATCCTTCAACACAATCATATTTCTTTCCCCCTATTCGTCATATTCGCAAAACCGGATCCGACCGCATTCACCGCAAAATACGGACCTACTAACAAGTTCTACTAATATAAACGTAATAAATTGGAAATTGTGACAGGAAAATGGAAAAAAATTGAAATTTTTTAAATTTTATTTTTTCGGTCAACCTCAACTGTGGGTCCGCTCTTCTGTCCAGCCCGTATTCCTGTAATGCTCATAATACTTCGTGAGATCATTTCCAAATGCATTCTGCAGATCAGCATTCTTCTCTTTATATACATTCACATCAAATCCTGCACAACCTTTTCTTCCCTCTGCCATGCCGGAATTATAGAAATGTGTAAACAGTGCCAGCTGATCTGTTCCGATTGCAGTCTGAAGATCCGGATATGTATTGTAATAGTAGTCCGGGTCAAAAACTCTAGAATAGGAATCCATCAGATCATAGGTGATCGAAGGCGTTTCCGTTGCAGTAGTGTCATTGCCGCCTGCAGAAGTTTTATCTGTCTGAAAATCGGCTGCATACGGGCATACTCCGTTTGTATGCAGATGCGCGGGATGACCATTGCAATGGTAATGGTAGCTCCCAAGACCACTCTTATTCTTGTAGTCGTGATGTCCGCCAGAAGCATCCGTACGTCCGGAATGCGCTTCAGCGGTAATCATATTGGCAGTAAAAACCGTCGTTGCCGTGGTGGACAGTGTCAGACATGAGAGGCAAATAATTCCGTACCTTTTCAGTTTGTTCATAATACCAGCTCCCTTGTATCGTATTTTGTTATTTTTATTATAGAACGGGAAATTTCTGATGTAAACAGCAACATGTCTGCCACATATCCAGCTGTACACTCTACTGGCAATCGTCAAAGACCATTATCATGCTTCCTGGTTTGACGATGAAGATTTTTATAATGAGTATCTGGCCGAGAGAGATTTAGCACTGATCACTCATTTTGTCCAGCTTCTTTGGGATAAATTGAGAAATCATCTCCCCGAGGAGGTTATGAAGGTAGTCTGGACCTACACCAGAACCTACAACCATATCGAATACTATTTCTTCTATCCTGATCTGTATATGGAATGGCTTTGTAAATACTGGATCAATGGCGTAAAAACACGATCAGAACGGCAGGAACTGCTTTCTCTGCTTTGTCTGGAGCTTTCCTCTCTCCTCGAAGAAGACCCGGATGAAGCATGGGAGACCGTACAAAAAGCAACTCTGATAAAAGAAAAAGCCCCCAGCAGAGCCAAGGGCATACGATCATCTGAGACAATAGATTTCAACACTCCGGAAGCAACGGACAAAGCAGCGGTCTTCAAAAGGAATATCCTGACATTCCAGGCAGATATCGCCAATACGATCCTCACCGGGCTGGATCAGTATGATACGTATGCCGAAATTTTCTACGATCGTCCCGTCCCATTTCAAAGTATCGATGAATTCCTGAATATTACTTACGATTATGTCGATACGCATGGACCGTTTACTGAAGAAAGCTATGAGAAATGGCTGGACATACAGCTCGGAGAAGTGGATTGGGATCGGCTGGAGTGGTAGTTGAAATTTTACAAAAAGTCCCACACCCATGCATAACCATCGTGGGTGTGGGAGTAATTATTAAATGTCTTCCAAGTATTCTCTTTTCAGTTCCTCTATCGTTTCAAACGGGAAACATTCCGCACATCCATCCGGGATTCCTTCCAGACGCTCCACGCTTGCCTTTACAAGTTCTATTCCCTCCCTGCTATGTTCTCCTTTCTCTTAACCTTCCGTTTCCTACAGTATTTTTTCACACATATCCAGTGCCGATGCAATCACTGCATCCATATCATAATACTTATACTCACCTAAGCGACCACCGAATACGACCTTCTGCTCGCCCTCTGCAAGCTTTTTGTACTCTGCATAGAGAATTCCATTCTTTTCATCATTAACCGGGTAATACGGCTCATCTCCAGGCTTCCATTCCGAACTGTACTCACGGCTGATCACTGTCTTTGGAATTTCGTTTCCCTCATCATCTTTTCCAAACTCAAACCACTTGTGCTCGATGATACGGGTCCACGGAGTCTCCGCATCCGTATAGTTCACAGCCGCGTTGCCCTGAAAATTCGGCTTATCAAGAAGTTCGGTCTCAAAGCGGACAGAACGGTACTCCAGAGCGCCAAGCTTAAAGCCAAAGTATGCGTCAATTGCACCTGTGTAGATCACCTTCTCTGCCATCGCATCATACGCTTCCTTCTCAGCCAGATAATCCACGCCAAGCTTCACCTCAACGCCCTCAAGCATATTGGCAACCATCTTCGTGTAACCACCCATCGGAATTCCCTGATATAACGCATTAAAATAGTTATTATCAAACGTCAGACGCACCGGAAGGCGCTTGATAATAAACGACGGAAGCTCCGAACACGGTCTTCCCCACTGCTTCTCCGTATATCCCTTTACAAGCTTTTCATAAATATCAGTTCCAACAAGGCCGATCGCCTGCTCCTCGAGATTTTTCGGCTCCGTGATCCCGGCTGCCTTTTTCTGTTCTTCAATCTTTTCAGCTGCCTCCTCCGGCGTCACAACACCCCACATCTTATTAAACGTGTACATATTGAACGGCAGTGAATACAGTTCCCCATGATAATTTGCCACCGGGGAATTCGTAAACCGGTTGAACTCCGCAAACTGATTGACATAATTCCACACCTTCCGGTTGTTCGTATGGAAAATATGCGCGCCATATTTATGTACATGGATCTTCTCGATATCCTCCGTATAAACATTTCCTGCAATATTCGGACGCTTATCGATCACTAAAACTGATTTTCCATGTTTCTTTGCCTCATGCGCAAACACAGCACCGTAAAAACCGGCGCCCACTACTAAATAATCGTACATCTTCTCTCTCCTTCACAAAATTATTTAATTTTTATCTTACCTGTGGCCGCAAGCAGCCATCAAAACACTTCTGCTCACTTCACGCATTCCCGGACCAATCAAACCTTTTCCGCCCACCTAAAACCATTATGAAAACAGTTCGTCCTTATAAACGCCCTTCGCGATCAGCTCCCGGATCGAGTCCACAACCACCTGCTTGTCCTCCTTATAAGTAACGCCAAACCACCGGTCTCCCGTCTCCAGGACTTTCACACGGGCCTTCTGTTCCGCTAAAAGCTTATCGATGATCTTCGGGAGCAGATACTCCTTTTTCATGGCATCCTCGCCAAGTTCATCCAGAAATCCAGCAAATCCGCCCTCTAACAGTTCCAAAAATCTCGGCGGAAGTCCCCACATGTTCATCGAAACATGCTGACCTGCATTTACGGAAACCGGCTCTTTTTCATCATCGCACGCCGTCAACTCTCCATCTTTCATCCGGATCTCATATGTCTCTGTCACACGCTGCAGATATCCGTCCCCGTCTACCGTGCAGACACCGCGAGTCACGCCGCCGTTCTCACTCAGCGTATTGGAAAGAATAAATCCTGCCATGCAGATATCATAAACCGGCGCATCCACGTCCATTTCCGTTGTCATATACTGATACAGCTTTACAAACGCCTCTTTGCCATAATAATCATCCGCATTGATCACGATAAACGGTTCCTTCACGATATCCTTCACGCAAAGGACCGCCTGTCCGGTTCCCCACGGTTTCGTTCTTCCCCAGGTATTCCTTCTCCCGCCCGGAAGCTCATCCACAGACTGGTATACGTATTCGACTGGAACCAGCTTCTCGATCCGTTTTCCGATAATCTCCTTAAAATCTTTCTCGATATCCTTGCGGATAATAAAGACAACCTTATTGCATCCGGCTTCCAGCGCATCATGGATCGAATAATCCATAATGATCTCTCCGTTCGGCCCAACCGGTGCCAACTGTTTAATTCCACCTCCAAAACGGCTGCCGATCCCAGCGGCCATGATAACAAGTGTTACATTCTTCATTTTGTGATGTTCTCCTGATAATTTATTTCCTTTGTCTTCGCCAGCAATCTAAACCATCCACAGCTTAACATTATATGATTCAAAATAAGCTTAAAGCGACCTTCCCTTAACTTGTAATCTGAAACACTTTCGGATCATACGAATCAGAATCAACAACAGATACTCTGCAATTGAACCATCTCAGCTTCCGGTTCATACTGTCCTGTAATGACTGCATGATCATCTTTTTGCTGCGCGTTTTGCTTCCAAAATCTCCTTCCAGAAACAAGATTACATATTTCTTTTTTGAGTCATCCGAAAACGATTCAGATGACAAAAACTGGATAAACTTGTCAAATTCACTCAGACAATCTTTTTTATCCCCGAATGACTTTGCTCCGATTATGGAAGCTATTGTCATAGCTACTTTCTGTGTTACTTCAATATCCAGACTATCTCTTCCTGTAAGATCAAGAGTTGTACTGGCTGTTTCCTTTTTCTTGTTATCCGGTGCAATTCTCCATCTGCAATTACCCTCATCGCCTCTGCAGTTTTTCACCTCTATAAATGCAATCTGATTCGGACTTACAGAAACAAAATCGATACCCTTTGATCCTGGAAATCTATTGAAATAATCTCGATAAAATAACGTATCATCAAACTTGATCACTATGCTTTTTTCGGGAAAACCAAATTTCAATCCGCTTTCTTCTTTAATTACCATAAATAATCCTCTGTTCTCTGTCGTACATCGCATCAAACTCCTGCATGATCGCATTATGCGCAAGATCTGAAGCCGAATGAGTCATCTCATAGTGGACATCATGTGTCTTTTCGTCTCTGTATAAAGATAAAAAGCGTACATCCAGCTTCGAGGGGTTCAATTCCGGATAAGATGCAACCATATTAAATTCCTGCTGAATAAAATAATCGTGTGTTGATACAAAAACCTGTACCCCCATCTGAGCCAGAGCAACCAATGCCTGTACGATCGGGCGGATCATTTTCGGATTCATATTTGTCTCCGGCTCGTCCCAGAACAAGATCGTATTCCTGTTCAGACTCCCCGACAGAATCATATAGATGATCATCGATAATTTTCTGTACCCATCAGAAAGCAATCCCATCTCAAATTCGCCTTCACCTTTTATTTTAAAATAAAACTTTTTATCTCTCTGCACGATATTACCTTTCATAATATCTTCCAGACTGCTTAAAATCTGATTCTGCTCGTTTGTATTTGGTCCCTTGGAAAGAGGACGATCCAAAAGTTTTGCAAGATCGTAATACATTTCCTCAAAGTCAATATGATACTCCTCATATAGTGTCACGAAATGTTCCACCGTAGAGATCATTTCTTTTGTTGGAATGTAAATCGCTTCATATTTCTCCGCAGATTTGCTTTTTATAATATTGATATCTGCATGATTCGCCTGTCCACGGCTAAATCCAGCCGAGACTTTCTGTTTTTTATCAAGATCCACCGAAAAATCTGTTCTCTTGTTTCCTCTTTTTCGACTCACCAAACGCCCCAGTTTCATTTCATCCGGCCGAAAAACTCCCTGCAGTTTTTTCACAAAATACTGCTCTTCCATCTCTTTTGTCAAATTTTCACGATTTACTTCATTTAAAGGCTTAATAAGAGAATACATCGCCTTCAGTAATGTTGTCTTTCCGGTGCTGTTCTCTCCGCAGATAACATTAATATTATCCGACCAATCCAATTGTAAGTTTTCAAAAGCCATGAAATTACTCAAAGTCAGCTTTTTTATTTTCATATGCGCCCGTCACCTCCTACAGCAGCATCACATCTTTTTGATCCATTATGAGACAAAAGCAGACCGTATAAGCTTTCGTATGGTCTGCTTTGTGATTTAATATTTTTATCCTAATTCATCATCATTCTTCAGCCTGTATAACAATCTTCGGATTATAGGATCTCATCTACCTCTTCCTACGAATATACTGTACTATATTTTATCATAGGGGAATGTTGATTGCAAGAATAGGAATTCCTCACTCCCCCACAAAATACCTCCCATTCCTCTTCCGATCAAACAACGCATAATACTGCACCGTCCGGTACCTCTCGATCCATTCCCTGTAACTATTCTCCGCCCAGAGATCATGCCAGTCCCCATCTGCGGTCATATATCCGGCGAAATTAAACACCGGGATCTGCTCTCTCTGGTTCATCCGGTAACGGTCATACGCAGACAGCTCCAGCCCCGCATACTTCCGGACCAGCGTCCCGAGATAATTCGTGCTGATCACATCTTCTCCCCGGGAATTCTTCATCGAATAATCCTCCGGGATCTCATAATTGCTCCAGATAAAATACGGCACCATATAGATCTTCTCCGTCATCGTAAGATCCGTATCCGTGTCCCCTCTCCCGGCTTCCCGGAGCGCATTCTCGAAGTCCCCGTTCAGCACCGGCTGATGATCCCCGAAGAAGCAGATAAGTACCGGCCGGTCCACCTGCTCAAAATAGGAGATCAGATACGAGAGCGCCTGATCCGACTTCGCGATCAGCGACTCATACATCTGAAGATCCGAATACCCGCTGTATTCCTCATCGACATCAACGATCTCCTCCGGCTTCAGTTCCCCGATTCCGTCATATCCGCCATGATTCTGCATCGTGACATTGAAAATAAAAGTCGGCTCCGTCTGCTCCTCATAAACCTCGATCAGCTTCTGATAATCCCCAAGATCAGACACCCGGTTCCAGACCGTCCGCTCACTGTCCTCAAACGCGCTGATCGATAAAAATTCATCAAATCCGAGCTTCGGATACACAACACTTCTTCGCCAGTTCTCTGGATTTTCCGGATGCATCGCGATCGTGTGGTAGCCCTGTTCCTTTAGGATCGAGACCATGGACGGCACATTTGTGAAATCAAAGCTGGAATACGGATTGATCCCGTTTGTGTAGGTCATCGAATCCCCCGTCAGATATTCGAACTCCGTCGTAGAAGTTCCGCCGCCGCGGGTCGAAACATAATCCCATCCATACTCGATCGTATGCGGATCATCCTTCAGCGAATGGAAAAATGCAAGATCATCCTCCGTACATGCGAGCGGTCCCAGAACACTCAGATCACTGAACGATTCATTCATGATCGTAATGATCATCGGCTGCTCGCCGGTATCTTTCTTCTCCGTTTCCGCAGGAGCTTCCGCCGCCCCGTACTCATCAAAAATCTGTTCCGCACTCTGCTCCGTATACCCATCCGGCTTACTGATCTTCATCCTCTGCCAGAACGAGATAAATGCCGGAGCAAAACCGGTCGCCTGATATGTATTCGCCTGCCACCAGAAATCAATACCTATATTGTAAGTATCCGGGAAATCATAGCTGCCAATCCAGAAAAACAACGCCGCAGCTGCCCCGATCGCTCCGCAGCCCTTTATCAGGGTCCGTTTCTTTCCCGTTCTCTTCTGAAAAATATCCATCTTTCCAAGCGCCCACATGCAGGTAAACAGAAAATACAGGATCAGAAACGTAAACGCCAGCTCCTCCGCGACCTCAAACGTATACTGCCCTGCGACCGACATCGCGGTCCGCAGTGCAAAAATATCCGTTACAAGGAACGGCTGCCCGCGGAACTTCAAGAGATAATAATTGAGCGCACCGACAAGCCACGCAAAGATATACAACGCCTGAAGCCCGAGCGTCCCTTTCTGCATCAGGCACACAAAGATCACTTCCAGAATCAGATAGATCAGGACGTTCAGCTCCCCGTTTAAAAGGCTGATCCCCGTCACCGACGGGTTCCAGCAGAGCTCCTCGAGGAAAAACGCAAGGAACGGAGTGATCGCCAGAAAGATCCAGTAAAGCGCTCTCGCACACTCCGGAAACCGCCGGAGCACGTCCGTTCCATAGATCCAGATCGCAGTCGCCGCAAGGATCATGAGATCCGCCATCCCCGTACTCACCGGCGGGAACTGGTTTGCGATCTTCGTGACGCCGATCACATCATGCGAAAGATTCACATAGTAAAACGCCAGGATCCCCATACCGACCGCCATCTTGATCGACATGGAATAAACCTGCTTCCGTTTCTCCGGTATGCAAATGAAGATCCACAACATCCGGCTGCACTGCGCCGCGATCAGCGCATACGTCAGGATCAGCCATATCGACAGGTAGTGGATATGGAACACCACCTTGATCGCAAATTCACAGCATAGTGCTGCGAATAGGGAACAACCTAGATATAGTTTCTCTTTGCGATTTTTTCCCTTCTCCTGTTTCTTTCCGGTCCCTGTAAAATATACAATGATCGCCGCTGCGATCCAGATTATCGCTTCCACTCTTTTGTATTTCCATCCTATTCCTAATTCTAACGCATCTTTTCCTGCATTTTCTCATGCAGACCATAAACAGCTTACAAACATTACTTTTATGCTTGTAAGCAAGAGCAATATAATTATACCTGAATCAGCTCCATGATTCTATATCTGCCACATTTTTGCACCGGATTATTTCAAGTTTTGCCACAAACAATCTCTCTGCTCCCATCCACAAATTCAAAATAGTCATCTTTCCACAAGACACAGCAATCATACCCCGTACTTCTGTATTTGATCCCATCAATTCCAATTCTCTTACAGCACGAAGCCACAAAATTCGGAAGCAGATAATTTTTCACAATTTTTCCGATCTCATTTTCCACTGTAAAACGCATATGTTCCATAAAGCGGTTTGTTCCCTTGATTTCTCCCGATAAATCTATCATCTTTGCATGTTTTACCGGTCTCAATCCAACTACCTGGATATTTATGGTCTTTCCGCCACTATGCTTTCTTATTTCCGTCATAGCACCCTCTTTTGTCTCCGCAACATAATAACAGCTCTTCCCAATCGCATTATATCGTCCATGAGAAGATACATTTGTTGGTGCTTTCAGCATTTCCTGATCCAGAAACGGCGGCTTTCCCTCTTCAAGCGGTCTGGCGTGAAAATATGTATCATGATCAAAGTCAATAAAACTTTTCCACCCCTGAATAATCCCAAATATCTTTTTTCCTGTCGGATGCTCCATTGCAAATGTCACATCCTCATACAACTGACTTTCAAAAGAAAGCAGCTCGTCAAGAGAAATATCCGCAAAAAGAGCCTGAGAACTTTCAACAACTGTAACTTGATCCGCAGTCAGTGCACATTTCGGAAAGTCTTTATGATAGAATTCCTTTTTTTTCGGATCAAACATGATTTTTTCTGTCTGCGTCAGCTTCTCAGCAGTTCTCTTTGTCAAAGACTTTAGTACACGTTTGCTTCCTCGGGGCAGTTCCAGTTTTTCATACTCCGGGATCACTCTGACAATGGCGAAATTCTGTGCCGCAATACTGCGTTCTGCAATATTCGTCATCGCAAGTGCCTGATCCCATTGTGATGTCAAACTGCCTACATAATCTGAAACTACAGACATCTCACCACTAAGCGCCGAAAGATTTCTTTCGAGCTGTGATTGAAATCTTAATAGTTCCGGAGTTTTCATTGCAGATTCAATTACAGAAAGAATGCCGGAGTTGAAAAGCTGCATATCATGATATGGCTGCATCGCAGCTGCCACATTTTCTAATGCCCCGCCCATAACATTCATATAACTCTCTGTCCCCAGCGGACGAACCACGCTGGCAATTGATGTTGCTGCCGCAGTCAGTGCTTGATCCGCATGGAAAATATTCTGGAAAGATCCCATCGTTGACTTAAGAGGTTCTATCGCCTTTGCAATCCCCCCACAACCTTGATCAAATGTCGATACCGCAGCTGCCGCTGCCCGAATTGCCGACGAATTTATCATCTGATTGAACAGAACATCTTGTTTTGCCATCTTTTGTGCCACCTGGTCACATACTGTTTTTGCTGAATGAATATCAGATTTTTCTTTTTCCAGTTCTTCTTTTTTCATTTGTATGCTCCCGTATTTTCAATCAAATTATATCTATATACTATAATGAAACCTCCACGTGTAGTGAATTTCTATCTCCTATCAACGGAATGGAGTAAAAATACATTTCCTATCATCATTACGGACTACAAAATAGCCCGTGAAAAGTCACCCAAAAATTAAACGCTTACATTTAAAGTGTCCCGATTATCGTTTCCAATCTTTTGTATTTCCTACCTTATCCTGAAAATAATCAATTTACTCGCCACATAATTTAAAATCACAACAAGCACATTTGAAGCAATCTTAATCAGAAGATCATTCATCCCCATGCAATCCACAAATACATACATGATCAGCAGATCGCATGCCCCGGTAAATAATCTGCATGATACGAATGACACAAATTCCTGCATCATGGCACGCAGCTGAAGATTTTTGCTCTCAAACACCCACCACTTATTCGTAATATACGCAAACAGTACCGATATGACCCATGCGATACAGGTACTTGCTACAACAGAGAAACGCAGCGGATGCGCACAAAGATAGTATGTAATAATATTGACAGCAGTTGTACAAACTCCAAAAAATAGATATAAAATTGGCTGCTGATATTTTTTGAATAACTGCATTATCATTTCTTTGTATCTCCGTCTGTATCTTTCTTTTCCTCCGTCCGCTCACTGATAATATATCTCGGACGATGCTTTACTTCCATATAGATTTTTCCGATATACTCTCCAAGAACACCAAGGCAGACCAGCTGGACACCTCCGAGGAGACAGATAATACAGATCGTACTGGACCAACCGGCAACCGCATTGCCCATGAGCCGCATCACGATCGACCAGATCACCCCAAGAAAGCTCAGTCCGGCGATCATGGTTCCAAGAGCCGTAATGATCCGAATCGGTTTTACGCTGAGACTGGTAATTCCATCAAAGGCAAGTGCCAGCATTTTAGAAAGCGGATAATGGCTTTCCCCTGCGATTCGTTCATGCCTCTCATAATACACGCTGGTGCTCTTAAAGCCAACCAGTGGGAACATTCCGCGCAGGAACAGGTTGACTTCCTTGAAATTTGCAAATTCTTTCAGAACACGGCTTGAAACCAGTCGATAATCCGCATGATTATAGACAACCTCTGCTCCCATCCAGTTTAAAAGCTTATAGAAGCCTTCCGCTGTAAAACGCTTAAAAAACGGATCCGTATCACGCCTGCTTCTGACACCATATACAATTTCGCATCCCTGATGGTACTGCTCGACCATTTCATCCATGGCATTAATATCGTCCTGACCATCACAGTCGATAGAAATCGTAGTATCACATTTATCTTTTGCTTCCATCAGTCCCGCAAGAACTGCATTTTGATGTCCACGGTTACGGCTCTGGGAAATACCGATAAAATGTTCATCCTGCTTCGCCAGATTGCAAATGATTTCCCATGTTTTGTCTTTGCTCCCGTCATTGACAAATAAGATTCGGCTGCTGTCGGAAATCTTATTTGTGCGGATCAATGATGTTAACTTATCCAAAAACATTTTTGATGTGATTGGAAGAACAGTTTCTTCGTTATAGCATGGAATGACAATATACAACTCTATTTCTTTCATCTTATATTTCCTCGCTACTCATAACATTTAATATATTACCAAATATAATGTATCATTTATAAGAATCGTCTGTTCCTCTACATTCAGACAATTCCAATCTTTTCCCGCAAAATACTTCTCATATATTTCATCTGACATGTCTTTTCTTTCTAAATTTTTATTCAACGTGTATCCAATTAGTCTATAATTCGAGTAATAAGTCGACATAATTCTTGCTCCTAATTCCCAATTCTTATATCGCGAATTCGGCTGATAATATGTGGGATTTAAATCCCCCCTAGCTGCCACCTTAGTTATGGTATTTCCTGTTTCGTTTTCATATTCTAAAATACGTTCACCAATCTGCTTTGCTTCCATGATATCTATTGCATTCATAGACTGTTCATTTGCAGCCATATCTTGCATCACCAAGCAATTGATTCCAATTAAAAGACATAACGCTACGGCTATAACTTTACCAAAAATATTAAATATTTTTTCTATATGGCTAATGGCCAGAACAAATATCGCAGCTATTACAGACCATACTGCTATATTACTCCGTGGAGATAATAGCTGATTACTCTCTAACATATGGGGAGCAAATCCCAGTAAATAGCAACCTAAAATTAACAATATTAAAAATAACTTTTTTTCTAGATTAGCTTTTCGTAATTCCAATACTATAATATATAGTAATAATATTCCCAATACCGGCATCACATATGGCATCAAAATGCCATCAGCATTTTTCCAAAATGACACCTGATAATCTAACACACCTTTTATATTACATAATATTTTAGAAATTTTAAAAGTTGCTCCTCTTCCAGAATCTGCTATCATTCCAAAATGCACTAAAATTTTTACCAATACAATATTAAAAATCGATACAACGCCACCAACTCCTAACACTCCAAAACTATTGCTCCATCTCGTTTTTGGTGAATCCTTCCATTTTAAATATATTCCCAGTAATACATATACTTCAAAAATGCCTATGTAACTCTGGTAAGACCCTATCGAAATTATTAAATAAATCACACATAGCAACCACTTTTTCCATTCTTTTTCTTCACAAAGCACCACCTGTACTGCTAAACCCAATGCTAAATTTCCAGGAATAAGCACCATTGCCATTTCCGAGAACAACATCAAGTCCATGGCAAAAACATTCACAAAAGACAATGGCGTTGCAAGTATTAAAAGATAAAAACTACTTCTTTTTACTTTCATCTGTTTTGCGATTCCTACAGTTATCATTACATTCATAATGACTGAGGTAGCAATCAAAATCACCATAAAAAAACGCTGCATAATGACCTGATTTATCCCCATCTGCTCTGCAAGAAGAATCACTCCACAATTAACATATCTTCCTATCTGCATTTGCCAATATGGCCCCATATCATATACTAAATTAAACGAATCCACTGAATAATGGTCGGATATTACCATACATCCATATACAGTCAAGAACACTACGCTGCTTATCAGAAAAGTCGCCAGAAAATCGTATTTATTTTGGGTTGTATTCCACAATTTTTTCATAAAAAGTGTTGTATTTAAACAACACAATATGATCATCAATAGCGTCACAACACAAATTAAAGTCTGGAAAAAATAGAAATTCATATATATCATCTCTCTTTATTATTTAAGGTTTAACAAGTAAAAAATATACAACCTTGTTAATTTCAAGCTAAAAGCCATAAAGTACATATACATCTTTTTATATTTCACAGCAAAGCCGATAAGCTACTACATATTATGGTAATAACCGCTTAATAGGTTCTTTCCATACTTAGTTGATTTCACAGCAAAATTGCTCATGAAGCAGTACCTTTGCTTTCAATAATTCAAAACTATTTCTGCCATACATAATACGTTTTATTAACGCTTCCCTCTGCCAAACCATTATTATATTGCATGGCAATTCCATTTTTCACAGCAACAATATCTTGTCTTATACCATTCACATATGTTTGCAACTCAGGAATATTAAATTTTTCCAGTTTAACAGGGCATGCGGACGAAAAGTTGGACTGTGTAATGCCTGACATGTTATGAGGTACACACAAGAACAAATATCGACAGCACTTGTATTACTAAAAGCGACAGGATCCCCAGACAAAGTTGTCCAAACCTTAGGGTATCCATCTGCACCAATGCTTTATCATTGGCGTAAAAAGTATCCTGAATATTACGATGTTCCAAATCAAAAGCATTGGAGACAAGCTCCAACTGAATTGAAACATGACGTAATTAAACGTTGCCTTATTAAGGGCGAGCCTGTAAAATTAGTGGCAGAAGAAATCGGATACACACCTTCCTTGATATATAAATGGATTAGGGAGTATCGGGAGAAGGGATGTTTTCAACCCATGAAAAAAACTACTGCCAACATTAATGTAAATCCAAACGATATCACATCTGCGGAAGATATCAATGAGCTTAAAGCTCAGATGCTTGATATGCAGATGGAAATAGATATTCTTAAAGAAACAATCAATGTATTAAAAAAAGACCCCGGCATCGATCAGACAGTTCTCTCAAATCAGGAGAAGGCAGTGATAATCGATGCCCTGAAAAATAAGTATTCACTGCCGGATCTTCTAAAAAAACTAAACCTTGCAAAAAGTAGCTATTATTATCAAGAAAAAACCATTTATGCAGAGGATAAACACTCCAATCTTCACAAAAGAATCATACAACTGTTTCATGAAAATCGTGATATATTTGGTTATCGGAGAATTCATACGCTGCTTCATCGTGAAGGTATAAAAGTTTCTGAAAAAGTGGTTCGTCGTATTATGAAGCAGGAAAAACTAATTATCAGACGAAAACGCAGACAGAAATATAACTCCTATAAAGGTGAAATAACACCTGCGGTGGAGAATGTTATAGATAGAGATTTCCATGCTACAAAACCGAATCAGAAATGGCTTACTGATATCACAGAGTTTTCTATCAAAGCAGGAAAAGTATATCTTTCGCCGATAATTGACTGCCTTGATGGTATGCCGGTGAGTTGGACTATAGGCACTTCTCCGAACGCAGAACTTGCCAACACCATGTTAAGGAATGCTATTGCTACACTTAAACCAAACGAAAAACCTATCGTACATTCTGACAGGGGATGCCATTATCGTTGGCCAGAATGGATACAGATAATGAAGAAGCAAACCTTACACGATCCATGTCCAAGAAAGGTTGTTCTCCTGATAACTCTGCATGTGAGGGCTTCTTTGGTCACCTCAAAACAGAAATGTTCTATGGACATGACTGGGATGAATATAGCATTGAAGAATTTATCCAGGAGATAAATGGCTATATGGGTTGGTATTGCAAAGATAGAATTAAATCAACACTCGGAGGACTTAGTCCTCTATATTATAGAAGGAGTATAGGCATAGCGGTCTAAAAAAATGTCCGCATGCCCACAAGCCATGCATCAAGCTTTTCTTCATGCTTTGAATATATAATTTCATAAAATTCCTTTATGGTCACATAAAGATCGGCAATCATTGGGTATGATTTTAAAACTTGTTCATATTGTTCTTGACTGATTGTTTTCACATCATCCAAACCTTTATATATTAATTGCGTTAGTGATCGGCGTTGTACGTATTCTTTTGGCTGATAATCAGAACAAGCTTCTTCTTTTTGAGAAGACACGCAACGAATTCTTTCTTTTTGAATAAACATTCTTAAAGAAGTAACTGATCCCTCATACCCTTTTTCACTGATTATTTTGTGTATACAGGGGTATGTCATGCCTTCGCACCGCAACTTAATGACTTCAGTTTCATAGGGTGCCAACTTTCCTGGAATACGTGCATGGTAATGCTTTTTTTCTACAGAGTAACTGGGATTCAAATAGTTTTGAATCGTTTTAAATGTATGATGCATCTCTTTAGCGATTTGCTCAATAGGAATACCATCGCAAGCCATTTTTCTTGCGGTATTTACCTCTTCTTGTTTTTGTTGTATTGCAAGCCGGTGATTAGCCTCCCTCGCAATAACTTTATCCTCGATTTTATCTGTATCAAGTTTCAAATACTTTTGAATTGTCTTTACAGAAGAATGCAATAGCAATGCAATTTCATTTACTGTCATTCCTTCGGCTTTCTTTGTTTGTGCAAATCGAACTCTGTCAACATGATTCCGACGATTAATAAGTTTCACATATTCTGCGCTATTTGTACTGACTGCAGGTATTTCAAGTCGCGCCGGAAACTCTCTGATTATATATTTTGTCATTGCCTCCGTGAGCCCTTTTATCATGTGAAATCTGTCACTTACCTGCACTATACCGGGATGGGATTTTTCAGAAGCATTAGCATAAATCTGAGCACCATCTCTTGAAATCACTTCAATATTTGGGTATGTAGCAAGCCATGCTCTTACTTCCTCTGTATTTCTTGTCGGAATCAAATCAATTATTCTATGCGTCTCTAAATCAACCATTACCGTTCCGTAAGAAAATCTTTTTCTAATTGCAAAGTCATCCACACAAATTTTTCTCACAGACAAGTTATCAACAATCGATGGCATTTTTTTTAAGCAACACGCAGATACTGCTTTTAGATATATCGACATTACTATTTTTCAAGACTTTCGAAGCATTGATTGAACTCAGTTGGCTCGAAGTAAATAAAATATTTTTTTCTAAACGTTTGGTTCTCTTTCCATTTGCATCGACAAATGGATGCCGTTCAGAAAATGTCCGTTTGCAACACGTATCATTATCACAAAAGAACTTTCTTGTTAAAACAAGTAAAACAACCTTCTTTCCTTGTATGGGAAGATCCTGTACTTCTCTTTGATATCTAGAATGAATTCTTTTAGATTCTTTTCCACAATAGGGACAATTAGCCGTTAATATTCCACTTGATATTTCAAAAATAATTTTATCTGCTTTATTACGAAATGCATCTAATCTATAATTGCTATCCAGATCTTTGACAATAAAATCCATAACCATCCTCCGATGGTTATATTATATTAAATTCATTGCAATAAAGTCAACCAAGTCCGGAAAGAACCTATGGAGCGTTTACGGCTAAAAAGCTTATGGCACCAGGTACTTGATAATTGGTATTTTTTTACAAATATAAGTAAAAAACAAACAACTAGTAAAAATTACAAGAGCTCCTCCGATTCTCCATGAAATTTTTCTGCAATCAATTTGATATTTATATGGTATCCACAGAATAAAAAAGAAGTGCAATAAATATATTCCAAATGTACACGATGCACATTTAAATATAACTGTTTTAAATCCATCATAAAATGATCCTAAAATTTTTTTATAATCCATATATTTAAAAAATACAAATACTGCTGTAGAGTGCAAAAGACACGGTAAATTTGTATATCCTTTAAATGTACTGTTAATTTCTTGCACTCCCTCTGAAAGTATTGTAGTCCCCATGAAATGCGTAAACCAGCCCACCACTCCTATTAAGTAAATAATAACTCTTGCTTTTTTACTTAAATCAACCTGATTCAACATATAGCCAAGTAATACATATACAATATATCCACTAACTACGGGTGGAATAAGGGCAGAATTCATATTAATATGGAGCAAACTACAAACAAGCGGAATAGTAAATACAAATATGCTTCCCACAGCAATAGCATAAAATAATAATGTATGATATTCAGCCATTCTACTTATCAATGGTAATGACAAATATATTGCAAATAACGGAATGAAGAACCAATATATTGAAAAATATCTTGTATTAAAAATATTATCGATAATGTGAATTATGTCCCGGTCCATAGGAGTTTTCGTGATTTTCGCCATAAACAATCCAGCAACTATACTCCAAAACAAAAATGGAACAACGGTTTTACTGATTCTTTTTTTCAAAAATTCAATTGTGGAATAACGCTTACGATAATTCATTAAAGTTGCACCAGAAATCATAAAAAACACTGGAACTGGCCAATAGAAAAATGTTTCAATAAAATTAGCTGATGTCCAAAGGAACCCTGTAGGATGTCCCCAAAAAATACTATTTGCATGTAAAAAGATGACACCTAAGCACGCAATGCAATTTAAAACAGAAATATATAATTTCATAGTAGATCTACTCCTATATAATCCCATCATCTTCACTTATCCAAAAGTGAATCAATCCCCGCTAAAAGGCGGGGATTTTTTCCGACTGATATTTGACTTGCCCGCAAAGTATTTTATAAGAGCTTTTAGTTAATGAAAAAATAATTTGGCAATTTTTTTCATACAATTCCTACGCGATGATCCAACTGGCAATTTATTATTTATAAATTTAATAAACTTAATCATTACTCCATCTAAGTATATTGGTTCTTCAATTCCTTCAACCCACGCGACTGTTGATGGCGCTGGTGTTGGGTTTCCAGTAGGTACATTCGAAGAGCTGTTTGCCCTTTTTTCAATCCCACATAATAGTAAATCTTCCCAAAATATAGTTTGACGAGCGTATGTCCAAAAATGCTCCGACATGTCACAATCAAAATACAACCACGGTTTTTGATATCCTGCATAATGTACTATTTTAGGATGCTTTCGAGCTTCAATATAATCTAAATAAATCTTTCTCGGCGCCATCTTAGCAACTTTAAGTCTACTAACTGTCTCACTTTGATGGTTCATCATTGTATTCCATGATGGAGCTAAATAATATGTCCTATTTTCACATAATTTATTAAGCACATCTTGATCTGGGAAAATATAATTACTAGATTCTGCCATCTTTAATATATATTCAGTACTAAATGTTTTTCTAAATTCCTGGAGGTTCATAATTAATACCCCCGAGTTAAAATAAGAATACGGGTCTTTTAACTGTAAAACATTGTCAAAATATTGTTTTCTGTCCGGATCGAATTCTTTATAACACCCTGCGCTGTCAACATCCTGCACTGCAGCCACTAGATTATCTCCGATTTCAGTATCATATAAATTTGCAATATCCTCAGTCAAAATCAAGTCTGAATCCAAATAAATAACTTTATCATATTTTTTCAACACATCTGGCATCACAAGTCTAAAATATATTTCTACAGTAAAATGCGCTGGTGTAACAAGGCTCCTATCTTTAAAGTATTCCTTTACATTTATAAAACGAATGGAACTATTAGCTAATGTAAACGCCGCCTGCATCTTCTTTTGGTTAATTTCTGAAATGTTTTGATTCAAAATAATAATATCATAATTATTCCTTACGTTTCCATTAGAAATTAGTGATTGAATCGCTGTCGATACTATAGAAACATAATTATCATCAGCAGCAAAAATCACAGGAATATTATTTGTTGCAAAAGCTGGAGAAATATTCAAATCATCACTAGTCTTTTCAAAAAAAGTTTTTTGCACTTCTTTATATCTTAATTTAGGATTATGTTCTAACAAATATGTAAGATAAATCCCCCAGAGTCTTTCAGCCCAAAAGCCGCTAACACGATATTCATCAATAGAATAATCATCAAATGATTTACTTTTTCTATGCGTTTCCAATATATCAAAAAGCCAGCTGCAATATTTTTGGAAAATTTCTTTTTTTAGAATATACATATTGCAAAAATACCCTTTAGAAGAATTAAGATATTTAGTTGTCGCTTCGGCATATTCCGGATACTTTTTCTTAATAATTTCAATTATTTCATCTAAATCTTCCATTCTATGGTACGGTGAGTGGTTCTTTGCATGATCTAATACAGAATCACTATCAAGACTCTTCATATCGTTTGGAATTAATGTTATTACATCATATTTAGAGACAATATTTTCGATATTAGTTTCATCTAAGCATAACTTATTAATGTTTTCCTCAGTAATATTATCCATAACAATATTTCCGAATGGATCTTCCGGAAAACGCATGGAATTGAGCGAAAAATATCTTCGATAATGCATAAATCCATAATAATCAGCATCCACATTTTTCCAAGCCCAATATTGAGCAGTTAATTCACAATACAATTGGATTAAGTGAAGAAATATTGTCTCCTACATCATCATGAAGCATATCAGGAAATCGCTTATCTGCTAACGCACTTCCTACTTGTATAGGATATATATATTTGTTTTTTAAAAGTGTACATTCCTTATGGCAAGAGATGAAAATTTTAATATTACTATTAGGCATGAATTTGATTTCCTTTCTCTAATAATTTTTTTATTTTTTTGGGCCACTTTAACAATATATTGCCTACTTTCCATGTGTGTGAGTTATAAAACATATCATACGTACTACTTATCTTTTTCTCTAAATATTTATTTTCCTCTAAAAGCTTTAAATTTTCTTGTTCACGTTCACTTATAACTGATTTATTTTTTGAATTCTCTTCTGTCATAATTTTTTCATTATGCTCTTTTATTTCTATTGTGTTTTTTAGATTAGAAATTAATTCTACTTGTTCATCAACTTTTTTTTGTATGTCTTGATAAGCATTTTTTATTCTTTCATTTTCCCCCTGTAATGAATTTAACTCCTGCTGTAGTGAAATAATATCCTGCATCAACTTTTGATTCTGCATCTTCTTAGATTCTTTTTCAGTGTTCAATTGATTTCTTAATTCATCTTGAGATACTGAATAATCATAAATGAGATGGTTGATTTTATTTTCAAAAATAAAATATTCGATTTTCGTTTGCTCGTTATAAAGAATTTTATTTATATTATTCAATAAGTATATAATATCTCTTGATGGTTTTTCGCTTATAACATCATATATAGGATCTAAATAATCATTGAGAATTCTAGCTTCTTCCAAAGACATTAAATTTGAATAATTATTTTCCTTGGCAAGCACAAGAATCCTATAAATACCTTTTAATAGATCTAATACTTTCTTGTAATTCCATGTAACTGCTTTATGTCCTGTTCGATATGAATAGGTGACTCTGTTTAACGCATAGAATCCTTTTGCTTTGGTCATGCTATTCACAAAAAACACAGGATCTTCATAGTAACTTAGCTGCGGAAAGTAGAGTTTGTTTTCCTTTATAAACTCTGTTTTATATATAAATCGATGAAAACCATATTCAAATTGATAGTCTTTATATTTGACCATTCCATCTTTCTTGAACGAATATTGACTGAGATTCCCCGACCATTCTTTTATAACAGTACCCGATTTGTTTTCTTGAAATCCCCCTCCGCATATGAGCGCATTGTTATTGATAGCTGCAATATAAAGATTTTCAAGTACAAACTTATCTGGATAATAATCATCTGGATCAATAAAACATAAATAATCTCCCTGAGCAATATCAATTGCTGTATTTCTAGCAGCATATGCCCCCTGATTAATTTGGTTAATAATTTTTATTCGGGCATCTTTCCACGAATATTCATTCAATATTTCCTGACTTTTATCAATGGATCCATCGTTTACGCAGATTACTTCAATATCCGCCAATGTTTGTGAAATAACACTATCTAAACACTCTCGTAAATACTGTTCAACATTATATATAGGAACAATTACAGTAACTTTCATTGCCACTCCCTATTAAATCAAGTATTTAATTCTTTCTTAGCTAATCTCTTTGGAACATATTGAATCGTATATGCTATCCCATGATCCAAAATACACTGCACTCCGCCCGCAATAATATTCTTATGCTTTCTTCCTGCATTTTTAGCTCCTAATTTACTATACCGTTCACTCATTCGTGAGAGCATAATCTCATAATAGGAGGTCCCTCTCGCACACTCCCAAAACTGCATCCCCATATCCATCCCTGGTTCAAACCACGGTTTCTGTGGGCCTGCATAATGAATAATCTTCGGATTTTTTCTGGCTTCCTGATACATTTCATTCAGCCATCTTGGTGCAAGTGCAATGATCTGACTGATTCGTACTCCGGCAAAATCAACCATAACGTTCCAACTCATATCGATATATTTGACAGCACCTTCACACAGTTTATTTAAAATATCCTGGTCAAGTAACTGCCAGTTTTCCGAGACCGCAAAATCAAGAATCTGTTTCGTTGTATACCGCTTACGGAATTCTTTGAGGTTTAGCAGTAATACTCCTGCCTGGAAATACTGATATGGTTCTTTTAATTTCAAAACCTTATCCGTATATCGTTTCTTGTCTTTTTCATATCCGTTATATAATCCGGCTGTGTCCGCATCATGGCATGCTGCCAGAAGATAACCGTCAACATTTTCATCATAGATTTTTGCGACATCATCCATAGCGATCATATCGGAGTCGAGGTAAAGGACTTTATCGTAATTCGGCAATAATTCCGGTAATACAAGCCGATAATAGGTTTCTTTGCTAAAGTGTCCGCGAATATAGAATGTATACTGATCGATCAACACACTCGGATCAATCACGCGCAAAGACACATTTTCCCATGCGGAAAGCAATTTTTCCATTTTCTTTACATTGACATCTGAAACATCCTGGGAAAGTAAAAGAATATCATAATTCTTTTTACTGTTTCCATGCTCTGCAACAGATTTTAAGAACGTAGCGCAATATGGAATAAAATAGTCATTGGCCGCGACTGCAATTGCCACATTGTTTTCAGCAAAAGCTGGCGCTGTTTTTTTCGCCTGGGCTAAAGTCATCTTCTGATCTGTTTTCAGGAAAACGATTGTCTGAAGTCTCTTTACTTTCAGATTCTTCTTTTTCTCTGTATACCAGCAAAATACAGTCAGAAGACGTTCTGCAAGGTGTCCAGGTGTGCGATATCCTTCAACCGTATATTCGCTCATATCCGCTTTTTTTTCAAATTCAAAAAGGATTGTAAACAGCCATGTCATATATTCATGAAAAAGTTCTTTTTTCATAATATACATATTACACAGACATGTCTTTTTGCCTTTCATGACATTTTCAAAAGTATCCAGATAATCCGGATACTTATCAGCAATAATGTCACGGACCAGATCCATATCCTTAATATTTAAAGACTTTCCGTTTTTGTACTGCTCATATACAGACGCGCTTCTATCAGACATCTTTGCGACATTTTTCTCTTCCGCCAGAACAAGATCGTATTCACCGACAAGCGCACGAATATGTTCATCATCTAAGTTGTATTTTTTCAGACAATCACCGGTCGGGCTTTCCTCGACAATATTCTGCCACGGATCCACAGAATATCTTTTATCGGAAAAATTTAAATATCTTCTGTAATGAAAAAAGCCATAATAATCTGCATCTAAATTTTTCCATGCCCAATACTGAGCAGTCAATTCACAATACATCTTATTTTTGGAAGAAATATTCTCTCCCTGATTATCCTGAAGAATCTCTTCAATATGTTTTTTTCGTAAATCCGCCCCAACCTCAATTGGAAGCATGATTTTACTGTCAGGAACCATGCTCTGTTTATGGCACGAAATCAAAATTTTGATATTTTTCATAACTTTTTCTGTTAAAAGCAATCCTTTCCTTCCATATCAAACCTGTCAATACCTTATGACGTGTACTTTAGCTCAATGCCTCCATATAGGCATCCCCAACTGTTTCCACATCACCGATCATCTTAACATTCCCTTTATCGAGCCACAGCGCATGATCGCACACGCTCTTTACGGATTCGATCGAATGTGACACATACAAAAGCGTCGTCCCGTTCTTTCGCATATCGCTCATTCTCTGCTCGCACTTCTGCTGGAACGCATAGTCTCCGACAGAAAGGACTTCGTCGCAGATCAGGATATCCGGTCTTACGACCGTTGCGATCGCAAAGCCAAGACGGGCCGCCATACCGGAGGAATAGTTCTTGATCGGCATATCAAGGAAATCCCATAACTCTGCGAAATCAACGATCTCGTCAAAATGCTGTTCCATAAACTGCTTATCGTATCCAAGAACAGCTCCGTTTAAGAAGATATTCTCCCTTGCGGTGAGGTCACCGTCAAATCCAGCCCCAAGCTCGATCAGCGGAGCAATGGAGCCATTGATCAGTACTTTTCCCTTATACGGTTTTAAGATCCCGCAGATCAGCTTTAATAGCGTCGATTTTCCGGATCCGTTTGTGCCGATGATTCCCCAGGCCTCTCCTTTTTTTACCTCAAAGCTTACATCTTTCAATGCGAAAAATTCTTTGAACATCAGCTCTCTGCGGACCAGTTTTACAAAGTATTCCTTAAGATTGTCGATCCGCTCGGAGGCCATATTAAAGCGCACGACAGCATGTTCAACGCGCACTGCATATTCGTTATTCATAATTTTGTCCTCATTCAATTAGATATACAGGATAAAGCGATCCTGGCTCTTTAAAAAGACCAGTGTACCGACTCCCAGCGTAACAAAAGCAACTACAAAGCCGTATAAAACCATTCCCATATCCGGGCAGGCTACATCGAGAACGATCGTCCGGAACTGGGTGATATAGGTGTATAACGGATTAAAAGTTTTGATCGCTGTCTGTAAATTTTCAGGGAGCTGACTGAGCGGATAAAAGATCGGAGTAACGTACATCCATGCAGTTAAAAACGCACTGTAAATATACTGGATATCTCTGAAAAATACGTTCCCTGCTGCAAGGAGCATTCCTAATCCCAATGCGAAAATATATACCTGGATCAGGATTACCGGAATAAAGAGCATATTTACGCTAAAGGTAACTCTGCAGATAATGAATACAAGAAGCATAGCTCCCAAAGCAAAGAGAGTGTTTACGAACGAACTGGTTACTTTCGATAACGTAAAAATGTACTTTGGGACATATGTTTTTTTCAGAAGTGCCGCATTGCCGGTGATCGACCACATCGCCTGGTTTGTTGATTCCGAGACAAAGTTAAAGATTGTCTGACCAACGATCAAATATACCGGATAGCTCTGAATATCAAAGCGGAACATATTGGAAAATACGAGTACCATGATCCCCATGATCATTAACGGGTTTAAGATACTCCACACATATCCGAGGAAGCTTCTCCGGTACTTTAGTTTAATATCTTTCGTGACCAGCTGCGATAACAGTGGCTTATAGTGCTGAAAGGTTGCCAGCCTTTTTATGAATTTACTCATCGTTATTTCAGATTCTCCTCCGTTTTTGCTTCATTTTCTTTTTCGAGTTTATGATTATGCCGCAATTTATTATAAATTCCGGAATGCAGCATCTTCTCATACATCGGATATGAAATTCCAAATCGGTTCATCCAAAGATAAATCCGGAACTTCCTGCTGACGCGGTTCCAGATTTCCGGATTCAGGGTTTGGATCATTGTATTGTATCGAAGGCAATCGCTGCGACCGGTTCTTTTATTCGGATTCATGATACATCCTGCTACATAGTAGCTTAGAATGACACCTTCTGTTTTTTTGTAGATGTATTCCTTCGCTGCATCCGAAAATTCCGGATGTGCATTATAATGGCGGATCAGATCTTCCGTTACTTTTTCCACATGGCTCATTCGCTTTAATCGGTTCGTGACCGATACGCTCTGTTCCGCGTTTCCTACCAAGTACTGATACAGATGCAGGTCGATCGGATAAATACTTGCCGCATATGAGCAAGGGATCGTTGTGTATTCATGATCTTCATAGAAGATTTTTTCCGGCAATTCATAGCGGTGTCTCTGGTAAAATTCCCGGTTATAACAAATTCCGTGGAATGCAAAACAACGGTCAAATTTCTTCCAGTTTTGTACGACATCCTCCAATGTATAGGTCACTTCATACCGGTCCAGGAACATTTTCCAGACCGTTTTTTCTCCTGTCTTCATATCGACCTGGTGATATGGATTTAAAACGACGTCCGCTGTGCATGCTGCCAGCTTGTTGACAAACTCCTTTAAGTTTTCTGTGACTACCCAGTCATCCGCATCGATCACCTTCAGATATCGCCCGACAGCTGCTGCCGTTCCCGCATTGATCGCGGAACCATGTCCGCCGTTTTCTTTTGAGATCAGGCGAAACAGCTCCGGATATTGTTTTACATAGTCTCCGGCGATCCGGGCGGTCCGGTCTTTCGATCCATCATCCACAATGATTACTTCCATCTGTTCGATCGCCTGTGGATTCAAAAAGGACGAGAGACATTTTTCCAGATATTGTTCCACATTATAGGATGGTATGATAAACGATATGATTTTGTCCATAAAAACCTCTTTGCATATTTTCTATCTGCACATGCTCCTGACCATCAGATTTACCAGATAATATGTATGATACTGTGTTTTTCTCAGCAGTGAGACTGCCTTGTTGATATTGCTGTCGTAGATGTCCCGATATTGATTTTTTAGATTCTGATCATACTGCTTAATCTGCTGTTTTTTCTTTGCAGATGGTGAAAAGCTGAGCATGATCTTGAATTTGCCGGCAATGACGCGGGCGATCAGTCTTGCAATGTACTGTTTTTTGATTTCCGTACACGGAACCTGATTACCAAGTTGGCGGTAAAATTTCAGCAGCGATTCCAGTACCTTGTTGTAATTCTCCTCATTCTTCTGCATCTTCTCAAGTCCGACGCTCTGTCCCGCCCGTCCAAGGCGATAGTAATAGACAAATCCATCTACAAAGCAGATTGTCTTTACATACGGGATCGGGTAAGTGATGTACTCGGTATCGACGTAGTAACAGTGTTCATCAATGTGGATCTGATTTTCGCGGAGAATTTCTGTTTTGATCGTCATGTTATGCAT